>Ga0247732_10000059_pt1 | contig 74826 bp, 78 predicted proteins | sample UWRJL163409C2_FD_180940 | JGI IMG/M metagenome (GOLD analysis project Ga0247732, IMG submission 180940) | Plant litter microbial communities from Arlington Agricultural Research Station in Wisconsin, United States - UWRJ-L163-409C-2 | ecosystem: Environmental > Terrestrial > Plant litter >... | reverse complement strand
CTCGTTGGTGTCAACCACCTTCGACGACCGCGCGAGTCGGCTCCGAGCCTTCGCCGTCTTCGGCGCCGTCTCCTCGGCTGGCGGTGCCGTCGGGCTGCTCCTCGGCGGTGTCCTCACCGAGTACCTCTCGTGGCGGTGGTGCATGTTCGTGAACCTTCCCGTCGCAGTGATCGCCCTCGCCGGCGTGTGGCTGATCAGGCGGCAGCCGGTCACAGACCGCAGCACGCTCGACCTCCCGGGCGCGGCCACTTCCGTGGCAGGTATCGTGGCTCTCGTCTTCGGCCTCGCAAACGCCGAGCGCGGTGGATGGCTCGACGTGTGGACACTCGGCCCGATCATCGTCGGACTGCTGTTCCTCGCGGCCTTTGTGCTTATCGAGCGTCGCACCGCGCATCCGCTGCTTCCTCTTCGCGTGCTGAGGGACCGAAATCGCAGCGCGGCCAACATCGTCGGGCTGCTCGTCAACGGAGGGCTGTTCGCAGTCTTCTTGTTCAGCACGTACTACCTCACCGAGGCGCTGGGCTACTCGCCAGTGGAGACCGGCCTCAGCTTTGTCCCTGTGGTCGTGGGCATCGTGCTGACCTCCACCCTCGTCGGATCCCCCCTGGCGGCCCGGTTCGGTCCGCGGTCGGTCATCACCGCCGGAGCCGTTCTTGCGGGGGCGGGCCTGGTCTTGCAGACGGGGGCAGGAGTCGAGAGTGACTTTGCTTCCGACTTGCTGCCGGGGTTCGTGCTCTATGGCCTGGGTATTGGCCTCGTGTTCGGGCGCCTGCAGGAGGCCGCAACCGCCCGGGCGGAGCGGCGGGACATTGGCGTGGCATCTGCCCTGATCAATGCCAGTCAGGAGGTCGGGGGAGCGGCCGGCGTGGCGCTAGTCAGCTCGCTTGCTGCTGCTGCGGCGGCGACCGCGGCGACGGCCCTTCTGCCCTCTCAGGGTGCCGCCGAGCTCGCGGCTTCCGCAGCAGTTGAGGGCTACCGCGCTGCGCTGTGGGCGGCAGTAGGGTTGTATGCGCTGGGGGCGCTCGCGTCGATCGTCATGTTTCGCAGTGGCCTTGTAGAGGTTGACCCTGACGCCGACCCGGTCATGGGCCATTAGGTAAGGAGTTGGCGATGATTCCGTCCGCCTCGTCAGCGCTGCTCGACGCGGCAGCGGGACTGTTCGGCCGGCACGGCTTCGACCGCACCTCGGTGCAGGCTGTCGCCGACGCTGCTGGCTACTCCAAGGCGGGGCTGCTGCACCACTTTCCCACCAAGCTCGCTCTCTACCAGGCGGTTCTGCAGGAGTGCCGTGTCGAGAGCGAACGGGTTCGAGACCGGGTCAGATCTCTGCCGGTCGGCGCAGAGCGCGACCGACGTGCCATTGAGCTTCTGGTGGACCTTTCGCTCGCTCGCCCCGGACTTGTCAGCGTTCTCCTGAGCACTGTAGTTCCTATGGGCGATGACGACACAACCGAGCTCGATGCTCTTGGCGACCCTCTATTCGAAGCGTTCGCTGACGCGCCTCCGAGCGGCGCCCGGCAGATTCGGCTCACCGGTGCTCTGGTGACGCTCGGTGTGCTCTCGTTGGAAGCGCGGCGCTCAGACAACGCATCCGAGTGGCGTAACGAGATCGTCAACACCAGTTTCGACACTCTGGGCCATAGCGTCCCACCGGCCTCACTCGCCGACTGAGATCGTTGTTCCGCTTCGCGCGCCGTCGAGAACGCACTCTAAACTCGCAGCATGGTTAAGCGCGCAGTTCTCGTTGTGGCGCTCGCGCTGACCCTCGCTGGCTGCGCGACCGAGACCCCGACGGTGCCCATGCCGCTGCCGACGTCATCCCCTTCGGCCAGCGCGTCGGCCGCACCGGACGTGCCCGACACTTCGGCGGCGGGTCAGAAGGCGAAGTTCGACGAGACCAACAACGCCACCATCACGGCGGCGGGCGGCGCAAACCCCGGTGGGCGCGCCTTCGTCGACGCACTCGTGGCAGCGGGCTTCGACAAGGCGGCAATGCAGCTGACCCCCGATAAGACGGCGATCAATCTGGATGCCGACAACATCCAGTTCTCTGTTCTGATCGGAGAGGACTGCCTGGTGGGCCAGTACGGCAACGTCGGCTACCAGAGCGCCGTGCTGCCCGTGCTCTCTACCGGCAAGTGCCTCGTCGGCACCACCCGGGCAATCGACTGGTAGGTCGCCGCGTAGAATTGGGCCCATGGCCGAATTCATTTACTCCATGGTGCGCGCCCGCAAAGCGGTCGGCGACAAGCTCATTCTCGATGACGTCACCATGTCATTCTTTCCGGGCGCCAAGATCGGCGTTGTCGGCCCGAACGGTGCGGGCAAGTCCACGATCCTCAAGATCATGGCCGGACTCGACACCCCCAGCAACGGCGAGGCGCGGCTGAGCCCCGGCTACTCCGTCGGCATCCTCATGCAGGAGCCCGAGCTCGACGAGTCGAAGACGGTGCTCGAGAACGTGCAGGACGGCGTTCGCGAGATCAAAGACAAGGTCGACCGCCACGCGGCAATCGGCATGGAGATGGCCGAGCCCGACGCCGACTTCGACGCCCTGCTCGCCGAGATGGGCGTGCTGCAGGAAGAGATCGATGCCGCTGACGCGTGGGACCTCGACTCCCAGCTCGAGCAGGCCATGGATGCGCTGCGCACCCCGCCGGGCGACTACAGCGTCAAGAACCTCTCGGGTGGTGAGAAGCGCCGCGTTGCGCTGACCAAGCTGCTGCTGCAGAAGCCCGACCTGCTGCTGCTCGACGAGCCCACCAACCACCTCGACGCCGAAAGTGTTCTCTGGCTCGAGCAGCACCTCTCGAAGTACCCCGGCGCCGTGCTCGCCGTCACCCACGATCGGTACTTCCTCGATCACGTCGCCGAGTGGATCGCCGAGGTCGACCGCGGTCACCTCTACCCGTACGAGGGCAACTACTCCACGTACCTCGAGAAGAAGGCCCAGCGCCTTGAGGTGCAGGGCAAGAAGGACGCCAAGCTCGCCAAGCGCCTCTCGAGCGAGCTCGAGTGGGTGCGCTCCAACGCGAAGGGCCGCCAGGTCAAGTCGAAGGCGCGCCTCGCCCGCTACGAGGAGATGGTGAACGAGGCCGAGAAGACCCGCGTTCTCGACTTCGAGGAGCTCGTCATTCCCGTCGGCCCCCGTCTCGGCTCCCAGGTGCTCGACGCGAAGAACCTCAAGAAGGGCTTCGGCGAGCGCATCCTCATCAGCGACCTCACCTTCACGCTGCCCCGCAACGGCATCGTCGGCATCATCGGTCCGAACGGCGTTGGCAAGACCACACTGTTCAAGACGATCACCGGCATCGAGCCGCTCGACTCGGGTGACCTCAAGATCGGTGACACGGTCGACATCTCGTACGTGGACCAGGACCGCGGCGGAATCGACCCCAACAAGACGCTGTGGGAGGTTGTCTCTGACAGCCAGGACTACATCCAGGTCGGCAAGACCGAAATTCCCTCGCGCGGATACGTCAGCCAGTTCGGCTTCAAAGGCCCGGACCAGCAGAAGAAGGCCGGCGTGCTCTCCGGTGGTGAGCGCAACCGCCTCAACCTCGCACTGACCCTCAAGCAGGGCGGCAACCTGCTGCTGCTGGATGAGCCGACTAACGACCTCGACGTCGAAACGCTCAGCTCGCTCGAGAACGCGCTGCTCGAGTTTCCGGGTTGCGCGGTGGTCATCACCCACGATCGGTGGTTCCTCGATCGCATCGCCACGCACATCCTCGCCTATGAGGGCACCGAGGAGGACCCGTCGAACTGGTACTGGTTCGAGGGCAACTTCGAGTCGTACGAGCAGAACAAGATCGAGCGCCTCGGTCCGGATGCGGCCAAGCCCAACCGCTCGGCGTACCGCAAACTCACTCGCGACTAGGCACTATGACCCGCCTGCACGTTCCGATTCCGCTGCGCTGGAGCGACTTCGACGCGTACGCGCACGTCAACAACGCCGAGATGCTTCGTCTTCTCGAGGAGGCCCGCATCCAGGCCTTCTGGCGACCGGATGAGGGCGTAGAGGGTTCCCCGACCGCCGTCATCGACGCGCGACCAGGGGCCGAGATGATCAGCCTCATCGCCCGTCAGGAGGTCGAGTACGTCGCGCCGATTCCGTACATGCGCGCCCCGATCGACATCGAGATGTGGGTGGGCCGCATCGGCGGTGCCAGCCTCGAGATCTGCTACGAGCTGTACTCGCCCGTTGGCGTCACGCCGCGGGTGCTCTTCACCCGCGCGGCCACCACGCTCGTCATGGTGACCGCGGCCACCGGCCGCCCACAACGGATCCCGGATGAGCTGCGCACCGTGTGGGAACCCTACGTCGAGGAGCCGGTCGCCTTCACCAAGCGCGGCTAGGCCTCCCAGACGAAGACGATGATCTTGTCGTCGATGCCATCGAACTCGTCGGTGTCGGTGTAGACCGCATCCGCGAGAGTGAGTGCGAACACCTGAGTTGTGCCGTCGGTCCAGCCGGTGGTGCCCATGCTGGATTCCAGCGGCTCTCCGAAGCCGCCGGCGCGGAGAATCTCGCTGAGGCGTTCGATCACCTTGCCGTCGTCCTCGAGTACCGCGATGCTCGTTGCCTGCTTGTAGGCCTCGGAGTCCGTCGAGAGGTAGTCGCCAGCGCAGACAGTGGTGGTGCTGGCGTCGAGTACCTCGGGCAGGGTGAAGCTCCCGTCGAGGTCGACGGTGTCGGGGTCAACGTCACCGTAGAAGACAGAGAGCACCTGGTCGATCGTGCAGGTGGGGATGCCGTCGACTGTGCCGTCGTCGGCGTCTGGCTCATCCTCGTCCGCTTCTTCTTCGTCCTCTTCCTTATCGTCTTTGTCTTTCTTGTCGTCCTTCGAGCTCGACGCCGATGAGGAGGGCTGGTTGAGGGCAATCACCAGAGCGGTGACCCCACCGCCGACGAGCAGCACCGCGCCGATCACGATGGCGATAACGGCGGCGAGGGGAACGCGGCGCTTCTTCTCTGCGGCGACGGGGGCCGCCGTGTAGCCGCGCGACGCGAGTGTCGACTTCAGCCCGGGCTCGTCGAACTGCGTCAGCCACTGCAGCAGCCCGTCATAGGCCGCTGGGTTCGCTGCAATGATCGGCCGAAGGTGCGGATGTGTCTGCGCGAGTTCGGCGAGGCGGGCGGGGTCGGTGTTCGGATTGACGGCGTCGTACTCGGGGGTCATGAGTCGAGAGTATCGCTCAACTCGCGTGACGGGTACGCAGTTGCTCTAGATAGTGGCGCGAGGGCGCGGCCACCACGTGCGCGGGCACGATCCTGACGAGAAAACGGATGACGGCCCACGCTGCCGAGGCGCGGCGGGCGCGGTGGCGGCTCCACGGCATCCCATAGGCCTCGCGCAGCGGCGCATCGAGGAGGTCGGCGGTGAGGAGGGCGGCCAGGGGCAGGGCTGCGCGGATCCACCGCGGTGCGGTCACCGGGTGGAAGAGATCGTGGGCGACCGCTTTCGCGGCAGGGCCGACCTCGAGGTCGGCGATCGCATCCATCCAGTATTGGTCGAAGAGCGCGGGGGTGGCTGGCCAGCGTTCGAGAGGGACCTCGAGGGAGGTTCCCAGCGCCGAGTAGGCCGTCAGCACGGCCTGCGCGTCCTCGGCCGAGAGTGGCCGATGCACGCGCTCGTGCACGCGCACGGCCGTCTGGTAGAGCGTGGCGGCAACCCACAGCTGCAGGTCGGGGTCACTGGCGCCGGGAATGCGCTCGTGGGCGCGTCGGGTGTACTTCGCGACGAGCGCGGCTTCGGCTGGGGTGCCGAGCATGACCGCGTAGACGAAGGTCAGCGTGTTGTTGAGGCGCTGCAGTGGCCGGTGCGCGAAGTCGCTGTGTTCGGCGACCGCGGTGCCGATGAGCGGGTTGGCCGACTGCAGCAGAATCGCGCGGCCGCCCCCGAGAATGAGCGTGCCCTCGCGCGAGAGGCGGTCGACGATGTTCACGAGCGGTTCGGCACCCGCACCATGCCCTCCTGGGCGACGCTCGCGAGCAGTACGCCGTCGCGGCTGAAGATGCGGCCGAGCGAGAGGCCGCGACCGCCCTTGGCGTTGGGGGATTCCTGCACGTACAGCATCCACTCGTCGACGCGGCCGAAGCGGTGCCACCACATGGCGTGATCGAGCGAGGCCGCCTTGAGGCCGGGGGTGCCCCACGAGACACCGTGTGCCCGAAGGATCGGCTCGAGGATCGTGTAGTCGCTCGCGTAGGCGAGCGCGGCGCGGTGCAGATTGGGGTCGTCGGGCAGGGTGCCGAGCGCCTTCACCCAGATGGCCTGGTGCGGCACGTGCTCACCCTCGACCGAGAAGTAGATGGGGGAGGGGATGTGCCGCAGGTCGAAGGCCCGCTGCGTCGCCCAGAAGTTGGCGACGGGATGGTCGATGCCGCTGAGCGACTCGGCGGCGCTCGGCAGGTCTTCGGGCTCGGGCAGCCCGACCGGCATGTCGGCCTGGTGTTCGAGGCCGTCGTCGTCCTCCTGGAAGGAGGCGATCATCGAGAGGATCGGCACGCCATCCTGGTAGGCCTGCGTTCGGCGGGTCGAGAAGGATCGGCCGTCGTGAATGCGGTCCACCGAGAAGGTGATCGGCAGCTCGACATTGCCGGGCCTCAGGAAGTAGCCGTGCATCGAGTGCACCGAGCGGTCGTCGTCGATGGTGCGCTGCGCCGCCACGAGAGACTGCGCGAGCACTTGGCCGCCGAAGATGCGGCCGAGCGGCATCCACTGGCTCGGTCCGGTGAAGATGTCTTCGCTGGTTCGCGCGCCGGTGTCGGTGAGGTCGAGAGCAGCGAGCAGGCCAGCCAGAGGGTCACTCATGCCCTGTAGTTTAGATCGGGATGAGCGCCTTCACCCTTCTCGACTCCCACACCCTCGGAGACCTCCGCACCTACCTCGGCCGCGCCGGCCGCGTAGAAGACGGATCAGTGCGCCTCATCGCCGGCGGTGGCGTTCTCGCCGCGTACTCCGCGGTGCTCTACCCGGCGGGGCTGCTCGACGAGAGCCCGACGGTTCTCGGTCTGCGCACCTTCGCGCTTCCGCAGCTCGAGCAGTTCGACGTGGTCGCGCCTCTGGGGTCCCTGCTGGTGCGAATAGACCGAGCGGATGCCGAATCCACCCCCACAGAGCCGGTGACGGTCAGTCTGCCGATGCAGGTCAACTCCGTCACCTGGGCGGCCATCTCGCCTCCCCGCGGAGGATGGGTGCCGCTCGAGCCGATTGCGTCCTCGCGCTTGCACGAGGTCGCCCGCGAGGGAATCCACGAGGTTGCCGAGTCGATTCCCGATGGCACGGGCGAGCAGATTGTGCGTCGCGTGCGCAGCGAGGTCTGGGGCCGCCCCATCCGCGGTGCGGAGCACCTGCCGACCGGCGCGGGTTTCGCCGCCCTCACGCTCGGCTTCCTCGGCGAGGAGGAAGAATCGGTGCCGGTCTACGAGAGCGGCCCGTGGACCCGCCTCTCACCGAAGCGTGGCCACGTGCTCGTCAAGCGTCGGGCGTGGACGCTGAGCCGCTGACCCGCGGCCGGTAGGCCTCGATGATGAGCAGCGCGGCGAGCACGAGTAGGCCAACGCTCAGCAGTGCGGTGCCGACGCCGACGATGTCGTAGGGCTCGCCGTACGAACCGCCTTCACCATCGGGCGTCCACTTCACCCCGGTGACCGTGGTGATGAAGCCGATACCGGTGATGATCAGCACGAGGGCAAGCGCCCAGACGGCAAGGCGAGCAATGACCTGGATCGGTGACATGGCGGCAGCGTAGCAGCGCCGAAACACGCGGCGCGTAGAGTCGCGGCGTGATTCCGCTCGTAATTGACACCGATACCGCCGCCGACGACTGCTTCGCCCTGCTGGTTGGGCTCCTCGACCCGCGCGCCGACCTGAAGGCGGTGACGATTGTTGGCGGAAACGTCGGCTTCGACCAGCAGGTGCACAACGCGCTGTTGACCATGTCGTTGGCCGGGCGCAGCGTGCCGGTGCACCTTGGCGCGCGTGATCCGCTCGAGCGCGAGTGGGTCAGCGCCGAGGACGTGCACGGCGACGGCGTGGGCGGGCAGGTCTATGACGGTGCAATGACGACGGAGGCGGAGCATGCTGTCGACGCCCTCATCCGTCTCGCCGCCGAGAACCCTGGCGAGCTGCGCGTGGTCTGCATCGGCCCCCTCACCAATATCGCGCTGGCAGCGCAGAAGGACCCTGCCTTCATCACGAACGTTGCCGGCCTGTGGATCATGGGTGGCTCGATCAACGCGCGGGGCAACATCACCCCGGCCGCCGAGTACAACATCTATGTCGACCCAGAGGCGGCGGCGATCGTCTTCGAGGCGGGCTTCGCGAACGTGACCGTCATCAGCTGGGATCCACTAACGATTCGCGACACCGTCGTCACCCAGCCGCGTCTCGACCGCATCGCCGCGCTCGACACTCCGTTGTCGCGGTTCTTCGTTCGCGCGAACGCGGCGACCTTCGCATTCGACCTCGAGAACGGACTGGGCGGATCCACCCACCCCGACTCCCTGACCGCCCTGCTGGCCATCGACCCGAGCTACGTTCTCAAAGCGGGGAGCTACCGTGTCGAGGTCGAGACGCAGGGGGAGCTCACCCGCGGCGCGACCGTGTTCGACTGGCGATCATCCGCCCCGAATGCAACCGCGATCGAGAGCATCGATGGCGACAGATTCTTCGACTACCTGCTGCAGCTACTCGGCTAGTTGTATAGCGAGTTCACGATGCTCGCACTCAGTGCGAGGCCGACCACAAAGCCGACGATCCAGTTGAGCACGACGGCGCCAATCCAGATGAACAGCGGCGTGAGGCCACGCCCGGTTCGGCTACGCACCACAACGGATCGCCCGATGATGTAGACGATGCCGAGGAAGCCCCATCCCCACGGGAAAGGCTGCGGAATCCCGCGGCGCTTGAGCTCGCGGTGATCGGCAAACGCCAGGGCAGCAAAGCCGAGCCAGGTGAGGAAGGTGAAGCCGTAGCTGGCGAGTGTCGCGATGCTGATGGTGGTTGTGGTGCTGGTGAGCGACTCGTAGCTGAAGCCGCCGAGGGCGACGGTGATGCCAAGATCGAGAAAGCCGAGCAGGGGCCAGAACGCCATAATCCACGCCTGTGCCGTCGTCGGGTTGGTGCCCTCGGGAGCGCGCAGACCGGTAGCGGCGTAGTAGGGCTGGGAGGCGTCGTAGGGCTGCATCGATCCGTAGGGCTGCATCGGCACGTACGGCTGCGCTGAGCCGTAAGGCGCGGGTGCGGGTGCGGGTGCGGGGGTCGGGGCGGGGCTGGGGCTTGCTGGCTGCAGGTCTCCCCAGCTCGTGCCGTTCCACCAGCGCTGCTGCGGGCTGCCGGCGGGGTCGGGGTAGTAGCCAGCGGGAATGTTGGTCATGAGCGCTCCTCGGTTATCGTGCTGCCTAGGGTAGCGGTACCCGGCTACAGCGCCGCAACGGCCCGACCAGCCTGCCTGCCCGAGAAGAGACAGCCGCCTAGGAAGGTGCCCTCGAGCGACCGGTAGCCGTGCACGCCGCCGCCTCCGAAGCCGCTCGCCTCGCCCGCGGCGTACAGCCCCGGGATCGCCTCGCCGGTGCCCGCGCGCATCGCCTGCCCGTCGAGGTTGGTCTCGATACCGCCGAGGGTCTTGCGGGTGACGATGTGCAGCTTGACGGCGATCAGCGGCCCCTTGGAGGCATCCGTCAGCTTGTGCGGTTTGGCGACGCGGATCAGCTTGTCGCCGCGGTAGTTGCGGGCCTGACGGAGGTCGTTGATCTGGGCGTCCTTCGAGAAGGGGTTGTCGAGCTGGCGATCGCGGTACTCGACCTCTAGCCGCACCTGGTCGAGGTCGAGAATGCCGTCGTCGATCTTCGTCAGCAGCTCGTCGAGAGAGTTGGCGACGAAGAAGTCCTCGCCCTTCTCCTTGAAGGCCTCGACCGGTTCGGTTGCGCCCTTGCCTAGGCGCTGCCGAAGCAGCTCGCGAACGCTCTTGCCGGTGAGGTCGGGGTTCTGCTCGCTGCCTGAGAGCGCGAACTCCTTCTCGATGATCGCCTGGGTGGTGATGAACCAGGAATGGTCGTGGCCGGTCGTGCGCAGGTGGCGCAGGGTGCCGAGCGAGTCGAAGCCCGGAAAGAGGGGCACCGGCAGCCGGGTGCCAGTCGCGTCGAGCCACAGCGATGACGGACCGGGCAGAATGCGGATGCCGTGCCGCTGCCACACCGGCGCGAAGTTCGTGATGCCCTCGACGTAGTGCCACATGCGGTCGCTGTTGATGAGGTGGGCGCCGGCGTCATCGGCGATGCCGAGCATGCGGCCGTCGACGTGGGCGGGCACACCGCTGAGCATGTGCTTCGGTGCCTCGCCCATCTCGGTGGGCCAGAGCTCGCGCACGAGGTCGTGGTTGCCGCCGATGCCGCCGCTCGTGACGATGGTTGCCGGGGCGCTGAGATCGAAGGAGTCGACAACCTCGCGGTTGCTGGCCTCACCGCGCGCGGCGTCGTCGTCTTTGAGGACCGATCCGCTCGCGCCGGTGATGCCGCCATTGGTCACCGTGAGGGCGTCGACGCGGTGCCGAAAGAGCAGCGTGACGAGCCCGTCGGCCACGCCCTGGCGAACGATCTTCTCGAACGGCGCCACCACACCGGGGCCGGTGCCCCAGGTGATGTGAAAGCGGGGAACGGAGTTGCCGTGGCCGTTGGCGGTGTAGCCGCCGCGCTCGGCCCAGCCGACGACGGGAAAGAAGCTCACGCCGCGTTCGCGCAGCCAGGCGCGCTTCTCGCCGGCCGCGAACTGCAGGTAGGCCTCGGCCCACTGCCTGGGCCAGTGGTCGTCGTCGCGGTCGAAGCCGGCGGAGCCGAGCCAGTCCTGCCGGGCGAGATCGAGCGAGTCCTTGATGCCCATGCGGCGCTGCTCGGGGGAGTCGATGAGAAAGAGGCCGCCGAAAGACCACCAGGCCTGGCCGCCAAGACTCGCCTCGGGCTCCTGCTCGAGCACGACGACCCTCTTGCCCGCGGCAACGAGCTCGGCCGTGGCGACAAGGCCGGCGAGGCCTGCTCCGATGACTATGGCATCCGGCTTCATGTGACTCCTTCGTCTCTCGCAGAATCCTATGTCTCGTAGGGTTGCCGCATGACGATCCTCCGCTCGGCCGACTATGTCGTCATGCCGTGGCGGAACGGCCTGGGCGAGACCCGCGAGATCATTCGCGAGCCGCTAACCGGCGAGTTCGCCTGGCGGCTGAGCATGGCAACCGTTGGCGAGCGGGCGGGGTTCTCGATCTTCGCCGGGGTGACCAGGGTGCTCGCTGTTGTCGAGGGAGAGGCGCTGAGCCTTACCGTCGACGACGTGACCACGGTGCTGCGCCGGGGCGGGGCATCCAGGCGCTTCTCGGGTGAGGCTCCCGCGGCGGCCGAGGCGCTGGGTGCTGTCGTTACCGACCTCAACCTCATGACCCGAGACGGCTTGATCGGCTCAATCGAACCGCTCAGTGCAGGCCGGGTCGTGCCGGACGGCGAAGTCACGTTAATCGTCGACCTTGCCACGCTCGACACCCACGTGATCACCGAGCCCGTCGACTGGGCGGGCGATGGCTACCTCGTGCGGGTGACCCGCTAGATCTTGCCGCGCATGCGCATGCTCAGCGCGCCCGCCGAGATCTGCGCCGCGGCGCCGAGCTGCTTCCACAGCGTCTGGTCGACGGCGATCTTGCGAAAGGTGATGCCGATCGCGGCTGCGGGATAGCCGTTGTGGTCGAGGGCGGCGACAGCGACGGATGCGTACTCCGGCGTGATCTCGCCGGTCTCGACGGCATAGCCCCGGGTGCGGGTCTCAAGCAGGATGTCATCCAGCTCTCGCAGGCTCGCGGGCCCTCGCCCGTTGCGGGTGGTCAGGCTCGCCTGGTGCGGGTACAGCGCGCGCACCTGCTCTCTGGAGAGCTGCGAGAGGATGGCGCGGCCGGTCGCAGTGAGGTGGCTCGGCAGATGCACGCCGATGTCGGTCACCAGCGTCGGTGCTCGCAGAGCCGCGTACTTGACCACGTACTCGATGTCGTCGCCGTGCAGCACGCCGAGATGCGCGACAACGGGGAGGCCGGTGCGCTTGACAAGCTTCTCAAGCAGCGGCTCGGCGAGCCGGCTGAGCTTGGTGGTGCGCAGGTAGTTGGAGCCGATCTCGGAGACCAGCGAGGAGAGGCCGTAGACGCGGTCCTCGGGGAAGTGCACGAGAAATCCCTCGTCTTGCATGACCTTGATGAGCTGGTACGTGGTTGACCGAGGGATGTCGAGTTCACGGGCAAGAGTCGAGGCACGCACGGGCCCGCTCTGGCTCGCCACGTACTTGAGAACGCGCAGGGTGTGCCGCGCGGCAGGAATGTCGGTCATGTCTGGCAGCTCCTGTCTGATATTTCAGACAGCGTACCCCGGAATGGGCGTTCGCCGAGCGTGGGCCGCTCTCGTCGCGCCAACACGAAAAAGTCTCGCGGACGGCCCTGTCTACGCGGGAGTCAGCAACACCAGAGAAACACGGGTGTAACCGACCAGCGCCAAGTCCGGTATTTCAGACAAACCGGACATTGCTCTTCTCGGTGGGCCGATTTTCCGTACGTAGATTGATGTCACTTCCCGGCAAGCGACGCACGGAAGCGGGGCACCAGCCCCCTTCGCTGAATGGCCACGGCGGAGGACCACTTCTCTAATTCCAGACGCACCACGAGAGGCACAAGAATCATGAAAATCCGTTCTCTGCGGGTAACCGCACTCGCGAGCATCGCCCTGGTCGGCGCGGTCGCTCTCTCTGCTTGTAGCGCCGACACGACGCCCGATTCGGCCGCGACAGCAGAGGTCAAGAGCTCCTTCGCCGGCACCACCCTCACTCTCGCTACCGACGCCAACTACCCGCCCTGCCAGTACTTCGAAGAGGGCTCTGACGTGATGGTCGGCTATGAGGTCGACCTCTGGGACGCGATTGCCGAGAAGCTCGGTGTGACCCTGGAGGTGGAGAACACGCAGTTCGCCAGCCTGATCCCCGGCGTGCAGAGCGGTCGCTACGACATCGCTATGGAGTGCATCAGCGACAACGAGGAGCGCGAACAAGAGATCTCGTTCGTCAACTACATCTACGACAAGACGGATGTGGTGACGATCGAGAGCTACGACGGCCCGATCACCGAAGGTGACGACCTCAGCCTCTGTGGCGAGACCATGGGAGCGCAGACCGGCTTCGACACCATCGACAAGGTTAACGAGATTCTCAACCCGGCGTGCGAAGAGGCCGGACTCGATCCCGTCGTCATCTCGGAGTACCCGAACGCCGCCGACACCTACAACGCGCTCAATTCTGGGCGCGTCGACTTCATGATCCTCGGCACCTCCGCCGCCGCCTACCTCAACCAGACGGCACCGACCCCGATCAACTACGCGTCGATCGAGTCGTTCCCGCAGAAGTACCTCGGCATGGTCATCGCGAAGGACAACACCGAACTGCAGGACGCGATGCTTGCCGGTCTTGAGGCGGTCATCGCCGATGGAACCTACGCCGAGATTCTCGACAAGTGGGGCATGAGCTCGCTCGCCCTCGAGGAGCCGGGCATCAACCTGGCGACCACCCGCCCCATCGGCTAGTCCCGTCCGCCGGGGGCCACGCGGCCCCCGGCGGATTCCACCCCCGCAGAGAAAGAGGCAGCGCATGACTGACACGAAATCCGAGACGCCGACCACCGAGGTGGCGCAGTTCGTCTCGCTCAAGCACCCGTGGCGCATCGCCGGCATCGTGATCGTGCTCGTCGTCGCGGCCCTGCTGCTGTTCACGATCGCCACCAACGAGCGCTTCGACTGGCCGACAGTATTCAGCTACCTCTTCAACCCCAAGATCATCTCCGGCCTTGGCATGACGGTGTTCCTCACCTTCGTCGCCATGGTGATCGGACTGGCGCTCGGCGTCGTCATCGCCGTCATGCGCACCTCGGCCAGCCGCACCCTGCGCTGGTCGAGCAGCTTCTACGTCTGGTTCTTCCGCGGCACACCCGTGCTCGTGCAGCTGGTCTTCTGGTACAACCTCGGCTATCTCGTGCCCGACATCACGATCGGCATCCCCTTCTTCGAGCCGTGGATCTCGGTCAACACCAACGACGTCGTCACGCCGCTGCTCGCCGCGATTCTCGGACTGGGGCTCAATGAGGGCGCCTACCTCGCCGAGATCATCCGCGCCGGCATCCTCTCGGTATCCACCGGACAGCGTGAGGCTGCCACCTCAATCGGAATGACGAAGTTTCAGGCCTTCCGCCGCGTGATTCTGCCGCAGGCGATGCGGGTGATCGTGCCGCCGACCGGCAACGAGACCATCGGCATGCTCAAGTCCACCTCTCTCGTCTCGGTCATAGCGCTGTCCGACCTCATGTACAGCGCACAGAGCATCTACTCGCGCACCTTCGAGGTGATCCCGCTGCTGCTCACCGCATCCATCTGGTATCTCGTTCTCACCTCGCTGCTCAGCGTCGGACAGGCGCAGATCGAGCGGCACTACGGCCGCGGTGCCACCGCCGAGGCGGGCGTCAGCGGACGCAATGGCATGGCGCACCTGCTTCGTCGCAACGGAAAGAAGGCATGACCATGAGCCAGCTGACCAGCCAGTCGGTTGACGTGCGCGATGTGCACAAGACCTACCACCACAACGAGGTGCTCAAGGGCGTTTCGTTCCACGTGCCGGCAAACACCGTCACCTCGGTCCTCGGCCCGAGCGGGTCGGGCAAGTCCACTCTGCTGCGCTCGATCAACCGGCTCATTCCGATCGACTCCGGCCTCATTCGTGTCGGAAACCAGGTAATCGGATACGAGGAGCGCGGTGGGCGCTACCACGAGCTGTCAGACCGGGACCTCTGCAAGCAGCGCCAGCGCATCGGCATGGTCTTTCAGAACTTCAACCTCTTTCCGCATATGACCGTGCTGGCGAACCTCGTCGAGGGCCCGCAGGTTGTGCTTGGCCGCCCGAAGCGCGAGACCGAGCTTGAGGCGCGCGAGCTGCTCGCCTCGGTCGGGCTCGCCGAGAAGGCCGATCAGTACCCGGGCCAGCTCTCGGGCGGGCAGCAGCAGCGGGTCGCGATCGCGCGGGCGCTGGCCATGAAGCCTGACCTGATTCTCTTCGACGAGCCGACCAGCGCACTCGACCCAGAACTCGTGGGCGAGGTGCTCGACGTGATGCGGCGACTCGCTGAGGACTCGACGACCACGATGATCGTCGTCACGCACGAGATCGCCTTCGCCCGCGACGTCAGCGACCAGGTCGTGTTCATGGCCGACGGCGTCGTGGAGGCAACGGGAGCGGCGAAAGAGGTGCTCGACCCCGAGCGCAGCCCGCGCATCAAGAGCTTTCTGCAGAGAAGTTCGCGGTGACCGGCCGTCGGGTTCTGGTCGCTGGCGCTACCGGCCAGCTGGGGCGCACCATCGCCAGCGACCTCGCGGCAGAGGGCTACCGCGTCGCTGTGCACTGCCATCATCAGCGGGCGCTGGCGGACCAGCTCGCCGCGTCGCTGCCGGGGGCGGGAGAGCACGCGGTAATTCAGGTGGATCTGGCCGACGGCGCAGCGGTGGATTCGGCGATCGCCGACCTCGAGCAACGCTGGGGCGGCGTTGACGACCTCGTCAACGCGGCGTGGCCGGCGGTGCCGTCCGGCGCTGTGACGGGCTACGACGACGCGGGATTGGATGCCGCCCTTCTCGGGTACCGCGGCCATGCGCATCTCAGCCGTGCGGTTATCCCTGGCCTTCGTTCGTCGAAGGGCTCGCTCGTGTTCCTCGGGGGTGCGCTGGCGACGCGCCTGCACCCGGGCCTCGGGCTGTTCGGGGCGGGCAAGGCGGCCGCCGCCACTCTCACCCATGTGATCGCCCTCGAGGAGGGGCCGAACGACGTGCGCGCCAACGTTCTCAGCCTCGGACGTATCGCCGTCGACTCTGGCGACCTCGCCGAGGCCGATCCGGTCTTCGCCTCGCTCGACGAGGTGGGTGCTCTGCGGCGCGTACTGCCGCTGCCGACGCCGCAGCAGGTAGCCGCAACCGTGCGATGGCTGCTTGAGGCAGAGGCGATCACGGGCCAGACCATAAGCCTTGCCGGGGGTGAGCGGGTATGAGTCGCTTCACCGGCCGTGTGGTTCTCGTCACCGGATCCGCAGAGCGGGCTGGCGCTCAGATCGCGCTCGCCTTCGCCGCACACGGCGCCACGGTCTACCTCAACCACTACAGGCAGGCGGATGCAGCGGCGGCCACGCTTGCCCTCGCCGCCGAGGCCGGCGTTGGTGAACGAGTGCTCGCTCTCGAGTGCGACATCACCGACCCTGCCGCGAGTTCGGACATGGTCGACGAGATCGTGGCGCATTCCGGCCGGCTCGACCTGCTCATCCACAACGCGAGCACCTTCGCCCCGCGGCCCTTTCTCGAGCTCGAGCAGCACGACTTCGACTCGTCAATCGGGGTGAACCTGCGCGGTCCATTCTTTCTCTCGCAGGCCGCCGCGCGGGTCATGGTCGCGCAGGGCGGCGGGCGCATCCTCGCCATTCTCGGCAACTCGCTCAGCGAGGTGTGGCCCGACTTCGCGCCGCACATTGTCGCCAAGACCGGCCTCGGCCGCCTGATGGAGCAGTTGGCCGTGACGCTCAGCCCGACCGTGCAGTGCAACAGCATCGCCCCCACCCAGTTCTTCCGCTCGGATGACGGCGCGAACGACGCACTGCGCCTCCTCCGGGGCGAGACACCCGTGTCGGCCGGCACCACCCAGGTCAAGGGGATCACCGTGCGCGAGACCAGCATCGACGACGTCATCGACGTTCTGCTGTTTCTCGCGGACGCCCCGGCCTCGATGACCGGTACGACGCTGCCGATCGACGGGGGGCGCGTTCTCATCTAGCCCCTCTTCGCACGACCACCGACACCAATCGAAAGGAACCACCCATGTCTGAAGTGCATGACGTCATCGCCGAGCTGGACGCTGAGCGCGAGCGCGTCTGGCTTACCATCCCCGAGGACGTTCGCGACCTCGGCAACGGGATCATCCCGCGCCTGACCGGACCGAAGAAGCAGTACTTCACCTCGCTGCTCTACGCCGAGGGTGAGGCCCGCACCCTCGCCGACGAAATTCTCTGGGGCTTCATCGAGGTCGCCAACCAGGGCGACACCGACCTGGCCACCATGAAGAAGCTCGTCACCCAGATCGTCGACTACAAGGCCGACTTCTTCGACTTCGTCGGGTTGCCGCTCACGTGTAAGTGGATTCACCGTTATGCCGAGGGCGCCCGTGCCGCCGAGACCCTTGAGGAGTTCGCACTCGTCACCGGGGCGGCCCTGTCGTACACCAACCGCGTGCACATGTGGATCCAGAGCGTGTTCCCGTGGGGGATCGCCACCGCGTTCCCGCGCAATGACGCCAAGCAGACCGCGTAAGCCGCGCAGAGACAAAGGAAACCAGCCATGATCATTGATTTCATCGTCGACGAGAAGCTCATCTGCGGCATCCGCATCTTCGAGGACGTCGTTCCGCACACTGCGGCCGCCTTCCGCGAGAGCTTTCCGATTCGCACCAAGCTGCAGCACGCCACCCTCGTTGGTGACCAGCTGTTCGCGGTTCTGCCGCTCGTGATTCCCATGGAGAACCTGATTCTCACCCAGGACATGGTCGCCCAGCGCCGCGAGGCCACCGGCTCGGTCGAGGGCGCGGTGATCTTCTACAGCCCCCGCCAGGTCTTCGGCGTCACCTACAGCGACGACCTCGCTATCGAGCCGCTCGCCAACAGCTACATCGGCGAGGTCATCGACGGCATGACCGAGCTCAAGCTCGTGGGCGAAGAGGTCTGGCGCAAACAGGACAAGTTCGTCGAGCTTCGCATTCGCGACGCGGCGTAGTCCGGCATACCGGACAGCAATTCGGGCGGTCGGTCAAGAGTCTGCGATCACAGACAGGTTGTCGCTTCGCGGCCTCGTGGCTAGCCCGCCCCACCCATATCAATGTAAGTACGACCGAAAGAAGAGAGGCTCGACTTGAGCATCGTCACCGAGGTAATCGCAGAGCTGAACGCCGAGCGCGAGAAGATCTGGCTGGAGTGCCCCCAGGAGATCACCAACATGGGCAAGGGAATCATCCCGCGCAACACCGGCAGCCATGGCCAGTACCTCTCCACCCTCATGTTCGCCGAGAGTGAGGCGCGCACCCTGTCAGACGAGGTGCTGTGGGGAATCATCGAGGTCAGCGAGACCAACACCCTCGACCTGAAGACCGTGCAGCTGCTGGTCAACCAGATCGTCGGATACAAGGCCGCGTTCTTCGACTTCGTGGGCATGCCAGAGGCGGGTGGCCACGTCGCCCGCTACGTCGAGGCGAGCAATGCCGCCACCAGCATCGAGGAGTTTCTCGAGCTGACCGGCGCCGCCATCAGCTACGTCAACAAGGTGCACATGTGGGTCGACGCGGTCTTCCCCTGGGGCGTCACCAACGGCTTCAAGCGCGTCAGCGCCTAGGCCCCGTCAAGACTCACGAAGGAAGAAACCAATGAAACTCATCATGTCTGTCGACGGCGTCGAGGTCTGCACAATCCAGGTCTTCGAGGAGCTCGTTCCCGGAATCGTGGCAGCTCTCAAAGAGAACCTGCCACAGAAGAGCATCCTGCAGCACGGCAAGATCGTCGGCGAGATGGTCTTCTGGACCATGCCGATCGTCGCCCCGTGGGAGAACGTCTACCTCACCGAGGAAGTCGGCGCGCTGCGCCGCAAGGAGAAGGGCTACGCCCGCGGATCGGTCTGCTGGTACAACCCTCGGCAGCAGTTCTGCGTCGTCTACGGCGACGATCTCGCGGATGAGCCGCTGAAGATCAGCTACATCGGCGAGGTCATCGAGGGCGAGCTCGAGCTCGCACTCGCCGGCATGAAGAACTGGCTGCAGCAGGGCCAGCTCGTCGAGCTCGCCATCGCGGCCTAGCCGCACCCACCTCCTCGGCGGCGTCGTCACCGTCTCGGCGCCGCCGGGGATTCCACCCGCTTGACGGCCATAATGGCCGACAAGCCCATCAAAGTCGTTAGGCAGAAGGCAAGGCATCGTGACCACCACCCATCCCGACACCCGCGAGGTCGTCATCGGCATCGGGGCGCTCGCGTTCCAGGATGTCGTCGACGTCGCCCGTCACGACGCCCCCGTGCGGGTGAGCGACGAGTCCCTTGCAGAGATGACGCGCAGTCGCGCGGTCATCGCCTCCCTCGCCGCCGACACCCGCCCGCACTACGGTGTCTCGACCGGCTTCGGTGCGCTGGCGTCCAAGCAGATTCCCGTCGAGTTGCGCGCACAGCTGCAGCGATCCCTCATCCGCAGTCACGCGGCCGGCTCGGGGCCCGAGGTGGAGCGCGAGGTCGTGCGCTCCCTCATGCTGCTGCGCCTCTCCACCCTCGCGACCGGCCGAACCGGTGTGCGCCCCATCGTTGCCGAGACCTACGCCGCTGTTCTCAACGCGGGAATCACGCCTGTCGTCGGCGAGTACGGCAGCCTCGGCTGCTCGGGCGACCTCGCCCCGCTCGCGCACTGCGCCCTCGCCCTGCTCGGCGAGGGGGAGGTGCGCGACGCCAGCGGCACCCTGCAGCCGGCCGCCGAGGCGCTCGCCGCCGCGGGCATCACGCCGCTCGTTCTCGAAGAGAAGGAGGGCCTCGCGCTCATTAACGGCACGGACGGCATGCTCGGCATGCTCGTTCTTGCCATCACCGACCTGCGGGCTCTCATCACTACGGCCGACCTTGCCGCCGCGATGAGCGTCGAAGCCCTGCTGGGCACCGACGCCGTGTTCGCCGACGACCTGCAGCAGCTGCGACCGCATCCGGGTCAGGCCGTCGCTGCGGCCAACATGCGCGCTACCCTCGCCGGCTCGCCCATGCTCTCGCGGCCCGCCGGCTTCACCCGGGTGCAGGATGCCTACTCGCTGCGCTGTGCACCGCAGGTGCACGGCGCCGTGCGCGACACGATCGAGTACGCCGCGACCGTCGCCAGCCGCGAGCTCGCCTCCGCCGTCGACAACCCGGTGGTCACGCTCGATGGGCGAGTGGAGTCCAACGGCAACTTCCACGGGGCACCCGTCGCCTATGTTCTCGACTTTCTCGCGATCGTCGCCGCCGACCTCGCCAGCATGAGCGAGCGCCGCACCGACCGATTCCTCGATGTCTCGCGCAACCACGGTCTCAACGCCTTTCTCGCCGACGACCCCGGGGTCGACTCGGGGCACATGATCGCGCAGTACACGCAGGCGGGTATCGTCAGCGAGCTGAAGCGGCTGGCGGCCCCGGCATCCGTCGACTCCATTCCGTCGAGTGCGATGCAGGAGGACCACGTCTCGATGGGCTGGGCAGGCGCACGCAAGCTGCGCAAGGCGGTCGACGGCGTCAGCCGGGTGGTCGCGATCGAGCTTCTCACCTCGGCCCGCGCGATGGACATGCGGGCGCCGGCCACGCCATCCGTCGTCTCGTCGGCGGTTGTCGCCCAGCTGCGCACCCGCATCGAGGGACCGGGAACGGATCGCTACCTCGCCCCAGAGATCGCCGCCGCTCACGAGATGGTCGTCGACGGCTCGCTGCTCAAGGCAGCACGTACCGCAGGAGGAGAACTCGCATGAGTGGACCACGCCCCGTTCGCGCCTTTCGCGGCAGTGAGCTCAACACGCTCGGCTGGCCGCAGGAGGCCGCGCTGCGCATGCTGCAGAACAACCTCGACCCCGAGGTCGCCGAGCACCCCGACAAGCTCGTCGTCTACGGCGGCACCGGCAAGGCGGTGCGCGACTGGGCGAGCTTCGACGCCATCACGCGTACGCTGACGACACTCAAGGGCGACGAAACCCTGCTCGTGCAGTCGGGCAAGCCGGTCGGCGTCATGCAGACGCACGAGTGGGCGCCGCGCGTGCTGCTCGCCAACTCCAACCTCGTCGGCGACTGGGCAAACTGGGATGAGTTCCGTCGCCTCGAGCAGCTCGGCCTGACCATGTACGGCCAGATGACCGCCGGCTCGTGGATCTATATCGGCACCCAGGGCATTCTGCAGGGCACCTACGAGACCTTCGCCGCCGTCGCTGCGAAGAAATTCGGAGGCACGCTGGCCGGAACAATCACCCTCACCGGCGGACTCGGCGGCATGGGCGGCGCTCAGCCCCTCGCCGTGACCATGAACGACGGCGTCGTCATCTGCGTGGATGTCGACCACTCGCGCATCCTGCGCCGCATCGAGCACCGCTACCTCGATGTCGAGGCGCGCTCCATCGAGCACGCCCTCGAGCTCGCCTACGCGGCGCGTGACACGAAGAGGTCGCTGTCGATCGGCATCCTCGGCAATGCGGCGACCGTCTTCCCCCAGCTGCTCGCGATGGGCGCAGAGATTGACATCGTCACCGACCAGACGAGCGCCCACGACCCGCTCGCCTACCTTCCGGTCGAGTACTCCTTCGACGAGTGGGCCACCGCCAAGAACGACCCGGGCTTCATCGATGCGTCACGCCAGTCGATGGCGCGACAGGTGGAGGCGATGGTTGGCTTCCAGAAGCGGGGCTCCGAGGTCTTCGACTACGGCAACAACATCCGCACCGAGGCGAAGACGGCCGGGTATGAGGATGCCTTCGCCTTCCCGGGATTCGTGCCGGCCTACATCCGCCCCCTCTTCGCCGAGGGCAAGGGGCCGTTCCGATGGGCGGCGCTCAGCGGGGACCCGAAGGATATCGCGGTCACCGACCGCGCGGTGCTCGAGCTCTTTCCAGAGAACGAGTCGCTCGCCAAGTGGATTCGCATGGCGGGGGAGCGCGTGCACTTTCAGGGGCTGCCCGCCCGCATCTGCTGGCTCGGCTACGGTGAGCGCGACAAGGCAGGGCTCAAGTTCAACGAGCTTGTCGCCTCGGGTGAGGTGTCGGCTCCGCTTGCGATCGGCCGCGACCACCTCGACGCCGGCTCTGTGGCGTCGCCCTACCGCGAGACCGAGGCCATGAAGGACGGCTCGGATGCGATCGCCGACTGGCCGCTGCTCAACGCGCTGGTGAACACCTCGTCGGGGGCGACCTGGGTGTCTATCCACCACGGGGGCGGCGTCGGAATCGGGCGCAGCATCCACGCCGGGCAGGTCACCGTCGCCGACGGCACCCCGCTCGCCGCGGAGAAGATCGCGCGTGTGCTGACCAATGACCCCGGCATGGGCGTCATCCGGCACGTGGACGCCGGCTATGACGAGGCGATCGAGGTCGCCGACCGACTCGGCGTGCGTGTGCCGATGCAGGAGGGCTAGTGTCGGCCACCGGGCTTCTCGACGAGCTCGCCGGAATTGGGCGCAACCCGACCTCCGGCGGCTACGACCGCCTCGCCTGGACGGGCGTCGACGCCGAATGCCGGCAGTGGTTCGAACAGTGCGCTGAGGCCCTCGGCCTCGAGGTCGAGGTCGACCGCAACGGCAATCTCTGGGCGTGGTGGAACGAGAGTGCGCCGGGCAGCGTGCTGCTGCTCGGCTCGCACCTCGACAGCGTTCCCAGCGGTGGCGCCTTCGACGGTCCGCTCGGCATCGCCAGCGCCTTCGCCGCGATCGGTGACCTGCAGCGCGATGGATTCGTGCCCTCCCGCCCGGTCGCGGTCGTCGCCTTCGCTGACGAGGAAGGCGCACGCTTCGGCGTGGCCTGCGCCGGGTCACGGCTGATGACCGGCGCTCTCGCGCCGAGCACCGCCCTCGCGCTGACGGACGCCAGCGGGGTGACCATGGCCGAGGCGATGCGTGCAGCCGGGCTTCGGCCTGAGACCCTCGGGCCCGACGAGGCACGCCTTCGCCGCATCGGCGAGTTCATCGAGCTGCACGTGGAGCAGGGGCACCTGCCCGGCGAGGGGCACCAGCTCGGGCTGGCCGACGCGCCGCTGGGGCTCGCCACCGAGATCTGGCCGCACGGGCGGTGGAGGGTCGACATCCGTGGCAGCCAGAACCATGCGGGAACCACCCCGCTCGCCGACCGCGATGACCCGATGATTGGGCTCGCCCGCCTTATCCTCTCCGTGCGCGAGCGCGCGGAGCTCGCCGGCGTGCTCGCCACGGTGGGCAAGGTGCGCGTGCACCCGGGCGCCGTCAACGCCGTGCCGGGCCTCGCCAGCGCGTGGATCGATGCCCGCGGTGCCGACGAGAGCCGCGTTCGCGAGGTGATCGCCGGTATTGGCGTTGATGCTGTCGAGGAGTCGTGGACGGCATCCACCCCTTTCGACACTGTTCTCACCGCGGCGCTGGCGGCGACGATCGGTCACCCGGTTCCCCTGCTGCCATCGGGCGCCGGCCACGACGCGGGCGTGCTCGCCCTCGCCGGCGTGCCAACCGCGATGGTGCTGGTGCGCAACCCCAGCGGCATCTCGCATGCTCCCGAGGAGTACGCCGAGCCCGACGACTGCGACCGTGGCGTCGAGGCGCTCGTCGCGATTCTGCGAGCCAGAGCATCATGACCACCTATTGGGCGCAGCACGCGGTTCTGCCCGACGGTATCGCCGCCGACGTGCGAATCGAGACGGATGCTGGCCAGATCACCGCAATCATCCCCGACACCCAGCCTGAGGGCATCACCCTCGCAGGCCTGGTGCTGCCCGGCCTCGCCAACGGCCACTCGCACGCCTTTCACCGGGCGCTGCGTGGCACAACGCATGCCGACGGCGGCACCTTCTGGAGCTGGCGCGAGCGCATGTACGCCGTCGCCGCCACGCTGACGCCCGATAGCTACCGCGCGCTCGCGACAGCGGTCTTCGCCGAGATGGTGCTCGCCGGTTACACGGTCGTGGGCGAGTTTCACTATGTGCGCGGCACAGAGCAGGCAGTGCTCGACGCGGCGGCCGCGGCGGGAATCCGCATCACCCTGCTCGATGCGCTCTACCTCGAGGGCGGGGTCGGCGTGCCGCTCGCGGCAGAGCAGCAGCGTTTCAGCGACGGTTCGGTCGAGTCGTGGCAGCGACGTCGCTCGTCGCTGAGTGGCAGCCCGACCGCCCTCATCGGGGCGGCGATCCACTCCGTGCGCGCTGTGACCCCCTCGGCGATCGCCGCGGTCGCTGCTCTCGGCCTTCCCGTCGTGCACGCGCACGTCAGCGAGCAGCCCGCCGAGAACGAGCAGGCGCTCGCCGCCTGGGGCGCGACCCCGGTCGAGCTGCTCGGTGCCGTGCTCGGCCCGCGCTTCACCGCGGTGCACGCTACTCACCTCAGCGACTCCGACGCGAGTGCGCTCGGCGACAGCTTCGCGTGCTTCTGCCCGACGACCGAGCGTGATCTCGCCGACGGCATTGGCCCGGCCCGCGCCCTCGCCGACGCGGGAACGCGACTCACCCTCGGCAGCGACCAGAACGCGGTCATCGACCCCTTCGAAGAACTGCGCGGGCTTGAGATGAACGAGCGCCTGCGCAGTGGCGAACGGGGACGCTTTACTCCCGCCGAGCTGCTGACCGCCGCGACGACGAACGGCTACGCTTCCCTCGGCTGGTCATCGCAGGGTCTCGAGGTTGGCTCGCTCGCCGACTTCGTCGCGGTCTCGACCACGAGTGTGCGCACCGCCGGCTCCGCACTCGACCAGCTGTGGATGTCGGCCACCGCCACCGACGTCACCGACGTCATCGTGCACGGCGAGCAGGTCGTCACCGCAGGCCAGCACCGCCTTGGCGACGTCGCGGCGCTGCTGCAGACTGCCATTGAAGGGACACACGCATGAGCACCGTCATCGACCGCATCGGACTCCTCGTCACCAACGACCCAGAGGTGGGGCCGGGCACCGCCGAGCTGCGCAACGCCGCCGTGCTCATCGACGACGGTGTCATCCGCTGGATCGGCGAGGCCGACCGCGCGCCGCACGCCGACGAGCGGGTGGATGCACGGGGCCGCTGCGTCATTCCCGGTTTCGTCGACAGCCACAGCCACCTCATGTTCGCGGGTGACCGTGCCGACGAGTTCGAGTACCGCATGGCGGGCCGCCCCTACACCGCAGGGGGAATCCGCCGCACGGTTGCGCTCACGCGGGACGCGAGCGACGCGGCCCTGCGCGCCAATGCCGTCACCCTGCTGAACGAGATGCGCCGCCAGGGCTCGACGACCGTTGAGATCAAGAGCGGCTATGGCCTCACCGTCGACGATGAGGCTCGCGCGCTGCGCCTGGCGAGCGAGCTGACCAGCGAGACCACCTACCTCGGCGCGCACGTCGTTCCCGTGCAGTTCGCCGCCGACCCGGGCGCCTATGTCGACCTCGTCACCGGCCCGATGCTCGATGCCGCGGCACCCCACGCGCGCTGGATCGACGTCTTCTGCGAGACCGGCGCCTTCGACGTCGACCAGGCCCGCGCCATCCTGCTCGCCGGCCAGGCGAAGGGGCTCGGGGCACGCATGCACTCCGGTCAGCTCGGTGAGTCCGGGGGAGCGCAGCTGGCGGTCGAGCTCGGCGCGGCCGCCGTCGACCACTGCACCTTCCTCAGCGACGCGGATGTCGATGCCCTCGGTGCGTCCTCAACGGTTGCCACCCTGCTTCCCGGCGTCGAGTTCTCGACCCGCCAGCCCTACCCGGATGCCCGTCGCCTCCTGGCCGCCGGAGCGACTGTCGCGCTCGCGACCGACTGCAACCCCGGCTCGAGCTTCACCTCGTCGATGGCCTTCTGCATCGCCGTCGCCGTGCGCGACATGGGAATGACCCCGGCCGAGGGCCTCTGGGCCGCGACGGCCGGTGGTGCCGCAGCGCTGCGACGCACCGATGTCGGCGTGGTCAGAGTCGGCGCGAAAGCCGATCTCGTGCTGCTGGAGGCGCCGAGCTACGTGCACCTCGCCTACCGGCCGGGGGTGCCGCTCGTCTCGCGGGTCTTTGCTAGCTAAAAAACCGTGCTAGCTGAGGATGGCGTCGGCGTTGTCGGCGATCCAGTCCATCAGCGGCACCAGTCGCTCGCTGAGCTCCCGGCCCCGCGCGGTGAGGCTGTACTCGACGTGCGGCGGTATGACCGGGTGCGCGACGCGCAGCACGAGGCCGTCCTGCTCAAGGGTGCGCAGGGTCTGTGCGAGCATCTTCTCGCTGACGCCTTCGATGGTGCGGCGCAGCTCGCCCCAGCGCAGTTGCGGCTCGGTAGTGAGGGCCATGAGCACGAGTACGCCCCACTTGCTGGTGACGTGGTCGAGCACCGTTCGTGACGGGCAGTTGGCGGGCAGAACGCCGGCGGTGAAGCCATGTTCGTTGAGGGTGAGCTGCATAGAAAGTAACTTACCTAAAAGTGGGTACTGCGTGCTGGGAAGCATCTCGCCCGAGGATGGTTGAACCCAGCATGACAATCCTCATCACCGGTGCGACCGGCCACCTCGGAACCCACGTAATCGACTCCCTCCTCGCGAAGGGGGTGCCCGCAGAGCAGATCCGCGCCGGCGCTCGCAGCCCCGAGAAGATCACCGCCGTGCCCGCCGTGCACCTCGACTATGAGGATGCCGCGAGCGTCGCCGCCGCCCTCGAGGGTGTCGAGAAGGTGCTGCTCATCTCCGCATCCGTGCCCGGCACCCGTGTGCCGCTGCACAAGACCGTCATCGACGCGGCCGCGGCAGCCGGCGTGCAGCAGCTCGTCTACACGAGCGTTCTTGACGCTCGCGACAGCGCCCTCATCCTCGCTCCGGAGCACAAGGCGACCGAGGAGCTCATCGAAGCCAGCGGCGTACCCGCGACGATCCTGCGCAACGGCTGGTACACCGAGAACTACCTCGGCACCCTCGAGCAAGCGAAGTCGGGCGAGGTCGTCACGAGCACCGGCGAGGGCCGCGTCTCGAGTGCCTCCCGCAAGGACTACGCGGATGCCGCCGCCACCGTTCTCACCGAGCCCGGCCACGAGGGCAAGGTCTACGAGCTCAGCGGCGACGTGGCCTGGCACTTCGACGAGTTCGCTGCCGTCGCGAGCGGAATCCTCGGCTCGCCGGTCGCGCACCGCAACCTCAGCGCCGACGAGCACGCCGCAGCGCTCACCGCGGCAGGCCTGGATGAGGGAACCGTCGGCTTTCTCGTCGCCCTCGACGGCGACATTCGCGCCGGGCTGCTCGATGCCACCCCCGGCGACCTCGCCCGCCTCATCGGACGCCCGACGACGCCGCTCGCCGAGGGCCTAACCCAGGGCAGCTAGCGCGCGCTCGGCTGTCGCCTCGACGCCACCCTCGGAGTCGACGACCACGCCCGGCTCGTCGGCTTCGAGGGGCTCGAGCGTCTCGAGCTGCGAGTCGACGAGCGAGGCGGGCATGAAGTGCCCGGGGCGGCTGGCCACCCGATCACCGAGCACGGTGCGCGGTACTACGAGGTGCACGAAGCGTGCGGACGGGGCGGCGGCACGGATCGCGTCGCGGTAGCTGCGCTTGAGTGCACTGCAGGCGACCACGAGGCCGTCGTCCCCGGCGTCCGCGAGGGCGTGCCCGACGAGGTCGAGCCAGGGCCAGCGGTCGGCGTCAGTCAGGGGAGTGCCGGCGGCCATCTTGGCGACGTTGGATGCGGGGTGCAGCGAGTCAGCATCCGTGAAGGTCACACCCAGCCGCTCGGCGATAGCGATGCCAACGCTCGACTTGCCGGCGCCCGAGACGCCCATGACGACGAGCAGCGGCTTACTCGTCAAAGGTGTTCACCATGGCGTGCGCCGCGCGCTCGAGGTAGCCCCACAGCATTCCCTCGTGCAGCGGCGACAGGCCGAGTGTGTCGACGGCGGCGCGCATGTGCAGTAGCCAGCGGTCGCGGGCGTCGGGGTTGACCTTGAAGGGCAGGTGGCGCATCCGCAGGCGCGGGTGGCCGCGCTCCTGGGAGTAGGTTCCCGGTCCGCCCCAGTACTGCTCGAGAAAGCCGGTGAGGCGCTGAATCGCGCCCTCGAGATCGGACTCCGGGTACATCGGCAGCAGAACCGGGTCGCCCTTGATGCCCTCGTAGAACGCTCGCACCAGCTTCTCGAAGGTCGGACGACCGCCGACCTCCTGCCAGAAGTTGCCCTGCACGGGCTCGCCCCCGGGGCCATTGCGCAGGGTAAGGGAGTCTTCAGCCACGTTCCTTGGCCCTTCTCGTCGACGCCTTCAGCGCATCACTGGGCGGAACGGTGATCGGCTTCGTCTTCGGCGGCCGGGCGCCCTTGACCGAGTTCGCGCCCTCGAAGCCGCTGAGCACGATGCTGTTGAGCGCGGGCAGCTTCACGCCGAGGTCATCGAGTGAACGCTTGAGACGAATGCGCAGCTCGCGTGCGACGTCGTCCTTCGCCGTTGAGCGTGTCTTGATGACGAGACGGATGACGAGGGCCTCCGCCGATATCGACTCCAGCCCCCAGATCTCGGGCTTCTCGAGCACGCGGGTGCGCCACTTGGCGTCGGTGGCGAGGTCGGTGGCGGTCTTCAGCATCCGTTCCTGCACCGCGTCAACATCGGAGTCGTAGGGCACCGCGAGGTCGATGATGACCCGCGCCCATCCCTGCGACATGTTGCCGACACGCAGGATCTCGCCGTTGCGCACGTACCAGAGGGTGCCGTTGACGTCGCGCACCTGGGTGACGCGGATTCCGACATTCTCGACGACACCCGTCGCCGCACCAAGGTCGACGACATCGCCAACCCCGAGCTGGTCTTCGGCGACCATGAAGAGCCCGTTGAAGATGTCCTTGACGATGTTCTGCGCGCCGAAGCCGAGACCCGCGCCGAGGGCGGCCGTGATGAGCGAGAAGGCGCCGGTGAGGTCCTTGTTGATCGCGGTCACCACGAGAAGCACGGCGATGATCGTGATGAGCGTCGTCAGGATGTTGTTGAGCACCGACCCGAGCGTGCGCGTGCGTTGCACGATTCGCACGGCGGCGAGCGGGGAGTTCTGCAGCGCCTGGGTGTCATCAGCGCCCTGCTTCTTCTTCACCCCGGTGACGATCCGGTTGACGACGCGGCGAATGACGAACTGCAAAACGATGCGAATGACGACGGCGACGACGATGATGACGACCACCTTGAGGGGCCAGCCGCCGCCGTTGTAGAAAGCGGCAATGGCCTTCCAGATCGCGCCCAAGTCAACAGTCATAGCGCTTCCAGTGTATTGGCCCGTTCTGGGGGCGGCCGGGGAGAGGGTTCTTCGCTAGATTGCGGGCATGGCACGGGATCGCGAGCTAGCGCTTCAGCTCAAGCAGGCGCCGAACGCGCAGGAGCGGGGCTGGCTGCTCGACATTGACTACGACTTCGTGGCGGCCACAAACCGTCGGCTGACCGGCGGGCTCATCGCCATATCCGTGGTCTATCTCCTCGTATTCCTGGTCAGCGCCTGGACGCTAGTTTCGGTTGCATCACCGGGCAATGGCCCGATGACTGTCACGGTCCGGCCCCTCCTGGATGGGTGCTTTGCGGGGGTCGCTGTCGCGTTCGTTCGCCTTGTGGTGAGCGGTGCGGCGGCGCAGCTGCTCTCGTCGACAAAACTCTCGACGCTTCGCCAGCAGGAGATCGCCGTCCCTCTCAACTCCGTTGCGGGGTGCATCGGGCTTCTCGTCGTGTTTGGCATCATGCCGAGCGAGTCGAACGGCGCGGTGATTCTGGGGTTTGCGCTATTCGGCGGCCTCATTGGCCTCATGGGTATCCATTCGCTTCCCTTCGCCATCGCTATCAACGATCCCAACCTGCCGAAAGTCGTTGAGGTGATGAAGGCCGTGCCTGCCGATATGACCCTCCTGGGCGGTCGGGTTCGCTGGATCCTCGTCTGCTTCGCCATTGGCCTTGTTGACGCCACCGCAATCTCGCTGATCTTCTCCACGTCGCCGGTTGCGGCGTTGCTCGTGGTCCCCACGCACGCAGTCATCGCAGTGGTGGTGATTCGCCGCCTGTGGACGAAGGGGGCGGAGGCGAGCATGCGTGTCGCTGCCGTCGCGGCGATCGTGTTCTTCGCGGCCGCTGTCAGCGCCGCGGTGATTGCCTAAGCAGGGGCCATACACTCCTGAAGACACGGATGCCCAGTTCGGGTTCCGTATCTTCAGGAGTGCCGCGAGCGGGAGGCCAGAAATCCGACCTCCCGCTCGCGACAGCCGCAGTTACGCGTCGCGCTGTTTGAGCAGCACGCTCGCGAGGGCCAGCAGCGCCACGACCCAGGCGACGAGCACGAGGGCTCCCTGCCACGGCTCGAGCACGAAACCGCCGAGGCCGAGCGGGTCGGCACTCGCTGCGGATTCGCCGATGTAGGCAGACATCCGCGAGCCCGCGTTGCTCGGCAGGAAGTTGCCGAGATTGGCAACCCACTCCGCCCGCGTAATGGCTGCGAAGATCTGCACGATCGTCGGCAGCACCAGCACGAAGCCGAGCACGATGGCGATGGCACCGGCGCTGTTGCGCACGATGGTGCCGACGGCGGTGGCGAAGACGCCGGTCAGTGCGAGGAATCCCGCCGCTCCTACCAGCGCGGCCCAGTATGCGCCGTCAGCAAAGTCGACGTCGACGCCACTGCTGGCGAGCAGAGGAGCGGACAGCAGGGCCGACAGCACCATCGCCACCAGGCTGATGACGAAGGTCACAGCCCCGAACACGACGATCTTGCCGAAGAGTGCAGGCAGTCGGGCCGGCACCGCGGTGAGCGTTGAGCGGATCATTCCGGTGCCGTACTCACCCGTGATGACGAGAGCGCCGAGCACCGCCACCACGAGCTGGCTCATACCCACACTGAACGTCACTGCCTGAACGGCGAAGGTCTGCTGGGTGTCGTGATCCAGAGTCATGCCCTCGACATAGAGCGTCGACCCGAAGAGAGCCGCGAGTCCGAGGGTGAGGAAGACGAGGATGGCGTAGCACCAGATCGTCGACCGCAAGCTCATCAGCTTGATCCACTCGGAGCGCAGGATGCCGCCGAAGGTGACCCCACTGAGCTGGGTTGGTGCGATGGTGGTCATCAGATTGCTCCGTTGCTGCGGTACTGGACGTCGTCAGCGGTCAGCTGCATGTACGCCTCTTCGAGGCTTCCGACGGTGGGGGTGAGCTCGTGCAGCACAACACCCTCGCGGGCGGCGAGCTCGCCGATCTGCGGGGCGCTGAGGCCGTTGACCACGAGCAGGGTTGGCTCGGTGCTGGTGACCGTGACCTCGGGGGAGGCGACGAGAGCGGCGAAGCGCTCCGCATCCGGTGTGCGCACGGTGACAGCCGTGCCCGTGGAGCGGGCGACGATGTCGCCCACCGGAGCATCGGCAATAACGCGACCGCGACCAAGAACGATGATGTGATCGGCGGTCTGCGCCATCTCACTCATCAGGTGCGACGACAGCAGAATGGTGCGTCCCTCGCCGGCAAGGTGCCGTGCGAGGTTGCGTACCCAGACGACGCCTTCGGGGTCGAGGCCGTTGACCGGCTCGTCGAGCACGAGAGTGGCGGGGTCGCCGAGCAGCGCGGCGGCGAGGCCGAGACGCTGGCCCATGCCGAGCGAGAAACCGCCAACGCGCTTCTTGGCTACCGACTGCAGGCCGGTGAGCGCGATGACCTCCTCGACACGGGTGCGGCCGATGCCGTGCGTCGCGCCGAGGGCGCGAAGGTGGTTAACGGCGCTGCGTCCGGTATGCACGGCCTTCGCGTCCAGGAGCACGCCAACCTCGCGCAGGGGAGCACTGTGCTCCGCGTAGCGCTTGCCGTTGACGGTCACCTGCCCCGAGCTCGGCCGGTCGAGTCCGACGATCATGCGCATGGTTGTCGACTTGCCGGCACCGTTCGGGCCAAGAAAGCCCGTAACCATACCCGGTCGTACCGTGAAGCTCACATCGTCGACGGCCTTGGTGGCGCCATAGTGCTTGCTGAGTCCTACTGCTTCGATCATGAAATTATCCTCATGTCGCGAGCCTAGAGTGACCCAGCCGTGAAAACGTCCCCCTTAGGGAGGATTTGGGGGCAAGCCCCGAGACATTTGGGGGTTAACCCACGTCCGTCTTCTGCACCGTCAGCGCGCGCTCCACCCCAGCGAGGTTCTCGATGACCAGGCGGCGCAGCGCCGGCGTTCCGGGGTTCGCCGTCAGCCACTCCGTTGTCGCATCCACCAGTGCCTGCGAGGCGAGCGTCGACGGGTAGAGCCCGACGATGAGCGTCTCTGCGATGTGGTAGCTGCGCGTCTTCCAGATGTCGGCAAGGGTCGCGAAGTAGAGCTCACTGACCTGCTCGAGCGACGACGGGTCGTTGGTGTGCACAAAGCCCATCGCGGTGTTGCGCACGATCGCGTTGGGCGCCTCGTCCGTGTCGACGAGCGACGAGAAGGCAGCGAGCTTGCCCTCGGCGGTGGGGATCGTGGCGCGCGCGCGGGCAGCAGCCTGGGCGCCGTTCGCCGTGTTGTCCTTCGCGAGGGCAGCGTCGATCTCGGCGGTGCCGGCGGCACCGTTGAGCACGAGGCCCTCGAGCAGCTCCCAGCTGAGGTCGGTGTCGATCTCAAGGCCGGGCAGCGTGATCGAGCCGTCGAGCAGCCCCTGCAGAGCCGCAACGTGTGCCGGGGTCGACGCGAGGTTCGCGAAGAACTTCACAAACTGGAACTGCGAGTCGGATGATGCCTCGGCTGCCTGCGCGAGCGCCCACAGCTCGTCGCCGACCTTCTCGATCGTTGCGGCGCGGCGGTGGGGAGCAACGTACATGCGTGCGACCGTCGCCAGCTGCGTCAGTGTCGTGCGGATCGTCGTCGACTCGGTCTCTGAGCCGATGTTCTGCAGCACAAGCGTGACGTAGTCACTCGGGTTCGACTCGGCGTCGCGGGTCGCATCCCACGCGGCACCCCAGACGATGGAGCGGGCGAGCGGGTCCTCGATGTCGCGCAGGTGCTCGATGGCGACGGCGAGCGATTCGTCGTCGAGGCGAATCTTCGCGTAGGCGAGGTCATCGTCGTTGACGAGCACGAGGTCGGGCTTGCGGTGGCCGATGAGCGAGGGCACCGAGGTCGAGGTGCCGTCCACGTCGATCTCGACGCGGTGCACGCGCACGAGCTTGCCGCCGTCGAGCGAGTAGAAGCCGATGGCGAGGCGATGCGGTCGAATCGTGGGGTAGTCCTCCGCAGCCTCCTGCGTCACCGCGAACGCGGTGATGACGCCGGCGTCATCCGTTTCGATGACGGGCCGCAGGGTGTTGACGCCCGCGGTCTCCAGCCAGAGCTTCGACCACTCGCCGAGGGATCGCCCGCTGGTCTTCTCGAGCTCCGCAAGCAGGTCGCTCAGCTCGGTGTTGCCGTAGGCGTGCTTCTGGAAGTACGCGGCAACGCCGGCGAAGAAGGCATCGATGCCCACCCAGGCGACGAGCTGCTTGAGCACCGATCCGCCCTTGGCATAGGTGATGCCGTCGAAGTTGACCTGCACGTCTTCGAGGTCGTCGATCGTGGCGACGATGGGGTGGGTCGAGGGCAGCTGGTCCTGGCGGTAGGCCCAGCTCTTCTCCATCGCCTGGAAGGTGGTCCACGCCTCAGTCCACTCGGTGGCTTCAGCGGTGGCGATGGTCGACGCCCACTCGGCGAAGCTCTCATTAAGCCAGAGGTCGTTCCACCACTTCATGGTGACGAGGTCGCCGAACCACATGTGGGCGAGCTCGTGCAGGATCGTGACGACGCGACGCTCCTTGATGGCGTCGGTCACCTTGGACCTAAAGACGTAGGTCTCGGTGAAGGTCACCGCACCCGCGTTCTCCATCGCGCCCGCGTTGAACTCGGGAACGAAGAGCTGGTCGTACTTGGTGAATGGGTAGTCGTACTGAAACTTCTCTTCGAAGTAGGCGAAGCCCTGGCGGGTCTTCTCGAAGATGTAGTCGGCGTCGAGGTACTGGCTGAGCGACTTGCGCGAAAAAATGCCCAGCGGCACGGTGCGGCCACCGCGGGTGGTGAGCTCTGAGCGCACGACCGCGTAGGGGCCGGCGACAACGGCGGTGATGTAGCTCGAGAGCACCGGGGTCGGGGCGAAGACCCAGGTGGCCTTCTCGCCGTCGACCGTGGGCTCGGGGGTCGTCTCATTGCTGACGACCTCCCAGCGGGCCGGTGCGGTGATGGTGAACTGGAAGGTCGCCTTGAGGTCGGGCTGCTCGAAGACCGCGAACACGCGCCGGGAGTCGGGCACTTCGAACTGCGAGTAGAGGTAGACCTCGTTATCGACGGGGTCGACGAAGCGGTGCAGGCCCTCGCCGGTGTTCGTGTAGGCGAAGTCAGCGACGACCTCGAGCACGTTCTCGAAGGCGAGGTTGTCGAGCTGAATGCGGGTGCCGTCCGCGACCGACAGGTCGAGGGGCGTTCCGTTGAGGGTGATGCTGTGCACCTTCTCGGTGAGAGCGTCAATGAAGGTGGAGGCGCCATCCGTTGCGGTGAATGTCACGGTCGTCGCCGAAGAGAAGGTCGTGGGGCCGGTCGTGAGGTCGAGAGCGATCTGGTAGCTCGAGACGCTGATGAGCGACTTGCGCTGCTGGGCTTCGAGGCGGGTGAGGTTCTCTCCGGGCACGCGTATCTCCTGATGTGGTGGGGTGCGATTAGGCCGCTTCTAGCGGCACAACAACCCTAGCCGCGCAGGGGCCGCCTGTACGCTGGGCGGGTGACTGATCAGACCGGTATCGAGCCGCCGCGCGAACCGGTTGCCCCGCCCCAGCTGGTCTTTCCGCTGACGGTGCCGCCCTCGCCCCCGTCGCGAGGGCCGCTGATCGCGCTCGTCGTCGGCCTCTTCGTCGTCGCAGTGGTGATCGTCACCGTTGGCGCCTTCGTGCTCAGCTCGGCGGTCTCCCGGGCCGTCGACAGCAATGACCTCGGCGCCGCAGAGCGCGTCGTCAGCGAGCTCGACGCTGCATTCGCGGATGCCGACTGCGACGCCTTCGAAGACGCGACGAGCGAGAGTGCCCGCGACGACATTCTCGGCTCCAGCTACGACTGCGAGGCCTTCGAGGCTGCGGCAGACGCGCTGACCGAGGACGGCGACTACGTGTACAGCATGACCATCACCGACAGCCGCAAACGCGGCGATCTCATCACCGTCTCGACCGACGAGGCCTACGGCGACGAGAAGCCACGGGAGTACACCTACATTCTTGAGCACGAGGGCGGCCAGTGGGTCGTCACCGCCTACGGAGAGGACTGAGATGACGCAGCCCGTTGTTGCCCGCAAACGCCGGGTCTGGCCATGGATCGTCGGGGGAGTCGGGCTGCTGCTGCTTCTCGGGATCGGCATTTCTATCGGCATTGTGCTCGTCGCCGCAGGGCAGAAGGAAGCGGATGCCGAGCAGGTCGAGCAGGTGGTGCACCAGTTCGACGAGGCCTACGAGGATTCGGATTGCGACCTCTTCATCGACATCACCTCCGACGAGTTCCGTGACGATTTCTTTGACGACAACTTTGACTGCGACGTCTGGGAGGAAATCGGCGACAAGTACTACGACGAGGATGGCGACTACCAGTACGACATTGAGATCAATGAGGTCAGTGTTCGCGGCGATCGCGCGACGGTGGACACCACCGAGACCTACGAGTACGACGGAACCTCGGGCGAGAGCGAGATCACCTACACGCTGGAGCGCGAGAAGGGCCGCTGGCTGGTCACCGACTTCGATGAGGACGTGACCGAGACGGACGAGTCCTAGTCTTCGCAAAGCCCCTCCTAGAATCGACTCATGCGCATCCACATCGCCACGGATCACGCCGGACTCGAGTTCAGCAAGGACCTGCAGCAGCATCTCCGTGCGCAGGGACATGAGGTCATCGACCATGGCCCGCAGACCTATGAGCCGCTCGACGACTACCCCTCGTTCTGCATCAACGCGGCGCACGGTGTGATCGTCGACCAGCTGTCGGGCATCGAGGCCCTCGGCGTCGTGTTCGGCGGCTCGGGCAACGGCGAGCAGATCGCCGCCAACAAGGTCGCGGGGGTGCGTGCCGCCCTCGTCTGGAACGAGTCGACTGCGCAGCTGGCCCGCGAGCACAACGATGCAAATGTCATCTCCATCGGCGCCCGCCAGCACACCGTCGACGAGGCGAAGCACTTCATCGACACCTTCATAGCGACGCCGTTTACTAACGAGGAGCGCCACGTGCGCCGCATCGCGCAGCTGGCCGAGTACGAGACCACGGGCGCCATCATCGGTCACCAGGTCGACTAGATGCCAGAAGGCCACTCCGTTCATCGCATTGCCCGGCAGTTTCGGCTGCACTTCGTCGGCAAGCGGGTGACGGTGTCCAGCCCGCAGGGGCGCTTTGCAGCAGGAGCAGCGCAGCTGAGCGGCCACACGCTGGTAGACGCCAAGGCCATCGGCAAGCAGATGTTCCTCGAGTTCGACAACGACCTCTGGCTGCGTGTGCACCTCGGCCTCTACGGGGCGTGGGACTTCGCCGGCGACATCACGGCAGACGCCACGATTGCGTCGGCGAACGGCCGCATCGGCCAGACCAACCAGCGCGGCACGATCCTCTCTGATGACGCAGAGTCGTCGAACTCGTCTATCGGTGCCCCACGAAAGACTCGCCTGCGCATGTCGGAGCAGGAGAAGCTCGAGGAGCCGATCAGCTCGTTCCCTCCCGAGCCGATCGGTCAGGTACGGGTGCGTCTGCTCACCGACGCAACGGTCGCCGACCTGCGGGGGCCGACAGCGTGCGAGGTGCTGCGCAGCGACGAGGTCCAGGTGGCCATCGACAAGCTGGGGCCGGATCCCCTTGTCGACTCCCCGAAGAAGGGCGAGCAGCGCTTCGTTGACGCCGTTCGCAAGACGAGCACGCCCATCGGCCTCCTGCTGATGGATCAGTCCGTCATCGCGGGCATTGGCAACGTCTACCGAGCAGAGCTGCTGTTTCGCGCGCGGCTCAACCCGCACACGCCAGGCAAGCTCGTGCCAGAGGAGACGCTGCGCGCCCTCTGGAAGGACTGGACGAAGCTGCTCAAGCTCGGCGTGCAGCTCGGCCAGATGATGACCATGGATGGCCTGAGCAAGAAGGATTACCAGGCCGCTCTCGCAAGCCGCGACGACCGCCACTGGGTCTATCACCGCACCGGTGAGCCGTGCCGCGTCTGCGGCACCCCGATCGTCATGGAGCTGGCCGCCGGCCGCAAGCTCTATTACTGTCCCAAGGACCAGGCATGAGACACACCCCCACCTACGTTCTCACCGACCCGGATGAGGTGAAGCGCCTCATTCGCGAGAACCCGTGGGCCACCATGGTCTCAACCACGGCGAACGGTCTAGTGGCGAGCCACTATCCCGTTGTTCTGGAGGAGGGCGCTGAGGGCATCAGCATCGTCAGCCATGTCGGACGCCCCGACGAGAGGCTGCACGAGCTTGGCGACCACGAGATGCTGGTCATCATCCAGGGGCCGCACGGCTACATCTCGCCCGGCTGGTACGAGAACGACGAGCTCATTCCGACGTGGAACCACGTCACCGCCCACCTCTACGGGGTGCCCGAGATTCTCAGTGACGACGAGAACTTCGCCGTGCTCGACGACCTGGTGCAGCACTTCGAGCAGCGCATGCCCAACCCGGTGACGATCATGCTCGATGAGGACAGCAGTCGCCGCATCGCGAAGGGCACCGTGGGCATGCGCCTGCGGGTCACCCGCTTCGATGCGCGGCTCAAGCTGAGCCAGAACAAGAAGCCCGAGGTGTTCGAGCGCATCGTCGACGCGCTCGAGGGCGATGGGCCGTACAGCTCGCCAGAGCTGGCGGCAGAGATGAGACGCGTTGCTTCTTCGTAACGGGCGGGTCGGCGGCGCTCTCGTCGACATCCGTGTGGATGCCGGAGTAATCACCCAGATCGCCTCCGGCCTATCGGGCGAGGGCCTCGACCTCGAGGGAACCCACGTCGTTCCCGGCCTGTGGGACGAGCACGTGCACTTCGGCCAGTGGGCGCTCAACCAGTCCCGGCTGGATGTCTCTGCCGCAACGAGCGCGCGCGAGACGGCCGCGATGGTCGGCGCTGCCATCGCCGACAGCCCCCGCCTCGTCGGCTACGGCTTTCGCGACGGACTCTGGCCAGACGCCCCCAACCGTGCCGACCTCGACGCCGTCTCGGGGCCGCGCCCGGTGGTGCTCATCAGCGGCGACCTGCACGCGGTCTGGCTCAACTCTGCGGCCCTCGCCGAGTACGGCTACGGCGCTCACCCCACCGGCCTGCTGCGCGAGGAACCCGCCTTCGACGTCACCCGACGGGTCGGGCAGGTGCCCGCCGACGAGCTGGATGCCGCCGTCATTGCCGCGGGAATCGACGCAGCCAAGCGCGGCGTCGTCGGCGTCGTCGACCTCGAGATGGACTGGCAGCTCGACGTCTGGCGCCGCCGTCGCGCGGCGGGCTTCGACACGCAACGGGTGCAGTTCGGCGTCTACCGGCAGCACCTCGACCGGGCAATCGAACTCGGACTGCGCACCGGGCAGGCCATCGACGAGCTGCTGACTGTCGGGCGCTTCAAGATTCTCACCGACGGGTCGCTCAACACCCGCACGGCCTACTGCGCTCACGACTACCCGGGCACGCACGAGCGTGGCCTGCTCGAGGTGCCGCTCGATGAGCTGGTGGGTCTGGTCGGTCGCGCCTGGGCGAACGGCATCGAGCCCTCGATCCACGCGATCGGGGATGCCGCGAACGCCGTTGCCCTCGACGCCTTCGCCGCGGTCGGATGCCCTGGTCGCATCGAGCACGCGCAGTTGGTCGCCGCCGACGACTTCGCGCGGTTCGCCGCGCTGGGGGTTGTCGCCAGCATCCAGCCCGAGCACGCCATGGACGACCGGGATGTCGCCGACCACTACTGGGCCGACCGGGCCGATCGCGCCTACGCCTGGCGCTCGCTGCTCGAGGCCGGGGGAGTGCTGGCGCTCGGCTCCGATGCTCCCGTTGCCCCGATTGACCCGTGGGTGACGATGGCGGCCGCCGTCTTTCGCTCGCGCGATGGTCGCGAGCCGTGGCACTCTGAGCAGCGAATCCCGGTCGAGTCGGCGCTGGCTGCGAGCACGCGATCGACGGTGGCGGTCGGTCAGCCGGCCGATCTTGTTGTCGTGCCGCGGGATCCGTTCGCCTCTGATGCAGACGAGCTGCGGACCATGCCGGTGCTGCTGACGATGCTCGCGGGGCGCGTCACCTTCGGCTGAAGTAGGGTGAGCGACATTCGACTGTTCTAAGGAGCGAGCGCGTGATCGTAGACGAAGAGGCTTTTCTGACCGCCCTCTCTGGCGTTTCCGCCACGCTGATCGGCTCGTTCATCGTGGGCGCCTTCTTCTACATCGACTCGGAGCAGCACCGGCACCTCACCGCGTCCGAGGCTGCCGACAAGTATCTGCGGGCGGGTGTGCAGTGGATATTCATCGCGTTCTCGATGCCGCTGTTCGTGTCGCTCGCCCTTGTGTCGATGGAACCCGTCGTCGGGGCCGTCGTATTCATCGTCTTCAGCCTGATACTGATTGCCTCAAGCGTCGAAACGGGGCGCCGCATACTCGCAAAGGGCCGATCCGGTCTGTCTCGCGGTCTTCTCATCAATCACTGGTTCAGCACCGTCAGCGTCGTGGCAATCGTGGTTCTGCCGTGGGTTGTGGGCGGCTGGCCGCCGCCTGCCGAGGCGTATATTCCGTCCATGCTGATCTCGTTGCTCATCGGATTCACCAGCACCGTCGCTCTGGTGATGGCGCAGTTTGACGCCACCATGGGCATGTCGAGCGACGAGCCCACCGCAGAGTGACTTAACGAGAGAAGGCCCGCCACAAGGGCGGGCCTTCTTCTTGATCGAGCTACTTCGTCGCGAGGTGCGCGAAGAGGAACCAGCGGTCCTTCTCGAGGCCGCGAGCGATCTCGATGGCGACATCCTGCGACACAGCGTCGAGTTCTGCAAGCTCGTCAACGGCGGTGCGCACGGTGGCCAGCGTCGCGTCGATCGAGGCAATGATCTCGGCGATGACCGTGTCGGACTGCTGGAAGCCGGCGGTCAGCGCGGGCGTGGTGGCCTTGGCGCCGACGGTCTGAATGCGTACGTCGAGGGGCAGACCGAGGGCGACAACACGCTCTGCGGCGGTGTCGGCGTAGTCATGCGCGTGCTCGACGACCTCATCGAGAAGCTCGTGCACCGCCTGGAAGTTGGCGCCGCGCACGTGCCAGTGAGCCTGCTTGCCGTCAACCGCGAGAGCGGTGAGATCGACGACTACCGGGCCCAGAAACTGGGCGACACCGGCGACGATGTCTGCGTCGATGGAACTCTGGGGAACAACCTTGATGTCAGTCATTGTGTGACTCCTTTACCTCGTTGGTATCAACTCTGGATGGCTGCGATTGATTCCGCAACGAAGCTGAGGCAACGCTAACTGTAGGGTTAGCCCCCGTTCAGGTTCGGGTGCGCGCGTCATGTCGCGCTGTCGCCGCACGGGTGAGGCTGGTGAGACTATTCAAGGAGATCACCATGACCACACACGACACGCCTGCCCGCGGTAGCGGCTACCTCGCGCTCTGGCGCGCGGTTCCCCGCGAGTTTGGATTCCACATCCTCTCGCTTCCCATCGCCCTGGTCGGCTTCGGTATCACGGTCGGCCTCGTGTCGGCGGGGGCCGGCACGATCATCACCTTCTTCATCGGCGTCGTGCTGGTGATCGTCGCGCTGTATGTGGCACGGGCATTCGGCAGCCTCGAGCTCACGCGTCTCGAGTGGGCGGGCCGAGCCCCGGTTGTGCGGCCCGAGTGGGTGCAGACAGTGCCGGGCTTCTGGGGATGGCTGCGCGCGACGCTCGGCAACGGGCACTACTGGCTTTACCTGCTGCACACCATGGTCGTGAACTTCATCGTCGCCACCATCACCTGGTCGATCTACGTCACCTGGCTAGCGACGGCCCTCGGCGGTGTCACCTACGGGCTGTGGGGACCGGCGATCGAGCGGAGCGATGACGGCTGGACCTTCTCGTTCTGGCTGCTCGATCTCATCGGCCAGGCCACCGCGGGCGTCGACTCGCTCGGTCTCGACATCGTGCTCTACGCGCTGCTCGGCATTCTGATGCTCGCCACCCTGCCCCTCGTGAGCCGTGGTGTGATTCTTATTCACGAGGTGATCGCGCGCGGCATGCTCGGTGCTTTCGCCTCGGATGCCCTTCGGCAGCAGGTGGCCGCCGTCACGGCCAGCCGCGGGGCCGCAATCTCGGCCGAGGGGCACTCGCTGCGCCGGTTGGAGCGCGACATTCACGACGGCCCGCAGCAGCGCCTCGTGCGTCTGCAGATGGACCTCGCCGCTGCCGAGCGCCAGCTCGACGCTGACCCAGAGAAGGCGCGGGGGCTCATCACCGAGGCGATGGCCCAGTCGCGGGAGGCGCTCGAAGAGCTGCGCTCGCTCTCGCGCGGCTTCGCCCCGCCGATTCTGCTCGACCGTGGCCTTGTCGCCGCGCTGGAGTCGGCGGCCGACCGCAGTCCGGTTCCGGTGAAGATCGTCGACGAGCTCGGCACGGCTGAGATTCCGCAGGAGATCGGGCGCAACGCCTACTTCGTCGCGAGCGAGGCCCTCGCCAACGTCGCCAAGCACTCGGGCGCAACCGAGGCGACCGTGCGCGTCTGGGCCGACGACGAGCCGTCACTGACGGTCGCCGTCTTTGACAACGGATCGGGGGGTGCGGTTGCCACCGCCGGCCACGGTCTCGCTGGCCTCGAAGAGCGACTGCGCGGCCTCGGCGGCACCCTCGATGTGCACAGCCCCGCCGGCGGTCCGACGAGCGTCGTCGCGCACCTGCCGCTGCCTACACTGGAGGCGTGAGCTTAGAGACCCTTCGTGTGGCAGTGGCGGATGACTCTGTGCTGCTGCGCGAAGGGCTCGTGCGCGTTCTCGACGAGGCGGGCTGCGACGTCGTCGGCTCGTATGGGGACGGCGACGAGCTGCTCGCCGCGCTGCCTTCGCTCACGCCCGACCTCGTGGTGCTCGATGTGCGCATGCCGCCTACCTACAAGGATGAGGGCGTGCGCACCGCGATCGCGGCCCGCGCCCTGCAGCCCGGCCTCGGCATCCTGCTGCTGTCGCAGTACGTCGAGGTGGCCTACGCGCGCGAGCTGCTCAGTGACGGGTCCGGCGGGGTTGGCTACCTGCTGAAGGACCGCGTCGCGAGCCTCGCGCAGCTCGACGACGCGATCTCGCGCATTGCGGCCGGTGGCACGGTGCTCGACCCGGAGGTCGTCTCGCAGCTGCTCGGTCGCCGCACCGATCCGCTCGCAAGCCTGACCCCGCGCGAGCACGAGGTCATGGCGCTCATGGCGGAGGGGCGAACGAATGCTGCCATCGCATCCGCTCTTGTGATTGGCGTCGGGGCTGTGGAGAAGAACGTGACGTCGATCTTTCAGAAGCTCGGCCTCGACGACTCGGGCACCGACCACCGCCGGGTGCTCGCCGTGCTGGCCTGGTTGCAGCGGTAGCGCCTACAGTCGTCGCATGACGAAGCTGCGTGTGCACAACCTGGCGGTCTCCCTCGACGGGTTCGCAACAGGGGAGGGGCAGTCGCTCGACGCTCCCTTTGGGCACGCCGGTATGCGGCTCATGGAGTGGTTCTTTCCGACGCGCACCTTCGTGGCGATGTCCGGCCATGAGTCCGAGGCCCTCGGGGCCGGCACCCGAGGAGTTGACGATGACTTCGCCGCGCGGACCAGCGACGGCATCGGCGCCGAGATCATGGGCAGCGGCAAGTTCGGGCCTGTCTCCGATGAGTCGTGGCAGGGCTGGTGGGGCGACGAGCCGCCGTTCCACTCGCCGGTGGTTGTGCTGACCCGCCACGAGCGGCCTGATCTCGTGCTCGGCGAGACGACGTTTCTCTTTCGCAACCTGCCCCCGCGCGACGCGTTGGCGCTCGCGACCGATGTCGCGGGCGGGCTCGACGTGCGGCTTGGCGGTGGCCCGACCACCGTGCGCGAGTTTCTCGATGAAGACCTCGTCGACGAGCTGCACGTCGTTCTCGTGCCCATCATCCTCGGCCGCGGCGTGAGCGTGTGGGACGGCCAGGAAGGCCTTGAGAAGAGGTTCACCGTCGAGGCGACCTCGTCACCGAGCGGGGTCACCCATTTGGTCTTTACCCGGCGCTAGCGGTTACTCCCCAGGGAGGACGTGCGTGCGCCGCTCGGTCGACACACTGGAATCATGACGAAGCTGAGCACCCGCCGCACATGGATCATCGCCGTCGGCACAACGCTCGCTGTGCTCGGGGCGCTCGTGGGTGTGGGGGCGCTCGTCGTCACTGCTCCATCACCCACCTGGCCGACGCAGGGCGAAGCGCAGAACAACCGCTGGTATCAGCACGATCTCGGTGAGGCGGCGATGGCCGCCGACGGCAGCGACTACCGCCTGTACGCCAAGACCGGCTCGAGTGACAACCTCATCATCTACTTCGGTGGTGGCGGTGTGACCTGGGACGAGGCGTCGGCCGACAACCCCATCACCGCGGGCAAGTACCTCTTCGGCAGCGACGCGGGCAACTACTTTCGCAGCATCCCCGCCTTCTTCCCGACGACCCTCGGGGGAGTGCTCGAGGCCGACAACCCCGACAACCCGTTCAATGACTGGAACGTCGTGGTCATCCCCTATGCGACGGGCGACTTTCACACCGGCAACACCACGACCGACACCATGAGATACAACGGCCAGCAGAACGTCCGGCTCGCACTCGACTGGATCCGCACGAACATGCCGGTGGAGCCCGCCAAGCTGCTTATCGCCGGGAGCAGCGCCGGCGGATTCGGTGCCGCCTTCTGGACGCCCACCGTCGCCGGGCTCTACCCCGACAGCACCGTCTACAGCTTCTCGGAGGGCAACCAGCTGCCGAGCGAGAAGTGGCCGACAGTGGTGGATGACCTCTGGGGTGCCGACTGGGAGGCCACTTTCGGCTACCCGCCGGGTGCCAACCTCTACGAGACCGCGGTCATAGCCAACAGGCAGGCTCTCGGGCCGAACGTCATCTTCCTCGACTCCAACACCACGGCCGACGAGACGCTGATCGCCTTCACTGCCAAGATCAATGACCACAGACCGGATGCCGCTGCCTGGTCGTCCGCTATGCGCGCCTCCATGGGCAGGCTCGCTGACACCGTGCCGAACTACTTCTTCTATCTGACCGACGACGGCGCAGACGAGACGACCGGTCTCACGCAGCACACGGTGCTGTCCCTTCCCGCGTTCTACACGACCGAAGAAGACGGGGTGATGTTCACCGAGTGGCTCGCGACCGCAGTCATCGACGATGCGCCGAACTCGGTGGGAGCCGAACTGCTGCAGTAGATAGTGGAGGGGATGACGGGAATCGAACCCGCGTGATCAGTTTGGAAGACTGAGGCTCTACCATTGAGCTACATCCCCGGGCGGTGCTTCCCGGGTGAGAAAACCACCGTCGTTTACTGTACCCGATGTCAGGGCGGAGGCACGACGACACCTCTGGTGATCGCTGCGTCAACGCGCTCCCGCAACGCGCGCATCCCCGCAATATCGGTCATTTCCCAGTGCATTTGTCACCGTACCGAGCGGCTACCGGGGCACGCTCAGCAGCGTCACGCGTGCCATTAGTATTGCGATCACTACACCATTTAGCGAAGGACCAGTCAGTGAAGAAGCCAAGCATCTCGGAGCGGTTCCGCTACTGGTTCGACGGGTACATGTCGAAGGGCACGATCGCGCTCGTCGGCCTGCTCGCGCTCGCCACCGTTGTATTCGTGCTCGTGATCGGCTCGATCGTTGCCGCGATTCCGGCCCTCTTTCCCTCGGATGACAACAAGTACAGCTTCGGCGAGTCCCTCTGGGCGAGCCTCATGCGCACCCTCGACCCCGGCACCATGGGCGGCGACCAGGGCCCCGGTTACCGCGCAGCGATGCTCATCGTCACCCTCGGCGGCCTCATCGTGGTGGCCAGCCTCATCGGTATCATCTCCGGCGCCTTCGACGCCAAGGTCGAAGACTTGCGCAAGGGCCGCTCACGCGTTCTCGAGAGTGAGCACACAGTCATTCTCGGCTGGAGTCAGAAGGTCTTCCCGATCATCAGCGAGATCGTGATCGCCAACGAGTCCCGCGGAAAATCGGCCATCGTCGTGCTCGCCGATGGCGACAAGGTCGAGATGGAAGACGAGATCAAGGCCCGCATTCCTCACACCGGCAAGACCAAGATCATCGTGCGCAGCGGTGATCCGATGGACCTCACCGACCTCGAGCTTGCTAACCCGCACACCGCACGCAGCATCATCATCGTTGCCCCCGAGGACAGCGTTGACCCCGACTCTGTGGTCGTGAAGACCGCTCTCGCCCTCACCAACAACCCGCGACGTGGTGACAAGAAATTTCATATCGTCGGCGAGATCCAGGCTCCCGGCTATATGGAGGCCGCCCGACTGGTAGGCCGCGACGAGGCCCACTGGGTGCTGGCGAGCGACCTCATCAGCCGCATTACTGTGCAGAGCTGCCGCCAGAGCGGTCTGAGCGTTGTCTACCAGGAGCTTCTCGACTTTGATGGCGACGAGATCTACTTCACGGTGCAGCCGAGCCTCGTCGGCAAGACCTATCTCGAGGCGCAGTACTCCTTCGCCGCCTCGACTGTCATCGGTCTTGTCACCGCCGACGGGGTGCAGATCAACCCCGCCGCAGACGCCGTCATCGCGACGGGTGACCAGCTCGTCGTCATCGCCGCTGACGACAGCGCAGTCGTCATCACTAGCCCCGGCACGGCGGACCCCGCGGTCATCACCGCCGGTGCGGTGCCCGCAGGCCACCCAGAGCGCACCCTGATTCTCGGATACAACTCGGGGCTGCACACGATGCTCAACGAGCTCGCCGAGTACGTGCCTGTCGGGTCCAGTGCCACGGTGGTCACCGACGTCGAGCTGTCGGATGTCGCGAGCTACGCCAACATGTCGGTCACGGTCCAGAAGGACGACTCCACGAGTCGCGCCGTGCTCGACGCGCTCTCAGTTGCCGACTACGACCACATCATCGTGCTCGCTTACCGCGAGCACCTCGAGGTTCAGCAGGCCGATGCCAAAACGCTCTTTACGCTGCTGCACCTTCGCGACATCGAAGACAAGCTGGGGGTCGACCTCAACATCGTCAGCGAGATGCTCGATGACCGTAACCGCGAGCTGGCCGAGGTCACCAAGGCCGACGACTTCATCGTCAGCGACAAGCTGATCAGCCTCATGCTCTCGCAGGTCAGCGAGAACAAGCAGCTGACCGAGGTGTTCGACACCCTGTTCTCGAGCGCGGGCAGCGAGGTCTACCTTCGACCGGCCGAGCTGTACGTGACGATCGGTGCGCCGCTCGACTTCTACACGCTGATCGAGTCGGCGGCGCGCAAGGGCGAGACGGCCATCGGCTACCGTGTGGCCGCGCTCGCTCGCACCGCGGATGCTGCCTACGGCGTGCACATCAACCCGACGAAGTCGGAGTCGATCACCTTTGCCGCGGGCGACAAGGTGATCGTTCTCGCGGAGGACTAGCCGGCTACGACGTCCCACTCCCAGCGGGTCAACCCGGCATCAAGGTCAGTGACCCCGCTCGGGCCCCACGAGATCGACGCGATGTCGGTGGCCATGTCGAGCACGATGGTGCCCGAGGCGTTGGTTCCCGCCTCGAACTCTGCGGGGAACTGCTCGCTCGCGGGGATGCAGCTGGTGCCGGCCTCGGTGTTGACGACCTGGGTGCCGTCCTCGTCGGCGAGGTAGCCGATCCAGTCGGATTCGTTCATTCGCAAGGGCGTTGCGCCCTCCATCCGGTCGAGGTAGTCGGCCGCGAGGGTGAAGTTCATGGCGACAGCGACGAACTGACCGTTCGCGGGGGCTGCGGCACCGGCGGCCGTGCAGGCGAAGTTGGGGGTGATCGCGGTGACGGTGAACTGAATCGCCGCCGCATCCGAGCCGGTGAGCGCGATGGTTCCCGTGTCGCCGATCTCGAGCGGGATGCCGCCATTCTGGGTGAGGTCGGCTGCGTCGACCGAGGAGCCGTCGGCGGCGGTGTCGGTGGTGGTGTCGTTGCCGCCGACGAAGGACTGCACTGCCCAGAGGATGACGGCCGCTGACACGACGGAGCCGACCACAGAGAGGGCGAGGCCGGCGACGGCCTTGGTGCGGCCGACGGGGCCCTCACCGGCGGCCGCGAAGGCCGCGGAGCGGCGAAGTCCGAGCGCGCTGAGGATGAGGCCGGGCAGGCCCGCGACCGCAGAGAGGAAGAACGAGACAACGCCGAGAGCGAGGCCCGCATTGGCCGAGCTGTTGCGCGGAGGCTCGACGTACTCGTCGGGCTCCCAGCTGCCAAACAGCCCGTCGTCGCCCCCGCCGGACTCCGCGGCGGCTGAGGCCGGCTGGGCTCCGCCCGCGATGATGTCGTTGAATCCGAAATCGAAAGCACTGGATGCGGCGGCCGGCGTCGCTGCCGTCGCCGGCTGCGAGAACGGGTCGGTCTGGGCGACCGGCTCCTGCTGCCCAAAGTTGAAGGGTGCAGGCGTCGGCTCCGCCATCGGCTGCTCGTAGGCCGCGGGCTGCCACGCGGTCGTCGCGGGAGTGGGCTCGTATGGCTGCTGCTGTTCAACGACCGGGGCCTCATATGCCGTGGGCTCGGCAGGCGACGCGAATCCGCTGAACGGTCCGGTGGTCGCAGCCGGCGGCTCCTCCAGCGGCGGGGGAGTGGAAGCAACGGGCTCGGTGAACACGGGTTCTGCAGCAGCGGGTGCGGGGGTCACGGGCTGCGCGACGGCGGGGGCAGCAGGCTCTGCCGGCGTCTCGGGAACGGGGGTGTTGGTGTGCGCGGTCCAGCCGGCACCATCCCACCAGCGATCGAAGGGCGCTCCGTAGGGATCTGGATACCAGCCGGCGGGGGGCAGCGAGCCCGTCGTGTCGGTCATGAGTAGAGCCTCCGTGCGCGTGTCGATGTCAAGCTGATGGAATCCTACCGGCCCGACTTTTGTAGAAACTTAGAGCGCTAGACTTGCCAAGGCCATTTTTCGGCATCAGTAGTCCCGGGGCGTAGCTCAGCTTGGTAGAGCGCTCGGTTTGGGACCGAGAGGCCGCAGGTTCGAATCCTGTCGCCCCGACACGACCAATAGATCACCACTAAGTAATCAGGAGAAACCCATGGTCACGACCACGGTAGAGAAGCTCAGCCCGACCCGGGTCAAGCTCAGCATTTCGGTCACCCCCGACGAGCTGAAGCCGAGCATCGACCACGCCTATGAGCACATCGCAAAGTCGGTCAACATTCCCGGCTTCCGTAAGGGCAAGGTTCCCGCCCCGCTGATCGACCAGCGCGTCGGTCGCGAAGAGGTGCTCAACCACGCGGTCAGCGACGGACTCGACAAGTTCTTCCGCCAGGCCGTTGCCGACGAGAAGATCCGCACGCTCGGCCGCCCCGAGGCCGACATCGCCGAGTGGCCCGAGATCAAGGACTTCTCTGGCGACCTCAAGATCACGGTCGAGGTCGACGTGCGCCCCGAGTTCGAGATTCCGAACTACGAGGGCCTCACGCTGACGGTCGACGCGGTGGATGTCTCTGCCGACGACGTCAAGGACGAGCTCGACAACCTGCGCAGCCGCTTCGGCACGCTGATCACCGTCGACCGCCCGGCCAAGAAGGGCGACTTCGCCCAGCTCGACCTCGTCGCCAAGATCGGCGAGACCGAGGTCGACTCCGCTAACAGCATCTCGTACGAGGTTGGCTCTGGCGAGCTCATCGACGGCATCGACGAGGCTCTCGACGCGCTGAGCGCTGGCGAGACCACGACCTTCGAGTCCGTGCTTCTCGGAGGCGACCACGAGGGCCAGACCGCCCTCATCACCGTCACCCTCAACTCCGTCAAGGAGCGCGAACTGCCCGAGGCTGACGACGACTTCGCGCAGATCTCGAGCCAGTTCGACACCATCAAGGAGCTCAAGGCCGACCTCAAGGAGCAGCTCGCCAAGTCCAAGGCCTTCGGCCAGGGTGCGGCAGCGCGCGACCAGATCGTCGACGAGCTCGTGAAGCTGGTCGAGATCCCCGTTCCCGCCAAGCTCGTTGAAGATGAGGTGCACCGCCACCTCGAGAACGAGAACCGCCTCGAGGACGACGAGCACCGCGCCGAGGTCACCGAGTCGAGCGAGAAGACCTTCCGCGCGCAGATCCTCATGGATGCCATCGTCGAGAAGGAAGAGATCAAGGTCAGCCAGGACGAGCTCACGCAGTACCTCGTTCAGGCCTCCGCGCAGTACGGCATGGAGCCGGGCGAGTTCATCCAGGTGCTCGACAAGAACGGTCAGATCCCCGGGATGATCGGCGAGGTTGCTCGTGCGAAGGCGCTCGCTGTCGTTCTTGGCAAGGCCAAGGTCGTCGACACCAAGGGCAAGGCCGTTGATGTCAGCGAGTTCGCTGCCGCGTTCTCAACCGAGGGCGACGAGTCCGACGACGCGAGCCTGCTCATCGGTGGCGGAGACGACCACGAGGGCCACGACCACGGCGCCAAGGACAGCCACGGACGCAAGGCTGGCCACGAGCACTACGGTCACGACCACAAGTAACGCGAACTAGATCGAAGAGCCCGTCACCATAGTGGCGGGCTCTTCGTCGTTGAGCCGGAAGAACCAGTTGGTGAGACGGGTGCGAAGGCGCGGGGAGAAGAGCAGCAACTGCGCGATGACCACATTGCCGAGGATCGCGGCGAGGGGCAACGCGAAGGCGAGCGATCCGAGGGCGAGAGCGCCCAGCAGGGCGAGGGGCAGCGCCACGAGGCTCAGCGGCAGTCCGAATGTCAGGAGCAGGATGAGGGGGCGCAGGCCCTCGGCATCCAGTGTTGGGTCCACGAGGGTCGCGATCACGATGACGATCGCGCCGAGCGCGAGCAGGCTGTAGGCCACCAGAGCGACGCCGACGGGCGGCGACAGGCGCACCGAGGGCAACGGTGGCTCCGGCTGCGCAGGCCACTGGGAGATGCGTCTCTGCAGCATCACCGACAGAGCGATCATGGCGGCGACGAAGATCCACGAGAAGACGAAGATATCGACCGTCAGCAGCAGCGCCACCCAGAGGGCGATCACGCCGTAGAGCGCGAGCTGCAGTCGGGCGACGCGTCGTGGCAGTGCGCGCTCGTGAAGAGACTGTGGCCGGCGCACCACCTGCAGCGCCTGCGTGGTCATCGAGATCAGCACGACGAACAGCACTATCGCGTCGAGAAAGAGAACGATTCCGCCGAACATGTTCTCGCCGGGCGCATCGCCCGCGACATCGATGATGAGCCCGATAGCGACGGCCAGCAGCACCAGCACGGGCAGCTGCAGCCACCAGGCAACCCGGCCGAGACCTGAGTGTTCTTCCATTTTTCCACCGTAGCCGCTCTGCCAACTTCCAGCACCGGCGATTAGACCTGAGTGATGGACACCGACAAGACCAATCTTGAGAAAGACACGAGCTACACCCCGGCGAGCGACACCGACACGGAGGCGCTGCAGAACACCACGGTTCCGCCGACGACCGGGGCGAGCGACCCCGAAGTCGACTACGACAGGGTGAAGACGCTCCCCGGCACGGGTGGACCCGATGATGAGGGCGACATCGAGATCGATCTCGACGAGGTGCCCTTCCCTGTGGGAACCAAAGACAGTCCCGCCTGACCCGCGAACTCTGCCCACGGCGAACACGCCAGATTCGTGCCGCGCCCTCTAGTAGTTTCAGTGACAAGCGATAACTGCAACACCGATTACAAACAATGGAGCGCAACACATGGCCCAACCGGCTCTGGTCAGCAGCATCTTCGACCAACTCCTCGCGGATCGCATCATCTGGCTCGGTTCAGAGGTGCGTGACGACAACGCCAATGAGATCTGCGCGAAGATCCTCCTCCTCGCAGCGGAGGACCCGAAGAAGGACATCTTCCTCTACATCAACTCTCCCGGTGGCTCGATCACCGCGGGCATGGCGATCTACGACACGATGAAGTTCGTGCCCAATGACATCGTCACCGTCGGCATCGGCCTCGCCGCCTCGATGGGGCAGTTCCTGCTCTCGAGCGGCACCAAGGGCAAGCGCTACATCACGCCGAACGCGCGCGTGCTGCTGCACCAGCCGTCGGGTGGCTTCGGCGGTACCTCTGCCGACATCCAGACCCAGGCGGGCGTCATTCTCGACATGAAGAAGCGCATGGCCGAGCTGACCGCAGAGCAGGTCGGCAAGTCGGTTGAGCAGATCCTCATCGACAACGACCGCGACAACTGGTTCACCGCACAGCAGGCGCTCGAGTACGGCTTCGTCGACCACCTTCGCGAGTACGCCTCCGACGTGGTCGGCGGCGGCGGAACCGACGACTCTGTCACCGACGACGTCAACAAGAAGTAGAGGACAGCATGAACGAGTTCAACTTCCAGGGCGTTGCCCGCCCCACGGCGGAGTCGCGCTACATTCTCCCGACCTTCGAGGAGCGCACGGCCTACGGCTTCAAGCGCCAGGACCCGTACGCGAAGCTCTTCGAGGACCGCATCGTCTTCCTCGGCGTGCAGATCGACGACGCCTCGGCCGATGACGTCATGGCCCAGCTTCTCGTGCTCGAGAGCCAGGACCCCGACCGCGACATCCAGATGTACATCAACTCACCCGGTGGCTCCTTCACCGCGATGACGGCGATCTACGACACGATGCAGTACATCCGCCCGCAGATCCAGACGACGGTTCTCGGTCAGGCTGCCTCGGCTGCTGCCGTGCTCGCCGCCGCGGGTACGCCGGGCAAGCGCCTCGCGCTTCCGAACGCTCGCATCCTGATCCACCAGCCGTCGACCGGTGACTCCGGCCGCGGTCAGGCATCAGACATCGAGATCCAGGCACGCGAGATCCTGCGCATGCGCGAGTGGCTGGAGGAGACGCTGTCTCACCACTCCAACCGCACGGCAGAGCAGGTGCACAAAGACATCGACCGCGACAAGATCCTCGGCGCCGACGAGGCGCTCGAGTACGGTCTCATCGACCAGGTGCTCGTGAGCCGCAAGAGCGTTCCGGCGCTCGTCAAGTAGCTGCTGTAAGAGAAGGCCCGCCGGTTTTGCGCCGGCGGGCCTTCTTCTGTTAACCCTTGGTTCTAGGCCGCAGCACGATGAACGTCACGACGACGGCGATGCCGACCGCCAGCAGCGCACCGCCGATCCACAGCACGGTGCTGAGGTCGACGGATGCCGCATCCGGCTTCTGCTCACCGCCGTCACCCCGCGAGTACAGCCCGTTGCAATCGCCCGGTGTCGCCGAGCCCGCGGATGCCACGAACCCGGCCTCCGGCGCCCAGTCGAACGTGAACTCATCCGACACGGTGTGGCCGTCTGCCGAGACCACCTGGTATACGAGGCGGTAGGTTCCCGCCTCGCCGATCTCGGGCATCGTGTACACCGTCGGGCCCTCTACGGTGACGCAGCCGTCGCCGTAGTACAGCCCGTTTGCGTCGATGATCTCGATGCCGAAGCCCGAGCCGTCACCGCCAAGGTCGAGCAGTGGCTCATTGGTGGTGACCGAGAAGTGCTCGGGCAGTGCGGTCAGCGTCTCACCAGCGGTCGGAGTCGACGACACGAGGTAGTTGTGCGCCGACGCCGGGGTGGCGGTGAGCAGCACGGCAAGCAGCCCGAGGGCTACCGCCGCCCCGACGCGCTTCATGCGCTGCGGCGACGCGCGGTCACGCCGATGACGATGCCGACGGCGCCGACGACCAGACCGAGAATGCCGAGCACGCGAGCGATGACGTCGTCGCTCGCCGCAGCGGGCTCGCCGGTCGTGGCGGGCTCGGCCGCCTCGCCGTGGTGGCCCTCGTCGGCGGTGGCAGCGGTCAGGGTGATCGCGGGCACCTCGTCACCGGTCCAGTTCGTCTCGCCGACCTCGCAGGTCTGCAGGGTCGGAAACTCGAGAACGTCGCCCTCCTTGCCGGCCAGGGCCAGCGAGAGCTGGAAGGTGTCGCGCTGGTCGGCGGCGAGCGGGGTGTTCGCCGTGTAGACCACCTGGCTCGTGCGCTCGGTGATCTGGTCGCCGTCCTCTTCTGCGATCGGCTCGTCGAGCGGCTCCATGACCCGGCTGATGGTCCAGTTCGGGTTGACGGTCGGGGTGACCGCGTCGATGCCGTCGGGAATATTGATGGCGATCGTCTGGGTGGGCGATCCGTCGCAGCCGTGGCCGACCGAGAAGGTCAGCACCGAGTAGGCGCCGGCGGCGGTCGTCGACGCGGTGACGCCGACGTGGGCGCTCGCCGACAGCGGTACGGCGAGGGCGAGCAGGACTCCGGCGCCGAGGGCAGCGGAAGACAGGGCAATGGTGCGCTTCATGATGTGTTTCTTTCTGAGAGTTGTGAGAAGGGTGTCGTCAGCGACACCCGATCTCTCAGGCGCCGCGAAGGGGCGTTGGCGGGCCTCGGACTCCGAGGGCCGCGTGAAACTCGCGCACGATGCGCGGGGCGAAGAAGGTTACCGGGGCGGGCAGGGGAGCGCGATCGATGGTGACCGTCGTCGTGGCCGGTGGGGTGAGGAGGGCGGCCAGCAGCATCCGTGCGGTGTCGCGAAGGCCGTAGAAGGCGCGCTCGCCGAAGACGAGGGCGAGGGTGGTCACCACCGCGGCGATGCCGTGGGCCAGCCACATGCCGCCGCTCGCGTGCGTCACCATCGCGGTGCCGTTCACGACGGTCTGGTGGTGGCCGTGGGTCACGACCTCGGCGGCGCCCCCGAGCGTGCTGAAGACGACGTGGAACGCGAGCTGACTAACAACAACGGATGCCGCGAGCCGCACCGCAGACAGCCCACGGCCGGTCAGTGCGATCGACACAATCACAGAGAAGAAGAGCGCGAGGGTGATGCCGAGAGCACTCGGTACCCGACCACCGGCCACCGAGTGGGACGCCGCGGCGACGAGCGTGGCCGCCGAACCTGCGCCGAGCCCCCGCAGCACGCGTGACCACCGGGAACTCATGGGTTCAACGATACGTCAGCGCCACGCCGTTACGGTTTTCCACCGGGTGCCGATGCGTGTCACCAGATCGGGTTAGGCTCGATCCACCTCAGTTGTCTACCCACGCAAGGAGCCCCGCATGGCGCGAATCGGAGAATCTGCCGACCTGCTCAAGTGCTCCTTCTGTGGCAAGAGCCAGAAGCAGGTGCAGCAGCTGATCGCCGGTCCCGGCGTCTACATCTGCGACGAGTGCGTCGAGCTGTGCAACGAGATCATCGAGGAGCGTCTCGCCGAGGCCGGCGAAGAGACCTCAAGCGAGTTCGAGCTGCCGAAGCCCCGCGAGATCTACTCCTTCCTTGAGGAGTACGTCATCGGCCAGGAGGCGGCGAAGAAGGCCCTCTCCGTTGCCGTCTACAACCACTACAAGCGGGTGCGTGCCCGTACGACCCTGACCTCGGTCGACACCGTCATCGACGACGTCGAGATCTCGAAGTCGAACATCCTGCTGATCGGCCCTACGGGATGCGGCAAGACCTACCTGGCGCAGACCCTTGCCAAGCGCCTCAACGTTCCCTTCGCGGTGGCGGATGCCACGGCGCTGACCGAGGCCGGCTACGTCGGTGAAGACGTCGAGAATATCCTCCTCAAGCTCATTCAGGCGGCGGACTACGACGTCAAGCGCGCCGAGACCGGCATCATCTACATCGATGAGATCGACAAGATCGCCCGCAAGGCCGAGAACCCCTCCATTACCCGCGACGTGTCGGGTGAGGGTGTGCAGCAGGCGCTGCTGAAGATTCTGGAAGGCACGGTCGCATCCGTTCCGCCGCAGGGCGGTCGCAAGCACCCGCACCAGGAGTTCATCCAGGTCGACACCACCAACGTGCTGTTCATCGTCGCTGGCGCCTTCTCTGGCCTCGAGGAGATCATCTCGAACCGTGCAGGCAAGAAGGGCATCGGCTTCGGCGCCCCCCTGCACAGCAAGGGCGACGAGCTCAACATCTTCAACGAGGTGTTGCCCGAAGACCTGCACAAGTTCGGGCTGATCCCCGAGTTCATCGGTCGCCTTCCCGTGGTCGCCACGGTGACGCCGCTCGACCAGGTTGCCCTCATGGACATTCTTACGAAGCCGAAAAACGCGCTCGTCAAGCAGTATCAGCGCATGTTCGAGTTCGACGATGTCGAGCTGCACTTCGAGCAAGATGCCCTCGAGGCGATCGCCGACCTGGCCGTGCTTCGCCAGACCGGCGCCCGTGGACTGCGCGCCATCATGGAAGAAGTGCTCGGCCCGATCATGTTCGACGTGCCGAGTGACGACGGCATCGGCCGCGTCATCGTCACCAAGGAGGCGGTCATCAACAACGCTGCCCCGACGATCGTGCCGCGCAAGCCGGTGCGCGCCGAGAAGTCGGCCTAGTTTTCTCGCGCCCAGCGCGCCTGACAGTTCCGCCTCCTTTTGCTCGCGAGGTGGCACAAAGTGCGGGTTGCACAGGCTCTTCGTGCCTCGTACCCGCAGTTTCTGCCACCTCGTGCCGCGCGGGCGGGCGCGCCGCGGCTTTGCTCAGTCTTCGCGAGCGAAGCGCTCTAGCCGGGCCGCGAGCCAGGCAGGGCGGTCGAGCGGAATGCCATGGCCGGCATCCTCGACGATCTCGAACTCGGCAGTCGGGCGCGCTGCCTGCAGCAGTCGCATACCCCGCGCAACGGCACCTGGTTCGCGGCCTCCTGCGAGAAGAAGCGTGGGGATGCTGCGCTCGCCCCAGTTGACGGGAGCCCGGTATGCGAAGTTCTCGCGCCCGATCGCGGCGAGACTTGCAGCGCTGACGTGGCTGCTGCTGCGCCAGTAGTGCTCGAACTGCTCGGCAGGCACGAACGACGCCTTCGACTGCGCTTGCGCGAAGCGGCGGTTGCGGGCGAGTGGCGCGGTCAGTCGCAGCAGCGCGCTCATGGCTGCGGGGGAGTAGCTCTTGCTCGTGAGCGAGCTGATGACCGCGAGGCGGGTGACGAGGGCGGGATGCCGGGAGGCGAGTTCCATCGCGACCTGGCCTCCGATCGAGAAACCGACTGCGGTGACCGGGGTGGTGAGGTCGGCGGCGATCGCGTCTGCCGCATCCGCGACGGTGGTGAACTGCGCGATGCGGCTGTCGGGGTGTCCGGGCAGGTCGGGGGTGAGAATCTCGAATCGCGGCCGCAGCAGGTCGGCTGTGGGTTGCCACATCCACCCGCCGAGGCCCGCGCCATGCAGCAGCAGGATGGTTTCGCGGGCCATGGTGGCTCCAGTGTGCCACGGTGGGTGGCACACTGGGCTGGATGAATGACGATCTTCCGCGCCTGCCGACATCGACTCTGCAGGTCGTGCTCAACCTCGGTCCGAAGCGTGCCGCCGCCATGCCGCTGCCGCGTGGTCTTGAGCACCCCGAGATCGACGCCGAGTGGGATGACGAGGCCGAAACGACCGTCGTCACCGTTGCCTATGAGCGCGGGCAGCTGCACCTTGATGTGACGGCTGATCGAGTGGACTTTCACTACCACCGCGCCAACGGCGACCACACCGATGTCTCACCCTTTGGCCGAGAGCAGGCGAAGGTGCTCGACTGGGCGACAGCCTTCGCCAAGGACGTTCACGCGCTGATGCCCGGCCTCGAGGGTGTCGCGGCTGATGCCGCAGCCTGGCACGACGCGGGATACACGATCTATGTCTGCGAGACCGAGCCGGCCCAGCTCGACCTCATCGACGTGCAGATCGAGGGTGAGATTCTCGTGCTGCCCTGGCTCGGGGCGGGCACGGTGAGCCAGGATCACGTCGAGGGCGACAACCACCCGATCGAGCTGGTCTGGTCGAAGACCGAGGATGCGATTGCTCAGCCCATTGCTCGGGCATGGCTGCACCCGCGCACCGAGCAGCCCGTATCGGCGGGCCTTGCAGGCGTCGACTGGATGGAGGTCGGGCTTCCCGAGAACGAGGTGCTCGCCTGGCTGGAGGGCGTCTACCTCAACCACCACTACATCGAGGACCCCGCGACGTCGGTCTTCTTTGCGGCGCTTGAGCGCATCGGCGGGCTCGACAAGCCGCGCTAGCTCTTTTGTCGACCGTGGTGCGAAAGCTGCGGATAAACGCAATATGCTGTCTGGAACAACGAAAGGCCTGATCATTCTTCAGCCCATCTCCGCGGGCATCGTCGCCGCGATCACCGGATTTGCCACGTCGTTCGCCCTCGTCATCGCGGGTCTGAGAGCGGTCGGGGCGACCGATGCACAGGCGGCATCGGGCCTGTTCGCGCTGTGCCTCGTCGTGGGTCTCATCTGCTGCATCCTTAGCTTCTGGTTGAAGATCCCGATCTCGTTCGCGTGGTCAACGCCGGGCGCTGCGCTGCTCGTCGCGGCGGGCAGCGCCGAGGGAACCATCGGCTTCGGCAGCGCCGTTGCGGCGTTCATCGTCTGCGGGCTGCTCATCGTGCTCTGCGGACTCTGGCCGGCGCTCGGGCGACTCATCACGCGCATTCCGAAGCCGATCGCCAGTGCCATGCTCGCCGGCATCCTGTTTCAGATCTGCATCGTTCCCGGGCAGGCGCTCTTCTCGCAGTACTGGTATCTCGCCTTGCCGATCATCCTCACTTGGCTCGTGCTGTTCCGGCTGGCTCCGCGCTGGGCGGTGCCCGCGGCGATGCTGGTCGCGGTCGTGCTCATTGTGATCGTTGCCAAGCCCGGCTGGCTCGACGGCGCCAGCCTCGCGCCCCAGCTGCAGTTCGTGGTGCCGGTCTTCGACCCGGCCGTCATCCTCAGCCTCGGCCTTCCGCTGTTCATCGTCACCATGGCGGGCCAGAACGTGCCCGGCATCATTGTCATGAAGACCTTCGACTACGACGTGCCGTCTCGAGCGGCACTCGTCGGATCCGGTGCCGCCTCGGCGGGTGCCGCGCTCTTCGGCGGCCATGTCATCAACCTCGCGGCTATCACCGCGGCGATCATGGCCAGCCCCGAGGCTCATCCCGACAAGGCGAAGCGCTGGATCGCGAGCTTCACCGCGGGCATCGTCTACCTGCTTCTCGGGCTCGCGGCCGGGCTTGCGACGGCACTCGTGGCCGCGGCGCCGTCGATCCTCATCGTGACGGTCGCCGGGCTCGCCGTGCTCGGCGCTCTGGTCGGCGGCATAACGGGCGCGCTCGAAGCGCCGGAGCACCGCACCGCCGCGATCCTCACATTTCTGGTGGTCGCATCCGGGGTGAGCGTCGCTGGTGTCGGGTCCGCGTTCTGGGGTCTGCTCGTCGGCGGAGTCGTGATGCTCTGGCTGGGCTTCACAAAAAGGGAAGCAACCGCGCCCGCCAAGGGTTAGCCCCTGTATGAAGCTCTCCGTTCTCGATCTCGCGTCCGTCTCGACCGGTATGACCCATGCCGAGGCGCTGGCCCAGACGATCGAGACCGCGAAGGTCGCCGACGAACTCGGGTACCAGCGCTTCTGGGTGGCGGAGCATCACGGCATGCCCGCGGTCGCCAGCTCGGCGCCCGCGGTGCTCATCGGGGCGATCGCGGCCGCCACGAAGCACATCCGGGTCGGCTCCGGCGGTGTGATGCTGCCCAACCACTCCTCCCTCGTCATCGCGGAGCAGTTCGGCACGCTCGTCGCCCTGCACGGCGATCGCATCGATCTCGGGCTGGGGCGTGCGGCGGGCACCGACCAGCTCACCTCATCCGTTCTTCGTCGCAATGTCGGCATCGAGACGGTCGACGACTTTCCCCAGCAGGTGGTCGAGCTGCTCGCCTGGTTCGGTGCGATCGAGCCGCTCGACAACGGCATCGGCAGCCATGTCGTCGCGACCCCGGGCGCGGGCGACCTGCCCCAGCTGTGGCTTCTCGGCTCCAGCAACTTCAGTGCTCAGCTCGCCGGGCTTCTCGGGCTGCCCTTCGCCTTCGCCCACCACTTCGCCGGCGGCGACAACACGCCCGTCGCGTTCCAGACCTACCGCGACGCCTTCGCGCCCTCGGCGATCCTCGCGGAACCGCACGCCATGGTCGCCGTGGGCACGCTCGTCAGTGATGACGCCGAGCGTCTCTCGCTCGCCAACGCGCTCATGATGCTGCGTATGCGCTCCGGACGCCGCCCCGAGACCGTCCCAACCCAGGCCGAAGCAGAAGCCTACGAATGGACGGATGCGGAGCTCGCTTTCGTGAAGGACCGCAACGCCCAACAGGCCATCGGCGATCTCGCCCACGTGCGCCAGCGGCTCGACGACCTGCTCGCCCTCACGCAGGCGCAGGAGGTCATCGTGGTGCCGCAGGGCCCCGACCTCGCGACGAAGCTCGCTACCTTGCGTGCGCTAGCCGACTAGAAGGCCAGGTCGGTCGAGTCCGGAGCGGTGACGAGTATGCCGGCGATCTTTCCCGCGCGGGTGTATGCCACTCGGCCAACCCACTCGCCGCTCTCGTGGTGTAGCCGCGTCTGAATGACGGTGAGTGCCCCGACATGCGTGTTGAGGAACCGCTCGACGGCGTCGCGACCCGCGGGGGAGGCTTCCTGGGTGTCGGAGCAGCGCGTGAATCGTCCGGTGCCCGCTTCCATCTCGGCCCAGACGCCCATGACCTTGCGTTTGGTAAGCGCCCGAGAGCAAACGAAGGTCATCTGGTTGCGAACCGACTCGTAGTCGCCAGCGCTCAGGCGGGCGAAGACAGACTCCGTTGTCACGATCAGCGATGCGATCGCGTCGTCAGCGCCCCGCGGCTCGGCGTCGGCGAACTTCTTGAACGCCGCCTGCCGCGAGATGCCGAGTGCGTCGCCGATGGCCTGCCACGAGACCGCGTGCTCGCGGGCAGCGGCAACGGAGCTTCGCAGTATGGAGTGCGACCGAATCCCTAACTGGTCAGACAAGAGGATCGCCTGCGTCAGAGTCTCGGTGGAAGGTGCGGCAGCGGCGGTCGCCCGCAACTGGCTGGCCAGCTCGACTACGTCAAAGGCATCGGTGTTCTCGGTGAGGGTCATAACTCAACGCTAGCTCAAATCTGTGAAACGTCAACCAAACGATGACATTTCACAGTAGGAGCTAGGTGAGCAGCCCGCGCCGCTTCAGCAGTGGCTCGATCACCGCATCGCGCCCGCGGAATTCGCGGTAGGCCTCAAGCGGATCCTTCGAGCCACCCACACCGAGAAGGCGAGCCCGGAATCGGTTGCCGTTCTCGCGCGTGAGCCCTCCGTTCTCACGGAACCACTCGCCGGTGTCGGCGTCGAGCACCTCGCTCCAGATGTAGGAGTAGTACCCCGCGTCGTAGCCGCCCGAGAAGACGTGGGCGAAGTAGGTGCTCGCGTAGCGGGTCGGCACAGCGGGGTTGCCGAGGCCAACCGCAGAGAGCGCTGCGGCCTCGAAGTCCTCGACATTCGTCACTGGCGCCGTGACCGAGTGCCACGCCTGGTCGAGCAGCGCCGCGGCGAGGTACTCGCTCGTCTTGAAGCCCTCGTTGAACGCGCTCGCGGCCAGCAGGTTGTCGACGAGCTGCTGGGGCATGGGCTCGCCGGTCTCGACATGCTTGGCGTAGTTGGCGAGCACGCTCGGCCACAGCATCCACATCTCGTTGACCTGGCTGGGAAACTCGACAAAGTCGCGGTAGACCGATGTGCCGCTGAACTTCGGGTAGGTGACCCGGGCGAAGAGGCCGTGCAGCGCGTGACCGAACTCGTGGAACAGCGTCTCAACCTCGTCGTAGCTGAGCAGGGTCGGCGAGCCGGCGGGTGGCTTCGGCACGTTGAGGTTGTTGGTGACGACGACGGGGGAGTCGAGCAAAGTCGACTGGTCGACGAGGGAGTTCATCCACGCCCCGCCGCGCTTCGAGTCGCGCGTGTAGAGGTCGTAGACGTACAAGCCGACCGGGGTGCCGTCCTCGTCGAAGACCTCGAAGATGCGCGCGTCGGGGTGGTAGGCGACCAGGTCGTCTCGCTCGGTGAAGGTGACGCCGTAGAGCTGCGTCGCGGCGAAGAACACCCCGTCGTGCAGCACGCGCTCCGCCTCGAAGTAGGGGCGCATGGCGGCTGTGTCGACGGCGTACTTCTCTGTGCGCACCGCCTCGCTGTAGAAAGCCCAGTCGTGGGCTTCGATGGGATGCCCCGCCACCTTCTCGAGGTCCGCCTGCTCCTCAGCTGCGTTGCGGGCCGCAATCGCGGCGAGCGGAGTCAGCATGGCCGCAACCGCCTCGGGGCTCTTCGCGGTCTCGTCGGCGGTGACCCACGCGGCGTGCGACTCGAAGCCGAGCAGCTTGGCCCTCTCGGCGCGCAGCGCGCTGATCTCGAGGACGAGCGCGCGGTTGTCGAAGTCGCCTCCGCGGATGCCGCGGGCGCGGGAGGCCGCCATGATGCGCTGTCGAACATCGCGGTTGGTGAGCGACGACAGGTAGGGGTGCCCGGTGAAGAGCACGAGCGTCACGAGATACTTGCCGTCGAGCCCGCGCTCGCTGGCCGCATCGGCGGCCGCGGCGATCTCGCTGGCGTTGAGCCCGTCGAGCTCTTCGGCGCTGTCGATGACGATCGCGAGGTCGTTGGTGTCGGCGAGCAGGTTCTTCTCGAACTTGGTCGTCAGGGTCGAGAGGCGCGAGTTGAGGTCGCGCAGCGTGTGCTTCGCATCATCGGCGAGGCCGGCGCCGGCAATGGTGAACTCCATAAAGTGGCGTTCGACGAGGTAGCGGCTCTCGGCATCCAATTCGAGGCTGTCGAGCTGGTCGTGCAGCGTCTTGATGCGCCCGTAGAGCTGCGCGTCGAGGCGAATGGCATCGGAGTGTGCGCTGAGGCGAGGCGCGAGCTCCTCCTCGAGATCGTTGGTGAAGTCGGTGCTGTCGGCGCTCGACTTGTTGAAGAACACGGTTGCGACGCGATCGAGGATACGGCCCGAGCGCTCGAGCGGAATCATCGTGTTCTCGAAGGTCGGCGCATCTGCCTGACCGGTGATGCTCGCAATCTCGCGCAGCTGCTCCTCGAACCCGGCCTCGAAGGCGGGGAGGTAGTGCTCGTCGCGAATGAGCGCGAAGGGCGGCAGCTGGTAGGGCAGGGTAGACGGCGCGAGAAAAGGGTTGGTCACCCCTCAAGCCTAGGCAGTTCCACGGTGACAACCAGCCCGCCCCCGGTGCGCGCGGCAATTGTCAGCGACCCGCCGTGCACGGTGGCAATGCGATCGACAAGGGCGAGTCCAAGTCCGTGCCCACGGTCGCCACTCGCCACGCGGCCGGCACCTTTGAGAAAGGGCTCTGCCAGCCGCACCGCGGTCTCTGGCGCGAACTCGGCACCACTGCTCTCGATTCGCAGCGCGACGATCCCTCCCGCTGCATCGGAGCCCGTGCTCACGATCGCGGTGCCCGGGGTGCCCCCGTGCACGATGGCGTTCTGCACGAGGTTGCCGACAAGCTGGGCCAGCAATGTCGCGTCAGCCAGCAGGGGCGCCTCATCCAGGTCCGTGGTGATTGTGACCTGACGCCGGGCCGCCTCGTCGGCGTTCTCCGCGATCACTGTCTGTACCAGCTGGCGCAGGTCTAGTGGCACCGCGACGGCGGTGATGGCGTTGGCGTCGGCGAGCCGCAGCAGCGACTCCGTGAGCCGAATCGCGCGGTCGTTAGTGGTGCGCAGGCGGTCGAGCAGCGCCGGGTAGTTCTGTCCGTCAGGGTCTCGCAGCGCGACCTCGAGCATGGTGGAAGTGACGGCAAGTGGCGTGCGAAGCTCGTGTGAGGCGTTCGCAGCGAAGCGCTCCTGAACCTCGAACGCTTCGTGCAGTTGGTCGAGCATGTGGTCGAAGCTGTCGGCCACCTGCCGAAACTCGTCGTTGCGCCCACCCAGAGCGATGCGGTGCTGCAGGTCGCCACTGGCCGCGACCCGCGCAGCCTCGTTGATGCGGCGCAGAGGGCTGAGAATCCATCCCGCCAGAAACCAGCCGCCGACGATGCCGATGATGGCAAGCGCGACCAATGCGATGCCAGAGAAGCCGACGACGGCGCCGAGAATCTCTGGGCGGGTCGCCACAAGGCTGTCATCGTCGCGCGGATTCGCCGCAGTGAGTGGGTAGTTGGGCACATAGCGCAGCACGACGTAGATGCCGAAGAGCATTACTGCCCCCGCAGCCACGAGGAACAGTGCGTAGCTGAGCGCGAGGCGCAGCTGGGCGCTCACCCGCAGGGATGTCGGCGCGGTCGCGGTCATGCGGCCGGCTCGATCAGTCGATAGCCCGATCCGGAGACGGTCATGATCAGCTCGGGGGAGCCCAGCGCCTTGCGCAGGGTCGACATCGTGACCCGGGGCGCGCTGGTGAACGGATCCGCATTGTCATCCCACGCCTTCTCGAGCATGGTCTCCGCGCTCACGACGCCTCCGCTGGCCTGCATCAGCAGATGAAGCACAGCGAACTGCTTGCGCGTGAGCTTGACGTAGCGGCCGGCCCGGTAGACCTCCTGGCGAAACGGGTCGAGGCGAAGGTCGGCGAACTCGAGCAGCGGTGGCGTGGTGGCAGCGGGTCGCCGGGCCAGCGCATGCAGGCGCGCGACAAGCTCCTCCATGGCGAAGGGCTTGGAGAGATAGTCGTCGGCGCCCAGCTCAAATCCGGCCACCTTGTCATGCAGACGAGCGGCGGCGGTGAGCATCAGCACGCGAACCGCCGGGTGCTCCCGCACGATGTGCCTGCACACATCATCGCCGTGTGTGCCGGGCAGGTCGCGGTCGAGAACCACAACGTCGTAGTCGTTGACGGCGATGCGCTCGATGGCATCGTCGCCGTTGAAGACCACGTCAGCAGCGATGGACTCATGGCGCAGCCCTGCCTGCAGCGCCTCGGCGAGATAGACCTCGTCTTCGACAATCAGCACACGCATGGTCACCTCCTGTTGCCGCGGCGGAACCTCAGTCTAGGCAGCGACATGTTGCAGAAATGTATGGGGAACGCGCAACGAGACTGCAACACCCGCCCTGCTGAGGTTGACCTCGAGATCGGCGAACCGTGTGCCGGTCACGGAAGGAAACCATGAACCGCATTTCACGACGACAGGTCGCCCCGACCGGATTCGCAGCAGCCACCGTGCTCATTGTCACCCTCTGCCTCTCGGCATGTGCCGCATCGCAGAATGCCACTGGCACGTCGGACGCTCTCGCGAGCCCACGGCAGATTGAGCAGCAGACCGGCGAGATCACCATCGAGGACGGCTACATCGAACCGGGAGGCTCCGTCTCTGCCTTCGATGAGCAGCTACCGGCGATCGCCAAGCTCGACCCCGAGCTGCGCGCGGCGGTGCAGGCTGCCGCCACAGCGGCCGACCGGGATGGCATCACGTTCGTCGTCACCTCGGGCTGGCGCAGCGCCGAATACCAGCAGCAGCTTCTCGATGCCGCGGCCGAGAAGTACGGAAGCCTCGAGGAAGCCCGCAAGCACGTGAACACCCCCGAGCGCTCGTCGCACGTGACGGGCGATGGTGTGGACATCGGATACACCGACGGGTACAGCTGGCTCGGGCAGCACGGTGCGCGATACGGCCTGTGCCAGACCTACACCAATGAGTCATGGCACTTCGAGCTGTCGACCGAGCCGGGCGGTGAGTGCCCTCCGCAGAAGCCGAATGCCGCGGCCTAGGCTGGCTGAATGTCGACAGAGCGCTACACCCACGGCCACCACGAGAGCGTGCTGCGATCGCACACCTGGCGAACGGTCGCCAATTCGGCCGCCTACCTTGCCGACCACTTTGTGCCCGGCGCCACCGTGCTCGACGTCGGATGCGGTCCGGGAAGGATCACCGCTGACATCGCGTCGATGGGCGCGACCGTGATCGGCATTGACGCCGCGCCCGACGTCGTCGAGAAGGCCCGCGAGCTCGGTGTCGACGCGCGCGTCGGCGATGCCTACGCGCTCGACCTCGCCGACGACAGCGTCGACGTTGTGCACTCGCACCAGACGTTGCAGCACCTTGCGCGGCCGGTCGAGGCACTGCGCGAGTTTCGCCGGGTCGTCAAGCCCGGGGGAGTCGTGGGTGTGCGTGACGTCGACTACGCCGGCACGATCGTCTTTCCCGAGACCGAGGGACTCGCGCTGTGGGCGGCGCTGTACCAGAAGGTGCACCGCTCCAACGGGGGCGAGCCCGACGCGGGTCGGCGATTGAAGGCGTGGGCTCGTGCCGCCGGCTTCGAGTCGGTGGAGGTCACGACATCCGTCTGGACTTTCGCATCGGATGCGGACCGCGCCTGGTGGGGCGGAATGTGGGCCGACCGGGTGCTGCAGTCCGCATTCGCGACCGATGCTCTGGCGAAGAACCTGGCCACGCAGGCCGAGTTGCAGCTCATCTCGGACGCCTGGCGCGCGTGGGCAGCCGACCCCGACGGCTACATGGCGATGCCGCACGGCGAGGTCATCGCCCGCAAGTAGCAAAGAAATAGTTGCAAAGAGAACTTTGCAAGGGTATCTTTGCATGCATGACCACTCCGAACCGCGAGCACCGCACCCTCGACATCGAAAGCCTCAAAGGCCTCTCGCACCCGCTGCGCGCGCAGCTGCTTGAGTCGCTGTCGGCGCTCGGGCCGGCGACCGCGAGCCAGCTGGGGGAGCGCCTCGGCGAGTCGAGCGGCGCCACCAGCTACCACCTGCGCATTCTCGAGAAGCACGGCTTCGTGCGCGAGGACGCGACCCGCGGCACCGCGCGCGAGCGCTACTGGGAGCGCACGCCGGTTGGCCTCACGCTCAACGTCACCGACTTCGAGCCGGACTCCGCGGCCCGCGCCGCCGCCGAGACCGTTGGCCGCGAGTGGGAGCGCAGCCGGGCTGGCCTTCTCGAGGAGTTCAACCGGCGCGGTCCGTCAGAGCTGGCCCGGGAGTGGTACGAGGCCAGCGCGATCAACACGATCAACCTGCAGCTCACGAAGGAGCAGCTCGCCGAATTCGTCGTTGAGGTCGAGGCCGTTTTCGAGCGCTGGGTGTCAGCGCACAAGGAGCCGACACCGGGATCGCGGCCCATTCAAGCGCACTTCAACGCCTTCCCCGTACTGGGTGGGCATGTCAGTGGTGCCGAGTAATTTCGGCCTCAGAAGAAAGGAAAAACCATGACCATCGCATCGTCGATTTCGCGGTCAACCCGCCAGCCGGCGGGCATCGACCGCCTCGCTCAGCGACTTGGTCTTGCCCTCGTGGCGTGGAGTCAGCGTCCACACAAGCGGAGCTCCAGTGAACGCCCAGAGGTCTCCCGGGCAGACCACCACGCGCAGTGCACCGCCCAGCAGCTGCTCAGTCAACGCGACGAGCTTCGCGCCACTGTGGCACCGAGGCTGTTCTAGCCCTACTCCTGCGTTGTCGTGACCTCATTGGTCGCCGGGTCGAAGCGCAGCGTGGTGCCGTCGTCGAGCTGTACGATCGGCTTGCGCTCAAGCCAGGTGAGAGTCCAGCGCCACGTGGCCGTGTCGACGCCGGTGAGGTCAGCCTCGACCGCGACGATCGCCGCGAGCACTGCGGCGGGCAGGGTGGCCGGGGGAGTGTCGCCGACCGACCAGCGGGTTCCGAGCTGCATTATTTTCTCACTTCGTAGGTGACCCAGGTGGTGCGGGTCGCGAGCTTGTCGTAGACGCGCTGCGCGGTCGTGTTCGACTCGGCGGTAATCCACCGCAGGGTGCCGTCGGCTATCGACGTGAGGTGCTCAATGAGCGCTGTCGCGGTGCCGGCGCCCCGTGCCGCCGGGTCGACATAGAGATCGTCGAGAAACCAGTCGCGCCCCGTCGAGAAGGTGTCGGGGTGCGATCGGTAGTGCGCGAAGCCGACGACCGAGCCGTCGACCTCGGCGACGAGCGCGTCGATCGGCTCCAGCGGGTCGAGCAGCCGACGCCAGGTACTCTCGACGACCTCGTCGCTGAACGACGTCTCATAGAACACGCCGTAGTCGACGAACAGCCGCGCCCAGGCGTCGCGATCCTCGAGCGAAATCGCTCGGATCACTCCGACACCTCGGTGAGCACAATGTCGGTCACCGCGACCGTGTCGCTCTCGACAAAGGTCACCGTGGCAATGCGGCCGACCAGTTTGAGGTCCTCGAGGCCCTGCTCGAGCAGGGCGGGCCCGCTGATGGTGGCCGAGGTGACCTCCGTCTTCTGCGACGCCTTCGCATCCGTCTTCGCACGACGGATGCCGATGAGCGCCTCGCTCACCAGCGGCAGCAGCCCCGAGGGTGTCGCACCCGTCGAGACCGGCCACTCGGCGCGGTGCACCGAGCCCTCGTGGGTCCAGTTCCACACCTCCTCGGTCGCGAAGGGGATGAAGGGCGCGAACAGGCGCAGCAGCACGTCGAGAGCCTGGCGCAGCGCGAGAGCGGCGCTCGCCTGGCCCTCTGGCGTAGTCGCACCGTAGGCGCGCTCCTTGACCAGCTCGAGGTAGTCGTCGCAGAACACCCAGAAGAAGTGCTCGCTGACCTCGAGTGCCTTGGCGTGGTCGTACTCGTCGAAAGCAGCGGTCGCGAGTCCGACCACCCGGTCGAGCTCGGCGAGCATGTCGAGGTCGAGCGGGGTGGTCACCGCACCGCCCTCGCCCGCCGGGAACGACAGCACGAACTTCGCCGCGTTGAGCACCTTGATGGCCAGGCGTCGGCCGATCTTGATCTGCTTCGGGTTCTGCGGGTCGAAGGCCGCATCGGTGCCGAGGCGGCTCGAGGCAGCCCAGTAGCGCACCGCATCCGATCCGTGCTCCTCGAGCATGCCCGCGGGGGTCACCACGTTGCCCTTCGACTTCGACATCTTCTTGCGATCGGGGTCGACGATGAAGCCAGAGATGCCGGCGTTCTTCCACGGCACCTGCCCGTGCTCGAGCTCGGCGCGCAGCACGGTCGAGAACAGCCAGGTGCGAATGATGTCCTGACCCTGGCTGCGCAGGGAGTACGGGAACACCAGGTCGAAGAGCTCGGGGTCGCTGCCGTAGCCGCCCGCGATCTGCGGGGTCAGCGACGAGGTGGCCCAGGTGTCCATGATGTCGAGCTCGCCCACGAACTTCGTGCCGCGGTCGGCCTCGGTGTACCCGGGCGGAACATCGGATGCCGGGTCAACCGGCAGCGAATCCGCGGCCGGCAGAATCACCGCCCCTTTCTCGCCGTTGGCGTCGAGCTCGTACCAGACCGGGATCGGCACACCGAAGAACCGCTGCCGCGAGATGAGCCAGTCGCCGGTGAGGCCGCCCACCCAGTTCTCGTAGCGCACGCGCATGTGGTCGGGCACGAAGTTGATCTCTTTGCCAGCATCGGTGAGACGCGACCGCAGGGCGGTGTCGCGGGATCCGTTGGTGATGTACCACTGGCGCGTCGAGATGATCTCGAGGGGCTTGTCGCCCTTCTCGTAGAACTTCACCTGGTGCACGATCGGCTTGGCGTCGCCGATCATCTCGCCCGACTCCTTGAGCAGCTCGACGACCTTCGCCTTGGCGCTGAACACGGTTTTGCCAACGAGCTCGGCGTAGATGGTCTTCGCCTCGGCAGAGAGAACGTCGGGGGCGTCGGCGACGATGCGGCCGTCCGCGCCGATGATCGTGCGGTTGGGCAGGTCGAGCTCGCGCCACCACACCACGTCGGTCACGTCGCCGAAGGTGCAGATCATCGCGATGCCCGATCCCTTGTCCTTCTGGGCGAGGTGGTGGGCGAGAACAGGCACCTCGACGCCGAACAGGGGCGTCGTCACGGTCGTGCCGAAGAGCGCCTGGTAGCGCTCGTCGTCCGGGTGGGCCACGAGAGCAACGCAGGCAGGCAGCAGCTCCGGGCGCGTCGTCTCGATGTGGATGTCGTTGCCATCCGCGCCGTGGAATGCGAGTCGGTGGTAGGCGGCCGGCTGCTCCTTGTCTTCGAGCTCGGCCTGGGCCACCGCCGTGCGGAAGGTGATGTCCCACAGGGTCGGCGCGTCGGCCTGGTGGGCCTCGCCGCGAGCGAGGTTGTTCAGGAACATCTGCTGCGCGACGCGCTGCGACTCATCGCCGATGGTGCGGTAGGTGAGCTTCCAGTCGACCGAGAGGCCGAGGTCGCGCCAGAGCTTCTCAAAGTGCTTCTCGTCTTCGATGGTGAGGCGCTCGCACAGCTCGATGAAGTTGCGGCGGCTGACCGGCACCTGATCAGCGGCTTTGGAGGATGCGCCCTCGCCGCCATCCAGCGGCGGCACGAAGTCGTGCGTGTACGGCAGCGAGGGGTCGCAGCGAACGCCGTAGTAGTTCTGCACGCGGCGCTCGGTGGGCAGGCCGTTGTCGTCCCAGCCCATCGGGTAGAAGATGTCGCGGCCGCGCATGCGCTGGTAGCGGGCGGCCGTGTCCATGTGCGTGTAGCTGAAGACGTGGCCGATGTGCAGGCTGCCCGACGCCGTGGGCGGGGGAGTGTCGATCGAGTAGGTGTTCTCGCGCGTTGCAGAAGCGCGATCGAAAGCGTAGGTGCCGGTGGACTCCCAGACCGGGCCCCACTTCTGCTCCAGGCCTTCGAGCACGGGCTTCTCGGGAATGGCGTTAGGCATCAGTGATCCTGCTTTCGATATATGCGGCACCGTGTCGTTGGTGAAGTGCCTGAGTGTTGGGTTGTGCTGTTTATGGTACCCGTATGGCTCTACTCTGGCCTCATGACGGATGGTCCGCTGCGCACGGTCGGGATCATCGCCCGCTCACATCCACTGGGTCGCTACAGCTACGTGGTGCCCCTCATCTTCATCGACGGGGTGTCTCAGCTAGGCGAGTGGAATCTGCGCGGGCAGTGGCTCCTACCGGCAGACCGCCCGGTCACCGTTGCCGTGGCGCAGAAGAAGACGGCGTCGCAGCACATCTTCGCCCCGGCCGAGATCGTGCTGCCCGTCGGCGGTGATATCGAGCTCGAGTATCGCGCCCCAGGGTTCTGGTCGGCGCAGGGCATTCTGCGTACCCGCGCCAACCAGCCTTCGATCTAGGCCGCGGCGAGCTCGTCGACCGGCTTGGTCCAGCGCGCGGCGACGACGGCGCTGATGAGCGTGATCAGTGAGATGGTCACGAGCACGATGCCGGGGTGCCACCAGGCGGCATCCGTCGCCTTCGAGAGGCTGGCCGTAACGGTGGGGATGACGCCGCTAAGGGCGGCCGCGACCGCGTACGAGATCGCCAGCGCGCTGTAGCGCACCGGTCCGCCGAAGATGTCGGCCATCAGCCCGCCGAGCCCGGCCCAGGCGAGCGTCGGCAGGATTCCGCCGATGATCATCGTGCCAACGAGGATCGGGAAGGTCGCGAACTGCAGCAGGTAGTACATCGGAAACGCGATGAGCGCCGTGCCGAGTGCGCCGATGATGACGACGCGCGCCGAGCCGATGCGGTTAGCGAGCAGTCCGAAGGCGGGGATGGTGACCAGCTGCAGCAGGGATCCGATCGTCGTCGCGACGAAGAGATCCTGGTACGAGAAGCCGAGTGTGACGACCCCATAGCTGATCGTGTAGGTGTTCATCAGCGAGTACGACCCGATGCCGAGCAGCGCGGCACCGATAGCGACGATGATGGCGACCGGGTGCTTACGGAAGACAGCCAGCACCGGAATGCGCTCGCGCTTGTCGGTAGCGACAAGGTTCTTGAACAGTGGCGTCTCATCGATCGCGAGGCGGAGGTAGAGCGACACGGCGAGCAGCGGGAACGCCAGAAGGAACGGCACACGCCAACCCCATGCGAGCATTTCGGCCGGGGCGAGGGTCGCGCTGAGAACGAGGAAGAGCACCGCGGTGAGAATGGTGCCGATGGGGGATCCCAGCTGAGGGATCGCCGCATAGAGCCCGCGCTTCTTCGGCTCCGCGTGCTCGACGGCCACGAGAATTGCGCCGCCCCACTCGCCGCCGAGCGAGAGGCCCTGCAGGATGCGCAAGCCGGTCAGCAGCAGCGGAGCGGCGAGGCCGATGGTCTCGAAGCTGGGCAGAAGGCCGATGGCGCCCGTCGCGACGCCCATGAGCGTGATCGTGATGAGCAGTACGCGACGGCGTCCGATGCGGTCGCCGAGGTTGCCGAAGATGATGGCGCCGATGGGCCGCACGAAGTACGAGAGGGCGAGAACCGCGAAGGCAGTGATGACGGCAGTCGCCGGCTCGAGCTCCGGAAAGAACAGCGGGGCGGCGAAGATCGCCGAGAAGTAGGCGAAGACGTAGAAGTCGTAGGACTCGAGGGAGGTGCCGACGAGGGAGGCCCAGACGACCTTGCGAGCCGATCGGGGCTCGACGGGGGGCGTCACTACGGGAGAATCGGTGAGGGTGGTCACAACTGCCTTTCAGGAGTCCTGCCGAATAATTGGACTCAGTGCAACATTACAAGCAGAAAGACGAGCGGATGATTCCCGAGTCACCGAGAACCGCCGGACGACCGCGCACATCGAGCAGGCAGCTCATCGAAGACGCCGCCGCCGAGCTCTTCGTCGAGAGTGGATACGCCGCCACCACCATCGAGGCAATCAGCCAGCGCGCCGGCACCAGCCGCGCCACCTTCTTCAACTACTTCGAGGCGAAGAGCGACCTGCTCTGGCTCGAGGTGGACGTGGCGATCGCGCGGCTGCGCGAGTCCGCGGGCACCGACCTGCGCGCGGCCCTCGTGCGGGCGGCAGAGGCCATGCCCGTTCCGCTCGCGCTCACGCAGTCCGAGCTGATCGGATCGGAGGCCGAGGTCGTCTCATCGGGCCTAGTTCGGGTGGCGGCCCTTGCATCCGCCCTCTCGTTGTTTGTTGACGATCGGCTCGTCGCCGGGGTGATGGCCAGCGCGGTCACGGAGGCCTGGCTGTCCTGGTCGCGCGCGGGAGTGAGTCGTGGCGTGCTCGCCGATCGGATCGAGGCCAACCTTGACCGTGTCGCCGCTGGCCTCAAGTGAGCCCGCGCCGGCTGTCGAACTCGCTAGTCGTGCAGCTCTTCCCAGGTGCCGAATCGCTTCTCGAGGTCATCGGTCGCCCCGCTCACCGAGTCGTCGCTGAAGTACTCATACCACCCTGCCTCACGCACGGCCGCATCGATATCGATGGCCCCGCGTGAGAGCACCACGGTGGAGGGTTTCGGTGCCTCGGCGATGTCCAGACTGTAGGACGACGGGCGTTCGGGCGAGCCGGTGAGTATCGCGAGCAGCGAGGCGTCGAGCACTCGCGCAAGGTCGGAGGTCTCGACCGAGTCGACGTAGACACGGGCCCCGATGCGCGTTCCGCCGGGGCCGGTGGCACTGGTCATATGCACGTCGACGATGGCCGGATCGGCGGCAAGGATCTCCTGCGCCACAGCCTCCTTCATCGCGTCTGGCGACGAGCATCCGGAGAGCGCCAGCAGCGACACCATGGCTGCTATGGAGGCAAACTGTGTTTTTCTCACACGCTCACGGTAGTGCAGAGGCGTCGCATCCGCCCGTTTGAGAGAGGGATCTCATGGCTAGACTGGATACCGCACTGATCCGGCTATCACCGGGGAGCATTCGGAAGAACGGCCTGTGTTGAGAAGCGCGGGCTCACTAGAACCGAGACAGCAATGAGTGGCTCGACAGCAGTCGGGCAAGCGGGGTGGTACCGCGGCCGTGAGGTCGTCCCTGTAGCCGCAAGCCAGGAGCCACATGTCGTACCCACGCAACTCGGATGAGACCGTTCCCGCGTCCCCGAGCCTTCCCGCGATCGAAGAGCGCGTTCTCGCCTTCTGGAAGAAGGACGCGACCTTTCAGGCCTCCATCGACAACCGCGACGGATGCGAGGAGTGGGTCTTCTACGACGGCCCGCCCTTCGCCAACGGACTGCCGCACTACGGCCACCTGCTGACCGGCTACGCGAAGGATCTCTTCCCGCGGTTCCAGACCATGCGCGGCAAGCAGGTGCACCGCCGCTTCGGCTGGGACACCCACGGCCTGCCCGCTGAGCTCGAGGCAATGCGCCAGCTCGGCATCACCGAGAAGAGCGAGATCGAGGCGATGGGCATCGCCGCCTTCAACGCGAAGGCGCGCGAGTCGGTTCTCAAGTACACGAAGGAGTGGGAGGAGTACGTCACCCGCCAGGCCCGTTGGGTCGACTTCGAGAACGACTACAAGACGCTCAACATCGACTACATGGAGTCGGTGCTGTGGTCGTTCAAGCGGCTGTATGACAAGGGACTGGCCTACGAGGGCTTCCGCGTGCTTCCGTACTGCTGGCACGACGAGACGCCGCTCTCGAACCACGAGCTGCGCATGGACGACGACGTCTACAAGATGCGCCAGGACCAGTCGGTCACGGTCACCTTCCCGCTCGACGGAGCCAAGGCCGAGGCGCTCGGCCTCACCGGCGTTGAAGCACTCGCCTGGACGACGACCCCGTGGACCCTGCCCACCAACCTCGCCCTCGCGGTCGGCCCGGCGATCGAGTACGCGGTTGTGCCGAGCGCCGACGGCGTGCACGAGTACCTCCTCGCCCACGACACCGTCGGCGCCTACGCGAAGGAACTCGGCTACGAGTCGGCCGACGGCGCGAAAGAGGCCGTCAGCCGCACTCTGCTCGGCGCAGAGCTCGAGGGCGTGCGCTACGCGCGCCTGTGGGACTACTACGCGGATGCCGACGTGTGGGGCACAGAGAACGCCTGGCAGATCCTTGTGGCCGACTACGTTGCCACCGGCGAGGGCACCGGCATCGTGCACCAGGCTCCCGCCTTCGGTGAGGACGACCAGGTGGCGTGTTCTGCCGCGGGCATCCCGACCATCATCTCGGTGGATGAGGGCGCGCGCTTCCTGCCCAACATCACCGCCGTGGCCGGCCTGCAGGTCTTCGAGGCGAACAAGCCGCTCACCCAGCTGCTGCGCACCGAGGGCCGCCTGCTGCGCGTCGCGAGCTACGAGCACAGCTACCCGCACTGCTGGCGCTGCCGCAACCCGCTCATCTACAAGGCGGTCTCGAGCTGGTTCGTTCGCGTGCCCGAGTTCCGCGACCGCATGAGCGAGCTCAACCAGCAGATCACCTGGGTTCCCGACAACGTGCGCGACGGCCAGTTCGGCAAGTGGGTCAGCAACGCCCGCGACTGGTCGATCAGCCGCAACCGCTTCTGGGGCAGCCCGATCCCCGTGTGGAAGAGCGACAGCGCCGAGTACCCGCGCGTCGATGTCTATGGATCGCTCGACGAGCTCGAGGCCGACTTCGGCGTGCGGCCGACCGACCTGCACCGTCCATACATCGACGAGCTGACCCGCCCGAACCCCGACGACCCGACCGGCCAGTCAACGATGCGACGCATCGAGGATGTCTTCGACGTCTGGTTCGACTCGGGCTCGATGCCCTACGCCCAGGTGCACTACCCCTTCGAGAACCAGGAGTGGTTCGACAGCCACTCGCCGGCCGACTTCATCGTCGAGTACATCGGGCAGACCCGCGGCTGGTTCTACGTGATGCACGCGCTCTCGACCGCGCTCTTCGACCGACCGGCCTTCAGCAGCGTCATCAGCCATGGCATTGTGCTTGGCTCCGACGGCCAGAAGATGTCGAAGAGCCTGCGCAACTACCCCGACGTCAACGAGGTGTTCCACCGCGATGGCTCCGATGCGATGCGCTGGTTCCTCATGAGCTCGAGCGTGCTGCGCGGCGGCAACCTGGTCGTCACCGAGGAGGGAATCCGCGGCGGTGTTCGCGAGTTTCTGCTGCCCCTGTGGAGCACCTATTACTTCTTCACGCTGTACGCCAACGCGTCGAACTACGAGGCGAGCTGGTCGACCGCATCGACGAACGTTCTCGATCGCTACCTGCTGGCGAAGACCCGCCAGCTCATTGAGGACGTCACCGCTGACCTTGAGGCGCTCGACAGCACGATGGCCGCCGAGAAGCTTCGCGACTTCGCCGACGTGCTGACCAACTGGTACGTGCGCCGCAGCCGTGACCGGTTCTGGTCGGGCGATTCGACGGAAGCCTTTGACACCCTCTACACGGTGCTCGAGACGGTCACCCGGGTTGCCGCCCCGCTGATCCCGCTCGTCGCCGACGAGATCTGGCAGGGTCTCACCGGTGGCCGCAGCGTGCACCTCGAGAACTGGCCTGACGCCGACGCCTTCCCCGCCGACGACGCGCTCGTGACCGCGATGGACCGCGTGCGCGAGATCGCCTCCGCGGGCCTGGGCCTGCGCAAGGCGAAGTCGCTGCGCGTGCGACTGCCGCTCGCCGCG
>Ga0247732_10000058_pt1 | contig 77047 bp, 78 predicted proteins | sample UWRJL163409C2_FD_180940 | JGI IMG/M metagenome (GOLD analysis project Ga0247732, IMG submission 180940) | Plant litter microbial communities from Arlington Agricultural Research Station in Wisconsin, United States - UWRJ-L163-409C-2 | ecosystem: Environmental > Terrestrial > Plant litter >... | reverse complement strand
AGCTGCTCCCAACCCGAGCAAGCCGGACCTCGAAGATCTCACCTTGAGCACTGAAGGTCTTGGCAACCTCAAGATCGGCCTGACGCCGCCGAGCGGCGACCCGTCGACCGACCTCGCCACTTTCGATGCGACGGCGTGTGAAGCCGAGGGGCTGCCCGGCATCTGGAAGGCGACCTACCCCGATGTTGACGAGGGTTCCGGTCCGCTGGCGCCGTTCGCTATCGCCACGCAGGGTGATGCCCTCACCCGCATCGACATCAACACGAGCCAGATCTTCACCGACACCGGAATCCACATCGGCAGCAGCCTCGATGAGGTTCTCGGGGTGTACTCCGGTGGCCCCGACCAGGTCGTCAACCACGCGGACGTGAGCGACGTCTACGTGATCAAGGGCACTAACGGCCAGTTGCAGTTCGAGGTCGCGGTAGACCGCATCCCCGACTACTGGGATGCGTCCGCAATCGACACCGTCGTTCACCTCAGCGCCATCGATATCAACGCGGAGCCGTTCGGCGTTGCCGCAACGGACAACACCATCGGCGTCTGCAACGTTAGCTAGCGCGAACGGCGATTTGCGGCTCCGCAGCGCCCACGCCGTCGACCTTCCTTTTCTCGAGCAGGTGTTCGTGCTGGCGGCAGACTGGAATCCTGCAACGGCGAAGGGCGCGGACCACTGGATGGCTGACCCCACCATGGAGAAGTACCTCGGCACCTGGCGCGACGGTAGCGACTTCGGCTTTGTCGCCGAGAGCGGGTCTCGCCCAATCGGCGCGGTGTGGATGCGCTACTTTGCGGCGACTGATGACAGCTACGGCTTTGTTGATGAGCGCACACCCGAGCTGACCCTCGGTGTGCAGCACGGATTCCGAGGGCTGGGCGCCGGTCGCGCGCTGCTGCAAGCGGCACAGGATGCGGCACGCGGTTCGCTCAGTCTCTCTGTCGAGGATGGCAACAGGGCGGTCCGTCTCTACCGCTCGATGCGCTTTGAGCCAGTGGGGCGCGTAGGCAGCTCGACGACGATGCTCTGGTCTCCACATCGAAGCTCTGCCAAGATCAGCAGATGAGAGCTTCTGCCTCGATCGCTGGTGCTGCGCTAATCGTGATTTTGAGCGCATGCGCACAGCAACCCACTGCGGTCGAGCCGACAGGGTCTCCGTCATCGTCGAGTAATGCGATTCCCACGGCGACGCCAGCTGCGCAATTGAAGCCGGCGCTAGCCGATCTGGTGATGTATCCAGGGGGCATTGACTACGTGGTGGTGGGCCAAACCGTGGAGGATCGTCCTGCCGACCTGGCCGTTGTTACCTACAACTCCGCCCCATGTGGTGAGAGCGATCCAGCGCGCGTCGTCGGCTGGGAGTCGACTTACGGTTTCGATACCTTTTTTCTTGTGACCAACCCTGACAAGACGGTTCGTGGAGTTTTGGTTCTCAGCGACGAGATTCACACCGCCGAGGGGCTGCGGGCAGGCTCGTCAGCCGACGAGATTCTCGCGGTTTACGGCTCGTCGGCAGTCCGGACCGAGGAGGCGTATACGGACCTCTATAGCGTCGCCACCGCGGAGGGGGTTTTGGTTTTCGAAGTCGCAACGGAGAGAGATCGCGAAGGCGGTGGCGCCGTGGGGAGCGTGCTCTGGACACTCGTGTTGGGAGCCGGCCAGGCGCCGTTTAGCGTATATGGAACCGGCTACAACAGCTGCCACTGAGACTCAGCGCTCCATCCTGGTGCACCGCTGAATGGTCAATCTAGACGGTCCAGAACTGAGTAACGGTCTGGCTCTCGTGAAGCACCTCGTCATCCTCTCCGCTTGTGTGCTCGCTCTCTCTGCGTGCGCCCCAAGCCCCGAACCGCAGCCAACAGAGACCATCGAGGAGTCACGCCTCTACACGCTGCAGGTGCTGCCCGCCGCTGTGACCGTGCAGTGGAGCGATTACTCGATGAACTGCGTATAGCTTCAGCGTCGCTTCAGCGCGCTCCGGCAGAATGCGGGGATGCGAGTACTGGTTGTCGAAGACGAGGCGCGCCTCGCCGACGGAGTGCGCCGCGGCCTCGAGGCGGAGGGCTTCGCGGTGGACGTCGCAGCCACCGGCACCGACGGGCTCTGGATGGCGCGCGAGAACGAGTACTCGCTGATTCTGCTCGACATCATGCTGCCGGGTATGAGCGGCTACGGGGTCTGCGAGACGCTGCGGGCAGAGAAGAACTGGACGCCGATCATCATGCTCACAGCCAAGGACGGCGAGTGGGACCAGGTCGAGGCGCTCGACACCGGCGCCGACGACTACCTGACGAAGCCCTTCTCATTCGCGATTCTGCTGGCGCGAATGCGCGCCCTGCTGCGGCGCGGGGGAGCGGAGCGACCCTCCGTGCTCGAGGCGGGCGACATCCGTCTTGATCCGGCCACCCGCGCAGTCACCCGCGGCGAGACCGCCATCGATCTGACCGCCCGCGAATTCGCCGTGCTCGAATACCTTTTGCGGCGTCGCGGCGAGGTCGTCACCAAGCGGGATGTCATCGAGAACGTGTGGGACTACGACTTTGAGGGTGACCCCAACATCGTCGAGGTCTACGTGCGGCACCTGCGCAACAAGCTCGACCGCCCCTTCGGGCGGGAGTCGATCGCGACCCTGCGCGGGTTCGGCTACCGACTGGCAGATGACGGTGGGTAGGGCGTCTCTGCGCGCACGCATCGTGCTTGCCGCGACCGGCGTGGTCGCCGTTGCGCTGGTGATCGGCGCCGTTCTGTTTGTTCTGCTGTTTCAGTGGAGCCTCCAGGAGTCGCTGCGCAGCGCCGCCGAGTCGGACGCCTCGACCATCACCAACCGCCTCGACTCCACCGGGGTCGTCAGCCTCACTCCTGAGGAGCGTGATGACGACGACCGACTGTTCCAGCTCATGGTCGACGGCACGGTCGTCGATGCCAGCGAAGAGGCCGATGATCTCGGTGCGCTGGCTGATGACGAGCTCGACACCTGGATCACCGTGGAGGTCGACGGGGACCGCTACCTTGTCGTCGCGGAGGATGCCGACGACGCCGTGGTCGTCGCCGGGCGCGAGCTGGACGATGTCGACGAGGCGATGGGGGTGGTCGTGCCGCTCGTTGCGGTGGCGGTCCCGCTGCTGCTGGCCCTCGTCGCCCTGACCGTCTGGCTCGTCGTCGGGCGCGCGCTGCGCCCCGTCGAGCGCATGCGCCGCGAGGTGGATGCCGTGACGGCAACGAGCCTGGAGCGCCGTATCGCGCAGCCGGCGGCATCCGACGAGATATCCCGCCTCGCCGCGACAATGAACCGGATGCTGCAGCGCCTCGACGACTCGCAGCGCGCCCAACGCCGCTTCATCTCCGATGCCTCGCACGAGTTGAAGTCGCCGCTCGCCTCCCTGCGACAGTACGCGGAGGTGGCGGCGAGCTACCCGGATCGCATGTCGGCGACCGACCTCGCAGATGCGATCCGAGATGAGGGAGGAAGGCTCGAGGCAATTGTGCGGGGCATGCTCGTTCTCGCCCGCGCCGACGAGAACTCGCTCGAGCGCTCCCTGGTCGAGGTCGACCTCGACGACATCCTGCTCGCCGAGGCCGCCCGGCTGCGGGACAGCACTGCGCTCGCCGTTGACTCGTCGGGCGTTGGGGCGGGTCGCGTCGACGGCAGCCCGGAGCTTCTCGCGCAGGTGGTGCGCAACCTCGCCGACAACGCCGCGCGGCACGCCGCCTCTCGGATCGGGCTGTCTCTGGTCGAGGCGGATGGGCTGGTGACGCTGGCCGTCGATGATGACGGCCCCGGCATCCCGTCCTCCGAGCGTGAGAGGGTGTTCGAGCGCTTCGTGCGGCTCGACGATGCCCGCGCGCGCGACTCCGGCGGCAGCGGACTCGGTCTGGCGATTGTGCGCGAGCTGGCCGCCGCCCACGGCGGCTCGGTGCACCTCGAGACGAGCGTGCTCGGCGGTGCTCGGGTCGAGGTGCGCCTGCCCGCCTCTTCCTGAAAGCGCCTTCAGAAGGCTTCAGGCTCGCTTCAGCGGTGCCCCGCCAGAGTGGAGTCAACGCTTTGAAGGAGGCACTCATGAACAAGAAGACCATGTGGATCGGTGGAGCAGGAATCGCGCTCGTCGCACTTCTCGTTGGGGGCGGTGTCGCATACGCCGTGACCGACGGCTTCGACCACGATGACGACGATGACCGCGTCGCCAGCCAGCAGTCTGAGCAGCAGGGCGGAAGCACCGTCGACCGCGACAACGACGGTGACGACTACTACGACGACAGCAACGATGCGGATAACGCCCCCATCACCGACGCGGAGCGCGAGAGCGCCGAGAAGGCGGCTCTCGCCGAGGCGGGTGGCGGCACCGTGACCGACCTGGAGCGCAGCGACGACCAGGATCACGCCTGGGAGGTCGAGGTGACCCTCGACGGCCGTGACATCGACATCGAGCTCGATGCGGACTTCAACGTCACGCGCGTCGACCAGGACTAGCAGCTCGATACAAAAAGCGGTCGCCTTCGGGCGGCCGCTTTTGTCGTTGGGCGCGCAACGTAACGATGTGGATGCTATCGGCGTCGCCCTCTCGCACGGCAGGCGCTCTCGCCTCACACTGTGACCATGATGACGAAGGTTGGCCTCGCGGCACTGTTTCTCGGTTCCCTGCTGCTCACCGGCTGTGCTGGCGCAACGCAGGTTCCGCCGACTGCCGGTTCCTCGCCGCCCACCACTCCGAGCGCAAACGTGACATCAGAGCCCGTCAAACCAGCCCTGGAGGATCTCGTAATCGAACCAGAGGGACTCGGACCGCTGCGCATCGGAGAGGCGCCTCCGGTGACAGACCCTGCGCTTGACATCCTCGTGTTCGACCCCGATGGCTGCAAGTTCGCGCCGGACGGGTCGGCAGAGGTGCCAGAGTCGTCCGACTACGGAGTTTGGGTGAGCAACTACGGTGTCGACCCCTCGACCAACCTCCCCGGCCCGTTTGGCGTCTTCGTCGACGGGGGCGTCGTCAATACGATCGGCATCTACGATCAGACATTGACCACGGCGGCCGGAGCTCATCTGGGCATGACGCGAGACGAGCTGCTTGCTGCGTACCCCACTGCGCTTGATCTGGAGACTCTGAACTATGGCGTCGATAACTATCGGCTCCGCGGCATCGCAGGTGACGTGGTCTTCAGCCTCTGGGAAAACACCCCAGGCGTATTCACTGTCAATCAGATCAATGTGAGCTACCCCGGGTTCGCGGTGCCCATGGGTGGCAGCGACTATGGGTCTTTCGGCATTTGCTACGGTCCGTAGCCGCGGACACGCTACCGAGCTAACCGGGCTGCGCCGGTGGTCGAAGGTACCGTGAGGGTATGGCTACGAGCACCCGCGGAACGTCGACGCGTTCACGCACGACCACGACGCGCGCGCGTACGACCCCGACCCGAAATGCGCCGACAAAGAAGCTGCCGGTTGCCAAGACGCCACCGCCGAGCGAGCCCGGTCTGCTGACTGTCGCGTGGCTGGGTCTTGCCCACGTTGTCGGCGGTGCCGCCCGTCTGCTGGGCAAAGAGACGCTCGCCAAAGAGGAGCGTCGCGACGGCGTTCCCTTCTTCATCTTCGTGCTCGCGATCGCCGGTGCCGTTGTCGAATGGTTCCTGCCGAACGATGTGGTGGCGGTCGCCCTCGACGCGTACACCTTCGGCGGGCTGTTCGGTCGCGTCGCCTACGCGCTGCCCGTCATCATGCTGATCTTCGCGGTCTGGCTCTTTCGGCATCCGGCCAGCGTGCACGACAACACGCGCATGGGCATCGGCGTCGGCCTTCTGCTGACCACGATCGCCGGTCTCTGCCACGTTTTCGGCGGTCAGCCTGGCCCCGCGCAGGGCATGGAGGTGCTGGCGCGCGCCGGTGGAGTGATCGGATGGCTCATCACCTGGCCGTTCACCGCAGCCAACGGCGGCTGGGTAGCCGTTCCGTTCATGATCGCGCTCGCGGCCCTCTCGCTCTTCATCATCACCAAGACGCCGCCGAACCGGGTCGGCGCACGCCTGCGTGAGCTCTACGCCTACCTGTTCGGTGCCACGCTCGCCGAGCCTGCGGCCAAGAGCGAGACGTCTGCGGTTGAGTTCGGCACCATGAGCGACCTAGGAATCGATGCCGAGGATGAGGCGAGCCTGCCCTGGTGGCGCCGCAACAAGGCGCGCGAGGGCGAGCAGGCTTTCGACAGCCCCGTCATCGCCCGCGACCTCAGCCAGCCCGTCGAGCCCGCCCTCGCCGACGACCGCCCGTCAAGCGGCCTCAACGAGACCGCCGACTTCGGCATCGAGCTGCTCGAAGACCTGCTGCGCGCCGAGAACGCCGTCAAGCGCTTCACCGGTGAGGTCGAGCCGACCGGTGCGACCGGGCTGCGTGAAGACGGTCCGGTCGGCGTGCTGCCCGGATTCCACACCAAGGCGAGTGAGAAGGGGCCGGCCGGCGAGTTCGAGGAGGCCGCGCCCGCGCCGGTCGTCGCCCCGAAGCCGAAGCAGTCTGGTCCGTATCGTCTGCCCGCCGCATCCGCTCTCGTTGCGGGTACGCCGCCGAAGGCGCGCTCCGCAGCGAACGACGAGGTCGTCGCCGCCATTACCGAGGTTCTCAAGCAGTTCCAGGTCGATGCGGCCGTTACCGGCTTCAGCCGCGGCCCGTCGGTCACCCGCTACGAGCTCGAGCTCGGCCCCGGAGTCAAGGTCGAGCGCGTCACCGCGCTCGCGAAGAACATCAGCTACGCAGTTGCATCGAACGAGGTCAACATCCTCTCGCCCATCCCCGGCAAGAGCGCGATCGGTGTCGAGATTCCGAACAAGGACCGCGAGATCGTCTCTCTCGGCGACGTGCTGCGCAGCGGCGCGAGCACCAAGAGCACGCACCCGATGACCATCGGTCTCGGCAAGGACGTCGAGGGCGGCTTCGTCGTGGCGAACCTTGCCAAGATGCCCCACCTGCTGGTGGCCGGCTCGACCGGCTCCGGTAAGTCGAGCTTCGTCAACTCGATGATCACCTCGGTGCTCATGCGGGCGACGCCGGCCGAGGTGCGCATGGTGCTCATCGACCCGAAGCGCGTCGAGCTGTCGATCTACGCCGGGGTGCCGCACCTCATCACGCCCATCATCACGAACCCGAAGAAGGCCGCAGAAGCCCTCGCCTGGGTCGTGAAGGAGATGGACATGCGTTACGACGACCTCGCGTCGTTTGGCTTCCGTCACATCGACGACTTCAACCGCGCGGTCATCGCCAACGAGATCGTGCTGCCCGTCGGCAGCGAGCGCAAGCTCAGCCCGTACCCCTACCTTCTCGTCGTCGTCGACGAGCTCGCCGACCTCATGATGGTCGCCCCGCGCGACGTAGAGGACTCGATCGTGCGCATCACGCAGCTGGCGCGTGCCTCGGGAATCCACCTGGTGCTCGCGACCCAGCGGCCCTCCGTCGACGTCGTCACCGGTCTGATCAAGGCGAACGTGCCGTCGCGCCTCGCCTTCGCCGTGTCGTCGATGACCGACTCCCGCGTGATCCTCGACCAGCCGGGCGCAGACAAGCTCATCGGTCAGGGTGACGCGCTGTTCCTGCCGATGGGGGCATCCAAGGCAATTCGCGTTCAGGGCGCGTGGGTCAGTGAAGACGAGGTCTCGGCCGTCGTGCAGCACGTCATCGCGCAGGCTCGCCCCGAGTACCGCGAAGACGTCGCCGCCGTTGCCGAGAAGAAGAACATCGACGCCGACATCGGCGACGACCTCGAACTGCTGCTCGCGGCCACCGAGCTCATCGTCAGCACCCAGTTCGGCTCGACCTCGATGCTGCAGCGCAAGCTGCGGGTCGGCTTCGCCAAGGCCGGTCGCCTCATGGACCTGCTCGAGAGCCGCGAGATCGTCGGCCCCTCCGAAGGGTCGAAGGCGCGCGACGTGCTCGTCACTCCCGACCAGCTACCCGCTGTGCTCGCCCGCCTGCGCGGAGGCGATGTACCTGCGCCGATCGACGCGGTCGCCGATTCGCTCGCCGGGTACGATGAGGTCGAGGTCTCTGACGAGGATGCCTGGAATCTGACTGACCGGGAGTAGCCGTGACCGTGCTGAGTGGCCGCATCATCGCGAAGGGCGACACCCCGGCAAGCAATGCGAACATCGCGAACATCATCACGGTGGTTCGCATTCTGCTCGCCCCGCTCTTCATCTGGATGCTGCTCGCCGACAATGGGGAGCTCGGCCCGCTGCGGTACGCCGCGGCCGCACTCTTCGTCATCGCGATCGTCACCGACAGCCTCGATGGCTATCTCGCCCGCAGCCGTAACCTCGTCACCGACCTTGGCAAGATTCTCGACCCGATTGCCGACAAGGTGCTCGTCGGAGCCGCGCTGGTGGCGCTCTCGCTGCTCGGCGAGCTGTGGTGGTGGGTGACCATCGTCATTCTGGTGCGCGAGTTCGGCATCACCGTGTTCCGCTTCGCTGCGCTGCGTGATCGCGTGATCGCCGCCGATTGGAGTGGCAAGGTCAAGACCGTCGTGCAGGCGGTCGCGGTGTCGCTGCTGCTCTTCCCCTTCTGGGCGCAGCTTGGCGAGTGGTACCACGTTCTCGGCTGGGTGCTCATCGGTCTCGCGTTGGCGCTTACCGTGTACAGCGGTGTCGACTTCTTGGTGAAGGCCGGGCGAAGTGGCCGACCTCGCTCCTGAGGTGGTCGCGCGGCTCATCGAGCGCGGGCTGACGATCGCCGTGGCCGAGTCGCTCACCGGGGGTGCTCTGATTGCATCCCTCGTTGACGTGCCCGGGGCATCCGCCACTGTTGTCGGGGGAGTGGTCGCCTACAACACGGCCATCAAACACAGTGTGCTGGGCGTCTCTGCCTCGCTACTGGCAGCGAACGGCGCTGTTGACCCTGAGGTCGCCCGGCAGATGGCGAGCGGCGTGCGGGCCGCCCTGGCCGTCGACGGAACACCAGCGGATGTCGGCATAGCCACCACCGGGGTCGCCGGCCCCGACCCCCAAGACGGCAAGAGCGTCGGCACGGTGTATCTCGGACTCGCCATCGCAGATCGCGTCTGGTCGCACGCGCTGAGCCTGCAGGGCTCCCGCTCTGAGATTCGCACAGCAACTGTGCAGCACGCGATGGCTACCCTTTTGGCAGCGCTCAACGAATAGCGGGAATATGGCGAGTTTCTATCTCGTTACAGATAGTGATTTCACAACGAAAACAAAGAGTGCGCTGGTTAGAGTCTTCGTAGCTGGTTGGTTTAGTGTTACTGCTCCATCAGATATGTATCAGGGCAAGTCTTAAGAAGGAGGGTCCAATGATTCTGGTTCGTCAAGAAATCGGTGACGTTCTCCGCGACTTCCGCTTGCAGAAGGGCCGCACCCTGCGACAGGTTGCGAGCAAGGCGAGCGTCGCCCTCGGATATCTCAGCGAGGTGGAGCGTGGCCAGAAAGAGGCCAGCTCCGAAATTCTCGCGTCGGTCGCTGAGGCGCTCGACACCCCGATCTCCGTCATCATGCGTGAGGTGGGCGACCGCCTCGCAGTGATTGAGGGGCTCAACGGTATTCCCGACACCCTGCCTGAAGAATTCATCGCAGAGTTCGACAACAACAACCTGGTCTCGCGCTAACAGACGCGAGACACGACAAAGCCCCGGCCATCACGGCCGGGGCTTTTCTCGTGCCTAGCTGAAGATGTAGGTCGTGACGTCGATGTAGGGCTCGCCGACGAATTCGCCTTCACCCGAGAACTGCTCGGGCGCTTCGTCGCCGAAAGCGTTCTTGTAGAGGTACATCGACACGCTCGTTGAGGTTCCGCTGCAGCTGTATCCGGTCAGCGACTCGTAGACATTCGGGTCAGAGCAGTTGAAGCCCTCCTCGGAGTACTTATCGCTGATGGTCTGAGCGTTCTCTTCCGTGCCTTCGAAGTACACGATCTGAATGATGTCGCTCGAGAAGTCAGGCGCGTCGACAATCTGGTATCCGCAGACCGGCTCGATGTCCGTCGAGAGGGCGACGGGATCGCCGGGCTTGTCGAGGTTCTGGATGTCCTCGACGGGCACGCCGAACACCTTCGACGCGTACTCCATGTGCGCGTCATCGCAGAGGGGAACGTCGCCCGTGACGACGGGCGCGTCGGTCTCGTCCGGCTGCGGGTCCTCGTCCTCATCGTCGTCATCGTTGTTGTCGCGGTTCGAGGTGGTGTTCGAGGTTGTCGTGCCGTTGACGTAGTTGACGATGGCGCTGACGCCGAACACACCCGCGACGCCGATGGCAATCACAACGAGCCCGACGAGAGTGGCGATGAGCGCGACGCCCATCTTCTTCTTGGGAGCCGGGGCGACCGGGTACGCGGCGTAGAGCGAGGGGTCGGGCTCACCGGCCACCTGCGCGGCGGGCGGGGCTGCGGCTGCGACGTAGGCGGGCGCCTCGACCGGCGGAACGACGGCGCCGGGGGCGACGTCCGGCGGGAGCACCGCGGCAGGCGTCGCGGGAACAGCCACCTGCGGTACGGCGAGGGTCGTGACGGTGGCGTCTGGCTCGGCGGCGGGAGTCGCAATGGGAACGGCGGGAACGGCATCCGTGCGGTTCTTGGCGTTGTCGCCGTCGATCACCGGAAGCTCGATGGGCGTCTCGGGAAGGCCGAGCTCACGCTGCACGGCCTGCAGGGCCTGCGCCACCTCGAGGGCGGACTGATAGCGATCGGACGGCAGGGTCGCCATCGACTTCTTCATCACCGCCATGAGGCTGGGGGCCTCGGCCTCACGCTTGGCCGGCGTCATCTCGCCCTTCTCGATGCGACGGCTCAGCTGTACGGCGGCGTTGCTCGCGTTCTCGAGCTCGAAGGGGGTGCGGCCCTCGAGCAGGCTGTAGAGCGTCGCGCCGAGCGAGAAGATGTCGCTGCGCTCATCGCTGATCGGCTCGTCGAGGAAGGCCTCCGGTGGCGCCCAGGGCACGCTCATGCCGTGGGTGGTGCCGTTGGTGGTCGAGGTCTTGGTGAGATCCTCGCCCTGGAACATTGTGGCTTCGGCAATGCCATCGTCGCCGACCGAGATGCCGAAGTCGGTGAGCACGGGGGAGCCATAGTCGGTGATGAGGATGTTGGCTGGCTTGATGTCGCGGTGGATGATTCCGAGTCGGTGCGCGGCCTCGATCGCGGCAGACATGCGCACGCCGATGTTGAGCACCTCCGCCGGGGGCAGCGGGGCCGTGCGGTAGGTGGCGCCGAGGCTGCCGCCAGAGCAGTACTCCATCACGAGGTACGGAGCGCCCGCCTCGGTGATGTCGGCGGAGTAGATGGTGGCGATGGCGGGGTGGCTCGAGAGCTGAGCCATGAGGTTGGCTTCGGCGACGAACTGGCGGCGGGTCTGGCGGTCGAGCGTCTCGACGTGCAGCACCTTGACGGCCACCTTGCGGCGGGGAAGCTTCTGCTGGTACAGCAGCACGTCGCTGAAGCCGCCCGAGCCGAGAGCCTTGATGTACTCGAAACCTGCGATCGCGGGCGTCTCGTTCGTGCCGTCGGCTGCCATCGAGTGTTCCTCCAGGTAAAAATGCGCTCATCTAACACTAGCGATCCTCAGCATCGTTCGACCCCATAAACGCGGGATAAGCAGGTCACCTAGGCTGATCGCGTGCGTTTGAGTGAATTCTGGCTGGCCATGGCCGACGAGTTCGGCGACGCCTATGCCCGCGTCATCGCCCGCGACCTCGTTCTGTCGGCGGTCGGTGGCCTCACTGCAGAGCAGGCCCTCAAGGCCGGGGTGCCCGCGAAGCGCGTATGGCTGGCGATCTGCGACGCGCAGGACGTGCCAGAGAGCCGTCGGTACGGCGTGGGGCAACGCGAACCGAAGAAATAGGGTGTGTCGCCTCTCGAACATCCGTTCGATTGTGAGTAGTCTTCCTCCATAGCGTCTTTCGAAGACGAGTTGTGCACCGCTAGGCCCGTCGATCCGTCGCAATGTCGGATCCCGAGCGTACGGTGGCAACACCAGCCTTTGTCGGGAGGCTACGGACCTTGCACCACCGGTCCATAGCGAAACGACAGCCTATGGGCAGCAATCTACGAATCCTTAGAGGGAGAGCATCATGGCTTCAGCAGCAGACCGCGAGAAAGCACTCGACACCGCACTCGCGCAGATCGACCGTCAGTTCGGCAAGGGCTCAGTCATGCGCCTCGGTAGCGACGACCGCGCACCCGTCGCCGTGATCCCCACGGGTTCCATTGCACTGGATGTCGCGCTCGGCATAGGCGGGCTGCCTCGCGGCCGCATCGTTGAGATCTACGGCCCAGAGTCCTCGGGTAAGACCACCCTCACGCTGCACGCGATCGCCAACGCTCAGCGCGGCGGCGGCATCGCCGCATTCATCGACGCGGAGCACGCGCTCGACCCGGAGTACGCCAAGGCGCTCGGCGTCGACATCGACTCCCTCCTCGTCTCCCAGCCCGACACGGGTGAGCAGGCGCTCGAGATCGCCGACATGCTCGTGCGTTCGGGCTCCATTGACCTCATCGTCATCGACTCCGTCGCGGCCCTCGTGCCGCGTGCTGAGATCGAGGGCGAGATGGGTGACTCGCACGTCGGCCTCCAGGCCCGACTCATGTCGCAGGCGCTGCGCAAGCTCACCGGTGGTCTCAGCACCACCAACACCACGATGATCTTCATCAACCAGCTGCGCGAGAAGATCGGTGTCTTCTTCGGCAGCCCCGAGACGACCGCCGGCGGCAAGGCGCTCAAGTTCTACGCCTCGGTTCGCCTCGACATCCGTCGTATCGAGACTCTTAAAGACGGCACCGAGGCGGTCGGTAACCGCACCCGCGTCAAGGTCGTCAAGAACAAGATGGCGCCGCCCTTCAAGCAGGCCGAGTTCGACATCCTCTACGGTGTCGGCATCAGCCGCGAGGGCAGCCTCATCGACTTCGGTGTCGAGCACGAGATCGTGCGCAAGTCGGGTGCCTGGTACACCTACGAGGGTGACCAGCTCGGCCAGGGCAAAGAGAACTCGCGCAACTTCCTGCTCGAGAACCCGAAGATCGCCCTCGAGATCGAGCAGCGCATCATGGCGAAGCTCGGCATCGGCGCAGAAGGCAAGGCGGCCAAGGCTGCCGCAGCCGCTGCGGAGCTTGAGGCCGCGCCCGCTCCTGCGGAGCCGACACTCGCCGTGGAGAAGACGCCTGCTGCCGGTCGTCGCGCGGCAGCGGCTGCCGCTGCCGCATCGTTCCCCGCAGCGGTAGGGGAGTAGTCATGACGCAGCAGGAGCACATTGCACCGGTGACGTACATGTTTGGTGCTCCTGCTGCGTCTGACCCGGTGGTCGAGCCCGTCGAGACCCCCGCGCCTCGCGTTCAGTTCGTCGAGAAGGACGAAGAGCCGGCTAGCTCGACCGCCGAGAAGAAGTCGAACCGGCCCGAGAATGTCGCCATGCACGCCCTCACCCGGCGTGGCATGTCGGTCGCCGAGATGACGAAGCTGCTCGAGAACCGCGAGATCGAGCCCGACGATGTCGAGGCAGAGATCGCCCGGCTCGAAGGGGTGGGGCTGCTCGATGACTCCGCTCTCGCGGAGAACTTCGTGCGCACCCTGCAGGAGCGCAAGGGGCTCGGCCGCTCCGCGATCTCGGCTGAGCTGCGCCGACGCAAGGTCGACCAGGTTGCGATCGAGGAGGCCCTCGGCTCCATCGACACCGATGACGAGCTCAACCGTGCCATCGAGGTCGCCGTCAAGCGTGCCGGCCAGCTGAGCAGCTACGACCCCGCGACGGCCAAGCGTCGCCTCGGTGCCTATCTGCAGCGTCGCGGCTACTCCGGCAGCGTCTTCAGCGCCGCCATGGAGGCCGCGCTGAACCCGCCTCGCGGCGATGGAGTGCAGTTCCGCTAAGGGGCAGCAGGCGCCGAGAGTACCAAGCGGCCCCGGCGCTTTAGACTTGAACCACCATGACTTTGCTTGCCCCAGCCCCCGCCGCGACTGAGACGCGCGCGCGCACCTACGAGGTGCGCACCTACGGCTGCCAGATGAACGTGCACGACTCGGAGCGTCTCAGTGGCTCGCTCGAGGCCGCCGGCTATGTGAAGGCGCCCGACGGCGAGCGTCCCGACGTTGTCGTCATCAACACCTGCGCGGTGCGCGAGAACGCCGACAACAAGCTCTACGGCAACCTCGGCATCCTCGGCACCCGCAAGAAGACGCACGAGGGCATGCAGATCGCGGTCGGCGGCTGCCTTGCCCAGAAAGACAAGAACGTCATTCTTGAGAAGGCCCCCTGGGTCGACGTGGTCTTCGGCACCCACAACATGGGCTCCCTCCCGGCGCTGCTCGAGCGCGCGCGTCACAACGGTGAGGCCCAGCTCGAGATTCTCGAGTCGCTTGAGGTGTTCCCGTCGACACTGCCCACCCGCCGTGAGTCCACCCACAGCGGCTGGGTCTCCATCTCGGTCGGCTGCAACAACACCTGCACCTTCTGCATCGTGCCCTCGCTGCGTGGCAAGGAGAAAGACCGTCGCCCGGCCGACATCCTCTCTGAGATCCAGGCTCTCGTCGATGACGGTGCCATCGAGGTCACGTTGCTCGGACAGAACGTCAACTCCTACGGCGTCGAGTTCGGCGACCGCCAGGCCTTCAGCAAGCTGCTGCGCGCGGCAGGGCAGATCGAGGGACTCGAGCGCATCCGCTTCACGAGCCCACACCCGGCGGCGTTCACCGATGACGTAATCGACGCGATGGCAGAGACGCCGTCGGTTATGCCGCAGCTGCACATGCCGCTGCAGTCTGGGTCCGATCGCATATTGAAAGAGATGCGGCGCAGCTACCGGTCAGAGAAGTTCCTCGGGATTCTCGACCGCGTGCGCGCGAAGATCCCGAACGCGGCGATCAGCACCGACATCATCGTCGGGTTCCCCGGCGAGACCGAGGAAGACTTCCGCGAGACCCTGCGAGTGGTCGAGGCGGCTCGCTTCACCACGGCCTACACCTTCCAGTACTCGATTCGCCCGGGCACCCCCGCCGCGACGATGCCCGATCAGGTGCCGAAGGCGATCGTGCAGGAACGCTACGAGCGTCTCGTTGCCCTGCAGGACCGCATCACCCGCGAAGAGAACGAGAAACTCGTTGGCCACACGGTCGAGGTGCTGGTGAGCGCAGAGAAGGGCAAGAAGGGCGACCGCTGGAGCGGGCGCGCAGAAGACTCCCGTCTGGTGCACTTTGACCTCGGCTCCGAGGCGCCGCGCCCGGGTGACGTCGTCACCGTGCGCATCACCGAGGCCTCGACCTTCCACCTCGTTGCCGGCGAGCCGATCATGGTGCGCCGCACGCGCTCGGGTGACGCGTGGGATCGCGCGGAGGCTGCATCCTGCGGTGTTCCCGCGTCCCCGTCGTCCTCCAAGCCGGGAGCGACCTCGCTGGGCATGCCGACGCTGCGAGTCTCTGAAGTGCGCAGTGCCACGATTCCGATCTACGACGTCACCGACTCACAGCGCTGATGATCGTCGCGGTCGTCGGCGCCACCGGCACCGGCAAGTCGGCGTTGTCTCTTGACCTTGCCGAGAGGCTCGGCGGTGAGGTCGTCAACGCGGACGCCATGCAGCTCTACCGCGGCATGAACATCGGCACGGCGAAGCTGTCTCTCGACGAGCGCCGCGGCGTTCCGCATCACCTGCTCGACGTGCTCGATGTAGCCGACGAGGCATCGGTCGCCGATTACCAATTGGATGCCCGCGCGGCAATCGACGACATCCTCGCTCGCGGTCGCGTGCCGATCCTCGTGGGTGGTTCGGGTCTCTACGTCTCGAGCGTCATCTACGACTTTCAATTTCCGGGCACGGATCCGGTCGCGCGCGAACGTCTGGAGGCGGAGCTGTCGCAGCGCGGCCCGGGCCTGCTGTTCCAGCGTCTTGCCGAGCTCGACCCGGCCGCGGCGGCGTCGATCGGCCCGAGCAATGGGCGGCGCATTGTGCGCGCGCTCGAGGTGATCGAGCTCACGGGCCAGCCGTTCGGGTCGGGGCTGCCGAGCGAGGATTCGTTCTGGCGCCCGACAAGCATCATCGGCCTGCAGTCGCCGCGGGAGTTGCTCGTGCACCGGCTCGATACTCGGGTGGGGCAGATGTGGGCTGACGGTCTCGTTGCCGAAGCGCAGGGCCTCGGCCCGCTCGGGGTGACGGCGGCGCGCGCCATCGGCTATGCCCAGGCTCTCGATCAGGTGGCCGGCGAGCTCACCGAGCGCGAGGCGATCGAGCAGGCGCAGGCCCTCACCCGCCGCTACGCCCGCCGCCAGGTGGGGTGGTTTCGCCGCTACCCGGGGGTCTGCTGGCTCGATGCGGATGACCCAATGCGCCTGACGACCGCGATAGACGCGATAGCGACCAAGGCCGCCGAGACTCCGAGCGCGTAGTCGGCGCCGAGTAGGCCGAAGGCGAGGGCGCCGATGCTGAGGCCGGCGTCGTAGGCGACGTTCCAGATGGCGCTGGCGGCGCCGTATCCGTTCGGTCCAGCCGTCTCGAACATGAGGTGCAGCGACGTGTTCTGCAGTATGCCGAAGCCGATGCCGAACAGGGCCGCCCCGAGAATGACCACGGATGGGGCGAGCAGAATCACCAGAAGGCCCACCGCGGTGATCGCGAGGCCTGGCAGCAGCAGCACCTGTGCGTCGCGACGGTCGGCGAATCGCCCCGCCACCCAGCGGGTCGCGGTGGAGGTGAGCTGGATCGCCAGCAGCGCGAGTGCAGCGACCGCGCTCGTGAAGCCGTTGCCGGCGGCGATCGGCAGGTAGGTGATGAGCAGTCCCGAGGCGAGCGTCGCGGCAGCGAACATGATTGCGAGGCGCAGGATTCCCGGCTGGCGCAGGGCCCGCAGCATGCCGTGCACCTCGTCGAGCTGCGTCGTTGGCAGGCGCACGACGGCGACGACGATGCTGAGCACCCCGCTGATGCCGGCGAAGAGAAACAGCGCGGTGAAGCCGAGAGTGTCGACAAGGGCGACGCCGAAGGGCAGGGCGATGATGGCGCTGAGCCCGATGACGACGCCGTAGATGCCAATGCCTTCGCCGCGTTTGCCGGCGGGGGCGAGAGCGGCAACCATGGCCGCACCGGCCACCACCACCAGGGCGAGGCCAACACCGCGCAGCACGCTGACGGCGAGGATGGTGATTAAGGAGCCGTCGAGCAGCAGAAGGAACGCGGGAAGGCACAGCAGCGCGACACCGAGCGCGAGGGCGCGCTGGCCGCCGATCGCCGTCATCACGCGGGTGACGGCGAGGTCGGCAACCACCGTCGCGAGCATGAGCGCCGCGGTCGACATCGCGCCGCCAAACTCGCCGTGCCCGTTCGCCACCGCGAAGATCGGGGTCACCCCGAGCATGAGGTTGAAGGCCAGCAGTCCGGTGAACGATGCGAGGTACACGAGGAGTAGCGAGCGGTTCACCCCTTGACGCTACCGGGTGGTCGAGCGGTCTCTGACGTCGCACTCCGCATCTGACGGACAGCCAGCGTCGTGTCCGTCAGATGCGGAGTGTGGCGCGCCATCCCGCAGAAGCGCCTCCGCGCTGCGAACTAGGCTGGAGCCATGCCTCAGATCCACTTCACCAAGGGCCACGGAACCGGCAACGACTTCGTGCTCTTCGCCGATCCCGACGGCGAGATCGACCTCACCCCAGCGCAGCTGGCGGCGATCGCCGACCGCAGGTTCGGGGTGGGCGGCGACGGCGTGCTTCGGGCGGTGAGGTCGAGGAGCATTCCCGAGGGGGCAGCCGCACTCGCCGAAGACGACGGCGCGGAGTGGTTCATGGACTACCACAACAGCGACGGGTCGGTTTCTGAGATGTGTGGCAACGGCATCCGTGTCTTTGCGCGTTTTCTTATCGACAACGGCTTCGCAACGCTGGATGCGGGGGAGACTCTCGCAATCGGCACCCGCGGCGGCGTGCGCGACGTGCAGCGCAACGCGAACGGCTTTCAGGTCGACCTCGGCCGCTGGAAGCTCGACGGCTTCGAGCCGCTCGTGCGCGCACGCGACCTACCGGTGCAGCGTCCCGGTCTCGGCATCAACGTCGGCAACCCGCACGTGGTTGTTGCCCTTGCCAGCGAGGAGGAGCTCGAGAACCTCGACCTCAGCGTGATCCCGCAGCTTGAGCCCGAGGCGCCCGAGGGGGCAAACGTCGAGTTCGTCGTTCCCGCCGACCCGCTCGTCAAAGACGGCGTCGGACACATCAGGATGCGAGTGCACGAACGCGGCAGCGGCGAGACCCTCAGCTGTGGCACGGGCGCAGCCGCGGCAGCCCTGGCCACCCGGCACTGGGCCGGAGCGGGGGCACCCAACCAGTGGCGCGTTGAGGTACCCGGCGGAACCCTCGGCGTGCGCATGTTCGCGACCGAGGAAGGCGAGCACGTGGCGCTGAGCGGGCCCGCCGAGCTGGTCTACTCCGGAGACCTCTCGCTCTAGTCGACTTATGCACCACTCCCGGGGATCGAGCCTGTTGAGATCCGTCTCTTCGCGACGATCGACGGATGAAGATTCCCAACTACGACGACACGCTCGAGCACCCGCTCATCACTGACGACGACGTGCTCACCCGCGTCACGCTTCTCGTGCGCAACGCGCTGCGCAGGCAGCTCTGGCTGATGTTTCTCGACGGCGACGACCGGCAGCTGCCGGTGCTCATGCCGACGGATGTGCCGGCCAATCCCGGCACGGCTGACGCGAGCAACCTTGCCCGCTTTATTCGCGGGGTGAACGACGATCTCGATGCGACGAGCATCGTCGTCAGCCTCGAGCGACGCGGCAGCGATGAGATCTCTAACGACGACCGCGCCTGGTTTCGCCTCGTGCGCGACGCCTGCGCGATGGCCGAGCTGAGGCTGCGCGGTCCGGTGCTCGTTCACACGCGTGGCACGCGCTGGGTGGCAGTCGAGGACTACGTGCTGAGTGACTAGCGTGGTCTTATGGCCATGAACCAGAAGACCCTGCCGATCGACGCGCACTCGCGGGCTCAGCTCGCCGAGGGCGGCCTGCGCATGGACCTCGTCGACACCGATGACAAGCCCACCTTCGACGCCTGGCTGCAGAGCGCGACGCGGGGCTTTCATGGGGGCGCGCACGGCGACGAGCTGCTTGCGGCGGTAACGAGCTCTATCGACTACCGGCGCACGACGGGCGTGTGGGATGACACGGCATCCGATGCTCTGACTCCGGTGGGAACGGTGGACAGCTTCGTGTCGCCACTCACGGTGCCGGGCGGCCGCGACCTGCCGGCGTGGGCCATCAGCATGGTCACGGTGGCGCCAACCCACCGGCGCCGCGGCATCGCCCGCGAACTGCTCGAATCGGAGCTGCGGGCTGCGACCGCGCTGGGGGTTCCGATCGCGATGCTCACCGTCAGCGAGAGCACCATCTACCAGCGCTTCGGTTTCGCGCCTGCCGCGCTCGCCGCAACGATCACGATCGACACGAAGCGTGCCCGCTTCGTGGGTCGCGTTCCTGACGGCCGCGTGCAGCTCATCGACATCGAGCCCGCCCGCGCGCTGATTGACGAGCTCTACGTGAAGGGCCGTCTCGCGAGCCCCGGTGAGATCGAGGTCTGGCCGCGTCGGTGGGACCAGATCTTTGGCATCGCCGACGAGAAGGACGTCTCGAAGCGCCCACGCGCGGCGCGCTACGACGATGCGGACGGTGTCACCCAGGGCGTGGTCGTGTATCGCATGAAAGAGACCGGCGGCTTCGAGACCCACACCGCGCAGGTCGAGTACCTCACGGCGAACACCCCGGATGCCTACGCGGCCCTGTGGCGTTTTCTTCTCGAACTCGACCTGACGAACACCGTCACCGCTGAGCTGCGCAGCGTTGACGAGCCGGTGCGCTGGCTCATCAACGACTTTCGGTCGATGAAGGTCGAGACCTACGATCACCTCTGGCTGCGCATCCTCGATGTGCCGGCGGCGCTCAACGCGCGCGAATTCTTCGCGCCGCTCGACTTCGTCATCGAGGTGTCCGACACCCTCGGTCACGCGGCGGGTCGCTATCACCTCGGCTCGGTGGTCGAGCACGTCGAGCACGTCGAGACCGCCCCAGCGCTGACCCTCAGCATCAACGACCTCAGCGCGATCTACCTCGGCGGCGTTTCGGCGACGACGCTGCAGCAGGCGGGCCGCATCGCAGAGCATGAGGCCGGCAGCGTCGCGCAGCTCGATGCGGCGTTCACCTCGCCGACGACTCCGTGGTTGAGCGTGTGGTTCTAGACGTATCGGCAGCGCAGTGGGATGACCTGCGGGCCCGACTGCGCAGCACCCGTCGAGGCCCGCGGTGGCCCGTCGAGGGCTGGGCTGCGGGAACCAACCCCGACACTCTCGACCGGCTCGTCGCGTACTGGGCCGACGGCTACGACTGGTTCGCGCAGCAGCGTGCGATCACCGCGCTGCCCTGGCAGAGTGCCGAGATCAACGGCACCGAGCTGACCTACCTGCGGTTCGACTCCGAGCAGCCGGATGCTCTGCCCATCGTGCTGACGAACGGGTGGCCGAGCACGGCGATCGAGCTGGTTCCGCTCGCGCGTCTGCTCGCATCCACGGGGTTCACAGTCATTGTGCCCGCGCTGCCGGGGTTTCCGCTCTCGCCGCAGCGTCCGACCCACGACGAGCAGACGCACGAGCTCTGGCACTCGCTCATGCACGACGAGCTCGGCTTCGAGCGGTACGCCGCGCACGGCGGCGATCTCGGGGCGGGAATCACCTCGCGCCTCGCGCAGGCACACGCCGAGTCGGTCGTCGGAATCCACCTTCTCGCCGTCGCGACCCCGCACCATGACGACTCGACGCTCACCGCCGAGGAGAGAATCCACGTGGATGCGATGCGCACCTGGGCGCAGAACGAGGGCGGCTACCAGCTGCAGCAGCAGACGCGGCCGCTGAGCCTCGCGCCGGCGCTTAGCGACTCGCCGGCGGGATTGCTCGCCTGGATCCTCGAGAAGTACCGCACGTGGAGCGACGGCGACGGCATCCCGTTCAGTGACGACTTTCTGCTGACGCAGGCCTCGCTCTACTGGTTCACCAACTCGATCTCGACCTCGTTTCGCCCGTACTGGGAGTTTGCGTCAGGCATCACGGCGAGGGTGCGACAGGTAACCGTGCCGACCGCTCTCGCGGTCTTCCCGCACGACCTCAGCCACGCACCACGCAGCTGGGCCGAGCGCGAGTACAACCTCACGCGCTACACGGTGATGCCGCGGGGCGGCCACTTCGCGCCGATCGAGGAGCCGCAGCTGCTCGCCGACGACATCCGCGCGTTCTTCGCGTAGCTACGTGTTTTTCATTCAGGGTCTCGGGCCTGGGCGATCATGTCTGACACCCCGGCGACGCCGGCCGCCGCGCGTCGCTTGTAATCGCTCTTCTGCGTGACGCCGATGAAGATGGTCAGCGCGATGCCGACAGGAATCAGTGCGAAACCGACGATGCGGGGCGCGCCTTCGAAGGCGACCACGAGGGTTGGGATGAGGAACACGAGAATGAGCAGCACGACCAAGGCCAGCCCTGCCATGGAGTTGCGCCTCGCGTACTTCGGATCGGTGTCGAGCATGTTGACGCTCGCCAACTGCCGCGGTTTGCGGATCGCCATGACGGGCAGCACAACGAGAATGAGGGCGGCGATCGCGGCTAGCAAGGCAGCACCGAATCCGAGCAGTGACGGGAACATGATCGTGCTCCATCCGCCGCTAAACCAGTACTGAAAGCCGCCCTTGCCGTACTGCACGGGAACGAGGCCGAAGGTGACCACGAAGGCGAGGGTGCAGGCGACGGTGGCGAGGGCGTTGACGCCGAAGACGCGGGCGTTCCACTGCTGCAGCGTCGCGTCCGTGCCCTTCCAGAGGAGTTGGATGGTCGAGAAGGCGACGACGACCGACGGCCCGAGCAGCATGCCGGTGCCCCACGGGCGGTCGCCGTAGAAATCGGCTGCCGCATCGACGACCGCGAAGACGGTGACGCCGATCGCGATGACGAACGCGATGATGGTGCCGAAGGTGAGGGACTCGCGCACTCGCTGCAGAAACATGAGTTGAGCTTATGTCGCGGCGGATCGAAAACGGGAGGGCTAGCCGACAGCCCACTCGTGCTTGCAGCTCGCGCACTGCCACACGAAGTTGCTCGCGTCGCCCCATCCGCTGGCCAGCAGCTCATCGACCTTCGCGTCGGGCAGCGCAAACAGTCCGAACTCAATGACCGCCGGGCTCGATGCTGAGCACTGGGGGCATGCGGGGCGCGTGGCTGGCATGGCAACACTCTGGCAGTCGATCGGTCAATCCCTGTAATCGAGACCGCGCGCGGCGTAGAACTGTCACATGACTGACCCAACCCGCCAGCGCAACCAGCCCGCCCTGACCATCTCCTCCGGACTCATCTGGCTGATCCTCGGCGGACTGCTGGCGGCGATCTCTCTCGTCCTTCTGATTCCTATGCGCGACTTCGCACCGCACGGAGTCGCGCTCGCCGCGGTGATCGCAATCGTGGTGCTGTACGCCGGCATGGTGGCCGTGCGCTTCGCGGTGCCGCCCGGGCGCCTCCGGCTCGCGCTCATGGCTGTGGACATGATCACGATTGCGGTGGTGGCGCTGGGGGCGGTTGTGGCTGTGGCGCTGGTGGCTACCTAGTGAGACCCGACCCACAGCGCATCGCGGGCGCGGGTAGCCGCGACATAGCGCTCGCGCAGGTCGCGAGCCGCGCGCTCCTCATCGAGGCCTCGCGAGCTCGTGGGCGTCCACGGCAGCATGACGACCTTGAACTCGAGCCCCTTGGCGCGCTTGATCGTGCCGACCTTGACCGCGTCGACCGGCACGCCCACGTACTTAAGCAGATTGATCGACGGGATGCCGACGGCCGTGAGCAGACGCATCGCGGAATCCGCCTCCCAGGTGGTGTTGCAGAGAATCGCGACATCGCCCACCGCTGACTGCGCGATGAGCCCACGCAGCGCAGCGACCATACCGGCATCGTGTTCCGCCTTGGACGAGAACTTGGCAACAACCGGAGCGTCACCATGACGGATGGGGCCATCCGTCTCCGCTTCGGCAAGCGCCGTGATTGTCCCATCGTCCATATCGACGTAGGTGCTCTCGCCGATGAGCTGTGCGGCAAACTCCTGCACCTCGACGGTGTTGCGGTAGTTGCGGCCGAGCACGACGCCGCGGCCCGCGAGTGAGATTCCCGCTTCTGAAAGCACGTAGCCGCCTGGATAGACGTTCTGCTGTCCGTCTCCGATGAGGGTGAAGGAGTCCGCGGTGTCGCCGACCAGCGCATGCAACATGCGCACCATCGCGAGCGACAGATCTTGCGCCTCGTCGATGATGATCGCCTCGTATAGGCGCGTGGGTGACTGGCGAAACGCTGCCTCAGCAAGCAGCACCGCGTCATGAAAATCGTGGATGCCGCTGGCGCGCAGCGAAGACTCGTATGCCTGAAAGAGAGCCCACACCGCACGGCGGTCCTCCATGTTGAGGCGAACCATGCGGCCGGGGCGCTTGCATTCTGCGTACTCCTCGAAGCTCGAAAGGCCGCGGCCCTTGATGACCGACTCGACCTCTTCTTTCCAGTAGTCGAGCGCGCCGCCGGCCCGCTGACCGAGGCGCTTCTTGTGCTCCGGGTCGAGCTGCGCCCATGCGCGCTTGAGCAGGTCGTTCGCCTTGCGGCCGTCCAGGTTGAGCCTCACGCCCCGCTCGCGTGCCAGCCGGAAGGCGAGAGCGTGCACGCTGACGAACTCGACGCGGTCGGCCACATCGGGCGCCATCCGCTTGAGCAGCGAGCCGAGCACCGCGGGCAGAGTCTTGACGAAGGTGGTGACGAGAATCTTGCCCTGTGGGTGAACGCGCGCGAGGTAGGCGGCACGGTGCAGTCCGACGACCGTCTTGCCCGTGCCGGCGGAGCCGCGGATGCGCGCCGGGCCGTTGAAGGTGCGGCGCACGAGGGCGGCCTGCTCCGGGTGAAGGAACGTCATCCAGTCTTCGATCGGGGCGGCGAGCTCCGCTTCGGTGAGCGCGTGTCTCACCTCGTCTTCGGTTAGAAGGGGAGTGTCGTCGCTCACCTCGCCGAGTATCGGCTCCGGCACAATCACCGCGGCGGGCTCGCGTTGCGCGCCGACGTACCTCGGAAAGTACTGCATCGCCACCGTGAGCACCTGCTCAACTTCACCCGCCGAGAGCCGATTGCCTCGCTTTGACATGTGCAGATGGATGTCTTCTGCCCCGACCACCTCAATCGGGCCAACGTCGCCAAACTTGCCTTTGCGGCCGTCCATGGCAAGCACGACACGAATCTCGGCGGGCGCGAGCCCCACCTCGACGAACGCCGCTTCGGCAGCATTCGCAACGTCAGCGAGCCGCATGACGTCGTCGGTGACATCCGCCTGATCGCGGAACAGGTGGCCTGCGCTAACCGCAAACTCGTTCCAGTGCTTCGAGTCGACAATCCAGAGACCGGATGGCCCGACCACGATGAGATCGAGCTGAGCGTTCTTGGATCCGGGCCACTGCCGATCGGGCAGCAGGTAGTAGCCGTGCGCGGTGAGCGGAGTGAGTCGCGTCGCGAGCTTGCGCTCGGCGATCGCCGCCGCCGCGTAGCGCCCCGCCTCATCAGCCGCGCGCTGCGCCTCCAGCTGGTGACTGCGCGCGACAGCACTCAAGCGAACCGCTTGCTGCGCAGCTGAAGCTCCGGCCGACACGTCTACCCCCATGGTCAGCTCCATACTCCCAGTGCAGCGAGGGGAGGGGTAGCGCCCTAAACGGGGTGGGTGGCGATCAGAGCGTGCCTGAGAAGTGCTGGCGTACATCGGCGGCACGAACGCTATCGAGGCGCCAACGGGCCGCGTCCTGATCAGCGAGTAGCCCATACTCACTGCGCAAATAATCACGCACTGTTTTCCCACTCAGCCCAAGCTCCGCCGCGATCTCTTCGGGAGTCACGTAATTCTTCGCGAAGGTTTCAACGGGCAGGAAAGTTCTCACCACTTGAAGGTCTTCCTCGAAATTGCGGACGATCTTGCCATTCTTCAGCGCAAATGACGAGGCAGGGATGACGATCAAGGCGATGCCGTTTTTCGGGATCAGGTCGACTCGGCGCGCATCGTAGATTCGGCGCTGCTCTCCGCGGTGAACTCCCGAGACAGTCAACACCTCGGGCTTGTCGAAGATCGCCACGGGTTCGTCATGCTGGCGCTCCGCATACTCGACCACTAAGCCAAGCTCTTCCCAGTAGGCGTCGACCGGCAAAAAAGACTGTCTTCTTGTCTTCTCTGAATAGTCGCCGCGCAGCCACTCGAAGCGGTGCTGCCGCGAAGCCCGACTGCCCAGAGCGGCGTCGCACAAGTCGATGACGTAGTACTCGTCTGAATCGGTGCGCTTGCTCACTGTATGGTCCTTTCTCAGCTGGGTGGCTTCGCATAGTTCGAATTGCTTACGTCTCACATAGCGGCGTGTTGACGTTCAGACCTGCTCTTGTCTGATGTCCGGACCGTTGGCCTCGTGCAACTCGTCGAGCACACTGATCGTCTCGTCCGACGAGTCGGATGTGCCTTCGCCTTCATCCGCGAACAATTCGAAAGCGTCATCTCGTTCAAGTTGCGGATACTTCTCGAGAAGAAAACGCCGACGGTAGATTACGTCGGCACCGTCGATTATCGACTCCAGCGTTGTCCAGTTGAACGTGCCTCCGACGACAATTCCAACCGCTGGTACGACCTTCCCGAGACCCTGTTTAGTGAGGCGAAAACCGAACCGCTTGGCGAACTCGTTCGAGACTCGAGAGATGATCGAGTCATTCAGAATGTCCCATTTCTTACCGCGGATCAGGGCCTGAGTGAGTTTGGAGATGTCTGACATTGCGGCAGTCTTAGCTGAAGCTGAGAGCGCCGTTCCGGCGTTCACAACTGACATGACGAAGAGCTTCTCTGCGGGATCTTCGGGGTCGTAGCCATAGAGCAGAGACACGTGACCGACCGAGCGAGACGAGAGTGCCAGCACGACTGCTGCATCGCCGGCGAATGCTCCGGCTACGGCTGCACCAGAAGGCGCTGCCGCAGCGCCGGCCGAAGCGGCTGTGACCAACTCTCCGCCTGAGATCACAAGCCCGGCACTCATTCCGGATGCTGCAGCAATCGCAGGGTAGTACCACGATGCGCCGCGACCACCAACGGCGTCGATCTTCTCGAGGTCGAGGCGTCGCAGATCGCGAAGCGCGGACACGTCGTGACCGCGTTTATTGTGAATTGCGATAACGCGTTTGGGCGAAAGCCCTGCTCGCGAGATGCGCCCTACTGTGCGGCGCGTTGAGTCGGCAGCAGCAATGCCCCAGTCGGCAAGCTCTTTGGGAACTGCCTCACCGAGCTTGCGAACGCCTTCGCTCAAGCGTTGACCACTGGATGAGGCGATCTCCTGACCGCGCGAAACAGCGGCTTGTGCGCCCGGGTGATCGACCAAGAAATCGGCACCTCGCTCGCCAATCTTTGCGGCCCCGCTCGCCAACTTCTGTCCCGCGCCTCTCACCACTCTCGACAGCGGGCGGCCTCTGAACTGTTGAATGTTTTGCCAGGCCTCGAGCTCGTACTCCGAAGGATCACTCATGAAGCCAAGGTTAGTGGCCAGTTGTGACACGTCTGAGATCGCAGGGCGAAGGGCAAATTGTCAAAAACGACCCATCTCAAGAGGTACCGCCAGCGCGCAATATGAGTACTCGTGGCGGCACCAGCGTTCGCTTCCGTCGGTGCCTTGTAGCTCCGCCATGCGACATGGATCGACATGGGCGTCGTCTCCACCGCTGATCGATACATTGAGTCTGTGAGCGATGACAATGACGACAGCATCGCGCGGGCGTTGAACGCGGCCTCGGCACTGTCCCGCGAACCGCTCGCCCGCATTATGTACGGGCAACGCGAACTCTTCCACTCGAACCTCCTCGCGTGGTTCTTTGAAGAGCTTCCGGGGCAAGCCGACGAGGTCTTCCGCGACTTCACCGACCCCGGGGCCGAGCCAGAGCGAAGAGTGCGTCGAGAGTTTCAGAACATGGATCTCGTCTTCCTTTGGCAGGGTCGGAATCCTCTGGTTATCGAGAACAAGGTGTTCTCTCTGCCAGACCCCGCCCAACTTGCCCGATACGATGAGGCGATCGCAAGGTGGCAGAACCAGCCGCGTCGCCTGCTGCTCGGTGTCGTGCCGCCATCCGTTCCTGTTCCGGGCTGGGCCTTCCTCGACTACCGCGATCTCGCCGATCGTATTGAGTCGGCACTCGCTGGCGACCCTGCTAGTTACGAAGTCGAGACGATGCGCCACTACGCGCGAATGATCCACCGCCTCGTCGATCTCATCGACACGACTCAGATCGTCGATTTGAACGAGGACGCGTGGCTTTCGCGCGACTTTCTCTCCGCACTCGAGTCCAATCAGCTCGCGCACGCGCTAGGCAAGCTGCGAGGGCATCGCGTCGCGACGTTGCTGAACGAGAAACTCGGCGGGGGAGTGGACGCGTCGTTGAGCCACGGCAACCCCGTGCTCACGTGGCGTCGCGAACTCGTGATCGAGGGTCATTCGGTTGAAGCGGGACTGCAACTGCAGGAGGGTCAGCTGCGTCGCTACTTGCGGGTGCCGCACCTTGAGGGCCGCTCACCGCAGCACGTCGCCGAACGCGAGAGCTATGCCGCGGCGCACCCGGACCTCTTCGACTTCACCGGACTCGCGAGTGCAATCGGTGTGGACGACGTCACCGTGATCCCGGTGGACGGCAGCTACCTGCGCTTCAATCCCGATTTTGTCTATCGGTATGCGAAGGTGCCGACTATCGGAATCGAGCACCTTTTTCGCGCTATCGAGTGGGCAGCCAACAGCTTGACAGCAAGCGCTAAGTAGCGGATGCCGTCGCCGGCCCCGTTCGCACCAGAAACCAGGACACTGAGAATTGGTTTGCCGCCCACCTGAGTCCCTACAACGCGGGAACCTTTGTCTCATTCACAACGTCGGCAATCTCGTCTGCGATCTGCGCGACAGTACTCATCGCGGTACTACGCGCGATCTTGTCGGCTAGCGATGGCGAATGCTGTTGAACTTCGTCCTTGGAAATGTCGTGCCAGATCGGCAGCATCCTTTGCTTTCCGGAGACCGACAGATCGACGATGCCGTCTAGTTCATACTGTGGCCAGCCCTTAGCGAAGAAGCTTTTGGAAAACACCACGACCCCGAAGCTCGAGTGCGCAAGGCCATGGTCGATGCGTCGGCGCAACGAGTCGCCAATGCGCAGCTCAGTAACATCGATCCAGACTTGAAGGCCTCGCTCGCGGAGCGCGTCGGCCAGCGGAAGTGCCACGGCAGCCTTGTCTTCACCAGCGTGCGAGATGAACACATCCCACGTCCAGCCGTCGTCATCGGGAGCGAGGACAGGCGGCGGCTCGTGGCGAATGCCTGATAGCGGTGCGAGATGCGCCGAGCGCGCAGTTGGGAGCGCCGTCGGCAGAACACTGACCGAGAACGTCACGTTACGCACGTTCAACCCCCACAGGTCGATCGTGACGTACCAACTGCCGCTCGATGGAACGACGAGTCGAAACGGCGTCTGCTTGACCAGTCCGCCTCCCCGGATGCGGTGGTCGCGACCGTTCCGGTAGGCGTTGAAGTTGCTGCTATCCATAAGGCGGACGTTGGCGGCGGCACTCAGCTCCATCACGATGACGGAACCCTTCTCGAGGTGGTTCCAGTGGTACTGGTGGAACGGCAGTTTGATGCTCATGCGGCGGCCTCCCCGCGTCCGAGTTTGAGCTGTTCAACAGAAACCAACAGCGAACTCATGAGCATCACGGCGACGATGCAGTTGCGTGCACTGACTTGGTCTTCGGCCAGTTGGTGCGAGACGACGTGCCGAGTCAGGTGTGCCGGACGCGGCTTTCCCGACTTCGGGTTCCACTCGTCGTAGAACGGCACGAGCGGCGCGCGGGTCGACTGCTCCATGAGCTGAGACAGCGGCAGCTCCATAGTCAACTTGTGGTGCTTCTGGACCCGTTGCCGGTCGCTCGCCCAATGCAGTGACTCGACCACCGCATGGACGACCGCTACCGCGGAGATTGCGGCCACCTCCCAGTGGCCGTCCTTGCACGCGGAGAGTACCTTTTTCGCGATCGGCAACTGTGGTGCCAGGAACTCGTCATCAAGGTGATCGACCCAGTCCAGGCAGTCTTCGAGGATTTCGTCACGGTGGGCGAGAAGGAGCTCGGATCGCTCGCTGGCGGACTCTGCAGTGAGGAGCAACATGAGGAGGGTACGACGCGGGACCCAGGCCGCGGGGATGCCTTCGATGTTGACCATGTCGAGGAGCGTCGGCAAGTACTCTTCGAACTCGTCCGGCCAGTTGGACGGCACGCGAGTCCGCCGCGTGAGCAGATCCCAGTCGATGGTGCCGAGGAAGTCGAGCATGCCAGTCGGCAGCTCGAAATGCGGGATCGTGATGGTCGGCAAGATCGGCGGGACAAACTGTCCCACCCACTGCCGGTTGAACTGCTCTAGCCACTCAATGTTTGGCAGAGCGATCGAGCGGAGGAGATCCTGAGTCTGCAGGTATCCGCCCAGGTCCACCTTCGGCAGCAGATTGCCGAGATTCGGAAGAGTCGACGCCGCGAGTTGGCTCATGATCTCGGACTGCTGCGCGATGAGCGGAGTGATGGCGACGTTTAGCGCGGAGGCCTGGGCCGCAGACGCTATGGCCGGGTCCATGGCTGGAATGCGAATCTTCATGATGACCTCCTTCAATGCGCTGCAACAACGAGACCCCGTTTTGGGGATCTCGTTGCTCGCGAGCTACGGGGTCATATCTCTATTGGAACACCGGCGTCTGACATCGACGGTGGCCGACACGCCCGCGACACGCACCGCTCCCTGATGGCCGACGGGCTGGGGCGACCACGCTAGGCAGCACGCCGCCTTTTCTGCGAAGTCAGGTGCCAGGCGCGGCAGTCCGCGCAGTAGTAGGCGCGGGACTCCACCTTCGTGCGGTGAGACTTGTCCTGGCTCCTGACGGTTGCCATGGCGAGGAGCGCCGCGATGCGATCGCGGTACTTGACCTTCTGGCATTTAGTCATGGGAGGGAGTATCGGGGGAGCCGCCGACAGTGTCAGTCGATACCGTTGCCATATGGCTCGAGCAATGAGGGATGACGCATTCCGCGCTGATCAGCATGCTCGCCTCCATGAGCCGCACATTGCGCCGATCACGGCCTACGTCGATTCGCTTCGCAGTCCGGATCGTTGGCTGCCGTACGTGGCACCGCTGCATGGCGGAGTGAAGGCTCGGATGCTCACAATCCTGCGCGATCCAGGCAAAGGCACTCTCGACGCGGGTGGCTCCGGAATGCTCTGCGTCGAGAACAACGACCAAAGTGCGGAAGTCCAATTCGGGTTGATGGTGAGTGCGGAGCTAACGCCCGCCGACTTCACGCCATGGAACGCCTTCCCCTGGTTCATCGATCGCGCACCATCAGACGACGAGATCATTGAAGCGTCGCCGACGATCGTCGGGCTGCTCGAGCTGCTTCCGGATCTAGAGGTTGTCATGCTGCAAGGAGGCGAAGCCCAGGAGGCTTGGCGCGTCGCGCTGGAGGCGCAGCCGGCCATCCGGAGGCGTCGGCTCATCACCCTGGAGACCTACCACCCGAGCATCCAGGCCCTGCGAACCGCCGATCCGAACGAACGGCAGCGTCGGGTGCAGCACCGACTTGACACATGGAACGAGGCGGGCGAGATCCTGCGCGGGTAGGAACTCGTCGTGCAACAGAGACGACTCTTCACAGCGCGCCCCTGCCGTGTTACAAGTTAGGTGCAGGATTCCGCATCCGGTTCGACTGAGTTCCCGGATGTAGGCAATGCCGGAGTGACTCGGCATCATCGTCCGACCTCGCCGATAGTGTGAGCTTGCGTCGTATCGGTGCAATGAATTACGTGAGCGCGCATGCGCAAGGAGCAATGAATATATGGCTGAATTCGTACCCGGTGAGACAGAAGACGCGCAGGCAGCGCTGCTTGCGCAGCTTCGAGATCTCGTACCGACCGCCTTCGCGGACGGCGGTGTCCTCGATCGCGCCTCCCTACTTGCGGCGCTCGGTCTCGAAGACGACGACAAGGCCCCGGCTTTCACCTTCTCCTGGCCGTCCATCGAGATGGCGCGGACGGAAGCTCGCGCAGCGACGACCGCGACGCTGGTGCCTGACGAGGCCGCTTCCGTCGACTGGGACACTGCCAGAGACGTGTTGATCGAGGGCGACAACCTCCAGGTGCTGAAGCTTTTGAAAAAGGGCTACGCCGGTCAGGTGAAGCTGATCTATATTGACCCGCCGTACAACACCGGTGACACTTTCACCTACAACGACGACTTCGCGGTGCCAGAGAGTGAGTACCTGCGCGCTACCGGCCAAGTAGATGAGCAGGGCAACGCGATGTCGAGCAAGCTCGAGACCAGCGGCCGGAAGCATGACCCGTGGCTGACGATGATGTTCTCGCGCCTCACCGTCGCCCGTCAGCTGCTTCGCAAGGACGGAATCTTCCTCGCCTCGATCGACAACAACGAAGCGCACCACCTCCGCCTCCTCCTAGACGCTGTTTTCGGTGCCGAGAACTTTGTGGACATGATGACTTGGCGAGGAGCGCGAAAGGGCGACGCGAAGCTGACGGGTGGCGGGCAGGACTACATCTTGGTGTACGCACGCAATCGCGAGTTCCTCAAGGCGAACGACATCAAGTGGCGCGAGCGCAAGGAGGGGCTTGAGCCGGTCTACGCCAAGGTTGATGAACTAATCAGCAAACACGGTGACGACTTCGAGTCAGCTATTGGCGAGCTGAAGGCGTGGTACCGCACTTTGTCGGACGAAGACCCGTCCAAAGCGCACGCGCACTACAACCGCATCGATGAGCGCGGGGTCTACTTCGCGGGCGACATAGCGAGCCCCAACTTTCGCGCCAACTTGGTTTTCGATTGGAAAGGCTACTCCGTTCCAAAGAATGGATGGCGCTACGAAACGGCGACGATGGAGCGGCTCGACGCCGAAGATCGACTTCTCTATCCTGACTCGCTCGACAAGCGCATTCAGGTGAAGCGCTACCTAAAGGAGCACGAAGACTGGGCGCCCGCCTCCGTTTTCTATCGCGATAGGCGAGCTGCGTCGACTGGTCTCGATGCTCTGATGGGATCGAAGGTCTTTGATGACCCGAAGTCGACGGACGTTCTCGCCCGTCTCGTCCACAGTCTGACCGACGACGGCGACATCGTTGTCGACTTCTTCGCCGGTTCTGGATCCACAGGACAGGCCGTATGGGAGCAGAATCCGCGCGACGGTAAGGTCCGCAATTGGGTGCTCGTCCAGCGACCCGAGGCTCCCGACACGTCGACGGAGTCTGGAAAGAATGCGGTCAAAGCCGGGTTCTCGACCATCTTTGAGATCACTGCTGAACGCCTTCGCCGAGCATCAGCGGTAACGCCGAACGCCGAGGGCAACGCCCCAGGACTTCGGGTCTTCCGAACGCACGAGACTAACCTCATCGTTGAAGCCCCGATCATTGCTTCCGCCGAAACCTCTGGACAGGATCTGCTGACGGCAGCCATTGACCGCGCAACCAAGCCTCCTGTGAAGGATGGAGCCACCGATCTCGACGTCGTCTGGGAGGTGGCGCTAAAGGCAACGAACATGCGCCTGGACGCCCGCGTCACTGTGACCGAGCACGATGGTGTCTCTGTCTACGAGTTTGTGCAGGCTGGCGGTGGTGATCCTGGCTCGCGCTACTTCGTTAGCCTCGGCGAGTTCACGCTGGCAACCGCGGACGCTATGGAACTCCGCGACGACGACACGCTGATTCTCCGAAGCGACCGTCTGACCGACGACGTGACTCTCTCGCTGGCCCCTCGGCTCCAGTCCAAACTGATTCTTCTGGAGCGGGTGCCTCGTGAAGTTTCGCTTTGACGATCAGCCGCATCAGGCGGCCGCGGTTGCGTCGGTCGTCGATCTCTTCGAGGGCGCGCTGCTTCCGCCCCTAGACTTCGTTGCTGGACAGGCGTCCGGAGCTGCGGGCCAGGCCGATTACCGGCTTGATCTCGACTCTTTGAGCGCAAACCTCGGCGAGGTGACCGAGCGTGAGGCAGTCTCCAAGCAGGAGGAGTTGATGCTTCTCCAGGACGCAGACCTCCGAGAAATTGACCGCGCCTTCCCGAACTTCTCCGTCGAGATGGAGACGGGCACAGGAAAGACCTACGTCTACATCGAGACTGCGCTTCGGATGGCGGAGCTTTACGGTGTTCGCAAGTTCGTCATCCTCGTGCACTCCGTCGCGATCCGAGCGGGGGTCGTGAAGACGTTCGAGCAGACGAAGGAGCACTTCGCTACCAAGTTTCCGTCGCTCAAGTATCGGTGGAGCGTCCTCGGAGATACCACCGCACTTGCCGACTATTCGGAGCCCTCGGGCGACGTGCAGTTCCTCGTTGCGAGTATCCAGTCGCTCGACAAGCCCGATACCAACACGCTCTACTCAAGCAAGGAGCAGCCACAGCTCTGGGGCGCCGTCAGCGGCGTTGCGCAGATCGCCGACACGCGGCCCATCTTGCTGATTGACGAGCCTCAGAACATGTCCACGCCGCTTAGGCGCAAGGCAATCGCAACGCTCAACCCCCTCGTCGCTTTGCGATTCAGCGCAACACACGCGGAGCCCTTCAATCTCGTTCACCGGCTTGGACCGAAGCAGGCTGCCGACGCTGGCTTGGTAAAGAAGGTCTCCATCAAGGGCATCGTCGCGGGCGAGGATGGCACACCCTACGCGCGGATCGACAAGGTCCGCAGTGTCAGGAAGCGGCTCGTTGCTGAGGCAGTCATCGACCGTGCAAGTGCTTCCGGCAACAAGCGCGACCGGGTGATCCTCCAGGTGGGTTCCGATCTCGTTGAGGACTTCAACGCGCCGGCCATCTACGAGGGTCTGACCGTCGAGGAGATCGCCCGACAGCCCGATCGCGTCATCTTCCAGAACGGTCTTGTCCTGAATGTTGGTGACGAGAATGGTGTCGACGCAATGACGGTGTGGAAGGACCAGCTCCGCCAGACAATTCGACGTCACCTTGAACGGCAGGATCAGATCGACAGCTCCGGCCGCGAGGTCAAAGTGCTGTCACTCTTCTTCGTGGAGCGGGTCGCGGACTACGTCGGAGATGACGCGCCACTGCCGGCGATGTTCGACGAGGTGTTCCGATCCGAGTGGACGCGCGCAGGAAAGAGCGAATCAGACTTGATTGACCCGGCTGAGCTCCGCGTCGCCTACTTCCCTTCGACCAAGACGGGCATCCTCAAAGACGCAACCGGGAACTCGAAGGAAGACCAGGAGCAGCAGGCTCGCGCCTACGAAGAGATCATCACAAACAAAGAGCTGTTGCTCGACCGCGCCAACCCGAGGTCTTTCATTTTCTCTCATTCGGCCCTGAAAGAGGGATGGGACAATCCCAACGTCTTCCAAGTCGGGTTCCTGCGCCACTCAAAATCGGACCGTGAGCGTCGCCAGCAGATAGGTCGAGGTTTGCGGCTCCCCGTCGACCAGGATGGCCTTCGCGTCTTCGACCCCGCCATCAACCGCCTGACCCTGGTAGTCGATGAGTCCTTCGTCGAGTTCCGGGATGGGCTCAACGCCGAGTACATCAAGGAAGCGCCGCGTGGGTCCGAGGCGGAAACGCCCGACATCGAGAACTCCGACGATGAAGTCCTGATCCGGCGTCGCCCAGAGCTGTTCGAGAGCGCCGCATTCACCGAACTCTGGAATCGGATCCGCTACAAGGCGCGGTACCGAGTAACGCTTGACGGGGCCGCGCTTGGTGACGCAGTTGCTGAATCCGAAGTCCTCGAGCAACTGCGTTACATCCAGAAGCGCGCCAATGTCGTTCAGAGCGCTGACCTCACCTACGACGAGCAGGGTCGGGTTGTGACTCGGGAGACGGCCGTGTCGGAGTCTCGCGGCGAGCGGATAGTCGTCGTCGGGGAACGCCTTCCAGATGTGATCCAGCTCATTGAAGAGCAGCTGCAGTACGGCAAGTTCCCTCTTCGACTGACCCGAGCAACCCTTGCCGCAACGCTCTCCAAGATCCCCAAAGAGTACGTTGCTCGGGTGCTCGACGATCCTGATCGATGGAGCCGCATCGTGGCCCACGCAATCCGAACCGTTGCCATCGAGGAGATGGCGAAGGGCATCATCTACGAACCACTCGAAGAGTCCGAGCAGTGGGATGCGAATGCGGTCCTCTGGCCGATCGAAACGAAGACTCCCGCACCAGCGACGAAGGAGACCCCCGATCCGAAAGCCGGTGTTGTGCCTGCTCCAGAGGGCGGAGTAAATCTCTATGACCATGTCGACTACGACAGCCATGTCGAGCGCAACTTCGCTGAACAACTTGAGGGCGCTCACGGTGAAGTTCAACTATTTACAAAACTGCCGCGCAGATTTCGGATCCGGACTCCCGTCGGTGAGTATTCACCTGACTGGGCCATCGTGTTTGACAAGAACGGCACGCAAAGGCTGTATCTCGTTCGGGAGACCAAAGACAAGCTAAGTCTTCACCAGCTTCCTTGGGATGAGGCGATGCGAATTCGTTTCGCTAGAAAACACTTTGATGCCGCCCCTTCCGGTCATGTCGACTACACAAACACGACGGATACTGACGGCTACCTCATCGAGATGGAGATTGGTGGAGGGTCTGCCGAAGTGGAGTAGTGCTCGCTCCGCCCGCCGAAGTCTCGCCGTAAGCGAGAGTGTAGGTACTGCTCATCAATCTGCGGCCGTTCTTCCCACAGGCTGCCTAGCGCCGCTTAGCCCGCAAAACCCGATACCCCTTATTAGTGGCCGCGCGCGAGAACACGAAGTCCTCCGGAAACTCGAGTTCCAACCACCGCTGCAGCGAGTCCGAGCCGAGGTTCTTCTGCACGACCATCCAGGCATCCGTACCGCTCTCGAGGCGGGGGAGCCAAAACGACAGCATCGAGTGCAGCGAGTCCTTGCCGACACGGATCGGCGGGTTGCTCCACATGGTCATGAAGCTGATGTCGGCGGGAACATCTGACGGCAGGCAGGCGTTCACATTGGTGAGGCCCATAACGCTTGCGTTACGACGCGTCAGATCGAGTGAACGCTCGTTGACATCGACGGCCCACACGGTAGCGTGAGGTGACTCCGCAGCGAGCGTGAGGGCGATTGGGCCCCAGCCGCAGCCGAGATCGAGCAAATTTCCACCGGGAGGAGGTGCTGGCACCGATGAAAGCAGCACTCGTGTTCCCGCGTCTACGCCTGCGGGGCTAAACACGCCATTGGCCGTCTGCAACTCAACGGCGCGACCTGCGATGGTCGCCTGGATTGTGCGTAGCTTGAGCTCACTTCCTGGTTCTGCAGAGAAGTAGTGCTCGTTTGCCATCCCCAAAACTTACCGAACAACCGCACCTAGGGTTAACAACAATGACTGAACAAACCAACACCGAAACCGAAGCGGATGTCGTCGAGCGCGTGCTCGCCCGGCAGGCCGCCGAATCTGCCGCCGTCACCCGCTTCGGCGCGGGCAGCGCGCAGGCTCTGCAGGACAACAACAACTATGACCAGAACCGCGACGGCGACCAGTTTGACCGCGAAGACCGCGAGGCGCTGCGCCGCGTGCAGGGCCTCAGCACCGAGCTTGAGGACGTCACCGAGGTTGAGTACCGCCAGCTGCGCCTCGAGAAGGTGGTGCTGATCGGCATCTACACCCAGGGCAACGTCGTCGACGCCGAGAACTCGATGCGTGAGCTGTTCGCGCTCGCCGAGACCGCCGGCGCCCAGGTGCTCGACGGACTGCTGCAGAAGCGCGCCCACCCCGACCCGTCGACCTACTTCGGCAAGGGAAAGGCCCAGGAGCTCGCGGATGTCGTCAAGGCCGCGGGCGCCGACACCGTCATCGCCGACACCGAGCTCGCCCCATCGCAGAGGCGTGCGCTCGAAGACGTCGTGCGGGTGAAAGTCATCGACCGCACGGCCGTCATTCTCGACATCTTCGCCCAGCACGCCAAGAGCCGCGAGGGCAAGGCGCAGGTCGAGCTCGCGCAGCTGGAGTACATGCTGCCGCGTCTGCGTGGTTGGGGTGAGTCGCTCAGCCGCCAGGGTGGTGGTGCGGGTGGTTCCGGCGCCGGTATGGGCAGCCGTGGGCCGGGTGAGACGAAGATCGAGCTCGACCGCCGTCGCATCAACACGCGCATGGCCAAGCTGCGCAAGCAGATCAAGGGCTTCGCCCCGGCTCGCGAGGCGAAGCGGGCGAACCGCGATCGCTACGAGGTGCCGTCGGTGGCCATCACCGGCTACACGAACGCCGGCAAGTCGTCGCTGCTCAACCGCATCACGCGGGCCGGAGTGCTCGTCGAGAACGCCCTGTTCGCGACCCTCGACACGTCCGTTCGCAAAAGCGTGACCGACGACGGACGCCAGTTCACCCTCACCGACACGGTCGGCTTCGTGCGCAACCTGCCGCACCAGCTGGTCGAGGCCTTCAGGTCGACGCTCGAAGAGGTGGGGGAGAGCGACGTGATCGTGCACGTTGTCGACGCCGCCCACCCCGACCCGGCACAGCAGCTGAAGACGGTGCGCGACGTGATCGGCGAGGTCGGCGCCCGCGACATCCCCGAGATTGTCGTCTTCAACAAGGCGGACCTCGCGGATGACACCCAGCGCATGCTGCTGTCGTCACTGGAGCCGCGTGCGGTCTTCGTCTCAGCCCGCACCGGTGAAGGCGTCGAGGAACTGCAGCGCGCAATCGCGTCGGCACTGCCCGCGCCGGAGCTCGAGGTCACCCTGCTCGTGCCATACGACCGCGGCGAGGTCATCTCGAAGCTGCACCTCACCGGCCGCGTCAAGTCGACCGATTACCTCGAAGAGGGAACGAAGGTCGTCGCCATGGTGCACCCGCGCAACATGGGTGACGTTCAGGACTTCGTCGTCTGAGCCCGCATGAGCAGGCTTCCGACAAGGATGCCTGCCCATGCGGCGACGGTGAGAATGCCGATGACGAGCCCCTCGAGGCTGTCGGTTGTGAGCCCGACGATGATCAGAACCAGGCCCACAACCGGAGCGCTCCACGTGCCGTACCGGTTGACGAACAGGGGTGGGATGAAGCCAGAGATCATCCCGAGCACATAGAACCAGATGACGCAGGCGGCAATGCCGACCACGCCGATGAGCATCCACGGCGCCGACTCGGAGCCCATGCCCGCCAGCACCAGCCCCATGAACCCAACGCCGAAGGCTAGGCCCGCGATGGGCGAGAGCAGTTTGGCGGCCAGCCCGCGAGCCATCACAAGGGAGCCAGCGAACGCGGCGGCGCCGAGCAACCCCGAGAAGAACCCGCCGACACCGCCGTAGATGTAGGCGCTCTCGATGTCATCATCGACCGGCCACACGTTGCCCAGCAGCCAGATGCCGAGGCCGAGCCCGACGATCGGGCTCACGATGAGTAGGGGAGCGAAGCTGCGGGTTGGCGGCACGGACGTGCCATGCGGCTTAAGGGGCGTGCGCCGCGATCTGTTGCTCATTGGCTCAACACTACGTTCGCGTGCACTCCGCAAAACACGGATGCCTCGAGTGGGTTCCGTGTTTTGCGGAGTGCGCCGCAGCCAGCCTGCCGAGACCATGTAACACAGCGAAACAGCGGGTAACCCGGGCTTAGGCTGAACACGTTGCCGATCACCCGGCACGCGAGCGACAGCAGAGCCCTGCACCCGCCCATTCCTATTGATGTTTAAAAGGGGAGGGTTGTGCCTACGTTTTCTTTCGAGCTCTACCCGCCGCGCAACGCCGCCGCCGAATCGAGCCTGCTCGAGTCGCTCGACCATCTGGTCGCCGCAGGCCCAGAGTTCATCTCCGTCACCTACGGCGCCGCCGGCACCACCAAGGGCGCGAGCCTCGAGGTGCTGCAGCGCGTCATGAGCCGCACTCGCGCGATGGCGCACCTCACCTGCGTGGGGTCGTCGTATGCAGAGTCGGCCCGTCTCATCCGTGAGTTTCTCGACTCGGGGGTCACCAGCTTTCTCGCGCTGCGCGGCGACCCGCCCGCAGGCACCGCCGAGGGCGAAGAGTTTCTCGGCGACCTCGGCAGCGCGGGCGAGCTTGTGCAGCTCATTCACCGCGTTCAGGCCGAGCGTGTGCCTTTCACCGAGGAGCCGATACCCGGATTCCCGGGAGCCAAGCGCATCGCGGATCGCACCAAGGTGACGATCGCGGTCGCCGCCTTCCCCAACGGCCACCCGCGTTCCCGCAGCGTCGAGCAAGACCTTGACACCCTCCTGGCGAAGGAGGCGGCTGGCGCCAACCTGGCGATCACGCAGCTGTTCTTCGACGCCGACGACTACCTGCGGTTCGTTGACCAGGCCCGCGCGGCCGGGGTGACCATGCGCATCCTGCCCGGCATCATGCCGGTGCTCAGCCCCGCGCGCCTGCGGCGCATCATCGAGCTCACCGACGAGAAGCTGCCGGTCGAGCTGCTGCGCAAGCTCGAGGCCGAGGCGACGCCTGAGGGGCAACGCTCCGTCGGCATCCAGCAGGCCATCGACCTCGGCTCGCGCGTTCTGATCGGCGACGAGCCCGGACTTCACCTCTACACGTTCAACCAGCACGAACCCGTGCTCGCGGTCCTCCGCGGTGTCGGGCTACTTGAGAAGGAAAAAGTATGACTACGCCATTTCCCACTGGAACGATCCTCGGCTACCCGCGCATCGGCCGCCGCCGCGAGCTGAAGAAAGCCGTCGAGGCGTTTTGGGCCGGCACGATCAGTGCCGATGAGCTGGAGGCCGCCGCAGCCGAGCTGCGCGCGGTGACGCGCGAGCGTCTCGTGTCGCTCGGTCTGGGGCGCACCGACAGCAGCATCCCCGAAGCCTTCAGCTTCTACGACCAGGTGCTCGACACCGCCGTCACGGTCGGCGCCGTGCCGAAGCGCTTCGAGCGTCTCGTCAAGGAGGACGGCGCCGTCGACCTCGCCGGCTACTTCACCATCGCGCGTGGCGAGGGCGATGATGTGCCCGCCGAGATGACGAAGTGGTTCGACTCGAACTACCACTACCTCGTGCCCGAGATTGGCCCCGACACCGACTTCCACCTGGCCAGCGACCGCCTGCTGCGCGAGGTCGCCGAGGCGACTACCGCCGGATACCGCACCCGCCCCGTCATCGTCGGTCCGGTCACCTTCCTGCTGCTCTCCAAGCCCGCCGAGGGCAGCCCCGCCGGCTTCGCCCCCATCGACCGCCTCGACGACCTGCTACCGGTGTACGCCGAGCTGCTGGCCGCTCTGACTGCCGTCGGCGCGGAGTGGGTGCAGCTCGACGAGCCCGCCCTCGTCTCCGAGTCGATCGAGACGCCGCGGTCCACCGTGCTGCAGGCCACGGCGCATGCCTACGAGCTGCTCGGCGCCGTGCCGGTGCGTCCGCAGATCTTCGTGGCCGCGCCCTACGGCAGCCTCGACGATGCGCTGCCCGTGCTGCTCGAGTCGCCGGTGGAGGCCATCGGCGTCGACCTCGTTCGCGGCGGCGCCGTTGACGCGGGCAGCACCACCAAGACGATCGTCGGCGGAGTCATCGACGGCCACAACATCTGGCGCGGCGACCTCGAAGCGGCATTCGACAAGCTGGCTCAGTCAGGCGCCACGAGCGTGTCATCGTCGACGAGCCTCTTCCACACCCCGCACGACGTCGACGACGAGCCGCTGCTCGACGACCGCCTGAAGAGCTGGCTCGCCTTCGCCGACCAGAAGGTCGGCCAGATCGCCGTGCTCGCGAAGGGACTGGCCGAAGGCAAGGCAAGCATTCAAACCGAACTGGATGCCGCATCCACCGCCCTGAAGGACCGTCACGACGCCCCCGGCGTTCGCGACGGCGCCGTGCGCAGCCGCGCGGCCGCGCTTACCGACGCCGACTTCACCCGCGGCGACTACGAGTCCCGGCAGAAGGCGCAGGACGAAGCCCTGGGCCTGCCCTTCCTGCCGACGACGACGATCGGGTCATTCCCGCAGACCGGGGAGATTCGCAAGTATCGCGCTCAGTACACGAAGGGTGAGCTGAGCGAGCGCGAGTACGAGGAGTACCTGCAGGCCGAGATCAAGCGGGTCGTCGAGCTGCAGGAGGAGATCGGCATTGATGTGATCGTGCACGGCGAGCCGGAGCGCAACGACATGGTGCAATATTTCGCCGAGCACCTCGACGGATTCGCGGTCACGCAGAACGGCTGGGTACAGTCCTACGGCAGCCGCTGTACGCGCCCGTCGCTGCTCTGGGGTGATGTCGCCCGCGAGGCGCCGATCACCGTCGAGTGGTCGCGCTACACGCAGTCCCTCACCGAGAAGCCGGTCAAGGGCATGCTCACCGGCCCGGTGACGATTCTCGCGTGGAGCTTCGTGCGCGACGACCAGCCGCTCGCCGACACTGCCAACCAGGTCGCTCTCGCCCTGCGCGACGAGATCGAGGACCTCGAGAACGCCGGCATCGGCATCATCCAGGTTGATGAGCCGGCACTGCGTGAGCTGCTGCCGCTCAAGAAGGCAGACCAGCCGGCGTACCTCGACTGGTCGGTCGGCTCCTTCCGTCTCGCCACCGCCGGCGTCGACGAGAAGACGCAGATCCACACGCACCTCTGCTACTCGGAGTTCGGCGTCGTCATCGACGCGATCGACCAGCTGAATGCGGATGTCACCTCCATCGAGGCGGCCCGCAGCAAGATGGACGTCGTCGTCGACATCAAATCGTCGGGTTTTGCACGCGGCATCGGGCCGGGCGTCTACGACATCCACTCGCCGCGCGTGCCCTCCGTGGACGAGGTCACCTCGCTGCTCGAGACGGCTCTCGCGTCGATTCCGAACCGTCAGGTCTGGGTGAACCCGGACTGCGGCCTCAAGACCCGTGGGTACGCCGAGACGGTCGAGTCGCTGAAGAACGTCGTCGCGGCGACCAACGCGGTGCGCGCCCGGGTCGGCGCTTAGCTCGCGCCCTCCTCGCGAGCCGATTTCGGACACACGAGGCGATATGAAATCGCCAAGCGTGTCCGAAATCGGCTCGTGAGCGCGGCGGGCGCACGAAAAAGCCCCGCCGAAGCGGGGCTGATTCGAAGCGTGAAAGCTACGCGGCCTTATTGGTTCCCGCGAGAACACCGTCGAGAATGAGCGATGCCTCCTCGTCGGTGACCTTCTGCGCGAGAGCGAGCTCGGAGATGAGCACCTGGCGGGCCTTGAGCAGCATGCGCTTCTCGCCGGCCGAGACGCCGTGGTCCTGCTCGCGGCGCCAGAGGTCGCGCACGACCTCGCCGACGCGGTAGACCGAACCCGACGCCATCTTCTCCTGGTTGGCCTTGTAGCGACGCGACCAGTTGCCCGGCTCCTCGATGAACTCGCTGCGCAGCACCTCGAAGACGGCCTCAACGCCGGCCTTGTCGATGACGTCGCGAACACCGACGAGCTCTGCGCTCTCGATGGGAACCTTGATGGTGAGCTCTGACGTGTGCACGTCGAGGGTCATGTAGGTCTTCTCTTCACCCTTGACCATGACCTTGTCGAGCTTGGTGATGGTGACGGCACCGTGGTGCGGGTAGACGAGGGTTTCTCCGATAGTGAACTTCATGGGGCGATACCTCGTCTTTAGTTGAACCGGGTGAGCGGAAAGCAGACGACCAGTTTACCAGACCGGCATATAGGCTCGCTCGGTGCCCTTTACCCCGAGCCACGTGGTCGCGATTCTGCCCTTCGTTCGCACCCCGCTGGCCCCCGCGGCCCTCGCCATCGGCGCAATGTCGCCCGATCTGCCGTACTTTCTGCCGCTGTGGGCCGACCGCGACCTCACGCATTCCCTGCTCGGCCTTCCCACAATCGACCTGCTCGTCGGCGCGATCACTTTCGCGCTCTGGCTGGTGGTGCTGCGCGCGCCCGTGCTCGACTACAGCCCGGCGTGGCTGCGGGAGCGCATGGGTGCAGACCCGCGGTGGCGTGTGGGCGGGGCTGTGCTCTCGGGGCTTCTGGTGGTCGTGGCGCTTGAGCTTGGAATCCTCACGCACCTCGCGCTCGACTCCTTCACGCACGAGGGCGGATTTCTCGCGGTGATCGCCCCGTGGACCAACACCGAGGTCGGCCCCTTCTCGGTCGCCAACATCATTCACGGCATCGTGTCTGCGCTGACCACCGTCATCGTGGTGCTGTGGGTGCGGCGGTGGGCGGGGCGCACGCCGCGCACTTTCCGCGTGAGCCGCCTCAGCGAGCGGGAGCGACTCGTCACGTGGGTCGGGCTTCTGGGCGTGATTGCAGCCGTCGGTCTTATCGGCTGGGGTGGCGGTGTGGCGCGGGGGCGGCATCCAATCGATCCGAACCTGTTGGGGGCGTCATTCTTCGTCGCGATAGCGGTGGCGCTGGCGGTCGTCCTGGTTCTCGCAGGGCTCTGGCGAGTGCGTAGGGTGTCGTAGTGCCGTTCACCCCGAGCCACATCGCCGCGATCCTGCCCTTCGCGCGCACACCGCTGCCGCCGGCCGCACTGGCGATCGGCGCGATGATGCCCGACCTCTTCTACTACGTGCCCATCGACTTCGCGCGCGGCCTCACGCACTCCTGGCTGGGCGTCGTCACGGTCGACCTCGGCTTCGCCCTCGCGCTCTTCTTTCTCTGGGAGTTCGTCTTTCGGGCACCGGTCATCGACTTCACTCCAGGCTGGGTGCGCAGCCGTATGTCGACGAGATACCGGATGCCGACAACACTGCGCGATACCGGCATCTTCGCCGCGCTGCTCATCGGTGCCGTCCTGATCGGTTGTTCGACTCACCTGGTGTGGGACAGCCTCACCCACGCCGGCCCGGTGGTCGACGCGCTCAAACTGGACGCAAAGGCCGGCCCGCTGCCCGTGTACAAGTGGGGGCAGCATGTGTCGTCGGCGGTCGGGCTGATCGCGCTGGCCGTGTTCACGTTTTTCTGGTGGCGTCGCACAGAGCCGCACCCCGCTCCGCCCACGCGACTGACCCCGTTTCAGCGCCGGGGCGGCATCGTGCTCGTGCTTGCCGTCGGCCTCGCCGTCGCGCTCACCATCTGGATCCGCGGCATCATGCGCGGGCACTCCGTCATCGAAAACACGCTGATCTTCTACACGGTGACGGTCGGACTCGCGGCGGCCGCGCTGTGCGCGGTCATCCTGTGCTTGGTGTGGTGGACGGTGCGCAAACCGCGTCTGCACTAGTAGCCTCGGCCACATGCGCGCACTGGGGCTACTAACTGTTCTGCTCATCGCGGGGTGCGCGGCGACTCCGCAAACCCAGCCTGTCGAGACAGCCGATCCGACACCCACGGCGACCTTCGAGGTTCCCGCAGCCCCGCAGCAGGTGCTCGACGGCGATTGCGACTTTCTCGATGGGTGGACGGTCACCGAGGGCGACGAGCGACTGAGCCCGATCAATGCGCTCGTTCAGCAGTATGGGGGAGTCCGCTGCGGCTGGCAGCTCGACGGCCGAGTGATCCTCGCCGTGCTAATGCCCGAGTCAGCCGTGAACCTTCCGGCTGAAACCGCATGCGGTGAGGGTGGCGACGCCGCGGCAATTGGCTGCGGCATCGACGCGGTCGTCAACGGCATCCGTATCTCCGGTCACGCGCTGGGCGACGATCTCGCACTCGCGCAGGCGGACCGCGACACGATCATCGCTGCCTTCACTGCCACCGCGACGGATGCTGCCACCGTTCTCGAACCACAGCCAGACCCCGATGCCTGGCCCGCAATCCCGGACTGCACGTCTCTCGCCGGCTCCGCCGCCCTCGCCGATGCCGCCGAGCTCGACGTGGAGCTGACGGGCGAGTCCCTCGCCTTCGGTCTCGCGTCCGACGCGTACGTCGCCCCGGCCGAGCGTGCACTGCAGGCTGAGCACGGCGCGTGCAGCATCTACGGCATCGACGGCGACGAGAAGTTCGGGATCGAGATGCGCGTGCTCGGTGGTGGGCGCTGGATGGAGACCGCAGTGCGCGCGGCGAAGGGCGCGCAGGTGGTCGATGTGGATGGCCTCGAGCTCGTAGTTACCGTGCCTTCAGCAACCTATGGCGAGACCGTCAACGTGTTCGACGGCGTCAACTGGCTGCAGGTGCAGCAGCGAGACGACGAACGTCTGTACCCGGCGCTTGCGGCGATCGTCGCTGAACTGAACACGCCCTAGAGCGAGCGCAGCACCGTCACGACCTTGCCGAGAATCTCGGCGTAGTCGCCGAGGATCGGCTCGAAAGCGCTGTTCTGCGGCAGCAGCCAGGTGTGGCCGTCCCGCTGGCGGAAGACCTTGACCGTTGCTTCGTTGTCGAGCATGGCAGCGACGATCTCGCCGTTCTCTGCGGTCTTCTGCTGGCGCACGACGACCCAGTCGCCATCCATGATGGCGGCATCGATCATCGATTCGCCGACAACCTTGAGCATGAACAGCTCGCCCTTGCCGGTCAGTTGACGGGGCAGCGGAAAGACCTCGTCGATCTGCTGGTCGGCGGTGATCGGAATTCCGGCGGCGATGCGACCGACGAGCGGAACCATGACGGCGTCACCAACCTGGGTGGTCGACTCCGGCGCATCCTCTTCAATGGTCGGCAGTTCGATGAGCACCTCGAGGGCACGCGGGCGGTTGGGGTCGCGGCGAAGGTAGCCGCTGAGCTCGAGCTGGTTGAGCTGGTGGGTGACGCTCGACAGCGACGACAGCCCGACGGCATCGCCGATCTCGCGCATCGACGGCGGGTAGCCGCGGCCTGTGACCGACTTCTGAATGACGTCGAGAATGGCGAGCTGCTTGTCGCTGAGGCTCGTGCGCCTTCTGGTGCGTTCGTCGTCGGCCATCGCCAACCTCCAATGTCAGTGGTGCTTGGTTCACTGAGAACCAGACATTCGAAACTGTATCTGCAAAACGCTTCTATATGGAAGACATGTTCGAGCGAGTCGTGGATGAAGGTTCGAAAATATTCGAATATCCACTTGAATGTTCGAATAATCGAATGTATGTTCGGAACAAAGCTTCGCACCCGGTCCTCCCGGCCGAGTACCGGGTGCGAAACCCTTTCAGCTAAGGAGCAAGCAATGAGCGCAATGAGCATGGACTTCGGGTACTCAGCACCACGTGCTGTTCAGCCGCAGAGCCACCTCAAGCTGACGAAGCGTGGCCGCACGGTCATCACGACCCTCGCCGCCCTCCCGCTCGTCATTGCTGCCTTCGTGTTCGCACTCAACGGGGGCGCCGCATCCGCGTCGCTCGAGTCGACCGCGCAGCCGGGGGTTGAATACACCTACGTGACCATCTCTGCCGGGCAGTCCCTCTGGGCACTCGCCGAAGAGATCGCACCGACGGCCGATCCGCGTGATGTCGTCAATGACATCCTCGAGTTCAACGGCATGTCGTCGGCCGAGCTGTTCCCGGGCCAGCGCCTCGCGCTCCCGACTGCCTACGCCGACTAATACGCTGGGGGAGTGACTGAGCTCAGCGACCTTCCCATCCGCGACAACCTGCGTGGCAAGCAGCCCTACGGCGCTCCCCAGAAAGCGGTGCGGATAGCACTGAACGTCAACGAGAACACCCACCCGATTCCCGAGGCGGTCGCCCGCGACATCGTGGAGTCCCTCGCCGCCGCCGTTCTCACCGTCAACCGGTACCCCGATCGCGAGTTCACCGAACTGCGCGAGAGTCTCGCCAACTACCTCGGGCACGGCCTGAACCGCGAGCAGATCTGGGCCGCGAACGGCTCCAACGAGGTCCTGCAGCAGCTGTTCCAGGCCTTTGGCGGCCCCGGTCGCAGCGTGCTCGGCTTTCCTCCCACCTACTCGATGTACCCGATCATCGCCGCGGGAACCGACACGACGTGGATCCCCGCCGAGCGCGACGAGGCATTCGGCATCTCGCCCGCCACCGTGGTGCGTGCTATCGAGCAGCACCGGCCCGACATCGTCATCCTCTGCTCGCCGAACAACCCGACGGGAACACCGCTGCCGATCGAGACGATCGAGGCAGCGTACGACGCCACGGACGGCATCCTCATCGTCGACGAGGCCTACGCCGAGTTCACCCCCGACCACATTCCCAGCGCCGTGAGTCTGCTGCCGGGCCGACCGCGCCTCGTGGTGAGCCGCACCATGAGCAAGGCCTTCGCGTTCGCCGGCGCGCGGGTGGGCTACCTCGCGGCCGATGCCGCGGTGAACGACGCGCTGCGCCTGGTGCGGCTGCCGTACCACCTGTCGGCGCTGACCCAGGCTGGCGCGATCGCGGCCCTGCGCCACACGCCCGAGCTGCTCGCGAACGTCGACGACATCCGTGCGCAGAAGGACCGCCTGCTTCGGGAACTGCCTACGCTCGGCTACCCGGTTCACCAGAGCTGGACCAACTTCGTGCTGTTCGGGGGAGTGGACGACCCCAACGCCACCTTCGAGGCGCTGCTCGAGCACGATGTCATCATTCGCGATGTCGGCATCCCGAACCACCTGCGCGTCACCGCGGGCACCAAGCACGAAACAATCCTGTTCCTCGCGGCCCTCGAGTCCCTCGGCCGCTCCTAATTTTCGGGAGTGTGTCGGCAGAGTCTCGGTCGCAAAGCACCGCGTCGACCCGCCCGGTAGAATTTTGCGCATGACCACCGCACCGCGCAGCGCGCACGTTCAGCGTGAGACGAGCGAGTCGAGCATCGACCTCTCTCTCACCCTCGACGGAACAGGCCAGTCCAGGATCAGCACGAGTGTGCCGTTCTTCGACCACCTGCTCACCGCCTTCGCCAAGCACTCGCTCATTGACCTCGACGTGACCGCCAAGGGCGACATTGAGATCGACGTGCACCACACGGTCGAAGACATCGGTATCTCGCTGGGCAAGGCCATCAAAGAGGCGCTCGGCGACAAGTCCGGCATCTCGCGGTTCGGTGACGCCCTCGTTCCGCTCGACGAGGCGCTCGTGCAGGCGGTCGTCGACATCAGCGGTCGCCCCTACCTCGTGCACACCGGCGAGCCCGCCGGCTTCGAGCTGCACCTCATCGGCGGCCACTTCACCGGCTCCATGGTGCGTCACGTCTTCGAGGCGATCGCCTTCAACGCCGGGTTGACCGTGCACGTCACGGTGCTCGGTGGCCGCGACCCGCACCACATCGCCGAGGCCGAGTTCAAGGCTTTCGCGCGGGCATTCCGTTTCGCCGTCGCGCGCGACGAGAAGGTCAGCGGCGTGCCGTCGACGAAGGGTGCTCTGTAGCGTGACCTCCCCATCCGTTGTCGTTCTCGACTACGGCTCAGGCAACGTTCACTCCGCCGCGAAGGCGCTGGAGGCTGCAGGGGCCCGAGTCGAGCTGACTGCCGACCGTGACCGTGTTGCCGCGGCCGACGGCCTGCTGGTGCCCGGAGTCGGGGCGTTCAGCGCCGTCATCCACGCGCTCAACGCGGTAAACGGCGGCCGCATGATCGACCAGCGCCTCATCGCCGACAAGCCGGTGCTCGGAATCTGCGTCGGCATGCAGGTGATGTTCGAGCACGGCGTCGAACGCGGCAACGAGGCCGAGGGTCTCGGCGAGTGGCCAGGCACGGTCACCGAACTCGACGCGCCCGTTCTTCCGCACATCGGCTGGAACACCGTGGATGCCCCCGAGAGTTCGCGACTCTTCGCCGGCATCCAAGACGAGCGCTTCTACTTCGTGCACTCCTTTGCGGCACAGGAGTGGTCGCTCGACCCGATCCCCCCGTTCACGGCGCCGACGGTGACATGGGCCGAGCACGGTAGTCGCTTCATCGCGGCCGTGGAGAACGGCCCGCTGTCGGCAACGCAGTTTCACCCGGAGAAGTCGGGCGAGCCCGGCATCCGTCTCCTGTCCAACTGGCTTCGAACACTGTAAAGAGACCCATGAGCGAGTTCAACCGCACCCCCGCCCTCACGCTTCTTCCCGCCGTCGATGTTGCTGACGGCAAAGCCGTTCGCCTCACCCAGGGCGAGGCGGGCACCGAGACGAGCTTCGGCGAGCCGATCGACGCCGCTCGTGAGTGGATCGACCAGGGGGCCGAGTGGATCCACCTCGTTGACCTCGACGCGGCTTTCGGCCGGGGCAACAACTACCACCTCATCGAGAAGGTCATCAAGAACACCCCGAAGTCGGTGAATATCGAACTGTCGGGCGGCATTCGCGATGACGCGAGCCTCGAAGCGGCGCTTGAGACCGGCGCGAAGCGCATCAACCTCGGCACGGCAGCTCTCGAGAACCCCGTGTGGGCGGCCCACGTCATCGCCGAGTTCGGCGAGGCGATCGCAGTCGGGCTCGACGTGCGCGGAACCACCCTCGCCGCACGCGGCTGGACGCAGGAGGGCGGCAACCTCTGGGAGGTGCTCGACCGCCTTGAGGAGGCCGGCTGCAGCCGCTACGTGCTGACCGACGTCACCAAGGACGGCATGCTCAACGGGCCCAACCTCGAGCTGCTGCGTGAGGTCGCCGACCGCACCGACAAGCCCGTTATCGCGAGCGGCGGCATCTCGAGCCTCGACGACATCGCGGCTCTTCGCCAGCTGGTGCCGTACGGCATCGAGGGGGCCATCGTCGGCAAGGCGCTGTACACGAAGGCCTTCACGCTGGCCGAGGCCCTGGATGTCGCGGCAGACTGACAGCGCTGGCCAGCCCTGGTCGGGCCGGCACTTCGAGCAGAACACCAACGCGGATGACGATGGCTCGGCCCCCGAGCACCTCGTCGAGGCGATCCGCCGCTTTCGATCGCGCGAGCTCGGCGAGGCGGAGGTGCTGGATGCCCTGCGCACGTCACGCCTGCTGATTCCGCTCGTCGCCAACCTCGGCGCTGACGGTCTGAACGAGCACGGACACGACAAGACGCAGGAGCTGTCGATCGTCACCGTTGTTGGGCCCGATGGCAGAACGGTGCTGCCCGCCTTCACGAGTGTCACCGCGATGAGCGCGTGGAATCCGAAGGCGCGTCCGATCCCGGCCGAGGCGGTGCGAGTGGCGCTGGCGGCGGCACACGAGCAGACCGACCTCGTGGTCGTTGACGCGACGAGCGCGACCGAGTTCGCCATCCGTCGTCCTGCCCTGTGGCGTCTCGCGAGTGGGGAGCCGTGGGTTCCCAGCTACCTCGACGAGGCTGTGCTTGATGCCTTCGCAGCATCGGCGACAGGGGAGTCGGCAGCGCGGTCCGTCGCTCTGATTGCCGGCGACGCCGACGCGCGCCTCGCCGGCCCCGAGCTCGTGGTGCAGCTCACCCTCGCCCCGGGTCTCGCGAAAGACGACCTGAACGCGCTGCTTGCCCGCCTGCAGCAGCGGTGGGCCGAGGATCCGGTGATTGCCGAGCGGGTGGACTCGCTGACGGTTCAGCTGCTCAGCGCTCCCTAGGATTGCTCGCATGCGTCTGCGCCTGGTCGGGGTCATCGGCATTCTTGCCGTCCTGGTCGGCTGCACGCCCACGGGCACCGCATCCGACACCGGACAGCTCGCCACCGCGGGCACGGAGCAGACCAATCTCATTCAGGTCGGCGATCTGTCGCGGTCATACATCGTTCACGCGCCCGACGACGTGCAGAAGCCGATGCCGCTGCTCATCATGTTCCACGGCGCCGGTGGCGACGCGAGTCGCGCAGAGCAAGCCACCGGCTTCTCTGACGCCGCCATGGCCGACGACTTCGTGGTCGCGTATCCGAACGGCACCCAGGCGAACGCGGTCGAGGGGGAGTTGTCGTGGAATGCCGGCACCTGCTGCGGCCGCGCCCGGACCAACCAAATCGATGACGTCAGCTTCATCCTGGCGATGATCGCCGAGCTGCAGGCGACCTACCCGATCGACCCGGAGCGCATCTTCCTCGCCGGCTTCTCGAATGGCGGCATGATGAGCTACCGCCTCGCCTGCGAGCATGCCGACCTGTTCGCCGGTATCGCTGTCGTCAGCGGCGCCCTCAACTACTCGCCGTGCGCGCCCTCAGTGCCGCTGTCGGTGCTGATCATTCACGGTCGCGCCGATCTGACGGTGCCGTACGACGGCGGAGAGACCAACCAGCGCACCGCCGCGCGTTTCGGGCAGTGGACCAACACCTCGGTCGCATTGGCCACCGAGTTCTGGCGGGTACGCGACAGATGCGGGCCGGATGCGGTGGTCACCTCCGACGAGATGACCTCGACGACCAGCTACTCGGGCTGCAATGCCGGCACAGAGCTCGACGTGGTGTCCATCACCGACGGCACCCACACCTGGCCGCGGATCGACACCCTCGGTGTCGACGGGTCGGAGCTGATTCTCGATTTCTTCGCCCTCGATCAGATCGGTGATTGAGCTCGTCGAAATCAGCCTCTAGTTGACGGGGCCGGTGAACTTCTCGCCGGGACCCTTGCCCGGTGCGTCGGGGTGGCTTGACTCCTCGCGGAACGCCAGTTGCAGGGTGCGCAGTCCGTCGCGCAGCGCGAGGGCGTGGTGGTCGCCGATTTTCGGGGCACTAGCCGTGACGAGCCCGGCGAGAGCCTCGATGAGGGTGCGGGCCTCGTCGAGGTCCACCTGGTCTGCCGCGTTGGGGTCGTCGGCGAGGCCGAGCTTGACCGCAGCCGCTGTCATGAGGTGCACGGACACGGTCTGGATGACCTCGACGGCGGGCACCTCCGAGATGTCCCGGGTGTCGTCATCGACGTAGCTGTAGTCCGACATGAGTGTGTCCTTCGTGATTGACGCGGTCTCTGCTATTCTTATGCAGGCTCCGGGGCTTGTCCCCGGTACGAAAGTGGAGATTCTCCCACCTGGCAAACCGCTTCCATCAAGGTTACCCGGGTAAGTACACCCCGCCGAACGCATGCGTGAGGCAGAAAAATAGGGTGCATTGAAGAAACTTTCCTTTCGTCGCTGCGCGGCATCCGCCGTTCTGTGTAGCTCACCCAGCTCTACGAAAGAAGACTCGCATCAGCGATCCCCGTACCAATGACCGAATCCGCGTTCCGGAGGTCCGTCTTGTTGGCCCCAATGGCGAGCAGGTCGGTGTCGTCCGCATCGAGGACGCCATCCGCCTTGCCCAAGAGGCCGACCTGGATTTGGTTGAGGTAGCTCCCAATTCCAAGCCGCCTGTCGCCAAGATCATGGACTACGGCAAGTTCAAGTACGAAGAGGCCCAGAAGGCCAAAGAGGCTCGCCGCAACCAGGCGAACACCATTCTCAAGGAGGTGCGTTTCCGTTTGAAGATCGATACGCACGACTACGAGACCAAGCGCAAGCACGCTGAGGGCTTCCTCGCGGCTGGCGACAAGGTGAAGGCCATGATCCTCTTCCGTGGTCGCGAGCAGTCGCGTCCGGAGCAGGGCGTTCGCCTTCTGCAGCGCTTCGCCGAGGATGTCGCCGAGTTCGGCTCTGTCGAGTCGACCCCGACCATCGACGGTCGCAACATGGTCATGGTCATCGGCCCGCACAAGAGCAAGGCAACGGCGAAGGCCGAGGCCGACGCCAAGCGCGCCGCGTCCAAGCCTGCTCGCGTGCCTGCTGCCGAGGCTCCCGCTGCGGCGCCGAAGGCTGAGGCCCCCAAGGTCGAGGCCCCGAAGACTGAGGCCCCCAAGGCTGCGGCACCCAAGACCGAGGCGCCCAAGGCTGAGGCGCCGAAGACTGAGGCGCCGAAGGCTGCCCCGGCCCCCGCCGTCGTCAAGGCCGCCGCTCCGGCACCGAAGGCTGAGAAGCCGGTTGCCCCCGCTACTCCGTCCACGCCTGCAGCAGCAAAGCCTGCCGCAGCCAAGGCGGCCCCCAAGACCCCCGCACCCGCAAAGCCGGCTCCTCGGAAGCCGGCCGCGCCCACGGGCGAGACCACAAAGTAAGGAACAGACAATGCCCAAGCAGAAGACCCACTCTGGAGCGAAGAAGCGCTTCAAGGTCACCGGCTCCGGAAAGATCAAGAAGCAGTCCGCTGGCCTGCGTCACAACCTCGAGGTGAAGAGCGGCAAGAAGAAGCGCACCCTCGGAAACGACCAGGTTGTCGCCAAGGCAGACGCCAAGGGCATCAAGAAGCTTCTCGGCCTGTAGCCGAACGACCACTAAAGGAACAGTGAAATGGCAAGAGTAAAGAGAGCAGTAAACGCTCACAAGAAGCGCCGCGTAATTCTCGAGCGCGCCAAGGGATACCGCGGCCAGCGTTCGCGCCTGTACCGCAAGGCCAAGGAGCAGGTCACCCACTCCCTCGTCTACGCGTACCGCGACCGTCGTGCCCGCAAGGGTGACTTCCGTCGCCTGTGGATCCAGCGCATCAACGCTGCATCGCGCGCCAACGGCCTGACCTACAACCGCTTCATCCAGGGCCTGAACCTGGCTGGCATCGAGGTCGACCGTCGCATCCTCGCCGACCTCGCGATCACCGAGCCCGCCACCTTCGCGGCTCTCGTCGCGTCGGCCAAGGCCGCGCTGCCCGCTAACACGAGCGCACCGAAGGTGACCGCATAAGCTAGCACCATGATTGACAACCCGCGTTCTCCTCGAGTTCGCGGCGTGGCAAAGCTTGCCAAGAGAGACGCCCGGTCTGAGACCGGGCTCTTTCTTTTGGAGGGCCCGCAGGCGGTATCCGAGGCTTTGGCCTACCGTCCGGAGCTTCTCGTCGAGCTTTTCGTCACGCCGACGGCCCTCGACCGCTACCAAGACCTCGGTCGGGCGGCGCGCGAAGCCGACCTCGAGATCGAGTTCGTGACCGAGCAGGTGCTCGAGGCGATGGCTGACACGGTGACGCCGCAGGGCGTTATCGCTGTGTGCCGGCAGTTTCCGACCTCCCTCAAGGACATCCTCGGCGACGGCCCGCGGCTCATCGCGATCCTCGAAGAGGTTCGCGACCCCGGCAACGCGGGCACCATCATCCGGGCTGCGGACTCCGCGGGGGCGGATGCCGTCATCCTCACCGGCCGCAGCGTCGACCTCTACAACCCCAAGGTGGTTCGCGCCACCACCGGCTCGCTGTTCCATGTGCCGGTTGCCGTCATGCCAGAACTGGACGCCGTGCTGCAGCGCGTGCGCGCCGAGGGCCTGCAGGTGCTTGCCGCCGATATCAAGGGCGAGGACCTCCTCGCCGCCCGGGGGAGCCTCGCAGCACCCACCGCGTGGCTCTTCGGCAACGAGGCGCGGGGTCTCACCGATGAGCAGCTGGCCATGGCTGACCGTGCGATTACGGTGCCGATCTACGGCAAGGCGGAGTCCATGAATCTAGCGACCGCCGCATCCGTCTGCCTCTATGAGAGTGCGTTCGCACACCGGGCCTAGCGTGTCAATTTGGCTCACTGAGCTTGTCCCCCAAACACGGGGTGTGGTTGGGTGAGGTATGGAACCTCTCGTCGTCATTGACCGTGTGAACAAGAATTTCGGCGAACTGCACGTTCTCAAAGACATCACGACGACGATTTCCAAGGGCGAGGTCGTGGTGGTGATCGGCCCCAGCGGGTCGGGCAAGTCGACCCTGTGTCGAGCTATCAATCGCCTTGAGACGATCGACTCCGGCAGCATCACCATCGGCGGTGTCGCGCTGCCCGAGGAGGGCGCGGCGCTTGCCACGCTGCGCGCCGACGTCGGCATGGTCTTCCAGAGCTTCAACCTTTTCGCGCACAAGACGGTGCTGCAGAACGTCACCCTCGGGCAGACGAAGGTGCGGCGCCGCTCGTCCGCCGACGCCGAGAAGCGGGCGATGGAGCTGCTCGACCGGGTGGGCGTCGCCAACCAGGCCACGAAGATGCCCGCGCAGCTCTCTGGCGGCCAGCAGCAGCGGGTCGCGATTGCGCGCGCCCTCGCCATGGACCCGCAGGTGATGCTCTTCGACGAGCCGACATCCGCACTCGACCCAGAGATGATCAACGAGGTGCTCGACGTCATGGTCGGTCTCGCCAACGACGGCATGACGATGGTGGTCGTCACGCACGAGATGGGTTTCGCGCGCAAGGCAGCGCAGCGCGTGCTGTTTATGGCCGACGGCCAGATCGTCGAGGAGGCGACCCCCGAGGTCTTCTTCACCACCCCCCAGAGCCCGAGAGCGAAGGACTTTCTCTCGAAAGTGCTTACCCACTAACCAGCGGGTAGGAACAACAGCAACCAGGAGGAACCATGAGACTGAAAAGAAGTCTTACGATCTCTGCTATCGCCATGGCGGCAGTGCTCGCCGTGTCGGGATGCACCGACTCCGGAGCACCAGACGACGACGCGAGCGCCCCTGCCGTCGACGAGACGGTGGAGTTCGAGGCCGGCACGACCATGGCCAAGCTCAACGAAGCCGGCACGATCACCATCGGCACCAAGTACGACCAGCCGCTCTTCGGCCAGGTCGATGCCGACGGTAACCCCCAGGGATTCGATGTCGAGATCGGCAAGCTCATCGCCGCCAAGCTCGGGATTCCCGAGTCCGGCATCACCTGGAAGGAGTCCCCGTCGACGAGTCGGGAGCCTTTCATTCAGTCGAACGACGTGGACATCGTGGTTGCGACCTACACCATCAATGACAAGCGCAAAGAGGTCGTCTCCTTCGCCGGGCCGTACTACAACGCCGGCCAGGACATCCTCGTGCTTGCGGGCAACCCCAAGAAGATCGAGGGGCCAGAAGATCTTGAGGGCCTCTCTGTCTGCACGGCCGGTGGGTCAACCTCCGAGGCGAATCTTGCCGAGTACGCCACGAACATCGTCACCTTCACCGGCTACGCCGAGTGCCTCGAGCCCCTGCGCCAGGGCGCCGTTGACGCGGTCAGCACCGACAACGTGATCCTCGCGGGCCTCGCCGACGCAAACGAGGGCGAGTTCGAGGTGGTGGGCAATCCCTTCACCGAGGAGCCCTACGGCATCGGCCTCGCGCTCGATGACACCGAGTTCCGTGACTTCATCAACGACGTGATCGAGGAGTCCTTCGAGGACGGCACCTGGGATGAACTGTGGAACCAGACGGCTGGATCCGTTCTGCCGCTTCCCGAGCACCCGAAGGTCGACCGCTACTAACAAGCAGCACGGTGGCCCGCGCGAAGCGAATCGCGCGGGCCACCGCTTACCCGAAAAGAAGGAGTCCGCGTGGATGCGGTGATCGAGAACCTCCCGAGGTTCGTAGAGGGATTCCTCATGACCCTGCGGCTGCTGGTGATCTCCGGTCTCGCCGCGCTCGTGCTCGGCACCGTGGTTGCGGCGATGCGTATCTCGCCGGTAGCCGCCTTCCGGGTCATCGCGACCGTCTACACGGAGCTGTTTCGCAACATCCCGCTGACCCTCATCCTGTTCTTCTGCGCCTTCGTTCTGCCGTACCTGCAGGTGCAGGCGGACTACGTGACGCTCGCTCTCATCGGGCTCACCTTCTACACCTCGCCCTTCGTGGCCGAGGCAATCCGCTCGGGTATCAATGGGGTGCCCGTGGGCCAGGCGGAGGCAGCCAGAGCGATCGGGCTCGGCTTCGGCCAGACGCTCGGCAGCGTGGTTCTGCCGCAGGCCATCCGCATGGTGATTCCGCCGCTCATCAATGTGCTCATCGCATTGACCAAGAACACGTCGGTGGCCGGCGGCTTTGCCGTTGCGGAACTCTTTCTCACCACGCGACGGCTTATCAACGACAACGGCAACTCGACGATCGCGTTGCTTATCGCTGTTGCCGTCTTCTACCTCGTGATCACCGTCCCGCTCGGACAGTTCGCCGTGCGGCTTGAGAAGAGAGTGGCGGTACTTCGATGAGTACGATCCTGTACGACGCCCCCGGTCCCCGCGCCCGGCTGTTCTCCCGTGTCGTCTCGGCCATCGCGATCGTGGTGGTCATTGTCGGGCTGTACTTCCTGTACACCTTCCTGGCTGCCCCGCGGGTGAACGCGGGCGGCGGCACCCCGCAGCCGGGAATGCTCGATCCGAGCCGCTGGGACCTGATTCTCGACCGTGCACTGTGGCGCGCCATCATCTTCCGCGGCCTTCTCGCCACGCTACAGATGGCGGCGGCCGCTGCGGTACTCGCCGTAGCCTTCGGCATGTTCCTGTCCATCGTGCGTACCGCCCGCTCGGCGTGGCTGCGAGTGCCAGCGCTCGTGGTGATCGAGTTCTTCCGCGGCATGCCGGTGCTGCTGTTGATGCTGTTCATCCTTCTGGTCTTCTCGACCGGCTCCTACTGGGCCGGTGTGATCGCCCTTGCGCTCTACAACGGCGCCGTCATCGGCGAGGCGCTGCGTTCGGGCATCGCCTCGCTTCCCCGTGGGCAGCGCGAGTCGGGGCTCGCCATCGGCCTCACACCCATGCAGACGCGGTTCAGCATTGAGTTTCCCCAGGCATTCCGGCAGATGCTGCCGATCATCATCGCCCAGCTCGTCGTGCTGCTGAAGGACACCTCGCTCGCCTACATCATCAGCTACCAGGAGCTGCTGGCGGTGGGGCTTCGGCAGGGACCGACCACCTTCGGCAATCGGTACTTCTTCACGCTGTTCTTCGTGGTGCTCGCTGTCTATCTCACCGTCAACCTGCTGCTGTCGGCCGTGGCGCGGCTCGTCGCTCGACGCACCGCGGGCGGACGGGTGCGACGCACCCCCAGGCGGCTCGCGGGCGTCATCGCGCAGCTGGGCGGCGCGGGCGTGGACGGCGCCCGCGCGGGCGGCACCCGAGACGGCCCGTAGGCTCGAGTAATGCTGCTGCGTCGAAAGATCACCGCAATTGTCGTCGCCGCGGCGGTGCTGGTGGGGGTCGCCGGGTGCTACCCGTCGGCCGCGGGCGCGATCGACCGACTGCGCGAGTTCGCGACTACTCTCGAGGGCGTCACCGGGGTGGAGTCTCTCAGGGACACCCCAGAGAACATGGCCTTTCCCTTTGGTGGCAACGCGCTAGGCACGGCCGGGGTGCGCATCGACGGTGAGGACTGGGCCGATCACATCAATGAGGTCGCAGAGGCCGTGCGCGACTGGCTCGAGACAGAGCAGAGCGATGAGAAGGTGACGCTCAGCGTCGCGATCCTCGTGCCGTTTGGTGGCATCGGCGTGACGAACAGCGCGGATGAGACCGCGCAGCGTGCCGCGCTGCTCATCGATCTCGCCGGTGACACTCACCTGACCAGTGCCCGTGTCGGCTACGACCCCGCTGGCACTGTTGACGCGCAGGACCCGACGATCGTCGTGGGCCGCAGCCACGACTCCTCGCTGCGTCAGGTGGTGACCGACTGGCAGCCGCGATTCGCCGAGGTCTCTGGCGGCGGCATGGTCATCGAGCAGACGCAGACCGTGGCAAGCGCACCCGCCGAACCAGCATCCGTCGATTCCACCATCGGGGGAGAGCGGCTGTACTCCGGCCAGACGGCCGAGACGCTCGAGACGCCCGTGATGCAGTGGGCGATCGCGGTGGATGAGGCGCACGTTGCGGGCTGGCGGGTATCGAACCCCGTCGAGGGCGGTTCGAGCGCCACCGTTGCAGCCGCTTCAGTCAGCGAAGTCGACGGTCTGGAGGCTTTCGCCCGCGGCACCGCCGGCGCCGAGCAGCTGGAGTCGCTCACCATCGTCGCTCCCGGACTCACGGTGATCTCGCACGACGGGCCACCGAGCGGCGTTCGCACCCTCGCCACCACCCTCGCGGAATCCGGCGACTATGGCACGGTCGAGGTGTCGCAATCGGCTTTGTCGGTTGGCGAGATCACGCCAAGGCTCGCGCGCGAGCTCGTGGCGAGTACGGCGTCGCTGGCGCCCGCCACCCTCGCCTTCACCACCACTCTCGACGGAATCAGCCTGCAGGTCGACGGCACGGATGTCGCCTACCTCGCCGAGATAGTCCCGGGCCTGCTCGACCTCGATCCCACCTCGTCCGGCGACGTTGCGCTGCGCATCTTGGACGACGGCGACCTGTGGGCGCAGTGGGCAGGCGCCTACGATGCCGACCGCGTTGAGAGCCTGTTCGAGGCGGCGCACGATGCGACGGTCACCCGAGGTGCGGGCATACAGGTGACGATGGGCGATGGCAAAGACCAGTTCCGTCTGGCGTTCGACGCTGCCCCCACCCTCGATGAGGCGGATGTCTGGGTGGGCAACACCGCGAAGCCTGACGACCGTCACCGCGCTGCCATCGCCGCGTGGAACGCCCTCGCGCGCTGAATCGCGCCCCGTGCTGGTCGGTAGGATTGACGACTGTGTCTGAGATCACCCCCGAAGCTGTAACCACGGCGACCGAGGCCGCGCTCGCGGCCGTCGCCGCTGCCGCAACCGTGAGCGAGCTCAAGCTCGCCCGCGCAGAGCACACGGGGGAGCAGTCGTCGCTCGCGCAGTTCAACGCGGCCATCAAGGGGCTGCCCAACGACCAGAAGGCGGCAGCGGGCAAGCTCGTCGGCGAGGCGCGCGGGCGCGTCACAACCGCCATCGCGCAGCGCGAGGCCGAACTGGCTGTTGCCGAGGAGGCGCAGCGCCTAGAAGCCGAAGCGGTGGATGTGACCGCCGTGCCGCTGCGCTGGAAGAAGGGGGCGCGGCATCCGCTCTCTCTTCTCATCGAGGACATGGGCGACATCTTCGTCGCGATGGGGTGGGAGGTCGCCGAGGGGCCAGAACTCGAGAACGAGTGGTTCAACTTCGACTCCATGAACTTCGACGAGGACCACCCGGCCCGCGCCATGCAGGACACCTTCTTCGTCGAGCCGGTCGACGCGCACCTGCTGCTGCGCACCCACACGAGCCCCGTGCAGATGCGCTCGCTGCTGACCCGCGAGCTGCCCGTCTATGTCGTCGCGCCCGGCAAGGTGTACCGCACCGACGAGCTCGACGCGACCCACACCCCCGTCTTTCACCAGATCGAGGGCCTCGCCATCGACAAGGGCCTGACAATGGCGCACCTGCGGGGCACGCTCGAGCACCTCGCCCGCGCCATGTTCGGTGAGGGTGCGCAGATTCGCCTTCGCCCCAACTACTTTCCCTTCACCGAGCCGAGCGCCGAGATGGACGTCTGGCAGCCGAACGCCAAGGGCGGCGCGCGCTGGGTCGAGTGGGGCGGCTGCGGCATGGTGAATCGCAACGTTCTTCGGGCCGCCGGTGTGGATCCCGATGTGTACCAGGGCTTCGCCTTCGGCATGGGCATCGAGCGCACCCTGCAGTTCCGCAACGATATGAATGACATGAGAGACATGGTCGAGGGCGATATTCGCTTCAGCCAGCAGTTCGGAATGGTGGTCTGATGCGCATCCCAGCCAGCTGGCTCGGCGAGTTCGTCGACCTTCCCGACGGTGTGACCGTCGAGCACCTGCACGAGGCGCTCGTTCGCGTTGGTTTCGAAGAAGAAGACGTGCACGGCTTCGAGGTGACCGGACCGGTCGTCGTCGGGCAGGTGCTGTCTTTCGAGCCGGAGCCGCAGTCCAACGGCAAGACCATCAACTGGTGCCAGGTCGACGTCGGCGAGCCTGAACCTCGTGGCATCGTCTGCGGCGCGCACAACTTCGCCGTCGGCGACAAGGTCGTTGTGTCGCTGCCCGGCGCCGTGCTGCCCGGCCCCTTCCCGATTGCCGCGCGCAAGACCTATGGACACGTGTCGGATGGCATGATCGCCTCTGCGCGCGAGCTCGGCCTCGGCGAGGAGCACGACGGAATCCTGCTGCTGAAATCGCTCGGCCTCGACCCGGTCGTCGGCACCGACGCGATCGAGCTGCTCGGCCTCGACGACTTCGCCGTCGAGATCAACGTGACGCCCGACCGCGGCTACGCCTTCTCGATTCGCGGTGTTGCTCGCGAGTACTCGCACTCGACGGGCGCGGCCTTCCGCGACCCCGCGCTCGCGGTGTCGGCGATCGAGCCTGTCGAGATTTTCTCCGTGGTGATCAACGACACCGCCCCGATCCGCGGCAAGAAGGGCGTCAGCGTCTTCGAGTCGCGTGTGGTTCGCGGCGTGGATGCGACCCGGCCGACCCCGCCGTGGATGGTGGCGCGGCTGACCCTTGCGGGCATCCGCTCGATTTCGCTGCCGGTCGACATCACCAACTACGTGATGCTCGAGCTCGGCCAGCCCATTCACGGTTACGACCTCGACACGCTGACCGGCGGCATCACCGTGCGTCGCGCAGCCGAGGGCGAGACCTTCGAGACGCTCGACGGCAAGGTGCGAAAGCTCAGCACCGAAGACCTGCTGGTCACTGACGATTCCGGCCCGATCGGCCTCGCCGGTGTCATGGGCGGTGCGAAGACCGAGATGACGTCGTCGACGGTGAACGTGCTCATCGAGGCTGGCAACTGGGAGGCCGTGTCGATCTCGCGCACCGCCCGCCGCCACAAGCTGCCGAGCGAGGCCGCGAAGCGCTACGAGCGCGGTGTCGACCCGGCGATCGCCGGCGTTGCCGCATCGCGCGTTGCGCAGCTCTTCGTCGAGCTCGCCGGTGCGACGGTCGACGGCCTCGGCTCCAGCTGGAGTGAAGCGGTAGCCGCCGAGCGGATCACCCTGCCCGAGGGCTTCATCGACGCTCTCATCGGCGTCGAGTACAGCGCCGACGAGGTCACCGACTCGCTCACCATGATCGGCGCCACCATCGAGGCGACGGATGCGGGCTACCGCGTCACGCCGCCGAGCTGGCGACCCGACCTCACCGACGCCCCCACCCTCGCCGAGGAGGTCGCGCGCATCATCGGCTACGACCGCATTCCGTCGGTGCTGCCCGTCGCCCCTCCCGGGCGCGGTTACACCCGCGAGCAGAAGCTGCGCCGGTCGGCCGCCAACGCGCTCGCGCTCGCCGGACTGACCGAGGTGCTCAGCTATCCCTTCGTTGACGAGTCCGCGTACCGTCTCGCCGGAGCGACAGAAGCGGTGAAGCTGGCGAACCCGCTCGACCCCGCCGCTCCCTTCATGCGCACCGCGCTGCTGCCCGGGCTCATCGAGACCGCGCACCGCAACGTCTCGCGTGGCCTCACCGACCTCGCGCTTTTCGAGATAGGTCACGTGTTCCTCGCGGACGGGCAGTACGGCTCCGGCCCGGTGCCGGCGAGCGGCACCTACCCGGGCGCCGATGGCATTGCCGCGCTCGACGCAAGCATTCCGCCGCAGCCGTGGCATGTCGCCGCGCTGTTCCTCGGGGACTCCGTCGCGCGCCAGCCGGGCAGCCCCGCGGTTACCGCCGGAATAGCGGATGCGCTCGCCGCCGTGCACCAGCTCGCCAGCACCCTGGCGGTCGAGATCCGCCTCGCCGCGGGATCACACCCCGCGCTGCACCCCGGACGCACCGCCGAGGTCTTCGCGGGCGACCGCTCCCTCGGTCACGCGGGGGAGCTGCTGCCGGCACTCGCCGAGCAGAGCAACCTGCCACGCGTCGTCGGATACCTCGAGCTCGACCTCGACGCGCTCATCGAGCTCGCCGCCCGCGAGGTGCTCACCGCCCCGATTGCGTCGTTCCCGGCCGCCACGCAGGACCTCTCGCTTATCGTCGCCACCGACATCCCCGCTGGTGCCGTTCTCGCGACGGTGGTCGAGGGCGCCGGCGAGCTACTCGAGCACGCAGCGCTCGTCGACGACTATCGCGGTGCCGGCGTGCCGGAGGGCAGCCGTTCGCTGACCTTCGCTTTGCGCTTCCGAGCAGACGACCGCACCCTCACCGCCGGCGAGGCGAGTGCGGCGAAGGCTGCTGCGGTCGCCCTCGCGGCGACGCGGCACGGGGCAACCACGCGCGAATGATCCGTCGTGCGGCGGTGCTCACGGCGGCGGTCCTGCTGCTCGCCGGGTGCACCGCTGCTCCGGCACCCGTCGAGACACCGACCGCTCCAGCCGCGGAGGCCCCGTTGCCCCAGCCGCCGGTGGGCGTCGTAGGCACCGGCGTGCTCGACGGCGCGCCCTTCAGGATCGAATGGGACGGCAGCACGTTCTGGCTCTCCGGGCTGGACACCGTGCCCGCCACCCCGGGGACCCTCATCGGGCTCTCCACCGAGATGGCGGTGGTTGGCGAGTGCCTCGGCGGCTACGCGCGCACCTTTGGACCGCCCTTCAGCCAGGCATTCAACATCGGCAGCGCACCCCGAGTGCGGGATGCGACATTCCTCGTGTCGATCTCGACGCTTGGCCCATATACCGGCAGCTGTGTTGGGCAACCAGTGCTGACTACCGCGCCCATCGATTGGACGATGACGCCCCTCTACCCCGACCTCACCGTGTCCGACTCGGGCGAAAGGGACGGCGCCGACGGAAGCGTCGTTAGCGAGGGCGACGTGCCGGTCTCGTACCGGGTGAAACAGGGTGACGTGGTGGAGCAGATCGCCACGCGCTTCGGCCTCACCGACGACCAGCTGCTCTGGCTGAACCCGCGACGACCTAACCCCGACATCGTCTATACCGACGAAAGCCTCAACCTCAGCCCGTCCAGGCGCTGAGGTCGAGGGTCTGGACGGGTTCGAGAACTACTTCTTGCCGCCGAGCAGACCGCCCAGGAGTCCACCAAGCATGTCTTGGCCCTCCTTGCTGCTGACCAAGCCGCCGAGGATGTCGCCGATGCCGCCAGACGACTCCTTCGTCTCTGCTGTGGTCTCGGTCTTCTTCGACGCCCCGCCGAGGAACTTCTGGGCGAGCCAGGCGAGAACGATGGGGGCCACGATCGGCAGAATTTTGGCGATGATGTCTTTGGTGACGTCGGCCTTGCCTGCGGCGGCCTCTTCGACAGCCTCCTTCTTCGGGCCGAAAACGTGGTTGACGATCTTCTTGCCGTCTTCCTCGTCGATGTCGTCGACCTTGGTGCTCCTCGAGGTGTGCCTGACGAGGGTCTTCTCCAGCTTGGCTGCGCCATCGGCATCGCTGGCGTTGGCCGTGAGGCCGGCCACGATGGTGGGCAGCGCAGTCGTGACCGCCGCTTTCGCTTCCTTCTCACTGATTCCCAGCTTCTTGGCGACATCGCCAATCGGGATCATCTCAATGAGACCGTCTAGTTCAGCCATAGCTACTCCCTCACGTTGCGGTGGTATCCACAGTAGTGATTGGCGTATTCACGCGGAGTCGTTGTAATGTGAAGCCGTGACCACGACTCGCGCCTTCGCTTTCGCAGCGCGACGTCGTGCCATGGACGAGCGATTCGGGGCGCCGGTTCGCTAACTGTTGCAAACAACAGTCTTAGCCAGCCGTCGCCTGCCCCAGCCTTCGTCCGTTTCTCTCTTAAGGTTGAGCCATGCCTCTATCCGTTGCCGTAGCCGGCGCATCCGGCTACGCGGGAGGTGAGCTGCTGAGACTCCTCGCAGCCCACCCCGAGTTCGACATTCAGACGGTCACCGCGTTCTCGAACGCCGGTGAGCCGCTGATCAGTACCCAGCCGCACTTGCGCTCGCTCGCCGGCCTCACGCTGCAGCCCACCACGCCCGAGGTGCTCGCGGGCCACGACGTCGTCTTTCTTGCTCTGCCGCACGGCAAGTCGGGGGAGGTCACCGCGGCCCTGCCCGAGGGCACCCTCGTCATTGACTGCGGCGCCGACCACCGCCTCACCGACGCGGCCGACTGGGCAGCGTTCTACGGCGGCGACTACTTCGGCGCGTGGACCTACGGACTGCCCGAGCTGGTGCACGCCGACGGCTCAAAGCAGCGCTCGCTGATCGAGGGCACGAAGCGCATCGCCGTACCCGGCTGCAACGTGACCGCGATCACGCTCGGCCTCGCACCCGCCATTCGGGCAGGCATGATCGAGGCGCAGGATCTTGTCGCGGTTCTCGCCGTCGGTCCGTCGGGAGCCGGAAAGAGCCTCAAGACGGAGTATCTTGCGGCCGAGATCATGGGCTCGGCATCCGCGTATGCCGTTGGCGGTACACACCGGCACAACCCCGAGATCCGCCAGAACCTCGGGGTTGCTGGCGGCATCGACGTGAGCATCTCGTTCACGCCGATGCTCGTGCCGATGTCGCGGGGCATCCTTGCGACGAGCACTGCTCGGCTCGCAGAGGGCGCGACCGCAGCAAGCATTGAGGCCGCCTTCGAGGAGGCCTACGCCGACGAGCCCTTCGTGCACCTCCTGCCCGCGGGCACCTTCCCGAGAACAGCGGACACCGTGGGCGCCAACACCGCTCTCATCGGCTTCGCCGTCGATGAGTCTGCCGGGCGGCTCGTGACGATCACCGCGATCGACAACCTCGTCAAGGGCACCGCCGGTGCCGCCATCCAGTCAGCCAACATCGCCCTCGGTCTCGACGAGACCGCCGGCCTCACCGTGAACGGAGTCGCCCCGTGAGCGTCACCCATGCGAAGGGCTTCGTCGCCTCCGGCGTTGCCGCCGGCCTCAAGTCGACCGGCAAGAACGACCTCGCCCTTGTGCAGAACCTCGGCCCGTCGTTCGCCGCGGCCGCCGTCTTCACGAGCAACCGCGCCAAGGCCAACCCGATCCTCTGGTCGCAGCAGGCGATCAGCGACGGCATCGTCAGCGCGATCATCCTCAACTCCGGCGGTGCCAACTGCTACACGGGCGCCTACGGCTTCCAGACCACTCACGCCACCGCGGAGGCGGTCGCTGACGGTCTCGGCGTCTCGGCGAGCGATGTTCTCGTCTGCTCGACCGGCCTGATCGGCTACGGCGGCGAGCAGTTCCGCGCCAGCCTGCTCGGCGCGGTGCCCGCATCGATCGCTGCCCTCAGCGACAACGGCGGGCAGGATGCCGCCCTCGCCATCATGACAACAGACAGCGTGCCGAAGACGGCGGTCGTCGATCGCGGCTCCTGGTCGATCGGCGGCATGGCCAAGGGTGCCGGCATGCTGGCCCCCGGGCTGGCCACGATGCTCGTCGTGATCACGACGGATGCCCTCCTCGGCTCCTCCGAGCTCGACGGCGCTCTTCGGGCCGCGACCCGGGTGACCTTCGACCGCCTCGACAGCGACGGCTGCATGTCGACCAACGACCAGGTGTCACTGCTCGCGAGCGGCGCATCCGGGGTGACGCCCACGATCGAGGAGTTCACGGCAGCCGTCACCGAGATCTGCGCGAGCCTCGCCGAGCAGCTGCAGGCGGACGCCGAGGGCGCAAGTCACAACATCGCGATTGAGACGATCAACGCCGCTAACGAGGAGGACGCCGTCGAGGTCGGACGCAGCGTCGCCCGCAATAACCTGTTCAAGGCCGCGGTCTTCGGCAACGATCCCAACTGGGGACGGGTGCTCGCCGCGGTCGGCACGACGCAGGCCGAGTTTGATCCCTACGACATCGACGTCACGATCAACGGCGTGCGGGTGTGCAAATCAGGTGAGCCCGACCGCCCCGCGGCCGATGTCGACCTCACGCCACGCGCCGTGCACGTGCTCATCGACCTCAAGGTCGGCAGCGCCACTGCGACCATCCTCACCAATGACCTCACGCACGACTACGTGCACGAGAACTCGGCGTACAGCAGCTGATGGGCGTCTTCAGACAGGCCCAGCAGCTCGAGGCTCCCATCAAGACGGCCGTGCTCATCGAGTCGCTGCCGTGGCTCAAGCGCTTTCACGGCGAGATCATCGTCGTCAAGTTCGGCGGCAACGCCATGGTTGACGACGAGCTCAAACGTGCCTTCGCCGAAGACATGGCCTACCTGCATTTCGCCGGCGTCAAGCCGGTCGTCGTGCACGGCGGCGGCCCGCAGATCAGCGCGCGCCTGGCCGAACTCGGCATCGCGAGCGAGTTCGCCGGTGGCTACCGCGTGACGACCGCCGAGGTCATGCCCGTGGTCAAGGAGGTGCTGACCGGTCAGGTCAGCGTCGAGCTGGCCGAGCTGATCGACGCGCACGGCGATCTGGCCACGGTGCTCTCGGGCGAGAGCGACGGCCTCTTTACCGCGGAGCGCCGTGGGGCAGTCGTCGAGGGGCAGCTCGTCGACATCGGCTTCGTCGGCGATGTTGTCGCGGTGGAACCGCGGTCGGTGCTCGACGCGCTTGCAGAGGGCCGCATCCCGGTTATTTCCTCCATTGCACCGGATGCCGCTGGGCAGCTGCACAACGTCAACGCCGACTCCGCGGCCGCCTCGCTGGCGATCGCGCTGGGAGCCGCCAAGCTTGTCGTGCTGACGGATGTTGCCGGACTCTACGCCGACTGGCCCAACCGCGACTCGCTCATCAGCGTCATCGACGCGACCGAGCTCAAGTCGCTGCTGCCGTCGCTGGAGTCGGGCATGATCCCGAAGATGACGGCCTGCCTCGAGGCGGTCGAGGGTGGTGTCGCGAAGGCGGCGATCATCGACGGCCGCGTCTCGCACAGCATCCTGCTCGAAGTGTTTACCCCCGAGGGAATTGGTACAGAGGTGATTCCCGCATGAGCTGGGTTCAGGACTACACGGACGCGATGATGAAGTCGGCGCCAACGCCCGGTGCGCTTCTTGTGCGCGGCGAGGGCTGCTACGTCTGGGACGTCGACGGCAAGAAGTACCTCGACTTTCTCGGCGGCATCGCGGTCAACTCCCTCGGCCACGCGCACCCGGTGCTGGTGAAAGCGGTGAGCGAGCAGGTAGCGAGCCTGGTGCACATCTCCAACCTGTTCGCGAGCCCGCAGCAGATCGGGTTGGCACAGGCGCTCACGCGTATCACCGGCGCGGGTTCTCAAGGAAGGGTCTTCTTCGGCAACTCAGGCGCCGAGGCGATCGAGGCGGCAATCAAGCTCGCGCGGCGCAACAAGCAGCACGGCACGATTCTCGCGCTCGAGAACTCCTTTCACGGCCGCACGACCGGCTCTGTCTCACTCACCGGCAAACCCGCGCTGCGCGAGGACTTCGAGCCGCTGCTGCCCCAGGTCGCGCACATCGGCTCGACCATCGAGGCTCTCGAGGCAGCGATGACCTCAGAGATCGCGGCGCTGGTCGTCGAGCCGATCAAGGGGGAGGCGGGCGTCATTCCGCTGCCCGACGGCTACCTGCAACGGGCGCGCGAGCTGTGCACAGAGTTCGGCGCGCTGCTCCTCATCGACGAGATCCAGACGGGCGCCGGTCGCACCGGCACGTGGTTCGCCTACCAGCAGGCGGGCATTGTGCCCGATGCGGTAGCCATCGCGAAGGGCATCGGCGGGGGAGTTCCCATCGGTGCTCTCGTGACCTTCGGTACGGCATCCGATCTGTTCACCAAGGGCCAGCACGGCTCGACCTTCGGAGGAAACCCGCTCGCCACCGGGGCCGCCGTCGCGGTCATCGGCGAGATCGAGCGGGCGGGGCTCGTCGAGAACGCTGCCGTGCGCGGCCCGCAGATCCGTTCCCTCGTCGAGGGGCTGCCGCTCGTCGAGAGCACCCGCGGCGCGGGCCTGCTCATCGGCATCGTGCTGTCGAAGCCGATCGCGTCCCAGGTCGCGATGACCGCCCTGCAGCTGGGGCTCATCGTCAACGCGGCGAACGACTCGACGCTGCGCATCGCACCACCCCTGATCATCGGCGACACCGAGATCACCGAGTTCGTATCCCTGCTCACCCAGGCCCTGGAGGCACACGCATGACCCGCCACTTTCTTCGCGACGACGACCTGACGCAGGCCGAGCAGACCGCCATTCTCGACCTTGCCGAGCAGCTGAAGACCGACCGCTACCAGGTCAAGCCGCTCGAGGGCCCACAGACGGTCGCGGTCATCTTCGACAAGTCGTCGACTCGCACCCGCGTCAGCTTCGCGGTCGGCATCGCCGATCTCGGCGGCTCGCCCCTGATCATCTCGACGGCGAACAGCCAGCTCGGCGGCAAAGAGACCCCGTCCGACACGGCCAGGGTGCTCGAACGCCTCGTCAGCATGATCGTCTGGCGCACCTTCGCCCAGTCGGGACTCGAGGAGATGGCGGCCGGCACCACGGTTCCCGTCATCAACGCGCTCAGCGACGACTTTCACCCCTGCCAGCTGCTCGCCGACCTGCTGACGATCCGCGAGCACCGCGGAACGCTCGCCGGTCTCACCGTGACCTTCCTCGGGGACGGGCGCAGCAACATGGGGCAGTCGTACCTGCTCGCCTGCGCGGTCGCGGGAATGCATGTTCGTGTCGCATCCCCCCTCGATTACAGCCCGGATGACGCCGTCGTCGCCGACGCCGACGCGATCGCCGCGAAGACCGGCGGCTCCGTCACCCTCTTCACCGATCCCCTCGAAGCCGTCAGCGGCGTCGACGTGGTGGTCACCGACACCTGGGTGTCGATGGGCAAGGAGGCCGAGAAGACCGAGCGCGTCGCGACCTTCGGGCAGTACCAGGTGAACGCTGAGCTCATGGCGCTCGCCAAGCCCGACGCGCTCTTCCTGCACTGCCTCCCGGCCGACCGCGGCTTCGAGGTCACGGCGGATGTCATCGATGGCCCGCAGAGCGTCATCTGGGATGAGGCCGAGAACCGCTTGCACGCCCAGAAGGCCCTGATGGTCTGGCTGCTGAAGGAGAACGCATGAGCTCGACCAATGAAGGCTCCCTCTGGGGCGCCCGTTTCGCCGGCGGCCCGTCACCCGAGCTCGCTGCGCTGAGCAAGTCGACGCACTTCGACTGGCAGCTCGCGCTTTATGACCTCGCCGGTTCCCGCGCTCACGCCGTTGCGCTGGCGAGCGCGGGCTATCTCGACGACGACGAGCTGGCGCGCATGACGACGGGGCTCGACGAGCTCGCCACGCAGATCCAGAGCGGCGCGCTCGTCGCGAAGCCCGAGGACGAAGACGTGCACGGCGCCCTGGAGGCCGCGCTCATCGAGGTCGTCGGTGCGGAGCTCGGCGGCAAGCTGCGCGCCGGCCGCTCACGCAACGACCAGATCGCGACGCTCGTGCGGCTCTACCTGCTCGACCACGCGACAGTGATCGCCGGGCAGGTGACAAGTCTCATCGAGGCCATCACGGCGCAGGCCACGCAGCACGTGAAGAGCGCAATGCCCGGCCGCACCCACCTCCAGCACGCGCAGCCCGTCGTGCTCGGGCACCACCTCGCCGCGCACGCGTGGCCGCTCGTGCGCGACCTTGAGCGGATTCGCGACTGGCGCGTGCGGGCATCCGTCTCGCCCTACGGGTCTGGTGCGCTGGCCGGCAGCTCCCTCGGGCTCGATCCGGCACTCGTTGCCCGCGAGCTCGGGCTCAGCGGCCCGCCAGAGAACTCGATGGATGCGACCTCGAGCCGCGACGTCGTCGCCGAGTTCGCCTACATCGCCAGCCAGATCGGCATCGACGTCTCGCGCTTCGCCGAAGACCTCATCATCTGGAACACGAAGGAGTTCGGCTTCGTGCAGCTCGACGACGCCTACTCGACCGGGTCGTCGATCATGCCGCAGAAGAAGAACCCCGACATCGCCGAACTCGCCCGCGGCAAGTCCGGTCGCCTCATCGGCAACCTCACCGGCCTGCTGGCAACGCTCAAGGGGCTTCCGCTCGCGTACAACCGCGACCTGCAGGAAGACAAGGAGCCGGTCTTCGACTCCGTGCAGACGCTTGAGGTGCTGCTGCCCGCCTTCACCGGCATGGTCGCGACCGCGCGCTTTGACACCGAGCGCATGGCGGCGCTCGCGCCCGAGGGCTTCTCGCTCGCGACCGACGTGGCGGACTGGCTGGTGCGGCAGCGCATCCCCTTCCGCGACGCCCACGAGATCAGCGGTGCGCTGGTGAAGTTCTGCGAGCTGAACGACCTGGCGCTCGACGAGCCCACCGACGAGCAGTACCTTGCGATCTCGCCGCACCTGACGGCATCCGTCAGGGAGGTGCTCACCGTCGAGGGCTCGCTGGCCAGCCGCAATGGCGCGGGTGGCACCGCACCCGCCCAGGTCGTGCTGCAGCTCGAGGCGCTCGCGGCTCGCGTCGCCGCCCTGTCCCTCTAGGCTTGACACCGTGTCCAAGGTTCTCAGCTCCCTCCCCGTCGGCGAAAAAGTAGGCATCGCGTTCTCTGGAGGTCTCGACACCTCCTGCGCCGTCGCGTGGATGCGTGAGAAGGGTGCGATTCCCTTCACCTACACCGCCGATATCGGCCAGTACGACGAGCCCGACATCGACTCGGTTCCCGAGCGCGCCCTGCAGTACGGCGCCGAGGGCTCCCGTCTTGTCGACGCGAAGACCGCGCTCGTCGAGGAGGGCCTGGTGGCGCTGCAGTGCGGCGCGTTCCACATCCGCTCCGGCGGCAAGACCTACTTCAACACGACCCCCCTCGGTCGCGTCGTCACCGGCACGATGCTGGTGCGCGCGATGAAGGACGACGGCGTCGATATCTGGGGCGACGGCTCCACCTACAAGGGCAACGACATCGAGCGGTTCTACCGCTACGGCCTCATGGCCAACCCCCGCCTGCGGGTCTACAAGCCGTGGCTTGACAGCGAGTTCGTTACTGAACTCGGCGGCCGCAAAGAGATGAGCGAGTGGCTGGTCGCCCGCGGCTTCCCCTACCGTGACTCAACCGAGAAGGCCTACTCGACCGACGCGAACATCTGGGGCGCAACCCACGAGGCGAAGAGCCTCGAAGAGCTCTCGAGCGGTCTCGACATCGTCGAGCCCATCATGGGGGTCGCTGCCTGGCGGGAAGACGTCGAGATCGCCACCGAGGAGGTCTCCGTGACCTTTGAGGCGGGCCGCCCCGTTGCCCTCAACGGCGTGGAGTTCACCGACCCCGTCGCCCTCGTGCTCGAGGCCAACGCGATCGGTGGCCGGCACGGCCTCGGCGCGAGCGACCAGATCGAGAACCGCATCATCGAGGCGAAGAGCCGCGGCATCTACGAGGCGCCGGGCATGGCCCTGCTGCACATCGCCTACGAGCGGCTCATCAACGCCATTCACAACGAGGACACCGTCGCCAACTACCACAATGAGGGTCGACGCCTCGGCCGCCTCATGTACGAGGGCCGCTGGCTCGACCCCCAGTCGCTCATGCTGCGCGAGTCGCTGCAGCGCTGGGTTGGCTCCGCCGTCACCGGCGAGGTCACTCTGCGCCTACGCCGCGGCGACGACTACACGATCCTCAACACGACAGGCCCGGCGCTCAGCTACAGCCCCGACAAGCTCTCGATGGAGCGCACCGGCGATCCGGTCTTCGGCCCGGGTGACCGCATCGGCCAGCTGACCATGCGCAACCTCGACATCGCCGAGTCGCGTTCGCGCCTCGAGCAGTACGCGGCCGCCGGACTCATCGGCGGGCCGACGGGCGACCTCATCGGTCGCCTCGAGCAGGGGGCCGCCGCCGAAATCATCGGGGGAGCAGACGCCACCCCTGACGAGCTTGCCCTCGACGCCGCCTCTGAGGGTGCCGCCTTCGACGCCGGAACGGACTGAGCATGACTCTCGACAAAGACCGCAAGAAGAACCTGCGCCCGCCCATGCGCCGTGGCACCTTCATCGTCATCATGAGCGTCGTCGCCGCGGTCTTCATCTTCGTCTTCGTGGTGCTCGCGGTGAGCGGCCAGTCGCTCTTCTAGACCGTGTTCGACCGCAGCGTCTTCGTCTCGCCCGCGACCGAGGTTGCGCCGCTGCTTCTCGGTGCGCTGCTCGAGGTCGATGACGTGGTGCTGCGCGTGACCGAGGTCGAGGCCTACCTCGGCATCGGGCTCGACCCGGGCTCCCACGCCTATCGGCGACAGGGAGTGAAGAACGCGACCATGTTCGGCCCTCCCGGCCACCTGTACACCTACTTCACCTACGGCATGCACGTCTGCGCCAACGTGGTCTGCTCACCCGAGGGGGACGCGTCCGCCGTGCTGCTTCGGGCGGGCGAGATCGTCGACGGCATCGAAATAGCGCGGATGCGGCGCACCACCTCCCGCACCGACGCCGACCTCGCGCGCGGCCCGGCCCGCCTCACCGTCGCCATGGGAATCGGGCTGGCCGATGACGGAGCCGACCTGTCGTCGTCCCGGGTGCGTCTCACGCTGCCAGCGGCGGCATCCGCCTATGAAACCAGCCAGCGCACGGGGGTCAGCGGTGCCGGCGGGCAACCCGAGTTTGCATGGCGGTTCTACCTGCCCGGCGAGCCGAGCGTCTCGCCCTACAAGGCGTGGGTGCCGAAGAAGCGCTGAGGTCATCCGCTGGGCTGACGACGCCCGGTGTCATCGCGCATAGCGTTGCAACATGGCCCGGTTCACCCCTGTCGAGCAGGGCATCGATCAGCTGGCACACCGGCTGCTCGCGAGGGTCCCGTCGACCGGCCCCAAGGCCTGGCTCGCCGAGTTCCTCGTCTTTGGCGCCAAGCAGGCGTGGGCGTGCATCTTTGGGGCGACCTTGCTTGCGGTGCTCATCGGCGCCCGACTCTGGTACCCCGAGGATGCGGCGCTCGCCCGCAATGACTTCCTGACGATCGCCGCGGTCATCATCCAGATCGTGATGGTGGTGGCGCGCCTCGAGACGCTGCGCGAACTGCGGGTCATCATCCTGTTCCACCTGGTGGGCACGGGCATGGAGCTGTTCAAGACGAGCGTGGGCTCCTGGGAGTACAGCGACGGGGGAGTGCTGCACATTCTCTCGGTGCCACTGTTCAGCGGCTTCATGTACGCGGCCGTCGGGTCGTACATGGTGCGGGTCTTCCGCCTGTTCGACCTCACCTTCGACCGCTACTCGCCGCGTTGGATTCCCGCCGTCGTCGCGGCACTTATCTACGTCAACTTCTTCGCCCACCACTACGTCTACGATTTTCGCTGGATCCTGCTCGCCGCCGTGGTCGTCATCTACGCGCGCTGCACGATGCACTTCCGCATCTTCCGCGTGACCGGACGGATGCCGATCCTGCTGTCGTTCGTGCTGGTCGCGACCTTCATCTGGCTCGCCGAGAACATCGCCACCTGGTCGAACGCGTGGGTCTACCCGAACCAGGCGGACGGCTGGCAGCTCGTCTCCCCATCCAAGCTCGTCTCCTGGTTGCTGCTGATGATCATCTCCGTCGTGCTGGTCACCTGGGTCTACCCACCCAAGCCGCCCCACGAAAACGCAGGAGATTCTTCACCTAGTCGCCCCGAGGCGCGGTAGCGCTCCCGTATTGAGAGCATTTCCTGCGTTTTCGTCTTGACCCGGTGATCGAGACCGAACGACACTCGAGCATGGGAAAAGTGCAGCACTTCGAGATTCCGGCCGACGACGTCGGGCGCGCCAAGGCCTTCTACGGCTCCGTATTCGGCTGGACCTACGAGCAGTTCGACGACGACAATGTGATGGTCAACGCCGCCAGCGATGACAGCATCGGCGGCGACATCTACAAGCGCGACAAGCCGCAGCCCCCGACGGTGGTGATCACGGTCGACTCCATCGAGGAGTCCCTTGACGCAATCATCAAATCCGGCGGACAACGCCTCGGCTCGATCGAGACGCTGCCGGGAATGGGCCGCTACGCCTACTTCACCGACCCCGAGGGCAATCGCCTCGGGCTGTGGGACACCAAGACGACCTAGTCATCTCCGCTACGGTTTAACCCGTGCCAGCATCCGAGTCCCTGCAGTCCCAGTCCAACGACGCAACTTTCGACGACGTCTGGGACGAGCTGCAGTACCGCGGCCTTGTGCACGTGTCGACGAACGAGGCCGAGCTCAAAGAGCTGCTGGCCGGACCGCCGATCACCTACTACTGCGGATTCGACCCAACCGCGCCCAGCCTGCACCTCGGCAATCTGGTGCAGCTGCTGACGATGCGACGCCTGCAGCTCGCCGGCCACAAGCCGCTCGGGCTCGTCGGCGGCTCGACCGGTCTCATCGGTGATCCACGCCCGACGGCCGAGCGCACGCTCACCGATCGCGAGACCGTCGTCGAATGGGTTGGATACCTCCAGGCCCAGGTGAGCAAGTTCCTGTCGACCGATGGCGACAATGCCATGCGCCTCGTCAACAACCTCGACTGGACGGCCCCGCTCAGCGCCATCGACTTCCTCCGCGACATCGGCAAGTACTTCCGGGTGGGCACGATGCTCAAGAAGGATGCGGTCAGCGCCCGCCTCAACAGTGACGCGGGCATCAGCTTCACCGAGTTCAGCTACCAGATCCTGCAGGGCATGGACTTCCTCGAGCTGTACCGCAGCTACGGGTGCGTGCTGCAGACCGGCGGCAGCGACCAGTGGGGCAACCTGACGAGTGGCACCGACCTCATCCACAAGGCCGAGGGAGCCAGCGCGCACGCGATCGGCACGCCTCTAATCACCAACAGCGACGGCACCAAGTTCGGCAAGAGCGAGGGCAACGCGATCTGGCTTGACCCTGCCCTCACGAGCCCGTACGCGCTCTACCAGTTCTGGCTCAACACGGACGATGCGGATGTCATCACCCGCCTCAAGGTCTTCACCTTCCTGACGCGGGCCGAGATCGAGGCGCTCGCCGAGGCCGTTGCGACGGAGCCGTTCAAGCGCGAGGCGCAGCGCCGACTCGCGCTGGAGGTCACAACCCTCGTGCACGGTGCCGCCGCGACCGGGGCGGCCATCGCCGCATCCGCCGCCATTTTTGGCAACGGCGATCTGGGGGAGCTCGACGCGACGACACTTGAGTCGGCGTTGCGAGAGCTTCCGAACACCACGACGACGGCCGACGCGACCATCGCGCAGCTGCTCGCCGACACCGGACTCAGCCCCAGCCTCAGCGCCGCACGGCGCTCGATCGGCGAGGGTGGCGTCTATGTCAACAACACCAAGGTGACGGATGACGCTGCCGCGATTGGCGCGTCTCCTCTCGTCTCCGGCATGGCCGTGCTGCGCCGCGGCAAGAAGACGCTCGCCGGCATCTTCGTGGAGTGACACGCCCGTTCCACGTCGTGACCCATTCGAGACGTGGATTGGATACGCTCAGTCTCGATTAGGCGAGGGGAATTCGCCTTCGCAAGGAGACCACAGCAATGACCCTTACCCCCGGCGGAGATCCGAACCACGCGAGCTCATTCGATTTCGGGCTCGGCAGCCCGACAGCGGGCGACGATGGCCAGCAGCCGACGAGGCGCAGCACGCGCGCGGCGCGGGTCGACTCTCGCTCGCTCGCCGTGCCTCTCATCGTTGCGCTCGTGAGTGTCGGGGTCATTGGGGGAGCAGCCTTTACCGGCTACACCCTGGTGAACGACTCTGAGCAGCAGGTCAAGTCCGACAGCGCGGCGCTCTGCGCCAACTTGGCCGAGACTCCCGGGGTTCTCTCGCAGCCTGGCTTCGGCTGGCCGACCGACGGGGCAGATATCACCACCACGCTTGAGCTGATGAAGGGCTACCAGGCGCGATGGGAGGCAATAGCGAAAGCGGCCCCGCCGACTATCAAGCCGGACGTGACCGCCGTCGCTGACGCCGCGGGCATCATCGTCTCGGGAATTGAGACGTCTAAGACCCTCGATCGACCGACCACTTTGACCAAAATGGACAGCGTTACGTCGAAGACGGCGATTCCTGCGTGGGTCGCGAAATACTGCGACTGAGAATTACACCCCTGTAATTCCGGGCTTCTTCAGCGCGACACGCCCGGGATGCGACGGAGTTTGGCGAGAGGCGCAAATCGCCCGTAGAGTAACTACTCGTCACCCCAAAGGTGCGGAAAGCGGAAGAGCTTCCCGGCCTCAAGAGGGACCAAATCCTAGCAATAAGAGCAGAACTTCTCTTTGAGATTCTGTCTCCACAACTTAGGATAAAAACCCACCTCGTGAGTAAGAACAAATCGATGTGGCGAGCAGCTTTCGAGCCGCAGCCGCCGATTTGACAAGCGAAGCGAGAGTGGTAAGTTAGACAAGTTGCCCGGCGCGAAAGCGAAGGCAGCGAATCTGACTAGGAAGGCCCTGGGTAGAAGCCGCAAGGTGAAAACCAGGAGCGCCCGATCCTTGAGAACTCAACAGCGTGCACAATGTCAAATGCCAAAAACCCGTGTGCGGTTTTTGTACTGATTCCATTCGGATGACGTACTGAACTGCACCGGATTCCTTTGGAAATAGATATAAACAAAACAAAGCAAGTCAGTATTGATTTGTTCTTGTCAGTTTCAAACTTGTCGTTCACCGTCATCCCATTCCGGGTGACACGAACGGCGCATAAACATTTATGGAGAGTTTGATCCTGGCTCAGGATGAACGCTGGCGGCGTGCTTAACACATGCAAGTCGAACGGTGAAAGAAGAGCTTGCTCTTCTGGATCAGTGGCGAACGGGTGAGTAACACGTGAGTAACCTGCCCCAGACTCTGGGATAAGCACTGGAAACGGTGTCTAATACCGGATACGAGCTTCAACCGCATGGTTAGGAGCTGGAAAGAATTTCGGTCTGGGATGGACTCGCGGCCTATCAGCTAGTTGGTGAGGTAACGGCCCACCAAGGCGACGACGGGTAGCCGGCCTGAGAGGGTGACCGGCCACACTGGGACTGAGACACGGCCCAGACTCCTACGGGAGG
>Ga0247732_10000057_pt1 | contig 77098 bp, 70 predicted proteins | sample UWRJL163409C2_FD_180940 | JGI IMG/M metagenome (GOLD analysis project Ga0247732, IMG submission 180940) | Plant litter microbial communities from Arlington Agricultural Research Station in Wisconsin, United States - UWRJ-L163-409C-2 | ecosystem: Environmental > Terrestrial > Plant litter >... | reverse complement strand
AGGTGACCAGGAGGCTGGCGTCTTCGCCGTCGTCGCTGATGAGCGTGGCATTGCGGATGTCGACGGTGCCGACCCGACCGTTGACGCCGTTGGCCGTCTCGACCTCTTTCGTCGTCGCCTGCGGGGTGATGAATGCGCAGCCGGCCGTGCCGACCACAAGAAGGGCGGCCATGGCCAGTGCGGCCCCGAGTCGTGCTCTCACAAGTTCCTCCAGAAGTGGTTCGGCGCAGCTCCCTCGGGGAGCTGGACGCGGACTTTCCTAGCCTACCGAATGACAGGCCCCGCGATCGGTCGCCGTGGGCCGCAGCAGCGTGGTGGGCAGTCCTTCGCGCGGGGAGGAAAAAGTGCGCCGTGGTAGACTTGTGGTCGCTGAAGGGATTCCATCGATGATTTTTGAAGTCGGCGAAACCGTTGTCTACCCCCACCACGGTGCGGCGACGATTTCCGAGGTCAAGACCCGCATCATCAAGGGTGAAGAGAAGATCTACCTCAAGCTCCGCGTCGCCCAGGGCGACCTCACCATCGAGGTGCCCGCAGAGAACGTCGAGCTCGTCGGCGTTCGCGACGTCATCGGCAGAGAGGGTGTCGACCGCGTGTTCGACGTGCTGCGCGCCCCGTTCACCGAAGAGCCGACCAACTGGTCACGCCGGTACAAGGCGAACCTCGAGAAGCTCGCGTCGGGCGATGTGATCAAGGTCAGCGAAGTGGTTCGCGACCTCTGGCGTCGCGACCAAGACCGAGGCCTGTCCGCGGGGGAGAAGCGCATGCTCGCGAAAGCCCGCCAGATCCTCATCTCCGAACTGGCCCTCGCCGAGAAGACCGACGAAGAGAAGGCATCGCTTGTTCTCGACGAGGTTCTGGCCTCCTAGCGCGTGAGCCTTCCTGCGCCGACGCCTCGCGTCGCGATCATCGTCGTGGCCGCCGGCAGCGGAACCCGTCTGGGCGAACCGCGCCCCAAGGCGTTCGTGGACCTCGAGGGGCGCAGCATCCTGTCGAGATCCCTCGACCCCGTCTTCGGGCTCGCCGAGCCGGCCCAGATCATCGTGGTCGCCCCGTCGACGCACGCGGCCGAGGCGCGCGACATCGTCGGGCGGGCCGCGGGCCATGCGTCGGATGCGTGCACCGTCGTCGTCGGGGGCGACTCGCGTCAGGCGTCGGTCGCGGCCGGGCTCGCCGTTCTGGAGCCCTCCGTCGAGGTCGTGCTCGTGCACGATGCCGCCCGGGCGCTCGCCCCGCGTTCGCTGTTCGAGAGGGTCGTCGCCGCCGTCGATTCCTCCGCCCGGGGAGCGATCCCCGGACTCGCCGTGAGCGACACGATCAAGCGTGTCGACGCCACGTCGACCGTACTCGAGACCGTCGACCGGTCGCAGCTGTCGGCCGTGCAGACGCCGCAGGCGTTTCCGCGCGCCGAACTCGTGGCCGCCTACGCTGCGGCCGACAGGGAGTTCACCGACGACGCCGCGTTGATCCAGCACGTGGGCGGTTCGGTCGCCATCGTCGCGGGAGATCCCCTGGCATTCAAGATCACGACCCCGTGGGATCTTCGCCGGGCCGCCCAGCTGCTGACCGAGGGCTCCTCGTCGGGCCGGCCGCAGGCATCCGGCCCGGCGTTTAGAACCGGCGTGGGCGTCGACGCGCACGCGTTCGACGACGGCCAGCCGCTCTGGATCGCGGGTCTCTTCTGGCCCGGCGAGGCCGGGCTTGCCGGGCACAGCGACGGCGACGCCGTGGCCCACGCGCTCTGCGACGCGCTGCTCTCGGCGGCGGGCCTCGCCGACATCGGCGGCATCTTCGGTGTCGACGACCCGCGGCTCGAGGGTGCGCACGCAGAGGTCTTCCTCGCCGAGACCCTGCGGCTCCTGCACGACTCCGGGTTCGCGCCGCTCAATGCGTCGGTGCAGCTCATCGGCAACCGGCCCAGGTTCGCGCCACGCAAGGCCCAGGCCCAGGAGCGCCTGACGGCATTGCTCGGCTGCCCCGTCTCCGTATCGGCGACCACGACCGATTCGCTGGGGTTCACCGGTCGGGGCGAGGGCATCGCGGCCATCGCGACCGCCCTCATCGCGCCGCTGCCGCGCCCGGCGGCGGGCGCGGGCGCGTAACAGGCCCTACGCGCCGCCTAAACTAGCTGGGTGGCGCTTCGACTGTATGACTCCAGAAGCCGGACCCTGTCCGACTTCGTCCCCCTCGTTCCCGACCAGGTGGGCATCTACGTCTGCGGACCCACGGTGCAGTCGTCGCCGCACATCGGCCACCTGCGCTCGGCGCTCGTCTACGACCAGCTGCGGCGGTGGTTGACCCACTCCGGCCACCACGTCACGTTCGTGCGCAACGTCACCGACATCGACGACAAGGTGCTGATGAACGCGGCCGGAAGCGACGAGCAGTGGTGGGCGCTGGCCTACCGCGTGGAGCTCGAGTTCACGGCCGCCTACAACGCTATCGGCGTCCTGCCGCCCACCTACGAGCCGCGTGCCACGGCGAGCATCCCCGAGATGCACTCGATCATCGCCCGCCTCATCGATAAGGGCTACGCGTACGCGGCCGACGACTTATCGGGCGACGTGTACTTCGACGCGCGGGCCTGGCCGCACTACGGAGAGCTCACGCACCAGAGCCTCGACGACATGGCCCCGGCGACGGACTCCGATCCGCGCGGCAAGAAAGACGTGCGCGACTTCGCCCTGTGGAAGGGGCGCAAGCCCGAGGAGCCCGAGTCCGCATCGTGGGTCAGCCCCTGGGGCGCCGGTCGCCCGGGCTGGCACATCGAGTGCTCGGCCATGTCGACCAAGTACCTGGGTTCCCGGTTCGACATCCACGGCGGCGGCATCGACCTGAGATTCCCGCACCACGAGAACGAACTCGCGCAGTCGACCGCGGCCGGAGATCCGTTCGCCAACTACTGGCTGCACAACGGGCTCGTCTCGGTGTCGGGCCAGAAGATGTCGAAGTCGCTCGGCAACTCGATCTTCGCCTCCGAGCTCATCGCGTCGGCGCGCCCGCTCGTGCTCCGCTACTACTTGGGCGCCGCGCACTATCGCTCCACCCTCGAGTTCCACGACGGCGCCCTCTCCGAGGCGGAGGCCGCGCTCGGCCGCATCGAGGGCTTCCTCGACCGGGCCCAGCGTCGACTCGACGGCACGCGCTTCTCATCCGACGCGGTGCAGGCCCTGCCCGACGACTTCGTCGACGCCATGAACGACGACCTCGGGGTGCCCCAGGCGCTCGGAGTCGTGCACGACACGGTGCGAGCGGGCAACGCGGCCCTCGACAACGAAGATCTCGTCGAGGCGGCGCACGCATTGGGCGCCGTCATCGCGATGACGAGCGTGCTCGGAATCAACCCCCTATCCAGCGAGTGGTCGACTGCGCAGAGCGGAGCGACCGATGTCGCTCTCGCCGCGCTCGTCGAACGACTGCTCGAAGACCGCCAGGCTGCCCGGGAAGGTCGCGACTTCGTCACGGCCGACCGAGTTCGTGATGAACTGAACGCAGCGGGCATCACTATTGAAGACGGTCCCTCGGGATCGCATTGGAGTCTCGATGGCTAAATCAGGAGCGAACAAGCCGACCAGGGCCGGCGCCGTGCGCAAGGCGAGCCGCGGCAAGGCCGTGGGGTCGGGCGGCCAGGGCCGCCAGGCCCTCGAGGGCAAGAAGCCCACGCCGAAGGCGGAGGACCGTCCGTACCACCCCGCCGGAAAGGCCAAGGCCGCCAAGGAACGCTTCATCGCGGCCGGTGGCAAGGGCGGTCGCAGCAGCAGTCGCGGAGCGTCGCAGGATCCCAACCGCAAGCCCGCCCCGCGCCGCAGCGCGAAGAACGAGGAGTTCGAGGTCGTGACCGGCCGCAACTCCGTGGTCGAGGCCCTGCGGGCGAAGATTCCGGCGACGGCGCTCTACCTTGCAACGCGCATCGAGATGGACGAACGCGTGAAAGAGGCCCTCGCCCTCGCCACCAACAGGGGCATCCCGATTCTCGAGGTCATGCGCCCCGAGCTCGACCGGCTCACGAGCTTCGACTCGGTGCACCAGGGCCTCGCGCTGAAGGTGCCCGCGTATGAGTACGCGCATCCCGTCGACCTTCTCGACGAGGTCATCTCGCGCGGCGACACCCCGCTGTTCGTTGCTCTCGACGGCATCACCGATCCGCGCAACCTCGGCGCGATCATCCGGTCGACCTCGGCGTTCGGCGGCCAGGGCGTCATCGTGCCGCAGCGCCGATCCGTCGGCGTCACGGCCTCCGCGTGGAAGACGTCGGCGGGCGCCGCCGCCCGAACCCCCGTTGCCATGGCCTCCAACCTCACGGCCACGCTCAAGGCGTTCAAGCAGAAGGGCGTCTTCGTGATCGGCCTCGACGGAGGCGGCGACGTGTCGCTGCCCGGCCTGTCGTTCGCCGACGGCCCGGTGGTCATCGTCGTGGGCAGCGAGGGCAAGGGGCTGTCGCGCCTCGTCACCGAGACCTGCGACGCCGTCGTCTCTATCCCCATCACCGCCGCCACCGAGTCGCTCAATGCGGGTATCGCCGCGAGCGTCACCCTCTACGAGATCTCGCGGCTGCGCGCGGCCAAGAAGTAGCCGACCCCTTCCACAGGCTCAGGCAACGAACCCGTTCCCTGAGCCTGTCGAAGGGCCGCCTCAGACCTTCAGGCGCCAGTCCTCGTCGTCGTCGGCTTCGACAGGAACCGATCCCGTCTGCACGTCGATCGGCAGCGTGATCGTTCCGGTCGGCGGGTCGATGACCGTCGCCTCGTCGCGGCGGTGACGGAGCACGTCATTGATGTAGGCGTTGAGCGCCTCGGCCAGAGGAATGTCGCGCCCCTGCTGCTCGCTCATGAACCACCGGTGCTCGAGAAGCTGGTGGAACAGCTCGGCCGGCTCGAGCTTGCGCTTGAGGTCGCGGGGAACGCTGCGCACGACGGGCTCGAACACCTTGGCGACCCAGTCGTGGGCCATCATCTCCTCGTCGTAGTCGTCTTTGCTGTAGCGGGCGCTGAAGTCGTCGAGGTCGTTCAGCAGGCGACGCGCCTGGTTCTCCTGGGCGTCGACGCCGGTGAGCCGCAGCAGCCTGCGCTGGTGATGGCCCGCATCCACGACCTTCGGCTGGATGCGCACGGTCGTGCCCTCGTCGTCGGTCTTGATGTCGAGCTCTTCGATGTCGAAGCCGAGCTCGTTCAGCCGGTCGACGCGCTGGTTGATGCGCCAGCGCTCCGATGACGAGAACGACTCCTTGCCCGTCAGCTCCGACCACAGGGTGCGATAGGCGGCGAGGATGCCGTTGCTCACCTTGATGGGGTCGAGCTGGTCGTCGACGCGGCCGCCGGCTTCGAGGTCCATGAGCTCGCCGGCGATGTTGACGCGGGCGATCTCGAGGTCGTTCTCGCGCTGGCCGTTCGACAGCCCGCCGGAGAAGAGCTTGCCTGTCTCGGCGTCGACGAGGTACGCGGCGAAGGCGCCGGCGTCGCGTCGGAAGAGCGTGTTCGAGAGCGACACGTCTCCCCAGAAGAAGCCGATCACGTGCAGGCGCACGAGCAGCAGCGCGAGAGCGTCGACGAGACGGGTGGCGGTGTCGGGGCGCAGCTGCTGCGAGAACAGGGCGCGGTAGGGAAGGGAGAACTTGAGGTGCCGGGTGACCAGCACGCTGGGCAGCGGATCGCCATCGGCGTTCGTGCGGTCGGTGATGACGGCGAGCGGATCGACGCACGGGATCTCGAGACTCTGGAGGGTGCGGAGCATCTTGTACTCGCCGCCGGCCATGTCCTCCGTGGTCTCCTTGATGGCGATGACGTGACCGCTGAGGTGGGCGAATCGCACGAGGTGGCGGGAGAGGCCCTTCGGCAGCGCGGCGATGTACTGGTCCTCCCATTCGCCGAGGGGCACGTCCCAGGGCAGATCGAGCAGGGCGGGATCGGTGATGGCCGAGGTGATATTGAGGGAACCCCTCATTGCTGCTCCTTGCTGGTGAGCCGGGTCGGCTTTCGTCGTCGACGAGCCGGGCGTGAACGAACCTGGTGGGACAAGCCTAGGCACAGACAAGTCGAGCCCGCCGCCCGTGCACCGAGCCGTGGGGCCGATGCATCAAGCGACGAGCTCGACTGGTGTGTACGTCAGGTACTAGCTGGAGACGACGGCCTTGTTGCCGAGACGCTCGCCCGACTCGGTGTCGAACACGTGAACGTGGCCGGGAGCCGCGGTCAGGTACACCGTGTCGCCGAGCGACGGGTGCGAACGGCCGTCGACGCGGGTGACGATGTCGGTCCGCTTGCCCTCGATCTCCGAGTGACCGTAGAGGTAGCCGTCGGCGCCGAGCTCTTCGACCAGGTCGACCTCGACCGCGAGGCCCTGGCCCTGCGTGGTCGACACGACGATGTCCTCGGGGCGCACACCCACGGTGACGCTCTTGGCGGTGGCCTGCGACAGCGTCTCGCGGTCGACCGGAACGACCGACGAACCGAAGGCGATGCCGCCGTCGACGATGTCGGCGTGGAACAGGTTCATGGCGGGGCTGCCGATGAAGCCGGCGACGAAGACGTTGTTCGGCTTCTCGTAGAGGTCGCGCGGGGTTCCGACCTGCTGCAGGAGGCCGTCCTTCAGCACGGCGATGCGGTCACCCATGGTGAGGGCCTCGGTCTGGTCATGCGTGACGTAGACCGTGGTGACACCGAGGCGACGCTGGAGCGACGCGATCTGGGTGCGCGTCTGCACGCGGAGCTTGGCGTCGAGGTTCGACAGCGGCTCGTCCATGAGGAACACCTGGGGCTGGCGCACGATGGCGCGGCCCATGGCGACGCGCTGACGCTGGCCACCGGAGAGCGCCTTGGGCTTGCGGCTGAGGTAGGGCTCGAGGTCGAGGAGCTTGGCGGCCTCGAGAACGCGGGTGGCGCGGTCTTCTTTGCCGACGCCCGCGATCTTGAGAGCGAAGCCCATGTTCTCGGCGACGGTCATGTGCGGGTAGAGCGCGTAGTTCTGGAAGACCATGGCGATGTCGCGGTCTTTCGGGGGAACGTCGGTGACGTCGCGGTCACCGATGAGGATGCGACCTTCGTTGACCTCTTCGAGGCCGGCGAGCATGCGCAGCGTGGTGGACTTTCCGCAGCCGGAGGGACCGACGAGCACGAGGAACTCGCCGTCGGCGACCTCGAGGTCGATCTTGTCGACCGAGGCGCGAGTGGCACCGGGGTAGATGCGGGTAGCTTTGTCAAAAGTGACAGATGCCATGGGTGTTGATCTCCTTCACCGGCAGGTACGTGCCGGACGATCCGTTGTGATGGATTGAACCGGACCGTCGACAGTGGCGGTCCATCGTCCAGTATGTCATGGTTCGGGGCCCCCGAATGAGGCACCCTGACTTCCTGTTTGGAGATTTCCCAGTCAAGCCCTCTACGCTGGGGGTTCCGGCCAGATTCGGCCCGGTCGCTTTTTCTTCTCTCTCACCCGGAGTTCTACACGTATGTCTTATGGCTCAGCCGGAGATGGTCGCCTCTCTAAGAACGACCGACGCGAAGCAGCCCGCGAAAAGGCCAAGGCCCTTCGTGAGCAGCAGCGAAAGAAAGACCTTCGAAACCGCATCTTCCTCTTCGGAGGTCTCGGCGTCGTGGTCATCGCGATCGGCGTCGCGGTCACCCTGATCATCGTCAGCGCGATCAAGCCGGCCGGCCCTGGCCCCCAGAACATGGCCAGCGACGGCCTCACCGTGAGCCAGGGCTTCGTCGCCACGACCAGCCCCTCGCAGGCTGCAGACGCCGACCCGACGGTGCCGACGCCCGACTACTCGACCGGCGTCGTCGACATCCAGGTCTACGTCGACTACCTGTGCCCCTACTGCGGCCAGTTCGAGGCGACGAACTCCGAGCAGATCGGCCAGTGGATCGAATCCGGCGCCGCCACCCTCACGACGCACCCGCTCGCCATCCTCGACCGCGGATCCCTCGGAACGAAGTACTCGACCCGGTCGGCGAATGCCGCGGCCTGCGTGGCCAACTACTCGCCCGACAACTTCTACGACTTCAGCGCCCTGCTGTTCAAGAACCAGCCGGCAGAGAATACCGAGGGACTCGACAACGCCGCGCTCAAGGGCTACGTCACCGAGGCCAAAGCAGACAAGGTGTCGCAGATCGAGAAGTGCATCGACGACACGCAGTTCAAAGACTGGGTGAGCGCGTCGACGGCCCGTGCCCTCAAGGGTCCGCTGCCGAACACCGACGTCGAGAAGGTCGAGGGCACGCCCACCGTCCTGGTCAACGGCCAGCAGTACTCCGGCTCGCTGACCGATGCCGACGCGTTCTCGGCCTTCGTCCTCCAGGTCGCCAGCGAGGCGTACTCCACTGCGACGCCCACCCCCACGCCCGCGCCGACCGTCGCCCAGTAGCGCGTCGCCTGGAACGCCTCGATCGGGCCGCGGCTCGTGGCTAGAATGAGGTGTTCCACCTGCCGGCGTGGCGCAATTGGTAGCGCACCGCTCTTGTAAAGCGGGGGTTACGGGTTCAAGTCCCGTCGCCGGCCCCATTCCTGAGAAGCCCGTCGGATCCATCGAGATCCGGCGGGCTTCTCGCGTAAGCGATCGCGCTGCATCGACTCTCTCTTAGTGGGAGAGGAGTTCATCGTGTCGTTCGAGCTATCACGCCGCAGGAGCGGTGCGGCGTCGGTGCGCGTCGTCATCGTGGCGGCGCTCTTCGCCGTTCTCGTGGCCGCGGGCATCGTCGCCGCGGTCACGTCGATGTCTGCCGACGCTCAGCACGCCCGATCGACCCCGAGTCCCATGCCCAGCGTCGAGCCCGTCGACCCGCAGCTTGCCGCGGCACGGGCCGAGGCCGCCACCACGGTGGAGCGATTGCTCCCCATCGCCAACAACGCCGCGGGCATGGCGTCTGCCGACTCCATCGCGGCCCTGCAGCGCGACGTGGCCGGCCTCGACACCGCGTCGAGGGTCGGCTCGCAGCTCGATCTGGATGCGGCGGGCGCCGCGGTGCAGGCATCCCTCGCCGCGTTCGGTACGAGCGCGGCCGAGACCTGCGAGAGCCAACTCGCGGCAGGTGCCGGAGGCGCCGAGTGGGCGGTCGAGGCCACCGATCCCTGCGCTGCGGTGCGAGGGGCGCTCTCCGCGAATGCCGACGTCGTTCCCGCGCTCACGGCGCTCGAGGCGGTCGGTGTACCCGCTACGGTGTAGACGAGCGAGGGACTGTTCTTGAGCCGCACACGATATCTACCCGATTCGACAGCGCCAGGGTTGCCGGTCATCGTCTTTGTGGCCCTGCTGATCGGTGGGGGGTGGGGCCTCGTGGCACAGGTGTCCGGGGGTCGCGGTCCTGGTGTGCCGTTCATGCTGCTATGGCTTGCCATATGCCTGTTCAACGGCTACGTCTGGCTCATCCGTGTCGCATACAAGATCGAACTCGACCATGGAGATCTGTTCTGGTTCTCGCCGTTCCGGCGTGGCTCGATCCCCATCAGGGAGATCCAATCGATCGAGCGCTGTGCGCTCTCGAGTCAGCTCGTGCGGCTGACCCCGGCCGACGGCGCCTCAGTGATCATCCGCAATCATCGGGAGTTCTCGAGTCTCGTCGCCGACATCCTGGCGGTGCACCCCGGTGTGACCGTCGGCGAGATCTCTATCGGCCTGTGGGGTCGCGGGTCAGGCTCGGTCATTGCCTACAAGAAATTGGTCAACTGACGCGTGTCCGCCGGGCCGACCGGGCTCAGGCCCGCGAGGCGCTGCGGCGGTCGACGCCGAGCGAGACGAGCAGGATGGCCACGCCCACGATCGACAGGCCGATTCCCACCCAGGCCGGCGCGATGTATCCGAAGCCCGCTGCGATGACGACGCCGCCCAGAAACGCGCCGAGCGAGTTGCCGAGGTTGAGGGCCGAGTGATTGAGGGCCGCGGCGATCGACTGGGAGTCGTGCGCGACATCCATCAGCCTGGCCTGGATCGTGGGTGACGCCGCCGACACGAACGCGCCGATGAAGAAGATCGAGATGAACAGGCCCGGAGTGCTGGCGGCCGTGAGACCGAATGCGAGGCAGGCGAGGCCGATGCCCGGCATGAAGATGAGCAGCGAACGCGCCACCGACTTGTCTGCGGCCCACCCGCCGATGAAGTTGCCGATCGTCATGCCCACGCCGAAGGTCACGAGCACGAGCGGCACGACCGCTGCGCCGAGGCCCGTCACATCGGTGACGACCGGGGCGATGTAGCTGTAGACGGCGAACATGCCGCCGAAGCCGATCGAGGCCATGGCCAGGGTGAGCCAGATCTGCGGGCGGGAGAAGGCCTTGAGCTCGTTGCGGATCGTGCTCTCGGGGTTGCCGGCCTGGAACGGCACGGTCGCGATGATCGAGACGAGGGTGGCGGCGAAGATCACCGTCACGAGCCAGAATGCGCTGCGCCATCCGAAGTGCTGGCCGAGATAGGTGCCCACGGGAACGCCGACCACGTTCGCGATGGTGAGGCCCGACAGCACGAAGGCGACGCCCCGGGCGCGTTTTCCCGGGCCCATCAGGGTGGCCGCGACCAACGAGGCGATGCCGAAGTAGGCGCCGTGGGGAAGACCCGAGACGAACCGGGCCGCGAGCACCCAGCCGAACGAGGGCAGGATCGCCGTGGCGAGGTTGCCGATCACGAAGCAGGCGACCAGAACCGTGAGCAGGCGTTTGCGCGGCCACCGGGCGGCAGCCGCAGCGATGGTCGGAGCGCCGACGACGACACCGAGCGCATACGCCGAGATCAGGTGACCCGCTGTGGCGTTGGCGTCGGCCGAATTCGCGGCGTACAGCCCGGGCAGCAGGTCTTGAGCGATGTTCGGCAGCAACCCCATCGACACGAACTCGGTGACACCGATTCCGAAGCCGCCCAGGGCCAGGGCGAGCAACGCCAGCCACCGGCGGGTGGGGGAATAGCGCAGGTGACCGACCGGCGGTGCGTCGTCTGCTCGGGTGGGCGGATTCTGCGCCCACACCTGTGGCCCTGTCGCTGGGGGAGTCACGCCGAGATCTGTCACGAGAACTCGATACTAGCCCGCGGAGGACCGGGCGTCGAATCGATTCGAGCGGCGTGCGGTCAGAGCGACGAGAGATGTCGGCGGGCGTCGACCCGTGAGCGGCGGGAGGAGCGCGGCCGCTCGGGGTAGCGACCCACATAGATCCACCCCAGCATCTGCTCGCCGGGCTCGAGGCGATGCGCGAGCCTGACGGCATCGCTCCGGGTGTGGATGCCGGTGCGCCACATCGCGCCGTAGCCGCGCTCGTGCAGCAGCAGGTTGAGCGAATGGGCCACACCGGATGCGACAGCCTCCTGCTCCCAGTACGGCACCTTGAAACTGGGGCGGGGTGACACGATCACCGCGAGCAGCAGGGGTGCCCGGTAGGCCTTGCGGATGCTCTTGTCTGCGTCACGACCGTCGAGCCCCGCGGCCGCGGCAAGGCTCTCGCCGACGATGCGCCGGGAGTCACCGCGGATCTCGAGGATGCGCCACGGGGTCATCCCCGAATGGTCCGCGACCTGCCCGGCGGCCTCGATGAGCTCCAGGAGCTCGTCGTGGCTCGGCGCCTCGTCGGTGACCTTCGAACTCGAGCGGCGTTCCTGCATCGCCTCGAAGACGGATGCCACGCCCTTACTCGGCCGGGTCGAACTCGAGCGAGATCGAGTTCATGCAGTACCGGTCGCCGGTGGGCGTCTGGGGTGCATCGTCGAAGACGTGGCCCAGGTGGGAGCCGCACGTGGCGCACCGCACCTCTGTGCGCACCATTCCGAGCGTGGAGTCGGTGATCAGCTCGACGGCGTCGGTCGACGACGGATCGTAGAAGCTGGGCCAGCCGCAGTGCGAATCGAACTTCGTGGTGCTGCGGAAGAGCTCTGCGCTGCAGGCCTTGCAGCGGTAGATGCCTTCACGGCCCTCGTCGAGCAGTTCGCCGGTCCACGGGCGCTCCGTCGCGGCCTGGCGCAGCACGGCGTACTCGTCGGCAGACAGCTCCGCCCGCCAGTCCTCATCGCTCTTCTGAACGTCGTAACTCATCGACAGGACACTCCTTCTCCGCCCCGCGGTCGCGGCTTCGCGATCGGCCAGGGCTTCTTCCATCATCACAGTAAACTTGGCCCCCGTGCCCCTCGAAACCGTACCCACGATCGTGCAGAAGAGCTGGAGCGAGCTGACCACAGAGGAGCTCTACGAGATTCTCAAGCTGCGCACCGACGTGTTCTATGTGGAGCAGAAGGTCGACGAGAGCGAGCTCGACCGCCGCGACAGAGAGCACACCACCGATCACCTGTGGATCGCGGGGGAGAACGGCGACGTGGCCGCCTATCTCCGTGTGCTTCGCGACGAGGTCGCGGAATACGAGGACGCGCACCGGCTGCCGGGCCGCGTGGTCGTCGGCCCCGCCTACCGGGGAAGGGGCCTCGCGCAGCTCCTCCTGGCGAGAGTCGTCGAGCTCTACGGCTCCGAATCTCTGCTGCTTCACTCGCAGAGCTACATCACGGGCCTCTACGCCGCGTTCGGATTCGTCGCCGTGGGCGACGAGTTCATGGAGGCGGGCATTGCGCACCGCACCATGTATCGGGCCGGTCGCTAGGCATCGCGGCATGCCCGCCTCATTCGGCTGATCCAGAGCATGCGGCCCATAGGATGTTGACGATCGGGGGGCCGGACGGCTCCCGGGCACGAAGTGGAGGCCTTGTGGGAGCCGCGAAAGATCTCGACGAGCAGCGCTCGGGCGACGGCGCCGCGCCGGCCCTCGGTGCTCGCGACATCGCGATCCTGGCTTTCGAACGCACCTGGTGGAAGCACGCCGGTGTCAAGGAGCAGGCCATTCGTGACGAATTCGGTCTCTCGGCCGCCCGCTACTATCAACTGCTGGGCGCTCTCATCGATTCGCCCTCCGCCCTCGCTCATGACCCCATGCTCATCAAGAGACTGCACCGAGTGCGGGATGCCAGGACGGACGCGCGATCAGTGCGCCTCACGTCCCTCGACGACTAGGACCCAGACCACACCATGGCCAAGCCTGAATCCGACCGCTTCGACACCATCCCGGCAGACCTCCATCGCACGGGAGCCCACCGAGGGCCGCGTCGCAAGGGCCGCGGCTGGATCGCGTTCGCGTGGGCCGCTCTCGCGACAGGAGTCATCGTCGCCGGAGGCGTGGTGGGCCTCGCCATCATCAACGACAACATCCAGTTCGGGGGCATTCTGGGCGGAACGACGGCCTCGACGCCGACGCCGACGCCCACTCCGACGCCCACGATAACTCCCATCGTCGATCCGGCGGTCACGGTCACCATCCTGAACGGCACAGAGACCGCGGGTCTGGCCGCCAGCGTCGGCGAAGCCATGCGCGAGGCGGGATGGGCGGGCGTCGGCTCCACCGCCAACGCGAGTGCCACCGACTTCAAGACGACCACGGTCTACTACGTCGATCCGGCGAACGAAGCAGCCGCACTCGGCCTCGCCGACTCCCTGTTCGCCAAGGCCACCGCCGATGCGTCGGCGAACGGCGTCGCGCTGTCGATCACCTCCGTGCGGGTCGAGCAGTCCGACCAGTTCCAGGGAGCGCAGCTCACCGTCGTGCTCGGCGCCGACTTCGTCGAACCGTCTGCAGACGGCTCGACCGACGAGCCCGTCCAGTAGGCCGGGTGGAGGCCGCATCGCGGCCCCATATTTCGGTGATGTTTCCGTCGTGTTGAGATGCGGAAACGGATGCCCCGATTTGCCGACATCGCCCGCAATCCGGCGAATGCGCTGATTAGTATCAGCCTTGGTCGCCCGTGTTTCTTCGGGTGTCCTGATGACACACATTCGGCAATGGGAGTAACAATGGCGAACGGAACCGTGAAGTGGTTCAACGCTGAGAAGGGCTACGGCTTCATCACCGTCGACGAGGGAGGACAGGACGTCTTCGTCCACTACTCGGCGATCGAGATGGGCGGCTACAAGGTGCTCGAGGAGGGCCAGCAGGTCGTCTTCGAAGTGGGCACCGGAGCGAAGGGTCCGCAGGCCGAAGCCGTTCGGCTCGCCTGACCCCCTTACACACTCGACCGCATCGCATCCGCGATGCCCGACACACTGAACGCCGTCCGCGAACGCGGGCGGCGTTCGCTGTTGCGGCTTGCACTCGCCTGCCCTGAGTGCCAATATTGTCTTAGCACTCTCTCCAATGGAGTGCTAATTCTTTGATTGTCTCCGGGAGGGACAGAAACACTTATGGCAAAGATCATTGCTTTCGATGAAGAGGCCCGTCGCGGCCTCGAGCGCGGCCTGAACATTCTCGCCGACGCAGTCAAGGTCACGCTCGGCCCGCGCGGTCGCAACGTCGTCCTCGAGAAGAAGTGGGGCGCTCCCACCATCACGAACGACGGTGTGTCGATCGCGAAGGAGATCGAGCTCGACGACCCGTACGAGAAGATCGGTGCAGAGCTCGTCAAAGAGGTCGCCAAGAAGACCGATGACGTCGCCGGAGACGGTACGACCACCGCAACCGTGCTCGCCCAGGCGCTCGTTCGCGAAGGCCTGCGCAACGTCGCGGCCGGCGCCGACCCGATCACCCTCAAGCGCGGCATCGAGAAGGCCGTCGCCGCTGTGACCGCCGAGCTCATCGCCAACGCGAAGGAGATCGAGACGAAGGAAGAGATCGCCGCGACCGCGTCCATCTCCGCCGGAGACCCCGAGATCGGCGCGCTGATCGCCGAGGCGATCGACAAGGTCGGTAAAGAGGGCGTCGTCACCGTCGAGGAGTCGAACACCTTCGGCACCGAGCTCGAGCTCACCGAGGGCATGCGCTTCGACAAGGGTTACCTGTCGCAGTACTTCGTCACCGACCCCGACCGCCAGGAAGCCGTCTTCGAAGACCCCTACATCCTGATCGTCAACAGCAAGGTCTCGAACATCAAGGACCTGCTGCCGATCGTCGACAAGGTCATCCAGAGCGGCAAGCAGCTGCTGATCATCGCCGAAGACGTCGACGGCGAGGCCCTGGCCACGCTGGTCGTCAACAAGATCCGCGGCATCTTCAAGTCTGTGGCCGTCAAGGCTCCGGGCTTCGGAGACCGTCGCAAGGCGCAGCTGCAGGACATCGCGATCCTCACGGGTGGACAGGTCATCTCTGAAGAGGTCGGCCTCAAGCTCGAGAACGTGACGCTCGACCTGCTGGGCAAGGCCCGCAAGGTCGTCATCACGAAGGACGAGACCACGATCGTCGAGGGTGCCGGCGACGCCGACGCCATCGCAGGTCGCGTTCAGCAGATCCGCAACGAGATCGAGAACACCGACAGCGACTACGACCGTGAGAAGCTCCAGGAGCGTCTCGCCAAGCTCGCCGGTGGCGTCGCCGTCATCAAGGCCGGCGCGGCAACCGAGGTCGAGCTCAAGGAGCGCAAGCACCGCATCGAAGACGCCGTGCGCAACGCCAAGGCAGCCGTCGAAGAGGGCATCGTCGCCGGTGGTGGCGTCGCTCTCATCCAGGCCGGCAAGACCGCTTTCGAGAAGCTCTCGCTCACGGGCGACGAGGCGACCGGTGCGAACATCGTCAAGGTGGCCATCGACGCTCCGCTGAAGCAGATCGCTCAGAACGCCGGCCTCGAGCCCGGTGTTGTGGCCGAGAAGGTTCGCAACCTGCCCGTCGGACACGGCCTCAACGCCGCGACCGGCGAGTACGTCGACATGCTGGCCGCCGGCATCAACGACCCGGTGAAGGTCACGCGCTCCGCGCTGGTCAACGCCGCGTCGATCGCCGGTCTGTTCCTCACCACCTCGGTGGTCGTCGCAGACAAGCCCGAGAAGGTTGCGGCCCCGGCCGGCGACCCCACGGGTGGCATGGACTTCTAAGTCCCTCGTCTGACCAGACCGAGGTCTGAAAAGACAAGACACAAGCGGGCGGCTCCTTCGGGAGTCGCCCGCTTCGTCGTTTCTACACGGCGAACATGCGCACGTTCTGCATCTCGACGTCGGCGTAGGTCTGCGCGGCCGCCGACAGGGCCTGGGTGATGGAGGCCAGGCTCTCCTCCACCCGGGTCTGGGTGCCCCGCCAGTCGGTCACGACGGCCTGGAAGGCCACCGCCGCCTGGCCCGTCCAGCTGCCCTCGAGAGAGGTCAGCTGACCGTGCATGGCGGCGACATCGGCCTGGATGCGATCGATGGTGCTGCGAATGGACGATGCACTGGCGCTGACGGCCTCGCTGTCGACCTGGTACTGGCTCATGATGGATGCCTGCTCTTTCGTCTGGCTGCGGTGGTGCCGACCGGTCGGTCGGCAGCTGCAACGGTAGACGCGCGAGCGGGCCTGTCAGGAGGCCGAGTCGGAGCCTGTGGATGACTCTGCGGGGGCCTGCTCGATGAGGAGAGGAAGAGAGACGCGGAAGGTGGCTCCGCCGCCCTCTGTCTCGAGGGCCCGCACCGTTCCGCCGTGCGCCGCGACGATCGAGGACACGATGGCGAGGCCGAGGCCGCTTCCGCCCGTTTCGCGTGTACGAGAGCTGTCGGCTCGCCAGAAGCGCTGGAAGATCTTCTCGCGGATCTGCGGTGGGATGCCCTCGCCGTGGTCGATGACGTCGACCGTGGCCAGCCTGTTGGCCTCGTCGACGCTGACCGCGAGTTCGATCGGGCTGTCGCTCGACGTGAATCGCAGCGCGTTGCCGATGAGGTTGGCGAGCACCTGCCGGATCTTGTTCTCCTCGGCCATCACCAGGGGCTGGATGGCGTTCTCGTCGTCGGTGTTCTCGAGCTCGAACGACGGAGTCACCGTGGCGGGAAGCACCACCGCCTCGGAGGAGGCGGCGTTCGGCTGCGCCGGGCGTGCACCGCGGCGACGCAACCGTGCGAACGCCGAGGAGAAGGGGATCGATCCGGTGGCCGACTGGTCGGATGCGGTGGCCGGGTCACCGGCATCCGGTTCGTCATCGCTGGCCACGGCGACGGCGGGGTTGAAGGTGATGACCGGGTCTGAGGGGCGCGAGGTCGAGACCCGGATGACCCGGCCCGGGCTGGAGGCGCGCGCGTCGAGCGCCGCGTCCATGGCGATGGGGATCAGGTTCACGGGGCTGAGCTTGAGAGGCTTGGTCTCGTCGAGCCGGGCGAGTTCGAGCAGGTCCTCCACCAGGGAGCCCATGCGGATGGCCTCCTTCTCGATGCGATCCATGGCCTGGCTCACGTCGTCGGGGGTCTGCAGCGCGCCCATGCGATAGAGCTCCGCGTAGCCGCGCACGGACACCAGGGGGGTGCGCAGCTCGTGGCTGGCGTCGCCGACGAACCGTCTCATCTGCTCGATGGTTCGAGCCCTGTCGTCGAAGGCGCGGTCGATGCGGCTGAGCATGGTGTTGAGAGACCGGTTGAGCCTGCCGACTTCTGTGTTGGGGGTCTCCACCGCCATGCGCTGGCTGAAGTCTCCGCCGTCGGCGATCGCGGCGGCCGTGCGCTCCACCTGTCGGAGGGGCGCAAAGGTGCTCGTGACGAGGAGGCGGGTGAGCATGGCGCCCAGCACCACGACGCCGATTCCGAAGGCGAGGAAGATCGACAGGTAGGTCGTGGTGGTGTCTTCGGTGTCTTCGAGTGACTGTGCGATCACGAGGGTGTTGTTGGTGCCGTAGTTGTCGACGGGCAGCACCATGGCCACGGCGAGCCAGTCGGACGAGCCCTTCGTGCTCTTCACGGTGAAGCGCTTCTCACCCAGTGTCGTCGCCATCGACATGTCCATGCCTGAGACAGCGGGCGCGGCCATCCCGGTGCCGTCCCAGTTCGTAACAAGCGGCTGCCCGTTGGCGTCGAGCAGGGCCACGTAATAGGTGTCGGGGGCGGAGAGGACGTCGTCGTAGTCGAAGCCGCGCTTGTTCGCATCAGGCCCGAGAACAGAGGTGGGTTCGGCGTACGCGTTCTGCAGTCGCGTGTCGACCTGATTGAGCAGGTAGGTGCGCAGAACGGTCATGGTGCCGATTCCCGACACGATGAGGCCGAACGTGAGCATCAGCACGGTCACGCCGGTGATCTTGTTGCGCAAGGAGATCGCGTTCCAGCGCGTGAGTATTGAGTGCTGCATGTCGACCATCAGGTTACGCGAACCTGCTGGAGATGCGCCCTATGCCTTCGACACCTTCAGCATGTAGCCGAAACCACGCTTCGTCTGGATGAGCGACTCCTCCGAGTGGGCGTCGAGCTTGCGCCGCAGGTAGGAGATGTAGCTCTCGACGATGCCGGCGTCGCCGTTGAAGTCGTACTCCCACACGTGGTCGAGGATCTGAGCCTTCGACAGCACGCGGTTGGGGTTCAGCATGAGGTAGCGCAGCAGCTTGAACTCGGTGGGGCTCAGCTCGATGGCCGAATCTCCCACGTAGACCTCGTGCGTGTCCTGGTCCATGGTGAGTTCGCCGGCGCGGATGATGGCGTCTTCGTCGGCCTGCATGGTGCGTCGCAGGATGGCCTTGATGCGGGCGACGATCTCGTCGAGGCTGAAGGGTTTGGTGACGTAGTCGTCGCCGCCGACGGTGAGACCGGTGATCTTGTCTTCGGTGTCGTCCTTCGCCGTGAGGAACAGGATCGGCGCGGTGTAGCCGGATGCCCGCAGGCGCTTGGTGACGCCGAAGCCGTTCATGTCGGGCAGCATCACGTCGAGGATGATCAGGTCGGGTTCTTCTTCGAGAACGGCCGAGATGGTCTGTGCGCCGTTCGAGACGGCTCGCACGGCGAAGCCGGCGAAGCGGAGGCTCGTGGTGAGCAGATCGCGGATGTTGGGTTCGTCGTCGACGATCAGAATGCGTGGGCCAGTCATGGGCTCAATTATCTGCGGGTTGTCTGGGCGTTGTCTGGGAGTGGTTGGGGAACAAAAGTCAACTTTCCTGTGAGTCCCGACGCCGTGCCGCTTCTCAGCGGGTGGGCTGCGGGCTGAGCTCGTCGGCGTCGAGGATCGTGTAGCTGTAGCCCTGCTCGGCCAGGAAGCGCTGGCGGTTCTGCGCGAAGTCCTGGTCGACGGTGTCGCGCGCGACGAGCGTGTAGAAGTTGGCCGACAGGCCCGACTCCTTCGGGCGCAGCAGCCGACCGAGGCGCTGGGCCTCCTCCTGGCGCGATCCGAACGACCCCGACACCTGGATCGCGACACTCGCCTCGGGCAGGTCGACCGAGAAGTTCGCGACCTTGCTCACCACGAGGATGGGCTCCGTGCCGTCACGGAACGCCTCGTAGAGCCGCTCGCGCTCGGCGACGGGGGTGGCTCCCGTCAGCGACGGAACGCCGAGCTCTGTCTCGAGCTGCTGCAGCTGGTCGAGGTACTGCCCGATCACCAGGATGCGCTCGCCGGAGTGTTTCTCGATGAGCCGTTTGACGACATCCAGTTTCGCGGGGGCCGTGGCGGCCAGGCGATACCGTTCGTCGTCGGCCGCAGCCGCGTACTCGAGTCTCTCGTTCTGGGGAAGGTCGATGCGCACCTCGAAGCACTCGGCGGGGGAGATGAAGCCCTGGGCCTCGATCTCCTTCCACGGCGCATCGAAGCGCTTGGGACCGATGAGGCTGAACACGTCGCCCTCGCGTCCGTCTTCGCGCACCAGGGTGGCCGTGAGGCCGAGCCGGCGGCGGGCCTGGAGCTCTGCCGTGAGCTTGAAGACCGGCGCGGGAAGCAGGTGCACCTCGTCGTAGACGACGAGCCCCCAGTCGAGCGCGTCGAGCAGCTCGAGGTGCGCGTACGCGCCCTTCCGCTTGGCGGTGAGGATCTGATAGGTCGCGATGGTCACGGGCTTGACCTCTTTGAGCTGACCCGAGTACTCGCCGATCTCGTCTTCTGTGAGAGTCGTGCGCTTGAGCAGCTCGCTGCGCCACTGCCGGGCGGAGACCGTGTTGGTCACGAGGATGAGCGTGTTCGTCTTCGCCGTGGCCATGGCTCCCGCGCCGACGAGTGTCTTTCCCGCGCCGCAGGGCAGCACGACGACCCCCGAGCCGCGCTCGAAGAAGTTGCTGACAGCAAGTTTCTGATAGTCGCGCAGCGCCCAGCCGTCTTCCTGAAGGGCGATCTCGTGGGGAGTGCCCGGTGTGTAGCCGGCGCGGTCGTCGGCGGGCCAGCCGAGCTTGGTCAGCTCCTGCTTGAGCTGGCCGCGCGCCCAGGGCGCGATGGCGTAGGTGTCGGGTGCGCGACGCTCGACCAGCAGCGGGGCGATCTTCTTGCCGGATGCGATCTGGCTGAGCACCGCGGAATCGGTGGCCCGAAGCAGGAGCCCGCCTTCGTCGTCGCGCTCGATCACGAGGCGGCCGTAGCGCGCGATGGTCTCTTCGATATCGATGGAGACGGCCTGGGGAATCGCGAACTTCGAGTAGCGATCGAGCGTGCCCAGGATCTCGGTGGCCTCGTGGCCGGCGGCGCGGGCGTTCCAGAGCCCGAGACGGGTGATGCGATAGGTGTGGATGTGCTCGGGGGCGCGTTCGAGTTCTGCGAACACCGCGAGCTCGTGGCGCGCGTTTTCGGCATCGGGGTGCGCTACTTCGAGCAGCACGGTGCGGTCGCTTTGGACGATCAGTGGGCCAGACGGCATAACGTACGATCCTACCCGCTGGACGGGGTGTCGGGCCCGCGACGGCGGGGGCTTGCGCGTTACGGCGCGGGTGCGACGGCGGTGATGTTGCGCAGGGGGAGGGTGCGCTCCACTCCCGCCTTCTCGTCGATCGCACGCAGCCGACCCGCGGCCAGCGAGAGCGGCGTCACGAGGAACACCGTGGTCTTGTCGTCGGGCATGCCCACGCTCACCGCGAGGGGGCTCTTGGCCTTGATGGCGACGTCGAGCTGACGTGCGATCCAGGCCTCGGGCGCGTCGCCGGCCGCGTGCGCGGACTCGCGCAGACGGGCGACGAGATCGACGAAGGGGGTGGGAGTCGGCGCGGACTTCCGTGAAGCGGTGCGCGTGCGAACAGGGGCGAAGGTGGCCCCGGATGCCCGCTCCGCCACGACGGGATAGCGCGCGTCGGAGATCATCCAGAACATGGTGTCGAAGGGGAACCGGCTGGTGAGTCGGTCTGCGCCGTCGTGCTCGAGGCCGAGGGAGGCGAGGCCATGGTCGACGGCGAGGGTGCTGAGCAGCGAGTCGTCGTCGCTGCGCACATAGCTGGCGATGCCGCGTGCCTCGTCGTCGGGAGTGCCCGCTCCGACCCGAAGCCTGCCGTAACGGGAGCTGGCCTCGGTGACGAGGTACTCCACGGGCTGGGGAACGCCGGTGAGCGAGACGGAACGGAAGAACGAGAGGATGCCCTCGGCGGTCTCGCCCTCCGCCAGGGCGCGGGTCACGCTGGCGGCCGAGATGCGGTACGTGGATGCGAGGCCGCGGCCCTCGATGTCGGCCAGCGTTCTCAGCCGCACGTCGACATCCGGAGTCAGCGGGCCCGGCGCGATGACCGTGAGGTCGTGCTGCAGGTACACGTTGGAGACCTCGGCGGGCAGGAGTGCCGCGGCCACGCTCGACAGCGGCTCCGTCGTGTTGTCGAGCAGGGCTCGTGCGGCGGCGCCGGGATAGCCGTTCGCCGTGATGCCCAGGTATTCGGCGCTGTCGAGCACGAAGGCCACCCGGCCGCGCAGGGCGTCTCCGCCTGCCGGATAGAGGTACGCGATCGTGCGCAGCGCGTCTGCGCCCCAGGGCCGGCGGCTGCGCGAGCGCAGAACCTCTCCGATGTCGTCGGCGAGGGCGTCGAGCCACGAGGTCGCCAGAGCGACCCATCGATCGGCAGACCCCTTCAGGAGCCAGGGGAGCGCTTCCTCCGTCGTCGACCAGAGAAGGTCGTCGAGCGTCACGAGGCCGGCGCGGCGGGCGATGCGCAGCAGCGCGTCGAGGTCGTTGGGTGCGATGGCGAGCGAGGCCAGAAGTCGCTTGGCGTCGGGTGCTGCCACGCCGCCCTTGGCCAGTTCGCGCACGGGCATCGTGCGCAGTTCGTGGATGAGCTCCGCGATGCCGGCCGTCGCCGTGAACGCGCGCTCTGCGGCCATGCGGTCGCTCGTGTCGCGCTGCTGGGCCCGGTCGGTGTCGGCCGGCGGGGGCTCGGTGGCGAGCTGCTCGGGCGACGGAAGACCGCGGGCGGGCCACGACTCGAGAACCCGGGTGACGGCATCCAGAGCGTGCCCCGGCGTCTCGCCGTCGGTGAGGAAGAGGTGCGCTGCCGGCTCGAGGTCTGCCGGGTCGGTGTCAGGCGATGGATGCGCGAGGGCCGCGAGGGTGCGGCGGGGCAGGGCGGCGAGCGCCGCGTCGATCGACGCGGGGTCGAGGAGCCTGTCGGCGAGGTCGAAGAAGTCCTTGATGCCGCGGGCGTCGTGCAGCCTCAGTGAGGCGAGCGCGACCAGGTGGTCGTCGTCCAGGAGCTGGAGTCGACCGGCGAGAGCGAGAGTGTCGCTCATCGAGGCTTCGGTGCCTCCTTGGCGCGGCGGCGGAGATTCATGAAGAGCAGCACGAAGATCAAGACGAACCCGATGACGAACCCGGGGATCGGCAGCACACGGACGATGGGCCAGATGCCCGTCGCGTACTGCTCGCTGGTCACCCCCAGCAGGGCGCCGATGAGGATCGCGAAGATGCACACAACCGAAAGGCCGATGATGCCCGCGATCATGAAGGCGATTGTGCGCTCGCTGGAGCGAATCGGCGGTGTCTGCTTGTCTGTCACAGCTCCAAGGATACGGTCTCAGCGCAGGGCCGTTAGGCTATCGTGTGCCCGCTAGCCACTTAGCGAGCCGAATTCACACAAGGAGATCCGCGAATGCCTACCGGCAAGGTCAAGTTCTACGACGACGAGAAGGGCTTCGGCTTCATCAGTTCCGATGACGGCTCAGAGGTCTTTCTGCATGCGTCAGCCCTGCCCGCAGGTACGACGGTGAAGGCCGGCACCAAGCTCGAGTTCGGCATCGCCGACGGCAAGCGCGGCGCCCAGGCCCTCTCGGTGCGCGTGCTCGAAGCCCCGCCCAGCCTCGTGAAGCTCAGCCGCAAGCCGGCCGACGACATGTCGATCATCGTCGAAGACCTCGTGAAGGTGCTCGACGGAATCGGCACGAACCTCAAGCGGGGTCGTTACCCCGACACGGCGCACAGCCGCAAGATCGCTGCGCTGCTGCGCAAGGTCGCCGACGAATTGGACGCGTAGACACCGGTGCAGCACTCCGATCCGACCCCTGACGGCCCGTCCGACGCAGAGGTCGAGCCCGAGCCCGAGACCGTCGAGGTGCCCGTGCGGTTCGAGGCGGATCCCGTTCTGCTCGCCGCCGTCGATCAGGCGCGCGCCGCGCTGCTCGAGATCACTCCGTCATCGACCATCGGCGCGGTCGTGGGGCACACCACCCACGACGAGCACGTGCTCAGCCTGCACTTCGCCTCGCTGATGCCCGGGTACCCCGACTGGCACTGGACGGCGACGCTCTCGCGCATCGACGACGAGAGCGAGCCCAACGTGCTCGAGACCGAACTGCTTCCCGGCGAGGGCGCTGTGCTGGCTCCGGAGTGGACCCCCTGGTCCGAGCGGCTCGAGGACTACAAGCTCGCTCAGGAGCACGCTGCGGCGCTCGCGGAAGACGACGACGATGAGGACTTCGACGACGAGGCGGACGCCGACTCCGACGACGAGGACATCGACGACGACGAGCTCGACCTCGACGACCACATCCTCGACGACGATGTTCTCGACGATGCCGTGCACGAGCACGCCGAGGCCGCCGTTCTCGACGCGTCGGTTCTCGTTCGCGGCGACGACGCGCCTCGCAAGGCCGCGCCCGAGCAGACCGTCGACGTCGACGAAGAGGGCCTCACGGTCGTCGACCTCGACGACTCCGAGCCTCGCTCGAGTGTCTACTACGACGAAGACGCGCCCGAAGACCTGCGCTGAGCAGCAGCCGCCCCTTCCCTGAGCCTGTCGAAGGGCGACTATCCGCGAGCCGCCCGTTCTGTGCGTTGCAGGCTGCGCTGGTCGAGTAGCGGAGGCCGCCCGCGGCCGCAGCGTATCGAGACCGTCAGCTCTGTGTCCTCCTTGAGGACGATCTCTGCTCTATTCGGGAGCGGCCGCCGCTCAAGGCTTCTACGGTGAGACCATGAACCGTCTCCGCCGCGTCGTCGTCCTCGCAGCACCGCCCGTCTTCGCCCTGCTATTCGTGGGCTTCTGGCTGCTCGCAGAGATCGGGCGCTTCGCGACCGACGAGCCGAACTGGTGGCTCGCATCCTGGCTGCCATTCGTTCTCATCGGAGCATCCATCGCGCTCGGCCGGATGCTGCCGATCGTCTCTCTCGTTGTCGTGGGCGTGCTGCTCCTGGGGCAGCTGCTCGGAGTGCTCGCGCCGCTGCAGAACACGAGCTGGCCGGCCTACCTCGGACTGCTCGTGACCGCCGGCCTCGTCGGGTGGGACGGCTCGCGGCGGTACCTGCTCGGGGTGATCGCCGCTTTCGGTGTGTTCTCGGTGCTGCTCGCCGCCCAGGTGACCGGCGAGGTCCTGCGCTCGATGGCCGAAGTCGACGCGCTCGCGAGCTCACCGTCGGATCATCCGCGCGCTTGGCTGCTCGCCCTCGCCCTGTCGGTGCTCTTCTTCGCACTCGCGATGACGTGCTGGTTCGTCGGCTTCGCACAGAGGGTGGGCCGCGAACGCGCGGCGACCAGGGCCGAGCAGCGTGCGGTCGAGAGCGAATTGGCCGACTCCGAACTCGAGGTGATGCTCGCCAGCGAGAGGGATCGGATCGCTCAGGACGTTCATGACATCATGGCGCACTCCCTGTCGGTGATTGTCGCCCAGGCCGACGGCGCCCGATACCTCTCGCAGACTCGTCCGGAGGCGACGAGCACAGCTCTCGAGGCGATCGCGTCGTCGGCGCGCAGCTCGCTCGTCGAGGTGCGGATGCTGATGGATGCCCTGTCCTCCGAGCCGCTGGGTCACTCGCAGCCGGGCCTCGACGACCTCGCAGAACTCGTGCAGCGCATGGGCTATGCCGGTCTCCCGGTGACGGTGGATGCCTACGGTGAGGCCCGTCGACTGTCTCAGGCCCAGGAGCTGGCCGTCTACCGCATCGCTCAGGAATCGCTCACCAACGCGCTCCGCCACGCGGGGCGGGATGCGACGGCGCGGGTCGCTCTGGACTGGCGCGGACCCGGGTTCGCACTCACCATCACGTCGCGGGGCACCGCGACCGTGCCTGAGCCGGACGCCGCCGAGCGGGCCGAGCTTCGCGAGGGCCGCGGCATCCGGGGCATGCGGGAACGCGCCCGGCTGTCTGGCGGATGGCTCAGCGTCGGTCCTGAGATCGGCGAGGACGGTCAGGCCGAGTTCATCGTGACGGCGTTCCTGCCGGTGCTGCCTGCTGAGGCCGTGTCCGGAGAGGACGGCTGATGCAGGACTCCCGCATTCGCGTCGCCATAGCCGACGACCAGACGCTGTTCTGCTCGGGCATTCAGATGCTCATCGAGTCGCAGTCCGACCTGTTGTTCGCGGGGTCGGCCGCCGACGGGCTGGCCATCGTCGAGCTGGCTGCGGAGGTGCGGCCCCAGGTGATCCTGATGGACATCCGGATGCCGGGCGCCGATGGACTGACGGCAACCCAGCGCATCCTCGACAGGTCACTCGATGACCCGCCGAGGGTCATCGTGCTGACGACGTTCCAGCGCGATGTGGCGATTCTGCGTGCGGTCGCGGCCGGCGCGAGCGGGTTCATCATGAAGGATGCGACGCCGGAGTTCCTCCTCGCCGCGATCCGTACCGTGCACTCCGGCGGTTCGGTCATCGCGCCGGAGGAGAACACGGCCGTGATCGAGGGGATGGCGGCGCACGGAACGGGTGCAGCCGACGACGCGTCGATCGGCTCGTTGTCACCGAGAGAGAAAGAGGTCTTTCTGCTCGCGGCCCGCGGGCTCACCAACTCGGAGATCGCCGCGACTGCCTACATCAGTGAGACCACGGTGAAAAGCCATGTTTCGAGCATCCTCGGCAAGCTGCACATGCAATCTCGCCTGCAGATCGTCGTTCACGCGTACGAGCATCGACTGCTTCGCTCGTCGCCAGAACTGAAACGGGAGGAGATCTGACGATCCGACGCTCTATTCGCGTCGGATGCGCAGATCTCCTCCCGTTCTGTGCGTTCCGAGCGCTAGAGGTTCTCGACCACGTACTCGATCGACGAGATGAGCGCGCGCACGTCGGACGGTTCGATCGCCACGAAGGTGGCCACGCGCAGCTGGTTGCGACCGAGCTTGCGGTAGGGCTCCGTGTCGACGATGCCGTTGGCGCGCAGCACCTTGGCGATGGCGGCCGCGTCGATCGAGTCGTCGAAGTCGATCGTGACGACGACCTGCGAGCGGTGCTCCGGGTTCGCCACGAAGGGGCTGGCGTAGTCGACGCCCTCGGCCCAGTCGTACAGAGCCGACGACGACTCGGTGGTGCGCGCCGAGGCCCACGCGAGCCCGCCGTTGCCGTTGATCCACTCGATCTGGTTGTCGAGCATCACGAGCGTGGCGATCGCGGGAGTGTTCAGGGTCTGATTGAGCCGCGAGTTGTCGACGGCGTTCTTGATGCTGAGGAACTCGGGGATGTAGCGCCCCGACGCGGCGATGCGCTCGACCCGCTCGAGGGCGGCGGGGGAGAAGAGGCCGAACCAGAGGCCGCCGTCCGACGCGAAGTTCTTCTGCGGCGCGAAGTAGTACACGTCGGTCTCGGCCGCGTCGAACTGGATGCCGCCGGCCGCGCTGGTCGCGTCGACGACGGTGAGTGCGCCCGCGTCACCGTGAACGCGTGAAACGGGAGCCATCACCCCGGTGCTGGTCTCGTTGTGGGGCCAGGCGTAGACATCCACGCCCTCGACGACCTCGATCTCGCTACGCGACCCACCGGCGGCGTTGATGACGTGCGGTGCCTCGAGCCATGGGGCCTTCGCAGCGGCGGCGAACTTGGAGCCGAACTCGCCGAAGGTGAGGTGCTCGCTACGCTTCTCGATGAGACCGAATGCTGCGGCGTCCCAGAACGCGGTCGAGCCGCCGTTGCCGAGCACGACCTCGTAGCCCTCGGGCAGCGAGAAGAGGTTGGAGAGTCCCTCGCGCACCGATCCGACGAGGTTCTTGACCGGTGCCTGGCGGTGAGACGTACCCAGAAGAGAGGCGCCGCGGGTGGCGAGGTCGACGAGCTGCTCGGGCCGCACCTTCGACGGTCCGCAGCCGAAACGGCCGTCGGTGGGCAGGAGGGCGCTGGGAATTGTCAGTTCAGGCATGGGGTTAAGTCTAGTGAGCCGAGCCTTACCCACCGTTCTCAAACGTTATGGTGGAGGCGTACGTGCGCAACTTCCTAAGGAGTGATCGTTGGCCGATCTCATTGACACCACGGAGATGTATCTCCGCACGATCCTCGAACTGGAGGAGGAGAACATCATTCCGCTGCGCGCTCGGATCTCGGAGCGCCTCGGCCACTCGGGCCCCACGGTCTCTCAGACGGTCGGTCGTATGGAGCGCGACGGCCTCGTCGTGGTCTCCGGAGACCGCCACCTCGAGCTCACCGGCATCGGCCGCACGAAGGCCGTTCACGTCATGCGCAAGCACCGCCTCGCCGAGCGCCTGCTCAGCGATGTCATCGGGCTCGACTGGGAGTACGTGCACGAAGAGGCATGCCGCTGGGAGCATGTCATGAGCGAGCAGGTCGAACGCCGCATCATCGAGATGCTCGATCACCCCACCGAGTCGCCCTATGGCAACCCGATCCCCGGCCTCGACGAATTCGGCGATGCGGCAGCGGTGCCGTTCACCCGCGGCGTCGTGAATCTGCTCAGCCTCGTGCACGGTGCCGTCGGTCCTCAGACCAAGACCATCCGCCGCCTCGGCGAGCCGGCGCAGGTCGACCCCGAGCTTCTGCTTCAGCTCAAGCAGTTCGGCGTCGTTCCCGGCAACAAGGCCGCGTTCTCGCAGGTCGGCTCGTACATTCTCGTCGAGGTCGAGGGCTTCCCCGAGGGTCTCGAACTGCCCAACGAGGTCGCGGGTCACATCTTCGTCGGCATCTGACCGAGGGGTGCGCAGTCTGTCTGCGCGCTGGTCGCGGGCTGACAGCTGGCCGGGCCAGAGTGACAGATGAGGGAGATTCGCATACCCTCGAACAGTTCCCCCGCTCGTTCGGGCGGCGGAGCGCCGGATCAGGATGCGCCCTCCGACTGTCTCCTGCACTACCCGGACCCGTTCTGCGCCCCAGACGGTCGGACATGTCTGCCATTCATGGCGTCGAAGGATCTCAAGCCCCGTGGTCGAACCCGCTGAATCGCAGAAGAACGTCGAGCATCCTCGACGCCGCCGCGATTCACGCACGGCTCCGCCCGCCGCTCCGCTGAGCCGCCGCCAACTGCGCGATCGCGAACAGGCCGAGGCCGAGGCCGAGGCGCAGCACCGCGCTGCCGCAGCCCAGGCCGCTGCCGGGCTGAGTCGCCGCGAGCGGCGTGAGCGCGAACTCGACGAGCGCTACTCCGAACGGCCCGCCGTCGTCGATCGGGTTCCGGATGCCGTGGCCGGGCCGATCGCGCCCGTCGCGCCGGAGCCTGTGGTCGAGACCGTTCCCGTCGTCGAGCCGGAGCCCGTCGTCGTCGCCGAGCTCGTGGAGACGCCGCAGTCGAAGACCCCACCCGCCGCCGACGCCCCGATCTCTCGGCGTGGACGCCGCGCACGCGCCGCGGCCCCCGTCGACGTCGACGAGACGACGACGCCTGAGCCGACGTCGGAGCCGGCACCCGAGCCCGCCGACGAGAAGGCGCCCGAACCTGCCGTCGAGACGGCGACAGAGCCCGCCGTCGACGAACGGATGCTCGCCGTCGCCAATCTCGAGACCGTGCCTCTTGAGATCGAACTGGTGGCGCAGCATCCGGTGGTCGAGGGCGAGACCGCCGAGCACATCGCGGCCGAGACGGTGCTGAGCGCCGAGGTCGACTTCGCCGAACCCCACGTTGCGCCCGAACCGATCTCCGCGCTCGCGACGTCGGGAGCCGATAAAGCGCCCCAGCCGGTGCCCATCGCCTCGCCCCGCGTGCGACGCTCCGTGCCCGTCGCCGAGCTCATGTCGTCGTCGAGCGGAACGTTCGTGTCGCACGCCCGCTCGCAGCCGATCAAGCGCCGCGTTCTGGCCGGCTTCGTGATGATGATCGCCGCACTGTTCGTGGTGTCGCTGTCGATCCCGTCGCTGGGCTTTGCGACCCCGTCGGACTTCGCTGCGGTGCAGAGCGTCGGCGACGTCACCGACAGCCAGAACCTCTCCGTGGGAGAGGGACCGGCGCTGAACGCGGTTCGCGACGACTTCTACGCCGAGGGCGCCCCCGGCTCCCTCTACTCGACCACGAACACCTACGTGTCGAAGGAATCGCAGAAGCTCGCCCAGGAGCTGATGGTGGCCGTCGCGGCCGGCAGGCTCAAGGGGTCAGTGCCCGATCACATCCCCGAGATCCAGGCCCTGGCCGACGGCGTCGTGAAGCCCGACTGCGGAATCGACCTGCGTATCCTGCAGGTGATGGTGATCGCCGTGCGTACGTTCAACACCGTGGCGGTGAGCGACATCAACCGCAAGTGCACCGGCCAGATCGAGGGTGGCGGAACGAGTTCGTCGCACTACATCAACGGTGGCGGCCATGCAGTGGACTTCTACCTGATCAACGGAGCCTCCGTTCCGGGCGCCGACGCGAATACCGTGAAGTTCGCCGAGACCCTCGATCCGATCATGCCGCCCGGCTCGAACCTGGGCCAGAGCGAGTGCCGCGCATCGGCCGGAATCTCGTTGAACCTGCAGAACTTCAAGGAGTTCAGCGACTCGTGCACCCACATGCACATCGACGTGGGAAGCGCGACCGAGGGGCTCAACGTGAACCTCGACACCGACTTCAAGTAGAGGTTTTTGCTGAGGTGGTTTCATCTTCTCCGTTACCGATTCGTTAAAAATGCCTCTTCGAAGGTGACAAATCGGTAACGCTCCCGTACCATCGGACGAGTCCAGACGGCCACATCCCGGCCTTGGACGGCGTCGAGACACCTCTTTCCCCCGTCTCTCGGCGAGCGTGACCCGCAGACAATTCAGTGGGACGGGGCGGCACCCTAGATGCTGCGAGAGGTGCCGGAGGTACAGATCTTGACCGAACTTCGTGAGCCGCTGGACGCCCCGAACGACCAGCAGAACCCGAACACCTCGATCGACACCCCAGCCGGTGTGAGCCGCACGGCCGCAGCGCCCGGTTCGCGCCGCGAGCGTCGCGAGTCTGAGTCCGACATCGTTCCGTCGGTGCCGCGACCCACCACCGCGGTGACCCGCTCGGCGACGTCGATCATCGCGGCGCCCCGCGCATCCGCACCCGTCGCCAAGGCGACCGTGCAGACCGCGCCGCCGCGTCGCTTCACGAAGCCGACCCGCCGCAACGTCGCGGGCGGGGTCGTCATGACCTTTGCTCTGGGCCTCATCGCCACGATGGCGCTGCCCGCCTACGCGTTCGGCAACGGCACCGCGGGCTTCGATGCGAACAACTCCACCGATCTGGCCGGAGCCGCACAGAGCATCACGGTCGACGACACGGCCGCGGCGCTGGCCGTCAGCCGCGACGCCTACACCGCTCCCACGAGCGAAGAACTGCAGGCAGCACGCGACGCCGCCGCAGCCGCGGTCGCCGCCACGGAGGCGAGCACCGCCGCGGCGTCGACTGCCTCGGCCACGACACCCGCCACCGGAACGTTCGCCGTCAACCCGCCCTCCGGTTCGTACAGCGGCCAGGCCGTCGTCGACTACGCCGAGCAGTTCGTCGGCGTCGTTCCCTACAGCGCCGGCGCCACACCCGAGGCCGGTTTCGGATGCGACGGGCTCACCCAGTACGTATTCGGCCAGTTCGGCATCTACCTGCCCCGCATCGTCGGAAACCAGGCGGCCATGGGCATTCGCGTTTCGCCCGAAGACGCCCAGCCGGGCGACCTCGTGGTGTGGCCGATGTACCACATCGGCATCTACGACGGAGCCGGCGGAGTCATCGACTCGCCCGACTGGGGCCGCATGGTCGAGCACCGTGCGCTCTGGGGCAGCTACTACTTCGTGCGCATCGTCTAGAGACGATCGTCGCTGGCCGGTTTGTGAACAATCGGTTACAGCTCGCCCGAACGGCGTGCCACGAATTTGTGGTACGCCGTTCGTGGGTTAGCCTTACTGCAATTATTCGAGCCTTTAGAGGAGACCTCGTGATATCTGGCAGGAGCATCCGCACCACGGGTTGCCGCCTGCTGAGTGTCAGGAGGCACACGAGTGGACGTTGTCTGAGCCGGGTTCGGCTCAGTTAGGGTGCTGTCATTTCGACGGTGCCCTTTTTTTGTGTCCATTTGCTCTTGTGATCGCTTGAAAATCGATGGGTGACACATCGGGTCCCTGCAAGCCGTGCAGGGCAATTCGAAAGGGCAACAATGCGAACACTTGTTTTGAACGCGGGATACGAGCCACTCGGAGTGGTCTCGTTCAAGCGCGCCATCGTTCTCGTGATGAACGAGAAGGCGACCATCATCGAGAGCGATGAAGAGCATCCGGTCTGGGCCACCTCGGGCCTGTTCGACCGGCCGAGCGTGATCATCCTCACGCGCTACGTGCGCATCCCGTCGACCAGGCTCATGCCCGTGTCGCGCAGGGGAGTGCTGCGCCGCGACGGCATGCGCTGCCTGTACTGCGGGGGAGCGGCCACCACCATCGACCACGTGCAGCCCAAGTCGCGCGGAGGCAAAGACACGTGGGAGAACCTCGTGGCATGCTGCCTGCGCTGCAACAACATCAAGAGCGACCGCACCCCGGCCGAGATGGGCTGGACCCTGCGGGCCACGCCCAAGATGCCGCACCAGTCGGGCTGGACGGTCCGCGGAGCGGAGCGCGCCGAGCCGGCCTGGGAAGGCTACATAGAGAGCGCGGCGTAGGGGCGCGTTCCCTGAGCTTGGCCCCGTTCCCTGAGCTTGTCGAAGGGCTCGCGTCGCCATCGAATGCCTTCGCCGTGCCGGTAGATTGGGGCGGCTTCGCTGCGCGGCCTTTGGATGCGCCGGTCGAGTAGGTCGCGCAGCGACCGTATCGAGACCACCCGCCCTTCCCTCTAAGCTAAACTCCTAAAGGCCAGCCTCTGTAGCTCAATGGAAGAGCAATTCCGTCCTAAGGAACAGGTTGGGGGTTCGAGTCCCTCCAGGGGCACCAGCTCAGCCCTTGTCCGTCTCTGGAGTAGCTCAGGCAAGTACCTCGTCGAGGAACGCCTCCATCGCCGTCCAGCTGCGGGCATCTGCTTTCGGTCTGTAGCTCGGGAGCATCGGCTGGGTGAACGCGTGCGGGGCTCCGCTGTAGCTCACGATCTGCCAGTCCAGTTCTGGTGCAGTGCGCAGTTCATTCTCGAATGCGATGACAGCTTCGTCGGGCACGACCGGGTCGTCGGCCCCGGTGAGCACGAGCAGTGGCGCTCGGAGGTTGGCCACGTCGGCGGGCTCGTGGGTGATGAGTCCCCCGTGGAAGGAGACCGCGCCCGCGATGGGCGCTCCCGTGCGCGCGAACTCGAGGGTGGCCGAGCCGCCGAAGCAGTAGCCGATGACCGCGATACGCTCGGGGTCGACTCGGGAATCCGAGCGCAGGCGATCGAAGCCAGCTTCGACCCGGGCGCGGAGCAACTGCTTGTCGGCGTAGAACGTGCCGGCCACGGCGGGTGCCTCGTCGCCCTGTGGGCGCACGCCGGCTCCGTAGATGTCGGCGGCGAAAGCCACATATCCGAGGCGCGCAAGCATCTGCGCTCGGGCGTGCACGTATTCGCCCTCCCCGTACCAGTCGTGGATGACGAGCACTCCGGGCCGCGGTCCGGTCTCAGACGAGTCCCATGCGAGGTATCCCTCGAGAGGGGAGCCATCGTGGTCGTATGAGATGCGCTCCGTCTGGATCGAGCTGTCATGCCGAAGCGGGACGCTGTTGATCAGTGCGTCGTGTTGCGGGCTGAAGGCGGGGGTCGTGTCGCTTGTTGTCATGGAGCCGATTCTTCTCTCCCGACCAACGCCTGGCGAAGCGGCTCGCTGAGCCTATGCGGAACATCCACCTCGACGCCGAGCGCGTGAAGAGCCCGGCTGTAGTAGTTGCGGGCGGCAGCCACGAGGGCGATGTCGACGATCTCGCGGTCGGTGAAGCCGTGCTCGCGCAGGGTCGTGCTGTCGGCATCCGTCATCGCGGCCGAGTCGGTGCTGAGCTTCTCGGCGAACTCCATCATCGCGACCTCTGCGGCCGACAGGCCGGCGTCGTGATAGTCGCGGGCGATGCGAACGAGCTCGTCCTCGGAGATGAACTGCAGCGACTTCTTTCCGTGCGCGAGGCGGCAGGCCTTCGAGCGCAGCGCCCCCGCGGCCGCGAGGGTGATCAGCTCGTAGCGCCGCTTGTCCATGGGGCGCGCGACCGCTCCGATCAGGTTCTCCCAGGCGCGGTAGGCCTCGGGGTTGGTTGCCATCACCCGCGTGTGGCTGGGCACGTAGCCCAGGTCGGCGATGTCCTCCGCATAGATCTCTGCGACCTCACCGGTCGCCTCGCCCGGTTCGGGCGTCACGATGATGCTCATGCCGACATCGTGCCACCGACTCAGCGCGACATCTACTGCTAGCCGGCGGCGCGCACGATGAGGTCGGCGATCTTCTTCTCCACCGCGGCCGTCAGTCCAAGCACCGCGAACGACGTCGGCCACATCTCGCCGTCGTCGAGCACTGCGTCCTCGCTGAAGCCCAGGGTGCAGTACCGCGTCTTGAACTTCGCCGCGCTCTGCACGAACAGGATGACCTTGCCCTCCTTATTCGCATAGGCGGGCTGCCCGTACCAGGTCTTGGGCGTCAACTGCGGCGCGTGTTCCGCGACCAGTTCGTGGATGCGGCCCGCGATAGCGGCATCCGATTCGGGCATCTCGGCGATCGCCTTCGCCACGGCCTTCTCGCCCGCCTCGCGGTTCTTGCCCGCCTTGGCCTCCTCGCGCAGCTCCTTCGCGCGATCCTTGACCGCGTCGCGTTCTTCTCTCGACAGTCCTTCGGCAGCTGCGGCCATGATGTTCTCCTTCGATCAGACATGAAGTGAAGCGCCGCCGCGCGTGCGGCAACGACTTCAGACTAGGGATGACGCACATCACGCGCTTCTTCGATCCTGACCGATCTTGATCGGCGAGCTGCTCCGTGCGACCCTGAAGCGCATGACAGAGAAGTTCACCTCGGTCGACGAGTACATCGACTCGTTCCCCGCCGAGCAGCAGCAGATCCTGCGCGAGATCAGGCGCACGCTGCTCGAGGCGGTGCCCGGCGGCGAGGAGAAGTTCCGCTATGACATGCCCGCCGTGATGCTCGGCGGCCGCTACGGACTGCACTACGCCGCCTGGAAGAAGTTCATCGGCCTCTATCCGATCGCGAGACTCGACGACGGCGAACACGACCCCCTCGAAGCGGAGATCGCGCCGTATCGGGCGGCCAAGGACTCCGTCAACTTCTCATACTCCCAACCGATTCCGTACGAGCTGATCGGGCGGGTCGCCGCGGCGCTCGCACAGCGGCACGCGGCGGGCAGCTAAGAAGCGAGAGTCGCGACGCCGCGAGTCATGACGAGCAACGCGACCGGCGTGGCGGCCCACAGCACGATTGTCGTTGTGGCCAGGCCCTTTCGCGGTTCGCGCTTGACCAGCGACGCGATGGCGAAACCGAGTCCTATCGTGCTCACCGGAATCGCGATGAACCCCGCCGCGATGGGGAACACGAGCGACTCGTTCACGCCCATGTCGCTGGGAAGCACGTCGTAAAGAGCGACGCCGAGAATGACCCCGACGACGAACAGAGCCACCGCTGCGGCCCACAGCCAGAAGCCCAGAAGAGCTCGCCGCGAGCTGACGGGCATGGCCACGGGATGCGGTGCGAAAGTCATGCGGGTCTGCTCCTGATCTCAGCGGGCCCGAGTCGAGCAGCCTCGCCTGAGTATCGCAGAGCCCGAGCAGAGCAGGGCGGCGTCCGGCCGACGGCAGCTTGCTCAGCGCGCACCACCGTTGGCCCTGCGTTCATCTCCTCGCTCCGGCTGGTTCACCCTTCGGATGCCGCCGGCTCTTAGCGTCACATCATGAATCGACGGCCGGCGCTCGCATGATCGGACACGTCGACCCCTTCATCGGGTCGGAGCCCACCGCCCTGACCCCGCAGACCGGGCTCGCCGCCACCTGGTGGTGGCCGAAGCCGCAGATCGGCAACACGCATCCGGGCGCCACCTACCCGCTCGGCATGGTCTCGGCCTGCGCCTATTCCGGCGCCTATCCGACCGGCTACGGCCGCTACGACCTGAGTCTCGAGGGCGTGCCCTCGACCCTGCACGACCGGCCCACGGCATCCGGATTCACGCACTTTCAGCAGTCGGGCACCGGCGCCATTCGCAAGTACTACAACTACTTCCGCGTCACGCCCATGGTCGAGCCACTGGATGCGTTGGGCCGCCTCTGGGATCTCACGGACGAGACCGCAGAGCCCGGCTTCTACTCCGCCACGCTCGACTCCGGCGTGCGAGCAGAACTTACCGTCGGACCGAAGAGCGCCGTGCACCGGTACACGTTCCCGGAAGACCCGAGGGCGCGTGTCGTGATCGACTTCTCGCTGGGCGGCCTGTCGATTCCCTACGGCGCGACGATTCCGCTGCGCGCCCACCTCGAGACCCTCGAGCCCGGCGTCGCGCAGGGCGAGATCGTTGTCGAGGGCACGCCGATCGCCGTGTACATCGAGTGCGACACCCCGCAGTGGCGGCAGATGCTGTTCTACGACCGCCGTCTGATGCCGGGAGGCAAACGGCTCGACTTCGACCACATCAGGCCCACCACCCTGCGGCCGTTCGGGCTCATGTGGGCGGGGCCGTCGAGGGCGGGCGAGACCATCGAGCTGCGCATCGGGTTCTCGCTGCGCGGGGTCGAGCAGGCCCGGCGCAATCTGCGAGACGACTGCGGCGACGGCCCCGCGCGCTTCGATCCGCGGCGCGAGAAGACGAAGCGCACATGGCGCAAGCAGCTCAAGTCGATCGCCGTCAAGACGAGCTCGAGCGAGCGGCAGACGGTGTTCTCGACCGCGCTGTACCACTCGCTGATCAAGCCCTGCCTGGCTCCATCGGAGAGCCCCTTCTGGCCGAGCGACGGACCCTTCGCCTTCGACATCAGCACGATGTGGGACATCTACCGCACGCAGCTTCCTCTGCTTACCGCACTGATGCCGGAGCGCGCCGTCGAGCTGGCCAACGCCCTGCTCACGATCTGCGAGGAGGAGGGCAACTTTCCGATCGGCTACCGCATGGCCCGGGGGAGTGACCGCTTCTCGCGCCAGGGCAGCGCGCTCGCCCACACCTTCCTCGCCGACCTCTGCCAGCTCGGACTGCCCGGCATCGACTGGGAGTGGGCGCTCGTGCACATGTCCGACGACCTGCGCCGCACCTACGGCGAGGAATTCCTGCTGCACGGCGAGGCGCATCCGATCAGCCACACCCTCGACCTCGCCTTCGGGTACTGGGCCACGGCGAAAGTCGCACGCCGGGTGGGCGACACGGCGCTCGCGGAACAGTTCGAGGCGCTCGCCGAACGGTGGGTCAATGCGTTCGACCCGTCGAGCGGGCTGCTGAAGGACTCCACCTACTACGAGGGCAGCCGCTACAACTACTCGTTCCGGCTGCTGCACGACATGGCGTCGCGCATCGAGCTCAGCGGTGGCGCAGACCCGTTCGTCAGACAGCTCGACGAGTTCTTCGGCTTCGGCGCTCCCGCCGTCACGCAGCCGGGCAACAGGCCCGGCGTCGTCGAGATGCTCGCCGGCTATGAGCTCGGACGCTTCGAAGGCCTCAACAACGAGCCCGACATGGAGGCTCCCTGGGCGTATCACTACGCCGGGCGCCCCGACCGCACCGCCGAGATCGTGCACAACGTGCTGCTGCAGCAGTTCGGAACCGGCCGCGGCGGGCTGCCCGGCAACGACGACTCGGGAGGGCTCAGCTCGTGGAACGTGTGGGCCTCGCTCGGCCTCTTTCCCGTCGCCGGCCAGAACGTCATCCTCGTGAACGCGCCGCTCTTCGCGAGCGCGACCATCGCGGTGGGCGACGAGAGCTTCCGCATCCGCACCCGCAACTTCGTCGAACCCGTGCACGGCGGCCCGGTGCAGTACGTGCAGTTGATGCAGCTGAACGGTGCGCCGCTCGAGCGCAGCTGGATCAGCGGATCCGAGCTGCATCGCGGCGGCGAACTGCTGGTCGAGCTCGGCCCCGAGCCCAGCGACTGGGCCACGACGAACCTTCCTCCATCGCGTCCCGGCCCGGTACGCGAACCTTCCATTTCACCAATCCAGGGAGTACAGCCATGACCACCATCGACAACCGTCTCGTGATCATCGTGCGAGCCGATCCGGTCATCTGCGGACACTCCGTGGAGGCCCGCAACCTGGCCGAGACCGCCCTCGAGCGCGGCTTCGACGAGGTGCGCATCATCACCTGGCCCATCGACGTGCTCGAGCGCGCCGGCCTGCCGCTCAAACCGCTCGACTCCGTTCTGCCTTACAGCGATGGCATCATCGTCGAGCGCCCTGCCCCGGTCGGCGACTACAAGGTGCCCGACGGCCGCCACCTCGCCGGCATCACCGGGCGCCTCGTCGAGCTCTTCACCGACGGTGTTCCCACGGTCTGCCTCTCGCTCTACCTGAGCCCCCACACCATCGCCGCCGCCGACGCCGTTCGCGCCGCGGAAGGAACCGGCCTGCCGGTGAACGTCACCACCATCGCCGAGGCCGTCGGCTCCGACGTGACCAACGTCGTGCGCACCGCCGTCGAGGAGGGCAGGCTCGGTGCCGCGGCCCACATCCTCACCAGCTACCTCAGCCAGGACTACTGCGTCGCCGTCTCGGACTACACCCGCCAGCTCATCATCAGCGAGGCCGAGCGCGTCGACGAGCAGCACGGAACCCGCTTCGCCGAGCAGTGCCGGGCCAAGATCCGCGTCTCGTACCCCGCGATCGACGCCGACGCCTACGTCGACCTCGACGACGGTCTGCTGAACGAGGTGCTCGCCGCCCGCGGACTCGAGCGCGACGGCTACGTGCTGTTCCTCTCGCGACTCACCCACGCCAAGGGCGTCGAGGAACTCATCGAGGGCTTCGAGCGCAGCGGCGTGCACCGCGACAAGACACTGGTCATCGCCGGCCGTGGCCCGCAGGCCGACGCATTCCGCGCGGCCGCCGCGGCATCCGGGGTCTCGTCGCGCATCCGCTTTCTCGACGACGTGGGAGACGCCGAGAAGCCCTATCTGATGAAGGGATGCGCGGCGTTCGTTCTGCCCAGCAAGCCGCGGCCGGAATTCGTCGAGACGTTCGGCATCGCGCTCGCCGAGAAGATGCTCGCCGGCGGAGGCCCGATCATCACGACCCTCACCGGCGGAATCGGCGAGGCGATCGGCGACCACGCGATCGTCGTTCCCGTCGAAGATCCGGATGCGATCGCCCGGGCCCTCGTGCGGGCTCTCGTCGAGACCACGGCCGACGAACGCGAGGAGTGGGCCGCCCGTGCCCGCGAGTACGCCCTGCAGTTCGACCGCCGGGTGGTCTTCGACCGCATGTTCGAGCCGGTCGTGCGTCGGGCCGTTCCGGTGAGCTAGCGGGTGGGCGCTCGGCTCGCGTGGGTGGATGCCGCGCGCGGCGTCTGCGTGCTGCTGGTCGTTCTGCTGCACGTGCGCATCTTCGTGTACGCGCCACTGGCGCCTCCCACGAACGGCATCGAGATCTGGACGCAGCTCACCGAGTTCTTCGGGGCGTTCCGTCTTCCGCTGTTGTTCGTGGTGTCGGGCCTCGTCGCCTCGAAGCGGGTGCGCGCGGGATGGAGCGACCGGCGCACGGTTCTGCGGGCGGTGTCGCTGTACTGGCTCTATCTGGTGTGGCTGACGGTGTACGCGCTGCTGTCGATCGTGTTCATCTCGCCGGGCATTCCCTTTCGGGTGATGACGCCGCTGCACTACCTCGAGCAGGTGTTCGTGCCCGACTCGATGCTGTGGTTCATCTTCGCGCTCGCGGCCTCTGTAGTTCTGCTCAGCAGTCTTCATCGGGTGCGGCCGACCGTGATGCTGGCCGTGCTCGCGATCGCCTCGGTCGCGACAGGAGCCATGCCCCTGACGAGGGATGAGGCGCTCTGGCTGCACGTCGTCTACTACGCGGTGTTCTTCGCGGTCGGCGTCTACCTCGCTCCCGCTCTGCGCGCGCTCGCCGCGAGCCGAGTGCGCTGGCGCGTGCCCGTGGCCGTCGGCGCGTTCGTCGCGTGCCAGCTGCTGTGGCAGCAGAGCGTCGAGGGCACCGTGCTCGAGAGCGCGCTTCGACTGCTGCGAGACAGCTCGGCCGTCGTGCTGTCGATCATCGTGATCGCCCTGCTCGTGCGCTGGCGACCGTTCGCCGCGACGGCCTCGGCGATCGGCAGGCGCACGCTGCCCATCTTCGTGCTGCAGCTGCCGCTGATCTGGGTTCTGTACCTCCTGCCTCCGGTCGCGTGGTCGCTCGATGTCGCGTGGATCCGCCACCTGGCGCCGCTCCTCTGCACGGCGCTGATCGTCGCGGCGAGCCTCGGCATCCACTCGCTCGTGATGCGCGGATCGGGGCGCGTGCTCTTCGGGCTGCCGCAGAAATGGGAGAAGGCGGTTCTCGGCGTGCGGGCCGGCTCGAGCCTGTAAGGGAGGCAGCAGGATTTCGTGCACGCCCAGCCTCAGCTCGTCGCTATTCGACGAGCTCTGCCTGCACCTGCACCGAATGAATGCCGAGTCAGAGGTCGAACTCGCGGTACTGTGTGTGCGTTCCGCGTGACGATCACGCGTCCTTTCACCGATGGAGAACTCACCGATGACCACCCCCTCGTACACCCCCGCGCCGACCGCCTCGAACAAGAAGACCCTCGCGATCCTGTCGCTCGTCTTCGGCATCGTGAGCATCGTCTTCTGCCTGTTCCTGCCCATCATCTGGATTCTCCTGGCCATCGCCGGCGTGATCCTCGGCTTCATGTCTCGCAAGCGCGAGCCGCAGGCCCGCACTATGGCCCTCGCCGGCATCATTCTGAGCTTCGTGGGAATCGCCGCGAACATCGTGTCGATGATCATCGGCGCCGCGCTCGCTGTGTCGATGATGCAGAGCTGACGCTTTCCCTCGTGCGAACGGGCCGAACCCCGCCGGATTGTCGGCGGGGCGCGGCCCGTTCCTGCTTAGAGGGGTATGCGTCGGCAGGCCGTCGGTGTCAGGCTGTTCATACGCGAGGGCGGCCCGCTCTCTCGGGGAGGAGATGACCATGGCCTGGAACCCGTTCCGGCGCAGGTCCGATCCCGAACCCGCGCCGCGGCCGGCCTCTGAACATCGGCCGCAGGCATCCGACGACGCCGTCGCCGCGCGCTGGCGTGAGCTCGCCGCCCTGCTGACGCCGGATGCCGGGCTCGCCGAGGTCGTGCTGCTGGCCCACGGCTCGCCCGCCGACTACCTGCGACTGCACGTCGCGGAGGCCGAGAACCGCGGCCTCGAAGACGACGACGTCGACCCGTGGTTCGCCCTGATCGACTGGCTGGTCGAGAACGAGCTCGCGCACGAACTCGACTGGAAGGAGAACGCGGCCGAACTCGCCTGGGGACTCAGCCGCATGAGCGCCGTGCTCTCGAGCGGCGTCGACCTGCAGTCGGTCGACGACCCCGACGCCCACCTCACCTTCGGCATGCTGCGCGCCAACGCGATCCTCGCGGCGGCCGGGCTCGAACTCGTGGTCTTCGACATCGACTCCGACTCGTTTCCCGTCGTGCTCGTCGAGACGGCGACGCGAGATCGCATCGTGGCGCTCGCCGCGGAGTTGGGGCATCGCGTCGACGTGATGACGCTCGAGCGGGCGCGGCACGAGGGCGGACGCGACTACACGGGCGAGATCGAACTCTGAGATTCAGACCGCCGAGTAGTTCTCGGGATCGAAGCGCAAGAGGCGTCGCTGGAACGAGTAGGCGAAGTCGGGCCACAGCAGCGTGAGTCGCCCGCTGCGCTCGTCGACGTACCAGCTCTCGCATCCGCCGGTGAGCCACACAGACGACGCAGCCTTCGCGTCGATCTCGCGGGTGTAGGCATCTTGAGCGTCGAGAGACACGTCGAGGGCGTCAACACCGTTCGAGGCGCGATGCTCGAGAGCGGCGAGCACGTAGTCGAGCTGCGCCTCGATCATCACGACGGCCGAGTTGTGGCCGAGACTCGCGTTCGGCCCGTCGAGCACGAACATGTTGGGGAAGCCGTGCACCGTGGTCGAGGCATGAGCGCGCATGCCGGTGCTCCACGCGTCGGCGAGACGGATGCCGTCGGCCCCGAACGTGCGCGCGGCGAACGGCGGGCGCGTCGACTCGAAGCCGGTGGCGAAGACCAGCACGTCGAGCTCGACGCTGCGGCCGTCGACCGACGTCGCGACGCTGCCCGAGACGGAGCGCAGTGCAGACGGCTCGAGCGTCACCGCGGGGGAGGCGAGCGCCGGGTAGTAGTCGTTCGAGATGATGACCCGTTTGCAGCCGATCTCGTAGCGTGGCCTCGCGGCGGCGCGCAGCCCCGGGTCGGTGACCTGCGCCTCGAGGTGCCCGAGCGCGCGGTCGCGCAGCCGATCGATGTAGCCGGGCACGCGCATCCGCTCGGCGAATGCCGTCTCTGCGCCCCAGAAGAGGTCGTCGCGCATCGCCGCGCGCGAGGCCGGATCGGCGGCGAAGCCTGCCTGCTCGTCGGGCGTGTACTGCCGGTCGGGCCGCGGCACCACATAGGGCGCGCTGCGCTGGAACACGACGACGCTCGATGCGGTCCGAGCGAGCTGCGGAATGAGCTGCGCGGCCGACGCCCCAGTGCCGACCACGCCGACGCGCCGGCCCTCGAGGGCCACGGAGTCGTCCCAGGCGGAGGAGTGCATCACCGGTCCGGGGAACGAGTCGAGTCCGGGCACGTCGGGCATGCGCGCGTCGGACAGGCGGCCCGCGGCCACGATGAGCGTACGGCACACGTAGTCGCCCGCGCCGGTGCGCACCCGCCAGCGCCGGTCGTCGGCGCTCCAACGCATCTCGAGCACCTCGGAGCCGAGCCGCAGGTGGCGCTCGAGGCCCTCGGTGCGCGCGGCATCACGCAGGTAGCCGTGGATCTCGGGGCCGCTCGCGAAGAAGCCCGACCAGTCGGGCTTGGGCAGGAACGAGAACGAGTACAGGTGCGAGGGGATGTCGCACGCGACGCCGGGGTACACGTTGTCGCGCCAGGTGCCGCCTACGTCACTCGCGCGCTCGAGGATCACGAAGGACTCCTCACCCCGACGCGCCAGACGGATGCCCGCGCCGAGTCCCGCGAACCCGGCGCCGACGATCACGGTGTCGATCTCGGTCGCGCCGTCGAGCGACGTACCAGAGACGGCGTTCCGGATGCCTTCGGCGGCGTCGGTCGACCGCGTCGCCTCCGGCGCGCGGTCGGCTCCCGCACCGTCGATGAACTCCTCGATGAGGCTCAGGATTCGGGCCGGTTGGTCGAGCAGCGTGCGACGGCCGGTGCCGGTGGACAGCATGAGAACGCGCGACGCGTCGATGCCGTTCTCATCCGCGTCCGCGTCCGCGGGCTCGGGGTCGATGAGCACGACGCGCCCGATGAGTGAGGCGCTGTGGCGTGCCGCTCGGACTGCCTCGGACGAATGACCGCCGATCGCCACGACGGTGACGTCTCCGACCGTGTCGGTCAGCGCCTCGTTCCAGTCGATGACGCGGCGGCCGGCGGCATCGGGCACACGAATCGCGAGCACGTCGCGGGTGCGCGCCAGCATCGGCCGCAGAAAGTCGAAGTCCGCGGCCGTGCCCCCGCCGGGGCCGTGCAGCAGCACGACGGCGGGGCGCGACGTGGCAGAGGGGCTCGCCCCGACGTGCTCCGCCCTCGCAGCGCCCGTCGTGCACGCCTCGTCGTGCAGAGTCATCGCCGGGCGGGCTCGAGCAGACTGCGTCGCTCGGAGATCGGCAGCTGCAGCCTCGAGGCGGGCGGCGCATCGGCCCGGCGCGCGAACGCGACCTGCTCGATCGTCGGGGATCCGTAGACCGTGGTGCGCTGGCGAACACCCCGCCCGATCTCGGCAGCCGTGCGCTCGAGGTCGGCGATCGTGAGCGAGCGGTGCGCCTCCGCTCCGGCCTCGGGCCTCGCCGTTCCATCGAGCAGCAGTCCGCCGAGGTCGTCGGCGCCGCCGCGCAGCACCGCCTGGCTCTCGGCGAGCCCGAGCTTCGTCCACGCCGCCTGCACATGGTCGATACGGCTGTGCAGCAGCAGGCGCGCGACGGCGTGCACCGCGCGGGACTGAGGCGCATCCGGACCGGGGCCGGCGACCCGCGCGACCTGCGCCGGGGCATCCAGTCGCACGTAGGGCATGGGAATGAACTCGGTGAACCCGCCGGTCTCGTCGTGCAGGCGCGCGAGTGATCGCAGGTGGGCGAGCTGCTGCTCGGGCGTCTCGACGTGGCCGTAGATCATGGTCGCGGTCGAACGGAGGCCCGCGCGGTGCGCGGCCGTCATCGACGCGATCCAGTCCGACGCCGGCGGGTCGCCGCCCTCGCTGAGGATGCGCCGCACGCCGTCGTCGAGGATGCGCGCACCCGTGCCGGGCACGCTGTCGACTCCCGCGTCGCGCAGCGCCGACAGGTACTCGTAGAGCGGCAGGCCGAGGCGCCGCGCTCCGTCGGCGATCTCCGTCGGACGGAATGCGTGCAGGTGCAGGCCCGGCTGGCGCGCCCGAATGGTGCGCACGATGTCGAGATATGCCGAGGCCGGCATGTGGAGAGGGACCGCGCCCTGGATGCAGAGCTCGGTGGCCCCGAGCGACGCGGCCTCGTCGGCCAGATCGCCGATGTGCTCGAGGGTGAGGCCGTTCGCCGCGTCGAGTCCGTAGAGAGAGGAGTCGATGTTGCGGTTGATGACGAAGGTCACATCGTCGCCGACGGTGTCGCGCCGGATGTCGTCGGCCAGCGAGGCGAGCGCGTCGAGTTCTGCGCCGGTCGCCTGGAGCAGGTCGAGGTAGTAGGCGTCGCTGAGATCGGCCGGGGTGGTCGAGGCGGCGACGAGGGCTGGGGTCGCGGCGGTTCCCTTCGACAGGCTCAGGGAACGGGGGTTCAGGGAACGGGGGCTCTGCGAACGGGGCCACGGGCGGCCGACGACGGGGGCATCCTCCTGGGCGAGTCCGTTCGGCGCGGACAGCGCCTCGACGTGGGGGCGGATGCGGGCGTCGATCCACTGCTCGGGGTCGCCCACGAACTGCGGATGCGCGGTGAGCCGCTCGCGCAGCTCGAATCCGGCGTCTCGCGTCAGCGCCGCGAGGGTGTCGAGCTCCGGCCAGGGGCGCTCCGGGTTCACGTGGTCGGCGGTGAGCGGGCTCACTCCGCCCCAGTCGTCGATGCCGGCACGCAGCAGCAGTCCGAGCTCGTGCGCGTCGGTGAGGTTCGGCGGCGCCTGGATCGTGGCATCCGGGCCCATCACGACGCGGGCGACGGCCACGGCCGCGACGTACTCCTGCAGCGCGAGGTCGACCTCGTTCTGCATCGCCGTGCGCGGCTTCGCCCGGAAGTTCTGGACGATCGTCTCCTGAATGTGCCCGTGCCGCTCGTGCGAGGCGCGGATTTCGAAGAGCGCCTCGGCGCGTTCCGCGTTGTTCTCGCCGATGCCGAGCAGCACGCCCGTGGTGAACGGCACCTTCGATCGACCCGCGTCGTCGAGCACGCGCAGCCGCAGCGCCGGGTCCTTGTCGGGTGAGCCGTAGTGCACTCCGCCCTTCTCCGACCAGAGCCGCGTCGCGGTGGTCTCGAGCATCATGCCCATCGAAGGAGCGACGGGCCGGAGCGCCTGAAGTTCGCTCCACGACATCACGCCGGGATTGAGGTGGGGGAGCAGCCCCGTCTCCTCGAGCACGAGAATCGCCATGGCCCTGATGTAGTCGATCGTCGACGAATAGCCGTGGGCATCCAGCCATTCGCGCGCGACCGGCCACCGGTTCTCGGGGCGGTCGCCGAGGGTGAACAGCGCCTCCTTGCAGCCGAGGGCCGCGCCCGCCCTGGCCACCTCGAGGATCTCGTCGGGCGACATGTAGATGGGCTTGCCCTTCGTGGCGAGCTTGTTCGGCGTCTCGACGAAGATGCAGTAGTGGCACCTGTCCTGGCAGAGGTGCGTGACCGGAATGAACACCTTCTTCGAGTACGTGATCACGCCCGTGCGGCCCGATGCGTCGAGACCCTCGTCTCGCAACCGCGACGACACGGCGAGCAGCCGGTCGAGCTCGCCGCCGCGGGCAGAGAAGAGGAGCTCGGCGTCGGCCTGCGTGACGGTGTCGCCGCGCTCGACGCGCCCCAGCGCATCCTGGATCTCGTGCACGTCAGGAACGGGGAAGTCGTCGATCATCGGCATCTTTCGTCGCGGGGGAGTGATGGCTGGTACTCGACAGAGGACCGTTGAGCCCAAATCCAGGCCCGCGTGCTGATTGCCTCCCACTATACGCGCGGCTCGATTTCGGATGCCCCGGGCGGCCCGTCATGCGGCGTCACGGAATTTATGGGGCGGCTCGGGCGCTGGTTACTGTGGACACTTCCGCCCACAGCAAAGGACTACCCCCGTGAAACGCGCCACCTCTCTTGTCGGACTCCTCTCTATCGCCGCCGCGACCGCGCTCGCACTCGGCGCGTGCGCGAGCCCGGCATCGACATCCGACGATTCCACGAGCGGCAGCAAGCTGAAGGCCAACTCGCTCGCGGCCATCCAAGAGGCGGGCGTGCTGACGGTCGGCACCGAGGGAACCTACAAGCCGTTCAGCTACCACGAAGACGGCACCGGCGACCTCACGGGCTACGACGTCGAGATCATCACCGCCGTCGCCGACAAGCTCGGCGTCGACGTGAAGTTCGAGGAGACCCAGTGGGACGCGATCTTCGCCGGCCTCGAGGCGGGTCGCTTCGACGTCATCGCGAACCAGGTGTCGATCAACGACGAGCGCACCGCCAAGTACGACTTCTCCGAGCCGTACACGGTGAGCCCGGGTGTCATCGTCGTGAAAGACGACAACACCGACATCACCTCGTTCGCCGACCTGGCCGGCAAGACCACCGCCCAGTCGCTCACGAGCAATTGGTACGAGCTGGCGCAGGAGAACGGCGCCAACGTCGAGGCCGTCGAGGGCTGGGCGCAGGCCGTGGCCCTGCTCGAGCAGGGGCGCGTCGACGCCACCGTCAACGACAACCTCACCTTCCTCGACTACGAGAAGCAGAAGGGCGATACCGGTCTGAAGATCGCGGCCGAGACCGACGACCCGTCGCTCAACGCGTTCGTCTTCACCAAGGGCAACACCGAGTTGCAGCAAGCCGTCGACAAGGCGCTCGACGAGCTGCGCGCCGATGGAACCCTCGCGGAGATCTCCGACAAGTACTTCGGAAGCGACGTCACGCAGTAGCGCGGTCACGCAGTAGGGTCGATCGATGACACCCCCGTGGGCGAGGATTGACGCATGAACGAATCGCTGTGGGATCTGCTGCTGCGGTCGTTCCTGCCCATCGTCGGCGGGGCTGTCACCGGCACCATTCCGCTCGCCCTGCTGTCGTTCGCCCTGGGACTGGTCATCGCCCTGGGCATCGCCCTGATGCGGCTGTCGCGCGTCCGTGTCGTGTCGGGCATCGCGCGGGTGTACATCTCGATCATCCGGGGCACGCCGCTGCTGGTGCAGCTGTTCGTGATCTTCTACGGACTGCCTTCGATCGGCGTGCTTGTCGACCCGTGGCCGAGCGCCATCATCGCGTTTTCGCTCAACGTGGGCGGCTACGCGGCAGAGGTCATCAGGGCGGCGATCCTGTCGGTGCCCAAGGGCCAATGGGAGGCCGGCTACACGATCGGCATGTCGCGCGGCCAGACGCTCGTGCGGGTGATCCTGCCGCAGGCCGCGCGGGTCTCCGTTCCTCCGCTGTCGAACACCTTCATCAGCCTCGTCAAAGACACCTCGCTCGCCTCGCTCATCCTGGTCACCGAGCTCTTCAGGCAGGCGCAGGAGATCGCGGCGTTCAGCCAGGAGTTCATGGCGCTGTACATCGAGGCGGCCGTCGTCTACTGGGTGATCTGCCTCGTGCTCTCGAGCGCCCAGTCCGTGCTCGAGAAGAGACTGGACCGCTATGTCGCCCACTGACCCCCTCGCACCCGCACCGCTCGACGCGCCGATCGAGGCGCCTCTGCTCGTGGCCCGCGGAATCCGCAAGAGCTTCGGCGACGTCGAGGTTCTCAAGTCGATCGACCTCACCGTGCCGCGCGGCAATGTCGTGGCCTTGATCGGGCCGTCGGGCTCGGGCAAGACCACCGTGCTGCGCTCGCTCAACGGGCTCGAGGTTCCCGAGGCGGGCACCGTCGAGTTCGCCGGCGGCGACACGGTCGACTTCGCCGAGCGCCCGACGAAGAGGCAGCTCGCGTCACTGCGCGACCGCTCCGCCATGGTCTTCCAGCAGTTCAACCTGTTCCCGCATCGCACGGTTCTCGAGAACGTCATCGAGGGCCCGGTGCAGGTGCAGAAACGGCCGAAGGCCGAGGCGACAGCGGATGCGCGTGCGCTGCTCGAGCGCGTCGGTCTCGGCGCGAAGGCCGACGCGTATCCGTTCGAGCTCTCGGGCGGACAGCAGCAGCGGGTGGGCATCGTTCGCGCCCTGGCGCTGAAGCCGCAGCTGCTGCTCTTCGACGAGCCCACCTCGGCGCTCGACCCCGAGCTCGTCGGCGACGTGCTCGACGTGATCCGCGAACTCGCGACCGAGGGCTGGACCATGGTGCTCGTGACCCACGAGCTGACGTTCGCCTCCCACGTGGCCGACACGATCGTCTTCATGGACGGCGGCGTCGTCGTGGAATCGGGTCCGCCGTCCGACGTACTGCAGAATCCGCGCGAGCCGCGTACGAAGCAGTTCCTGCACCGCCTTCTCGACAGGTAGCCGCACGCCTCCTCCGCCTTCCCTCGACATCTCTGGCGAAACGAACGGAAGTTCTGACATACTGGGCGCCGTTGGGGGAGTACAGGAGCTGACATGGCGTCTCCCCATGACGAACGATGGAACATCCATCTCCAGAACTACCGGGCCTTCGTGCGCGTCCACGGTCGCCATCCGCGACGGCCCTCCGTCGATCCCCTCGAGGCGAGGCTCTCCGAGTGGGCGCACGAGCAGCGTCGGCTTCACCGCGGCCAGCGTGATCAGTCGCTGCGACATGATCGCAAGGTCCAACTCGAGACGGTCGAGGGGTGGGAGTGGAATCCCCGACGCGGACCGAGTCCTCGGTCCGACCACTGGGAGAATCAGCGCGCGGCCGTCGAGCGCCACTTCGCGGAGCATGGACGGTATCCGCGCCTTACGGCCGACGATCCGCACGAGCGGCGCCTTGCCGGCTGGGTCAAGAATCAGGTCGAGCGTCTGCCCAGCCGAGACGACGAGCTCGGCCGCAGCCGCTACGAAGCCGTGCTGGCGACCCCTGGCTGGCCGTCTCGTCGAGAGCAGACGTGGCTGCAGATGATCCAGCTGCTCGAAGAATTCGTCGATACGCACGACAGGCTTCCGAGGCGCACTCCCGCCCGAACGGCCGACGTCTCGCACGACGACCGGCACGAGCACATGCTCTCGATGTGGTGCGCCAACCAGCGTCGATTCGAACGCATCGCCACGGCGGACAAGCCGTATCCCGAGGAGCGCAGGGCCCGCCTCGACAGGGTGGCCGGCTGGAGCTGGTCGAAGCGCATCGAGCGGTCGAGGCGGGTCAAGCGGTCAATGATCTCTTACGCTGCTTGAACCACAGCACGAGCATGAAACTGAAGATCACCAGCACGGTCCACGACCCGATCTTGCTCGCGTGCACGAGCGTCCAGCCCGCCTCCTGGTCGGGATAGCTCCACGCGCCCAGCCGCGTCGCGATGTTCTCGGCGAACCAGATGAAGAAACCGATGAGAACGAACGACACGAGAAGAGGCATGCGATAGATCGTCCGTCGCACGGTGAAGCGCACCCAGGTGCGCCGCAGGATGACGGCGGCCACGACGAGCAGCAGCCATCGCACGTCGGGCAGCCAGTGGTTCGTGAAGAAGTTCACGTAGAAGAGCACGGCCGTGATCATCGTCGGAACCATGGGCACCGGGTCGATGTCCAGATCGAAACGGCGCCAGGCCTGGCAGATGTAGCTCGCCACCGCCGCATACATGAAACCGCTGTAGATGGGCACGTCGCCGATGCGCAGCAGGCCCGCATCGGGATAGCTCCACGACCCAACGGAGACCTTGAACAGCTCGAGCCCGAGGCCGAGCACGTGGAACAGGCAGATCACGAGCAACTCGTCGCGCGTCTCGATCTTCGTTGCGACGAGCACGATCTGCACGATGATGCAGTACACGAGCATCGCGTCGTAGCGGGCCACCCCGACATCCACGAAGTGGGTGATCGCGAGCCCCAGAACGATCGAGAAGGCGAACAGGCACGACAGGGCCTGCTTCCAGCCGAAGTCGAGCAGGTCGAGCAACAGGGAGCCGGCCCGCGAGGTCGTCGAGGTCATCGCCGGAGCATATCGTGCACCGATGGTCGTCTCTCGGGGCCACGGCGCAGCATCCGGAGCCATAATGTCTGAATGATCACCGTCGAACTCGCCCGATCGCTGCACGCTGCCGGACTGATCTGGAAGCCCGCGTCGGGCGATCGATTCTCGATCGACACCCCGGCGTTCGACCCCGAGGCCCTCGACGCCGAGGTCTTCACTGTGAGCGACATGACCATCGAGGCGCAGCACTATCCCACGGGAACGATCCTCGGATTCAACGGCACCACCGAGTGGGCGCTCGACTCCGTCGACCTGCACGAGGCCCTATGGCTGCCGCGCGAGGACCAGTTGCGGGAGATGCTCCGCGGTGCGTTCCGATCGCTCGTGCGCCTCGAGACGTCGGAGGATTCGGCCCCGGAGTATCGGGTCGACATCGTCTTCCGGGGCGAGCCGTCGAGTCATGTCGCGGCCGAGCCCGCAGAGGCATACGGCCGGGCCGTGCTCATGCTCGTGGCGGCGTCCACCGCCGCGGCCTGAGCGACGCCTGCACGTTTTCCCGGCCCGTGCCGAGGGGTGGACGCGGAGCAGAGCCATCCGGGAAACTGAGGTCAACCGGGAACCGTTTCCGGAGTCGACAAAGGGGTTAGATTCCATGGCTGACACGTATCGCGCACTGCTTCAATCGGGCGGACTCTCCGAAGACAAGGAGACCGTCGAGAACCTCGTCGACGGAAAGCCCCGAGAGACCATCACCGAGACCTTCGACGTCGAAGGCGAGTCGCAGGAGCGGGTCTGGCGGCTCGTTCGTCCCGTCACTCCCGAGCCCGTCTCCTACGAGCTGGTCGGCGACGCTCCGGGCGAGGAGATTCCCAACTGACCCGCATTTCCGTAACCGATCGTCCGAGGCATCACAAGCCCCACACCCTGAGCGTGCGTGAGGCGTAGGTTCGACAGCGAACCGGAACTCACAAGGATTCCGGCCAATGAAAGGTGGATGCCATGGGACTCGACGACAAGGTCAAGAACGCTGCAGCCGACGTGGCCGGCAAGGCGAAAGAAGCCACCGGCAAGCTCACGGACAACGAGCGACTCGAAGCCGAAGGCAAGACCGACCAGGTGGGCGCTGACGCCCGCAAGGCCGGAGAGAACGTCAAAGACGCTTTCAAGCACTGAAGATATACGCGCAGCCCGAGGCTGACGCGTTGTCGCAGGAATGCCGGGGTACCGCAGGTGCCCCGGCATTCGTGTCGAGCGGGGCGATCGCCGACCTCACGCCGAGCAAGGAGTTTTCGATGCACGAAGCCGACCGGGTCGATTCCTGGGCCGACGGGGCGGCCGAGGTCGACGGCGACCCGCATCGGGCCGTCGCCCTCGCGCGAGAGGTGGGGCGAAGCGCGCCTCGACCCGGCAGCGGCGACACTCCCGCTCTGTTCGAGCTGCTGGCCGCGCTGGGCCGTTCCGATCTGACGGCGGCGCGCGTGGTCGAGGCGCATCTGGATGCTCGCGCGATCCTCGGCGAGGCGGGTCTCGATCCGCAGGCGGGCGCGTGGGGCGTCTTCGCCGCGGAGGCACCCGCGGTCCGACTCGACGCCCAATACATCGATGGCGGATTCGTGCTCTCGGGAACCAAGCCGTGGTGCTCCCTGGCCGGATTCCTCGACCGGGCTCTCGTGACGGCGCACACCGACGGCGGCCATCGACGACTGTTCGAGGTGGATCTGCGGGCTCCCGGCGTGGACGTGCGATCGGGGGAGTGGGTCGCACTGGGCCTGCAGGGCGTGCCGAGCGGCTCGGTCGAGTTCTCCCAGGTCGGCGCCTCGCCGGTGGGCGCCGACGGCTGGTACCTCGACCGGCCCGGGTTCGCCTGGGGCGGCATCGGCGTGGCCGCATGCTGGCTGGGCGGAGCGGAGGGTCTCGCTCGCCGGATGTGGTCTGCTGCGCATTCGCCGAATCGGGAGCCCGACCAGATCGCCCTGATGCACCTCGGCGCCGTCGACGCGCAGCTGTTCGCGGCACGAGTGGTGCTGGCGGATGCCGGTCGGCGCATCGACGAGGGCCGTGCCGAGGGTGCGGAGGGAAAGCTCCTGGCCGCGCGCACGCGCATCGTCGTCGCGAACGTCGTCGAAGACGTGCTCCGCCGTGCCGCCCACTCGCTCGGCCCCGCGCCGCTGGCCCTCGAGGCCGAGCATGCGCGCCGCGTCGCGGACCTCGAACTCTATGTGCGGCAGCACCATGCGGAACGCGATGACGCATCGCTGGGCCGTCGGCTCCTCGAGGGCGAGCGACCGTGGTGAGCTTCGACCATCGCGACGAGGGAACGACGAACTCGACCTGGCTCGCCGCAGAGGAATGGGGCGAGATCGCGCAGATGAACCTCGACGGCGTGACCCTCCTCGTGGTCGTCGCTGCCCACCCCGACGACGAGACCCTCGGTGCGGGAGGCCTGATGGCCGTGGCTTACTCCGCCGGCATCCCCGTGACCGTGATCGTCGCCACCCTGGGCGAGCACTCGCATCCGGATTCGCCGACCGTCACGCCGACCCAGCTGGCGGCGATTCGCCGGGTCGAGGTCGTGCGGGCGATCGACGAGCTGGCCCCGGGCTCGGCGGTGCACCTGCTCGGGCTCCCCGACGGGGGCCTCCGCGAGCACGCCGAGCCTCTCCGACGCTCCGTGGCGGCGGCCATCGACGGCCGCACCGGGGTGCTGGTCGTCTCGCCCTGGCGCGGCGACGGGCATCCGGATCACACCGCAGCGGGCGACGCCGCGGCCGCGGCGGCCGAGACCCAGGGTGCCCAGCACCTGGAGTACCCGATCTGGGGCTGGCATCGGCTGACTCCGGACTCGCCGGAGTGGCCGTGGGCGCGCGTTCGGACTCTGCCGCTCGGACAGGACGAGGTCGCGCACAAGGTCGCGGCGCTCGAGCTGCACCGGAGCCAGACCGAGCCCCTGTCGGGCCTTCCGGGGGACGAGGCCATCGTGTCGCCGACGTTCTCCGAGCACTTCCAGCGCGACGCAGAGACCTTCTTCGCGAGCGCGAGTGCGGCCCGGCCGCAGAGTCGTTCGCACACGTCGTTGGCCCAAGGCTACTTCGACTCCTTCTATGAGGGTCGCGCCGATCCGTGGGGCTTCGAGACGCGCTGGTACGAGCGCCGCAAGCGTGCGCTCACTCTCGCCGCGCTTCCTCACCGGCGGTACGCCTCGGCCCTCGAGGTGGGCTGCTCCATCGGCGTGACGACCGCCGAGCTCGCCCCTCGGGTCGATCGGCTCCTGGCCATCGACATCGCCGAGGCTCCGCTGGCTGTGGCGCGGGAGCGTCTGGCCGGGCAGCCCGGGGTGAGCTTCGAGCGGCGCACGCTCCCTCAGGAGTGGCCGGACGAGACATTCGACCTGATCGTGGTGTCGGAGGTCGGCTACTACCTGTCGCTCGATGGCCTCGAACAGCTCGTGCGGCGGATCGCCGCCGGTCTGCGCGACGGCGGCGCCGTGATCGTATGCCACTGGCGGCATCCGGTGACGGACTACCCGTTGCGCGGAGACCAGGTGCACGACGCGTTCAGGCGCAGCGACGATCTCGTTCGCGTCGGCGGCTACGACGACGAAGACTTTCTGCTCGACGTCTTCGGAGTGCCGGGAACGGCCTCGGTCGCCGCAGAGGAAGGACTCGTGTGACGAAGCGCATCCGGACCATCGTCGTGGTCGTTCCCGCCCGAGACGAGCAGCGCTCGATCGGCCGCTGCCTCGACGCTCTCGACGCAGCCGCCGCCGCGCTTCGGCAGGCCCGCCCCGCCGACGGCCCTGACGTGCGCATAGTCGTCGTGCTCGACAGGTGCCTGGATGACACGGCCGAGATCGTGGCCGGCCGGTCGAGTGTCGAATCCGTCGTCAGCTCGGCCGGGAGGGTGGGCGAGGCACGCGCGCTCGGGGTGGAACGGGCGCTCGCGGCCGGCGACGCGGAGCCGAACGATACCTGGATCGCGAATACCGATGCCGACTCGGCGGTGCCCCTGGACTGGCTGACTGTGCAGCTGGAGGCGGCCGAGGCCGGGCATGCCGCCCTGCTCGGCGCAGTCCGGCCGGATGAGGAGGGACTCGACGCGGAGCAGCTCGCGCACTATCTGCTGCGGCATCCGCTTCGCGAGAGCCATCGCAATGTGCACGGAGCCAACTTGGGGGTGCGGGCCGATCACTACCTCGCGGTCGGAGGGTTCGAGCCGGTGGCGACCGGCGAGGATGTGAGTCTTGTCGCGTCGCTCGAACGGCTCGGGCTGTCGGTCGCGAGCACGGGTCGTGCCGCCGTGCTCACGTCGTCGCGGCTGCTCGGTCGCGCACCCGAGGGATACTCCGACGTGGTGCGTGCCATCGCCGGATAGTGCCATCGCCCGACAATCGAGCCGGGACCGGGCCCTCTCCGGGTCAGCCCCGCTGCTGCGCGAGGAGTTCGAGGGTGCGTTCCGCCGCGACGCCGACCCGCACGTCTTGGCCTTCGTGGTCACTTGCAACCGGAGACACCATCACCTCGTCGACCCCGTACTTCGCGGCGAGCGCGGTCACCTGCGACCAGGCCGCCTCAGGGGTGTCGATGATCCAGCGGGCGGACTGGTCGGCGACGAGATCCTCCTCCATGGGGCTCAGCGTCACCGCCTGCGCCTGCTCGACCGTCATGCGCGGGCCGAGGGTGCCGCCCGAGCGGAGTCTGGCCATGGTGATGAGCTGGGGGAGGGCCAGCGCGGAGGCCTCCTCGAGCGTGTCGGCGACCACGGCGTTGACGGTGAGGAACGTCGCGGGTTCAGCGAGGGCGGGCGACGGCTGGAACTCACGGCGGTACAGGGCGAGGGCGTCGTCGATTCCCGACTGCCCGAAGTGGTGGGCGTAGACGAAGGCCAGTCCTTCGCGGGCGGCCAGCCGGGCGCTGTACGTGCTGGAGCCCAGCAGCCACACCGAGGGAGACGACGACGTGCGCGGCGTCGACCTCAGCGTGTAGTTCTGACCTCGGAGCGGAATCGCGACCGAGGGCTGCGAGACGGCGTCGAAGGGATCGGCGATCGGCGTGTCGAACGAACCGAGGAGGCCCGCCACCAGCTCGACGTCTGAGGGGAACGAATCCGCGCCGACCTCGTCGGCGCGCGGCCCGCGCAGCATGTAGGCGGTGACGGGGTCGGAGCCCGGGGCCCGCCCTATGCCCAGATCGATGCGACCCGGGTGCATGGCCTCGAGCAGCGAGAACTGCTCGGCCACCGTCAACGGTGCGTGGTTCGGCAGCATGACGCCGCCCGACCCGACCCGGATTCGGCGGGTATTCGCCGCCAGATGGGCGATCAGCACGGCCGGAGACGTCGCCGCGACGGCCTCCATGTTGTGGTGCTCCGCGACCCAGAAGCGCGTGAAGCCGAGGTCGTCGGCCCGGCGCGCGAGCGATACGGCGGCCGCGACGGAGTCGGCCGTGGTCTGGTCGGTGCGCACGGGCAAGAGGTCGAGAACGGAGAGTTTCAGCATCGATGGGGTCAACGTCACGGATGGCCGCCGCTATTCCGAAGCGACGACCGAAGCGACGACCGAAGCGGCCCAAACCCGACTAATGCGACGAAACCCCTTGCAGATGCCAGGTTTTCGGGCGTGGCGCGCTTAAGGTAACCGTGTGTGGCGCGCCGATAAGAAACTAGATGCAGACGGACTTCCGACTGTCGCCGACGACGACTCGTCGGCGTGGGGTCGCCAGACCGCGCCTGAAAAGGGCGGTCGACCTCTGACGAATCTCACCAGTGAGAGTCGGGTGGAGCCGAATCGAGAACGCTGGCGACATGAGCTCAGCCGGGTGGGTGGAGCATCGCCGCTCATCCACTTCGACGACTCGCCACGCAACCGCATCGACCTCTCCGCGACGCATCCGGGCGGGCTCGCCCAGTTCATCACGGGCAACGCCACCCTCCTCAGCAGCCTCATCCGCGACGAGCTGGCCCTGCGCACGGCCCGCCTCGCGGCGGCGGCTATCACCGACAAGGGCGTCGAGCTCCGCAGCGTGCGCGGCATCGACGCCGTGAACCTCGGCATCGGCTTCGCCGAATGGCGCGTCGAGCAGGAGTCGTTCAGCGCCCCCGTGCTGCTGCGTCCCGTGTCGGTGCGCCGCTACGGCCGAGACTTCGAGCTGAAACTGCGCGGCGGCCCCGTGGTCAACCCCGAACTCGTGCGCGCCCTGTCCGACCAGTTCCAGATCGAGCTCGATGCCGACGCGCTCGTCGCGCTCGCCATCAACAACGGAGTCTTCAAGCCGCAGCCCGTCATCGACCAGCTTCGGGGCCTCACCTCGCAGCTCGCGTGGTTCAGCGTCAGCCCCCGACTCGCCGTCTCGACCTTCGCCGATGTGAGCCAGGCGCTGGTCGACGATGCTGACGACCTCGCGCATCCGGTTCTCGACGCGCTCGCGGGCAACGTCACCGCCCGTCGCGGTGTGCAAGACGCCTACCACCCGGTCGACGCCACTCCTCAAGACCAGCGACCGCCCGCCACCGACACGTTGCTCCTCGACGCCGATCCCGAGCAGGAGAATGTGATCGCCCAGATCGGCGCCGGCAACTCTCTGGTCGTGAAGACGCTCCCGGGCACCGGGGGAACTCAGACGATCGTCAACGCCGTCGGCGCCCTGATCGCCCAGAACAAGCGCGTGCTCGTCGTGAGCCCGCGCCGCCTCAGCCTGCGGGGAATCGCCCGACGCCTCACCGATGTGGGCCTGCCCGGCGTCGCGGTGTCGCCGCGAACCCTGCGCCGTGACCTCATCCAGTCGATCGGCCGAAACGAGAAGGCCCGCCAGCCCCACGTCGCCGACGTCGACGAGGCGCTCGTGCGCCTGCGCGGCGTGCTGCTCGACTACCGCTCGTCGCTCGGCCGGGTCGACCCGGTTCTCAAGGTGTCGGTTCTGGATGCGCTGCGCGAACTCGCGCGCCTCGAACTGCTGCAGACGCCTCCCTCCACCAAGGCGCGCCTCGACCGCCACGCCCTCGAGGGGCTCGCATCCGGTCGTGTGCAGGCCGCCAAGACGCTGAGCAAGGCGGCCGCTCTCGGCGAGTTCCGCTACGGACCCGACGACTCGCCCTGGTACGGTGCCGCATTCGCCACGTCCGACGACGCGCACAGCGCTCACCAGCTCGCGAAGAAGCTGCACAAGACCGACCTGCCGAACCTGCTGTCGGGGGCATGGGAGCTGATCGGCCAGACCCGCATGCGCCCCTTCGCGACCCTGACCGAGCTCGGCGTCTACCTGCGCCTGCTGCTCGACCTGCGCGAGACGCTCGACAAGTTCCTGCCCGTGGTCTTCGACCGGTCGCTGACCGAGCTCATCGCCGCCACGTCGAACCGTCGCGACTCGCCGCAGCTCTCGTCGACGAGCCGTCGCCGGCTGCGCAGCCTCGCCCGCGAGTACGTGCGTCCGGGCGTGCACATCGGAGACCTCAACGAGGCCCTCAAGCACATCCAGCAGCAGCGCACGCTGTGGTACCGCTTCGCCGCCGCGGGAATCCCGCCGGAGATCCCGATCGGCATCGCCGACGTGCAGGTCGCCTATCAGCGTGTCACCGAAGACCTCGCCCAGCTCGACCTGCCCCTGGGGTCGGTCGGCACGGCGCGCCAGCTGTCGAGCCTTCCCATCGAAGAGCTCGTGTCGCTGGTCGAGGGTCTGGCTGCCGACTCCGAGGTGCTGGCCAACCTGCAGGAGCGCACGGCGCTTCTCGATACGCTTCGCGAGCACTCGCTCGACCCCCTGCTCACCGACCTGTCGCAAAGGCACGTGCCCGAGAGCGCCGTCGCAGACGAGCTCGAACTCGCCTGGTGGCAATCGGTGCTCGAGCTGATGCTGGCCAACGACCGTGCCCTGCTCGGCGCGAACACCTCGGTGCTCGACCGGCTCGAGGCCGACTTCAGGCTGGTCGACGAGGCGCACGCCTCGGCGAGCGGTGCCCTGCTGGCCTGGCAGCTGGCCGAGACCTGGAGCGTCGGGCTCGTCGACTACCCCGAAGAGGCGGCTGCGCTCAAGAACATCCTGCGCACCGACGGCGTCGACTCGCAGGCGTTGCACGAGGCCGCGCCGCACCTGGGCCGCGTTCTCGCGCCGGTCTGGCTCGCCTCGCCGTACGAGATCGCAGAGATCTCCGACGCCCTGCACTTCGACACCGTGATCCTGGTCGATGCCGGAGCGACGACCCTGGCCGAGAACGTCGGAGCCATCCGCCGCGGCCGCCAGGTCGTGGCCTTCGGAGACCCGGTCACGCAGACGCCGTCGCGATTCGACATCGCCATCGCCGCGACGCCCGACGCGTCGAACCGCGCCCAGCCGGAGCAGTCCGTCGAAGAGCTGCACGCCGAGTCGGCCCTCGCCCGCCTCGCCGAACTCGTTCCGACGCTGCAGCTGACCCGCAGCTACCGGGCTGGCGGCGAAGATCTCGCTGAACTCGTGAACCACCGCTTCTACGGCGGCAAGATCGACTCGCTGCCCTGGGCGGGCACCTTCCTCGGCCACGGCAGCCTGGCGCTGCACTACGTCGAGGGTCGTGGTGGCATGCCCGACGCCGAGACCGGAGCGGTCGAGAGTGTCGACGACGAGGTGGATCGCGTCGTGGCCCTCGTGCTCGACCACGCCATCCAGTACCCGGGCGAATCGCTCATGGTCATCACGGCCAGTCCGCGTCACGCCGTGCGCGTGCAGCAGGCCGTGCTGTCGGCGTTCGCGAAGCGCAGCGACCTCAGCGACTTCATCCTGAAAGACCGCGCCGAGCCGTTCATGGTCGCCACCCTCGACCAGTCGGTCGCGCAGAGCCGCGACCGCGTGATCTTCTCGGTGGGCTACGGAAAGACCACACACGGCCGCGTGCTCACGAACTTCGGTGCACTGGGCCGCCCTGGCGGCGAGCGACTGCTGGCCGTGGGCATGACCCGCGCCCGCCGGTCGATGGACATCGTCAGCTGCTTCCACCCGCACGACATCGACGAGGAGCGCATGGCCCACGGCATCGTGGCGCTGCGGCAGATCCTCACCGAGGTCGAGACCGGCCCCACGCCCGATACGTTCTCGAGCCCGGGCGACGCGCTGCTCATTGACCTTGCGCGGCGACTCGGAGCCCGCGGCCTCGACGTGGCGTTCGAACACCGCGGCAAGCTCACCCTGGTGGCCTCGCACGACGGTCGGGCCATCGCCATCGAGACGGATTCGGTCGTGCACGCGTCGAGCCTCAGAGAGTCGCTGCGCCTGCGCCCCGACATGCTCAGAAGGCTCGGGTGGCACTACCTCCGGGTGCACAGCTTCGAGCTGTTCAGCGACCCCGAGGCCGTCGCCGCACGCATCGCCCAGGTCATCGGTGTGCGAGAGCTCAAGGCCGTCGACAGGCCGGCCATCTCGCACAGTTCCGACGAGACGGCGCCGCTTCCGTTCTCCCGGTAGGCTCCCGAGGTGCCGACAGAGACTCCCGACCCCGCTTCAGCGCGCCCCGCTCCGCCGATTCGGCGCACGGGGCGGCGTCGGGTGACGACGGATGCCGTGGCCGGCTCCGACCCGACGCCCCAGCGGGCAGACGGCTCGGCCGTCGAGAAGGCCGACGAGGACACGGATGCGTCGTGGGGCGATCCGTCACCGCGCGGCAGCGACAGGAACGACGACAGGTTGAAGCTGGAGAAGCCGCCGCACTGGTGAGCGGGCCGTGCCCCTGAGCGGGCCCTGCCCCTGAACGGGTCAGGCGTCGTGCGGGGTGCCCGATGACGACGACGTCTGCTGCCTGGCGAGCAGGTCGCGGATCTCGGTGAGCAGCTCGGCCTCGGTCGGAGGAGTCTTCACCGTCTCGGCCGGAGTCGGCTGCTGCTTCTTGATGAAGGCCACCTTCTTGAGGTGGTTGATCGGCAGCACGAAAACGAAGTACACGACGACGGCGACGATCAGGAACTGGATGATCGCGGCGAGCACGGTGCCCACCTCGATGGTGCCCTTGCCGACGGCGATCGGGAACGCTCCGACGAGGCTCTCGGCGCCGCCCACGGCGCCGAGCACAGGAGTTATGACGTTATCGACGATCGAGTTCACGACAGCGGTGAACGCCGCTCCGATGACGACGGCGACGGCCAGGTCGATGACGTTCCCGCGGAGAACGAACTCCTTGAATCCCTTGAACATGGTGGTGCCCCCTCAGGTGTACGTGCAGTTCTCGTCTACCAGTATTACTTGGCCGCGGCCGACGACGAGCTCGACGACGAGCTCGACGGCGCAGCCGGTGCAGACGGCGTCGACGGCGCCGCGGGCTTCGAGGAGGACGACGATTCGCCCGATCCACTGGCCTTGCCCGTGCCGCCCGAGTTGCTCGACTTATCGGCCGCGCGCGAGTCGGTGCGGTAGAAGCCCGAGCCGTTGAACGTGACGCCCACCGCGCTGAACACCTTGCGCAGCTTGCCGCCGCAGACAGGGCACACGGTGAGCGAGTCGTCGGTGAACGCCTGGTGGATGTCGAAGGCATTCGTGCACTCGGTGCAGCGGTAGGAATAGGTGGGCACGGGAAAGACTCCTTGGAACGGTGAGAAAGAGTGCCGAACGGCGCTGGTTAGAACGTGTGGATCTGCGTGGGGGTGACGATGCCGTCGACCGGCTGGTCGTGGATCTCGCGCGGAACGGACTCGAGCAGTTCGTCGTCGAAGATCACGGCGTAGACAGGAGGGCACTTCTGCATGCTGCCCAGCGTCTTGTCAAAGTATCCCCGACCCCAGCCCATCCTGACCCCGGATGCGTCGACCGCGGCCGCCGGAACGATGATGAGATCGACATCGTTGATCACCATCGGCCCGAGGATCTCGCCGACGGGCTCCGGCATGCCGAAGAGTCCCTCCGCCTCGGACTCGCCGTCGCCACGGGTCCAGTCGAGCAGGCCGTCTTCGCGGGCGATGGGAAACAGCACGCGGATGCCGTTCGCCTCGGCCCAGTTGATGAACTCACGGGTGTTGGGCTCGTGGGTGGCCGACAGGTAGCACGAGATGAAGGTCGCGCCCGAGTCGGTCACCAGCTTCTGCAGGTTGCGGGTGAAGCCCTCTGTGGCAGATGCTCTCTCGACGGAGGTGCGGGTGCGGCGGCGCTCACGGAGCTCGGCTCGCAGTGCACGCTTGATATTGCTCGGGTCGGTGACCATCTAAGAGATTTTAGTTGCATGGATGTATCGGCCGTGTTTCGCAATCCGGCGCGCCGACCGCTCGGCATTGGATAGCCTTGTGCCCATGGGGATCAAGATCACTAAAGCCGTTATTCCTGCAGCCGGGTTGGGGACGCGTTTCCTGCCCGCGACGAAGGCGCTGCCCAAAGAGATGCTGCCGGTCGTCGACAAGCCCGCGATCCAGTACGTCGTGGAAGAGGCTGTGAAGGCGGGACTCGATGACATCCTCGTCGTCACCGGCCGCAACAAGCACGCGCTCGCGAACCACTTCGACCGCGTCACCGAGCTCGAGGCGACCCTCGAGTCCAAGGGCGATGGCAACAAGCTGCGCATGGTCAACGAGGCCACCGCTCTTGCCGAGATGCACTACGTCAGGCAGGGCGATCCCCGCGGACTCGGCCACGCCGTGTCGCGTGCACGCATGCACGTCGGTCACCAGCCCTTCGCCGTGCTCCTGGGCGATGACCTGATCGATGCCCGTGACGAATTGCTGTCGCGCATGATCGAGGTCGCCGAGACCCGCACCGCTTCTGTCGTCGCTCTTCTCGAGGTCGACCCGTCTGTCGTGCACATGTACGGTGTGGCGTCGATCGAGACCACCGACGAAGACGACGTGGTGCGCATCACCGGCCTGGTCGAGAAGCCCTCCGCCGAAGACGCCCCCTCGAACTACGCGGTCATCGGCCGGTATGTGCTGCAGCCCGAGGTGTTCGACGTGCTGGAGAACACCGCCCCGGGCAAGGGCAACGAGATCCAGCTCACCGACGCGCTCGAAACTCTTGCGGCGGACACGTCGATCGCGGGCGGTGTGTACGGGGTGGTGTTCCGTGGTCGCCGGTACGATACCGGAGACAAGCTCGACTACATCAAGGCCATCATCCAGCTGGCCAGCGACCGCGAAGACCTCGGCACCGACCTCCGACCCTGGCTCAAGGAGTACGCCAAGGGCCTGTAGTCGCCCCGAAGATCCACCACCACGCAGAAGGAATGACTGTCACCGCCGATGTTTGTTCCCACCCTGTCCGACGGACCGATCGTCATCCGCCCCATCCGGGTACGTGATGCGCGGGCGCTCGAACGCGAACTCATGGACAACCGCGGCTGGCTGCGCAAGTGGGAGGCGACCAACCCGCACGGCCCGATGTCCTTCGATACGCGGGCGAGCATCCGGTCTCTGCAGAGCAACGCGCGGGCCGGCTACGGCCTGCCCTTTCTGATCGAGTACAACGGTGAGCTGGCGGGTCAGCTCAACGTGTCGTCGATCAGCTACGGGTCGGTGTCATCGGCCAGCATCGGCTACTGGGTGTCCGAGCGGTTCGCGGGCAAGAACATCACGCCGACGGCCGTCGCGCTCGCCTCCGACTACGCGTTCTTCCAGGTGGGCCTCCACCGCATCGAGATCTGCATCCGGCCCGAGAACGGCCCCAGCCTGCGCGTCGTCGAAAAGCTCGGCTATCGCTACGAGGGCCTGCGGCGCCGGTTCATCCACATCAACGGCGACTGGCGCGATCACTTCTGCTTCGCCCTCGTCTCCGAGGAGCTGCCGGTCGGCGTGCTCCGGAGATGGAAGGACGGACGCGTTCCCGCGGGCGAGGGCACCGTGCCCCTCGTCGACCGGGAGGCCGCGCAGCGGGCGATCGAGACGCTCCCGCACTGATCGCCTCACCGCGAATTGGCTGCAGGCTCTTCGCGACACACGCAGGCAGACAGCCTCAACCGCTCCGCTCTCTCATACCGTAGAGGCATGACAACGGACTGGCTGGGCGGGGGCCTCATCATCGCTGTCGCAGCCGGGCTGTGGCTGATCTATTTCATGCCGACCTGGTCTCGGCGACGCGAGTACTTCGCGACCGAACGCAACGCGGTGCGCCTGCAGCAGACCCTGCGCATCCTCGCCGAGACGAGCGAGGTGCCCGACGAGATCCGAGTCGCCACCACGGCTCGCAGCGTCGCAGAGCAGCAGCGCTACCTGCGCCAGGTCTCGCAGGACGCCACGCCTGTCGCCATCCTCATCGCTGCCCGCATCAAGCGTTCGCGCGCGGTCACCACGGGCATCCTGCTGCTCTCGATCTCGGTGGCCGTGCTGGCCGGCTTCCAGATCTCCCTCGCGGGCGCCTGGGTCGTCGTCGCCATCGGCACCTCGGTGGCGTCGCTCTGCGTCGTGATGCTCGGCAAGCTCGCCCAGGCCGGTCGGAGCCTGCGCCTTCCGGCGCCGAGGCTCACCGTGCACGACCAGACGCTCGTCGACCACGGCGGCTCGTTCCTCGAGGCCGAGCCTGAGCCGGTCGCCATGCCGGTCGCTCCCAGCGAATGGACTCCGATTCCACTCCCGAAGCCCCTCTACGCCGCACGCGTCTCCGCTCCCGGGCTCGCCACGGCCCTGCCGTCCGTGGCGCGAGAGGTCTCGCTCGAGATCGAGGCCGATCTTCGTCGGGCCGCATCGGATGCCGAGAACGCCCTGCGCGCCGCAGCGTCCGCCGGGCCCGCGGTTGCTCCCATCGAGCTGCCGCTCGCACCGGTCGCCGAGCCGGTGGCGCCCCGCCCGCCCAGCCGTTTCGCATCCATGGGCATCGTCGACACCGACGACCGCTCGGGGCTCGACCTCGACGAGGTTCTCGCACGCCGCAGGGCGGGCTGACGGGCCGCTCGGTTCGAAGTCGCTGCCGCGGTCGTGATAGTCTTCCAAGGCAGTTCCGGGGCATTGGCGCAGTTGGTAGCGCGCTTCGTTCGCATCGAAGAGGTCAGGAGTTCGAATCTCCTATGCTCCACCAGAACAGCACGAAAGAAGCCCCGACCACGGTCGGGGCTTCTTCTCGTTTCGGCCGTCTTGTCTCAACCTCGACAATTCACAGTCGCAGCAGGGACAGCACCGTCTGACGCGGGAGTAGCGTTGCAGAGATGACGCGCCCACTCATCTCCACAGTCGGTCAGCTCAAGGCTTCGGGCCACGTGCAGAAGTCCCTTCGAGTCGAGATCCGCGACAACCTCCTGTCGGCTCTCCGCGAGGGCCGCGATCCCTGGCCGGGCCTTCACGGCTTCGAGGCCACGGTCATCCCGCAGTTGGAGCGCGCGCTCATCGCCGGGCACGACATCGTGCTGCTGGGCGAGCGCGGGCAGGGCAAGACCCGGCTCCTCCGCACGATGGTCGGCCTGCTCGACGAGTGGTCGCCCGTCATCGACGGCTCCGAGCTCGGCGAGCACCCCTTCGAGCCCATCACCAGCCAGAGCATCCGTCGCGCCGAGGAGCTCGGCGACGAATTGCCCGTGGCCTGGAGATCCCGCGACGAGCGCTACGCCGAGAAGCTCGCGACTCCCGACACGTCTGTCGCCGACCTCATCGGCGATGTTGACCCGATGAAGGTGGCGGAGGGCCGGAGCCTCGGAGACCCCGAGACCATCCACTTCGGCCTCATTCCTCGAAGCCACCGCGGCATCGTCGCGATCAACGAGCTGCCCGACCTGGCCGAGCGCATCCAGGTGGCGATGCTCAACGTCATGGAGGAACGCGACATCCAGATCCGCGGCTACGTGCTGCGACTGCCGCTCGACGTGCTCGTGGTCGCCAGCGCGAACCCCGAGGACTACACCAACCGCGGCCGCATCATCACCCCGCTCAAAGACCGCTTCGGCGCGGAGATCCGCACGCACTACCCGCTCGAACTGGCCGACGAGGTGTCGATCATCCGGCAGGAGTCCGACCTCGTCGCCGAGGTGCCCGACTACCTCGTCGAGATCCTCGCCCGCTTCACGCGGGCGCTTCGCGAGTCCGCGTCGGTCGACCAGCGCAGTGGCGTGAGCGCCCGGTTCGCCATCGCCGGAGCGGAGACGATCGCTGCGGCGGCCATCCATCGCGCCACGCGGCAGGGCGAACCGGATGCCGTGGCCCGGCCCGTCGACCTGGAGACGGCCGTCGACGTGCTCGGCGGCAAAATCGAGTTCGAGTCGGGCGAGGAGGGCCGGGAGGACGAGATACTCGACCACCTTCTGCGACGAGCCACCGCCGAGACGGTGCACGCGTATCTGCGGGGAGTCGACTTCAGGGCGCTCGTCTCCGCCGTCGAGGACGGCGCCGTGGTCACGACCGGCGAGCAGGTCTCCGCGCGAGAGTTCCTTGGCGGGCTGCCCGTGCTCGGCGAATCCGAGCTGTACGACCAGATCACCGACCGGCTCGACGCGCGCACAGACGGGCAGCGGGCGGGCGCGATCGAGCTCGCCCTCGAAGGCCTCTTCCTCGATCGCCGGATAAGCAAGGCGAGCGGTGGAGGCGAGACGATCTATGGCTAGGGCCAATCGACGGCTCACCCGGGCGTCGCGCTACGGCAAGTACGCCGGAGGTCCTGACCCGCTCGCGCCGCCCGTCGACGTGAGGCAGGCCCTCGACGCCATCGGGCAAGACGTGATGGCGGGATACTCTCCCGAAGCATCACTCCGCGAGTTCCTCCGCCGGGGCACCGACGACAGGCCCGGACTCGACGACCTCGCGCGCCGGGTCGCGGAGAGACGGCGAGAACTCGCCTCGAAGCACAACCTCGACGGCACCCTTCAAGAAGTGAAGAGGCTGCTCGACAAGGCCGTGCTCGAGGAACGCAAGCAGCTGGCCCGCGACGTCGAGATGCACGACGACGCCCGAGCCCTCGCCGAGATGCAGCTGGGCGCACTCCCGCCCTCCGCGGCGGCGGCCGTGAAAGAACTGAACGACTACGCGTGGCGCAGCACAGAGGCGCGGCAGGATTTCGAGCGCATCAAAGACCTGCTCGGCCGCGAGATGCTCGACCAGCGTTTCGCCGGCATGAAGCAGGCCCTCGAGAACGCCGACGACGAAGACAGGGCGGCCATCGCCGCCATGCTCGCCGACCTCACCGGGCTGCTCGACAGGCACGCGCGGGGCGAGGCCGACCAGCAGCAGTTCGACGAGTTCATGCGGGCTCACGGCGACTTCTTCCCCGAGAACCCCCGCACCATCGACGAACTCATCGACACCCTCGCCGAGCGCGCGGCGGCGGCCGCACGAATGCGCAATTCGATGAGCCAGGAGCAGCGCGACGAACTCGACGCGCTCGCATCCCAGGCCTTCGGCTCGCCCGAACTGATGTCGTCGTTGGCCACGCTCGACGAGCAGCTGCAGTCACTTCGCCCCGGCGCCGACTGGCGCGGGTCGGAGGGAATGAGCGGCTCCGAGAGCCTGGGCCTCGGTGACGGAACCGGCGTCTTCCAGGACATCGCCGAGCTCGATGCTCTGACCGAGCAGCTGGCACAGGGCTACGGAGGATCGCGCCTCGACGACCTCGATCTCGACGCCCTTGCGCGCCAGCTCGGCGATCAGGCATCAGTGGATGCGCGCACCCTGAAGCAGCTCGAGACCGCCTTGCGCGACTCGGGAACGATGAAGCGGGCCTCCGACGGAACGCTGCGGATGACGCCCAAGGCCATGAGACTGCTCGGCAAGTCCCTGCTGCGCGACGTCGCAGCGCGGCTCTCCGGGCGTCGAGGCGAGCGGGACGTGCGCCAGGCGGGTGCCGCCGGCGAGCTCTCCGGCGCCACACGCGAGTGGGCGTTCGGCGACACCGAGCCGTGGGATGTGACGCGCACGATCACCAACGCCATCTCACGCACCGCGGGTGGCGGGGGAGCCGTCGGCCAGGGTGTGCGCATCGAGATCGGCGACGTGGAGGTGCAGGAGACCGAGGCCCGAACCCAGGCGTGCGTCGCCCTGCTGGTCGACACGTCGTTCTCGATGGCGATGGACGGCCGGTGGGTTCCGATGAAGCGCACGGCCCTTGCGCTGCACACACTCGTGACCAGTCGCTTCCGCGGCGACGACCTGCAGCTCATCGCATTCGGTCGTCAGGCCGAGGTCATGGAGATCGAGCAGCTCACCGGCCTGGAGGCGGAGTACGAGAAGGGCACCAACCTTCATCACGCCCTCCTGCTCGCGAATCGGCACTTCCGCAGGCATCCCAACGCGCAACCCGTGCTGCTCATCGTCACCGACGGTGAACCCACCTCGCACCTCGAATCGAGTGGAGAGGTGTTCTTCGACTACCCGCCTCACCCGCTCACCGTGGCGTATGCCGTGCGCGAGCTCGAGAACTCGATGCGGCTGGGAGCGTCGACCACCTTCTTCAGGCTGGGCGAAGATCCGGGGCTGGCCCGGTTCATCGACTCGATGGCGAAGCGGGTCGGCGGGCATGTGGTCTCGCCCGAGCTCGACGACCTCGGTGCGGCCGTGGTCGACTCCTACCTCGGTTCGCGTCGACCGGACTCGTCGTTCGGCTGGTGACGCTCACGCCCTGAGAACGGAACGCCTACTTCAGCAGACGGGAGAGCACCCTGTCGGCCAGCGGCTTTCCGCCGGTCTGGCAGCTGGGGCAGTACTCGAGCGTGCGGTCGGCGAAGATGACCTGCCGCACCGTGTCTCCACAGACCGGGCACTCCTCGCCGGCCCGACCGTGCACGCGCATGGCCGTCTTCTTCTCGCGCTTGAGATTCGACGCGCCGACTCCCTCTGACCGGTCGATCGCGGCCTGGAGGGTCTCGCGCACGGCGTCGTAGAGTTCGGATGCTTCGTCGTCGCTCATCGCGGCCGGTTTGTAGGGCGACATGCGAGCGACGTGCAGGATCTCATCGGAGTAGGCGTTGCCGATGCCGGCGATACGCGACTGATCGCGCAGAACACCCTTGATCTGCATGCGCCCCGCCGAAGACAGGATGCCGCGGAAGACCTCGCGGGTGAACGCCGCGTCGAGCGGATCGGGGCCGAGCCGCACGATCTGGGGTATCTCGTCGACGCGGCGCACGACCCAGATGGCGACGCTCTTCTTCGTTCCCGCCTCGGTGATGTCGAAGCCGGAACCGTCGTCGAGAATCAGCCGCGCGGTGAGCGGGCCCGACGACGGCTTCGTTCGCGGAGGGGGTTCGGCGTCGCGCCAGCGGATCCAGCCGGCGCGGGCCAGGTGCAGCACAAGATGCACGTCTCCGATGCCGAGGTCGAGAAACTTTCCGTGCCGAGCGATCGAGGTGACGACCTGGCCGCTGAGGCTCGAGACGGGCGGGTCGAAGGTCTTGAGGGCCGAGAACGACACCATGTCGAGACGGGCCACGGTGCGGCCGAGCAGGCGCGCGCCCAGATCGGCGACGAGCGCGTGGACCTCGGGCAGTTCTGGCACGCATCCAGTCTCGCTCCAGCCCCCGACATTCGTCTACGGTGCCGTCACCGGAAGTCTCGTGATCGCGTGCGCGTCTGCAGCGGAAGCTCCTCGAACCGGTCGGCCACCACGTTGATGATGCCCTCGGGCGAACGCTCGAGGATGCCCCTCACGACGAGGGCGGGAGACTCACGCGCGAGTCGTCGATAGCGATTCCACACGCCCGTGCTGACGATGACGTTGAGCATGCCGGTCTCGTCTTCGAGGTTCATGAAGATGATTCCGCCGGCCGTCTGGGGGCGTTGGCGGTGCGTGACGGCTCCGCCCGCGAAGATTCGTCGGCCCGTCTCTGCGCGTGCCAGAGCCGAGATGGGCGAGACGCCGCGGGCGGTCAGGGCAGCGCGGGCCTGGCTGATCGGATGGTCGTCGGGCGAGATGCCCGTCGACCAGATGTCGTAGGCCAGGCGTTCGGTCGACGAGAGAACGGGAAGCAGCGGCGGCTGCACGCTGACTGACGAGCCCTCGAGCTGGTCTGCGCGTTCCTTCGACGCCTCTCCGGCCTGCCAGAACGCCTCGCGACGGCTGACGCCCAGCGAGTCGAATGCCCCTGCGGCGGCGAGGGCTTCCAGCTGCTCCGTGGTCAGCCCCACCCTGCGAGACAGGTCGGCGAGGTCGACGTAGTCGCCCGACCGGGTGCGCTCGTCGACGATGCGTTGCGCGAGATCGCCGCCGATACCGGTGACCCCTGCGAGTCCCAGGCGCACGGCGAAGCGGCCGTCGCGCCGATGCATCGCCGAGAGATCGGGGGCGCCGCGATCGAACGGGCCGACCGGAGGTTGGTTCGGATCGCAGCACTCCGCCCGCCCATCGGGGTGCGCTGCGTGATGCGGGTCGACGGTCTCGAGCGTCGCGTCGGGCAGCGACGACTGGATGCTCGGTCGCCGCACGTCGACGCCGTGCCGTCGCGCGTCTGCCGTGAGCGTGAGGGGGGAGTAGAACCCCATGGGCTGAGCCCTCAGGAGCGCCGCGAGGAAGGCCGCCGGGTAGTGCAGCTTGAGCCAGGCGCTGGCGTACACCAGCAGGGCGAAGCTGAGCGCGTGGCTCTCGGCGAAGCCGAAGTTGGCGAAGGCCTGGATGCGCGCATAGATGTCCTCACTCGTCTCGATGTCGAGGCCGTTGCGCGCCATGCCCTCGAAGAGGGTGGCCTTCAGTGACTCGATCTTCTCGACCCCGCGCTTGGACCCCATGGCACGCCGCAGCAGATCCGCGTCGGCGGGCGAGCAGCCGCCGACGGCCATGGCCATCTGCATCAACTGCTCCTGGAAGAGCGGCACGCCGAGTGTGCGCTCGAGCACGGGCTCGAGCAGCGGATGCGGATAGCTGACCGCTTCTTCGCCCGTCTTGCGCCGAAGATACGGATGCACGGCGCCTCCCTGGATCGGCCCCGGCCTGATGAGCGCGATCTCGATGACGAGGTCGTAGTACCGACGGGGGAGGAGTCGCGGCAGCGTGCCCATCTGGGCACGGCTCTCGACCTGGAACACGCCCACGGCGTCGGCGCGGCACAGCATGTCGTAGACCCCCGCCTCCTCTTTGGGAATGCTGTCGAGATCCCACACCTCTCCGGTGTGCTCGGCGACGAGGTCGAAGGTGTACTGCAGGGCCGCCAGAATTCCGAGGCCGAGCAGATCGAACTTGACCAGGCCCATCCACGCGCAGTCGTCCTTATCCCACTGCAGGACGGTGCGGTTCTCCATGCGGGCGTGCTCGATGGGCACGACCTCGCCCACGGGATTCTCGGTCAGCACCATTCCTCCGGAATGGATGCCCAGGTGCCTCGGCGCTTTGAGAAGCTGCTGCGCGAGCTCGGTCACGGCATCCGGAATGTCGTGGTCGTGGGACTCGGTGAGCGTGCCCCAGCGCTCGATCTGCCGCGACCACGCGTCTTGCTGTCCCTGGCTGTAGCCGAGCGCCTTCGCGACGTCGCGCACGGCGTTCTTGGGCCGATAGCTGATGACGTTGGCGACCTGGGCGGCGTTGCGTCGCCCGTAGCGTTCGTACACGTACTGGATGACCTCCTCGCGCCTGTCGGAATCGAAGTCCACGTCGATGTCGGGTTCTTCTTCGCGCAGCGCCGACAGAAACCGCTCGAAGGGAAGGCCGCGGGCGATCGAGTCGACGGCGGTGATGCCGAGCACGTAGCAGACCGCCGAGTTGGCTGCCGACCCACGGCCCTGGCAGAGGATGCCTCGGCCGCGGGCGAAGCCGACGATGTCTTCGACGATCAGGAAATAGCCCGGGAAGTCCTTCTCCTCGATGACGGCCAGCTCGCGTTCGAGCCTCTCGTGCACGGCCGGGGTCGCGTTCGGATAGCGCCTCTGCGCTCCGCGGCGCACGAGCTCACGAAGCCAGGTGATGGGGGTGTGCCCGGAGGGTACGTCGAGCTTCGGCAGGTTCGGGCGCGCCGAGCGCAGCGAGAACGACAGATCGGCGGCGACGTCGACGGTTCGTTCGACCGCTCCGGGAAAGCGGGAGAACCGCGCCGCCATCTCGGCCCCGCTGCGCAGGTGGGCGTAGTCGGTGGCGGGCAGCCAGCCGTCCATCTCGTCGAGGCTGCGGCGGGCCCGGATCGCGGCGAGGGCGGAGGCCAAGGGATGCGCGTCGGGAGTCGCGTAGTGCACATTGTTCGTGGCGATCACCGGCAGACCGGAGCGACGCGCAAGATCTGCGAGCGAGTCGTTGATGCTCGAGGCCAGGGGATCTCCGTGGTCGAAGAGTTCGACGGCCACGTTGTCGTGGCCGAAGAGGTCGACGAGACGAGAGAGCTCGCGGCCGGCACCCGCGACACCCTCGCTCTGGAGGGCGCGCCTCACTGCCCCCTTGCGGCATCCCGTCAGCACCAGCCAGGAGTTCTGCGCCGACTGTGACAGCTCGTCGAGCGAATAGACGGGGTGGCCCTTCTCCGCCCCCGGCGAGAGTTGCGCCTGGGTGATCGCCCCGGCCAGGCGGTGGTAGCCGGCCTCCTTGCGGGCAAGGACAACGAGGTGGTCTCCCTCGGGATCGGCAACGCCGTTCTGGGGAGCCTCGAGGCCCAGCGAGAGCTCGGCCCCGAAGACGGTCGTCAGGTCGAGCCGCTCCGCCGCCTCCGCCATTCGAACGATTCCGTAGAGCCCGTCGTGGTCGGTGAGGCCGAGGCCCGTCAGGCCCAGCCGCACCGCCTCCTCGACCAGGTGCTCGGGTGACGAGGCGCCGTCGAGAAAGCTGTAGTTGGAATGCACGTGCAGCTCGGCGTAGGGCACGACCGTTCCCGATGGCCGATCGGCGAGGGGCGCCGGTTCGTAGGGCGCGCGTTTGCGTGACCACGCCGGGCTGTCGCCACCGTCGGCGCCGTGCGGGCGCTCGTCGCGCCGGCTCGTTCCCGACGCTATTCGTTCGAACTCCGACCAGGGGATGGGCGGATTGGTCCACTTCACAGCGCGCTCCGTCTAGTCGTACCGGGCCTCTGCGGCCCAGGTGTGGTCTTCGAGAATCAGCAGCCAGGCCATGCCCGTGGAATCGATCATCTGGAAGCGTGCGGCGCTTCGGCGCGTGTCGGCGTCCCACCAGCGCTGATGCACGGGCCAGGGGCCGGCCCAGGCGGAGATCGTGAGTGGAGGGGCCTGGTCGAATGCCATCCAAACAGGGGCGGTGTTCGTCGTTCCCCGCGCGTCGACGTCGACCGGTTCGCCCAGGGCGCCGCGCACCTCTGCGGGACGAGGCGCGCTGAACACCGTCGCGGGGGCGGGAGGCGGGATGCTGCCCGGCCAAGGAAGGGCACGCTGTGTCTTCGGCGTCTCGTCGCCCCAGGGAACGAGCACGCGTCTCTCTGCCAGGAACCGGCCGCCGCCCAGAGAGGGAGTCGATACCGCCCCGTGGCCGAGCAGGCTGCTCAATCGCGCGAGGGCGTGATGCACGCGCTCGTCGAGTGACGTTCCCCAGAGCCCCGCCTCGTGGTTCGTGCTCGCGTCGACCCGCGAGGGGGCGATCTCGATGCGTTCGACGGGAGCCGACGGCCCCGCGGCGGCTCCGCCCGATCCCTGCAGCTGCCAGCGCACGCGATCGACCACATCGGCGGCCGAGAAGTGGTGGGGATGCGACCAGGAGCGCTCGCCGCGATCACCGGACTCGCTGGTGACCGTGACGCGCAGGGCGGTGCAGACCAGGCCGGCGTGCGCGAGTCGTTCGATCATCGACTCCGCCGCCGCTCGAACTCCGAAGGCGATCTGGTCGACGCGGTCGAGTGCGGGCTCGAACGCCACGTCGACTCCGAAGTCGGCCTCCGGGGCGTGCTCGGCTCCTGAGAGACGATCGGTCCCGGATGCCCTGGCGTGCGCACGCAGGCCGGCCTCGGCGAAACGCACTCCGACGGCCGTTCGGTCGAGGGCGGCGAAATCGCCCAGAACGTGCAGCCCCAGGCGACGCAGCACCGGCACGAGTGCGGCGTCGTTGAGCGTGGAGATGGGGAGAGGGGCCAGAAAGCTCTGCGTTGTGCCCGGATCGATGATGCGAACGGCCGCGGACTCCTGCGTGCGCAGGGCCGCCTGTTCGGCCCCGAACGGGCTGTCGGCGATGCCGATGCGCACGGAGGCGACGCTCTCGGACAGCGCCTGTCGAATGGTGGCCGCGGCCTGCTGCTCGCCCCCGTAGAAGCGGGCGGGACCGCGTGCTCGAATGGCGCACAGCCCCGGGCGCAGGATGCGCACGCCGGGAACGAGTTCTTCGATCATCGCGACGACATGCTCGAATGCCCGGGCGTCTGCCTGCGCGTCGTAGGGCGTGACCAGCAGCTCGGGGCAACGGAGTTGGGCCTCTCGAACAGCGAGGCCCCGGCGCACCCCGGCGGCTCGCGCGAGTGACGAGCAGGCGAAGACCGTTCCCCGATCGATCAGGGCGATCGGCACATCGTCGGTCAGCTCGAGGTTTCGGCGAGCGGCGACGATCGGCCAGTCGGGCACCCAGACCACGATGACTCGGGAATTCGAGACACTCATAGGATCGTGCCCGCCGGAATGCGAAGCTGCGAACGCCGGGGTGCGCCCGATCTCTGGCCTTGGCGCACTTCGACGTCGAGGCGACGGTCGGCGAGGTGCCCATGGCCGTCGCCCAGACCCGTCCACGACGACGAGACGACTCGGATCTCGGACTCCGACTGGGGCCAGTCGCCCAGAACGAGCATGGTGGATCGCGCCTGCCGCAGTCGGGCGGAGAGCCGCGACGATTCCGACGCCGAGACACGCGTCGGGGGCCGCACGATCACGAGCCCGAGCACATCGGCCATCGCGCCGACGGTCGACATCCATCGCTCGCCGGGGTCGGAGACCCAGACGAGCCGATCGAGATCGATGCCCCAGCCGGCGGCGGCCTCGAGGCCCAGGTCGGGAACGTCGAGCACTCCACACCACTCGCCCTGCTGCGACGCGGCGGCGACGAGTGCGAGTGCCAGAGACGTCGCACCCGTGAGCGAGTACACCGTTCCGCGACGCAGGCCGCGGCCGAGAACTCCGCGCATCATCGGCAGCAGGGGGAATGCATCGTCGTCGAGTCGGGTCGACTGCATCGACGAGATGCGCGCCTGCAGCGCCTGCCTCACCGAGGCAGGGGACTCGACGACCGCGACCGAATTCATTCAGCAATATTCGAACATATGTTCGAACTTGTCAACGGGGTGGCGATGCCGGTTAGGCGCTCGGCCCTGCAGAGGGCAGGATCGATACATCATGACCGTGACTCTGCCCGAGGCCGCCGACAGCGACGACGCCACCGAGCAGAGCGGCGAGGCCGAAACCGCCTCGCTCCTGTCGCTGCTCCCCGAGGCGTTCGACGAGGACACGGTCTTCGGCGCTTTCGAGACCTGGGCGAGTTCCCGGGGAATCTCGTTGTACCCCGCCCAGGAGGAGGCGGTCATCGAGATCGTCTCCGGCGCCAACGTCATCCTGTCGACTCCCACGGGCACGGGTAAATCGCTCGTGGCCATCGGCGCCCATGCCGCAGCCATCGTACGGGGCCAGCGCAGCTATTACACGGCACCGATCAAGGCGCTCGTCAGCGAGAAGTTCTTCGCTCTCGTCGACGTGTTCGGGGCGGCCAACGTGGGTATGGTCACCGGCGATTCCTCGGTGAATCCGGATGCGCCCATCATCTGCTGCACCGCCGAGATCCTGGCGAATCTGTCCCTGCGCCACGGGGCCGACACCGACGTGGGCCAGGTCGTGATGGACGAGTTCCACTTCTACTCCGACCCCGAACGCGGCTGGGCCTGGCAGGTTCCGTTGCTCACGCTGCCGAACGTGCAGTTCGTGCTCATGTCGGCAACGCTCGGCGACGTGACCTGGCTGGCCAAAGACCTGACGGCGCGAACGGGCAGGGAGACGGCGGTGGTCACGGGGGTGGAGCGGCCGGTTCCGCTGCACTACTACTACGCCACGACGCCCGTTCAAGAGACCGTCGAAGAGCTGCTCGAGACGCATCAGGCGCCCGTCTACATCGTTCACTTCTCCCAGCTCGCAGCCCTCGAACGCGCCCAGGCCCTCACGAGCATCCGGGTTGCGACCCGGGAGCAGCGCGACGAGATCGCCGAGGTGATCGGCGGATTCAGGTTCACGACGGCCTTCGGGCGAACCCTCAACCGGCTCATCCGCTCGGGCATCGGCGTGCATCATGCGGGCATGCTCCCGAAATATCGTCGCCTCGTCGAGCAGCTCGCACAACGAGGGCTGCTCCGCGTCATCTGCGGAACGGACACACTCGGCGTCGGCATCAACGTGCCCATTCGAACGGTGCTCCTCACGGCACTCACCAAGTTCGACGGCACCCGGATGCGCCAGCTCAACGCGCGGGAATTCCACCAGATAGCGGGTCGCGCCGGGCGGGCCGGCTACGACACCGCCGGAACGGTCGTGGTTCAGGCCCCGGAACACGAGACCGAGAACCTCAAGGCGATCGCCAAGGCCGGCGACGATCCGAAGAAGAAGCGCAAGATCGTCAAGAAGCGCGCGCCGGAAGGCTTCGTCTCCTGGGGTGAACCCAGCTTCCTGCGGCTCGTCGACGCCGAACCCGAGACGCTCTCGTCGAGCATGCAGGTGAGCCACTCGATGGTGCTCAACGTCATCGCCCGTGAGGGGGATGCCTTCCGCGAGTTCCGGGAGCTCATCGAGACGAGTCATGAGCCGCGGGCGAAGCAGCTCGCGCATCTGCGCCAGGCGCTCGCGATCTACCGCACGCTGCGCACGGCCGAGGTGGTCACCCAGGTGCCGCAACCCGGGGGCGGGCCCGATCGCATCCGGCTCACCGTCGACCTGCAGCCGAACTTCGCTCTCAACCAGCCGCTCTCGCCGTTCGCGCTCGCGGTGTTCGACCTGCTCGATCGAGACAGCGAGACCTACGTGCTCGACATGATCTCGGTGGTCGAGTCCACCCTCGAGAACCCCCGGCCGGTGCTGTCGGCGCAACAGTTCCTCGCCCGCGGCGAGGCCGTGGCGTCGATGAAGGCCGAGGGCATCGAGTACGAGCAGCGCATGGAACTGCTCGAACAGGTGACGTGGCCCATGCCCCTGGAGGGCCTGCTCGGCGAGGCGTTCGAGACCTACAGCGCATCGCAGCCGTGGATCGGCGACTTCGAGCTGAAGCCCAAGTCGGTGGTTCGTGACCTCTACGAGCGGGCGATGACGTTCGGCGACTTCGTGAACTTCTACAAGCTCTCCCGCTCCGAAGGGCTCGTGCTGCGGTATCTGTCGGATGCGTTCCGTGCGGCCCGGCAGACGATTCCCGACGAGGCGAAGACCGATGAGCTGCAGGACCTCATCGAATGGCTCGGCGAACTCGTGCGCCAGGTCGACTCGAGCCTGCTCGACGAGTGGGAAGAGCTGATCAACCCGAGCGACGACGGCGGCAGTGTCGAGAATCCCGGCATCGTGCCGCCCGCGCCGCGACTGCTCACCTCGAACACACGGGCCTTCCGCATCCTCGTGCGCAACGAGCTCTTCCGCCGCGTTCAGCTCGCTGCCCTCGAGAACTACGAGGCGCTCGGAGAACTCGATGCCGCAGCAGGCTTCGACTCCGAGGCCTGGGCGAGCGCCATGGACGACTACTTCGACGAGCACGACGACCTGCTCACCGGTGCGGATGCGCGCAGCGCCGCGATGCTCATCATCGACGAGCGGCCGGGGGAGTGGTCGGTGCGCCAGATCTTCGACGATCCGGAGGGCGACCACGACTACGGCATCTCGGCCGTCGTCGACCTGGCGGAGTCCAACGAGCAGGGCGTCGCCGTCGTGCGCATCACCGCGATAGACAACAGCCCTCGCGCTTCCTGAGCAACGGCGCCCGTTCCCCGAGCCTGTCGTCCCCTGATCCTGTCGAAGGGCGCTACATCCGCGGAATTCCGGGGAAGCCGCCTGCGACACGCCCGGGCTGCACACCGGTTTTGACGAGCGCCCAGTGTTTCCGTAATGTTTCCTCTTGTCACCCCACAGGTGCGGAAAGCCGAAGAGCTTCCGGCCTCAAGCGGGACCATCCCATAGTTCCAGATCAGAGTCTATAAACAACTCCGAGTCTTGTTCTAGGATGTAAACCTTCCCAGTCGAACGTCGTTTGGTTCGATTTGAAGCGCCTGATTTCGGTCTTGTCGCTCGAATCGCTCGATTTGACAAGAGCTTCGATCGGGTCTAGGTTTGAGAAGTTGCCTCGATGTGATGCTGTGCCGGTTGGTGTGGTTGATGTCGGGTGCGTCCGATCCTTGAGAACTCAACAGCGTGCACTAAGTCAAATGCCAAAAACCCCGGGCATCTTCTTTGAAGGTGTTTGGGATTCCTTTGGAAATAGATATAAACATACAAAGCAAGTCAGTAATGATTTGTTCTGTCAGTTTCAAACTTGCAATCATTCCGCCTATTCCGGTGGTGTGGTTGTGCGTAATCATTTACGGAGAGTTTGATCCTGGCTCAGGACGAACGCTGGCGGCGTGCTTAACACATGCAAGTCGAACGATGAAGCCCAGCTTGCTGGGTGGATTAGTGGCGAACGGGTGAGTAACACGTGAGTAACCTGCCCTTGACTCTGGGATAAGCGTTGGAAACGACGTCTAATACCGGATACGAGCTTCCACCGCATGGTGAGTTGCTGGAAAGAATTTTGGTCAAGGATGGACTCGCGGCCTATCAGCTTGTTGGTGAGGTAATGGCTCACCAAGGCGACGACGGGTAGCCGGCCTGAGAGGGTGACCGGCCACACTGGGACTGAGACACGGCCCAGACTCCTACGGGAGGC
>Ga0247732_10000056_pt1 | contig 77491 bp, 71 predicted proteins | sample UWRJL163409C2_FD_180940 | JGI IMG/M metagenome (GOLD analysis project Ga0247732, IMG submission 180940) | Plant litter microbial communities from Arlington Agricultural Research Station in Wisconsin, United States - UWRJ-L163-409C-2 | ecosystem: Environmental > Terrestrial > Plant litter >... | reverse complement strand
CGATTCTCAATGTGACCAATCCCAAAGTTCGCGACGAGATTGTCAAGATCATGGGCTTCTGGCTCGAGCTCGGCGTGAGCGGCTTTCGAGTCGACGCCGTGCCGTTTCTACTCGACCCGGGTGATGTGGTGAAGCCCGAAGGCGCTCTCGATGACCCACTCGACTTTCTCAAGTCGCTGCGGGCATTTCTCGGGCGCCGCTCGGGTGACGCGATCATGCTGGGTGAGGCGAACCTGTTGCGCCCGCAGCAGCTCGACTACTTCGGCGGCTCCGACGCCGACGGCCTGAGCATGCAGTTCGACTTCATCACCATGCAGAATCTCTACCTTTCGCTGGCTCGGCAGGACCCGGCGCCCATCGTGAAGGCACTGCAGTCTCGTCCGCCGACCGCGATCGAGTCGCAGTGGGCCAACTTCGTGCGCAACCACGACGAGCTCACCCTCGACAAGCTGACGGATGCGGAGCGTGAGGAGGTCTTCGAGGCATTCGGCCCCGAAAAAGAGATGCAGATCTTCGATCGCGGCCTCATCCGCCGCCTTCCGCCGATGCTGGACGGCGACCCACGCCGCGTGCGCATGGTCTACAGCCTCATGTTCAGCCTGCCCGGCACCCCCGTGCTCTTCTATGGAGAGGAGATCGGCATGGGCGAGCGCCTCGACATCGGCGACCGAATGTCAGTGCGAACCCCCATGCAGTGGACGTCGGGCGTGAACGGCGGCTTCTCAAACGCAGCGCGCGGCAAACTGCCGCTGCCGCTCGTCGACGACGGCTTCGGCCCAGAGCACGTCAACGTCTCTGACCAGCGCCACGACCCCGACTCGATGCTGCACTTCACCCGCACGCTCATCGAGCGCCGCCGCTCGTCACCCGAGATGGGATGGGGCGAGTTCGAGCTGATCACCCACGACGCGGAGTCGGTGCTCGCGCACTCGCTGGCCGGGGCTGAAGGCCGCATGATCGCGCTGCACAGCTTCTCGTCGCACCCGGTGACGGTGTCCGTTCGCTTGAAGAATGTCAGCGAAGGCGATGTGCTCGTTGACCTATTTGTCGACAACGAGGTGGTCGAGCTTGATGGTCGCGGCGGCGCGACCTTCCAGCTCGACGGATACGGCTACCGCTGGTACCGGGTGCTGCGCACCGGGGGCAAGCGGCTGGGCTGAGCGGCCGGATGCTGGGTGGCCGATGATCCACGGCCACCCAGCACGAGGCGTTTAGACCTGAGCGCGCTGCGCGGAGATCACGACGAACTCGCTGCCGAGGAAGCTGAGGCCCTGCTCCTGAATCTGCTGGGGGGTAACCTCGGCCTCGTCCTGGTCGAGCACAATGACGTAGTCGCCCTTGGCGCCGGTGTAGAAGCCGTCGGTCGACACCTCGTAGCCATCAGCTACAAGTGCCGAGTCGATGGAGTCCTGCAGGTCCTGGCCACCGGGAACGAATGCCTGGTAGAAGACGGTGTCGGTGCCTTCCAACGTGTACTGGATGGTGAAGATGCAGCCGCCGTCAAGCTCGCCCGCGATCGCGGCCGGCTCGAAATCGGCGGGGTCGATCTCGGTGATGGCGAGGTTCTCGAGGCCAGTACCGGCGACATCGCCCTGCTCCTTGGTGGTGTCAAGGAACTCCTGCGGGCAGTTGGAGGAGCCGCTGGCTTCTTCCTCTTCCTCCTCTTCCTCCTCTTCGTCTTCGTCATCCTTGTCGTTCTTGTTGTTGGACGAGTTGTTGGACGAGTTGTCGTCGCCGCCGAAGAACGGGAGCCCCGCGCAGCCGGTCAGCGAGAGCGCCGCGGCGAGCACGATGGCGGGAAGGATGAGGAGACGGTTGACGTCGGACTTGGCCATGAGGTCACGCTTTCGTTGGAGGGACGCTGTGGTACTAAAGCTATCCTCAAATTTGCCGAGCGGCAAAAGGTTCTACTCTGTCGCCTCGGTATTGACACGCTGGCCGACAACTGCACTCACGCCGTCCTGGCGCATCGAGACGCCGTAAAGGGCGTCGGCGATCTCCATGGTGCGCTTCTGGTGCGTGATGACGATGAGCTGCGAGCTGAGCCGTAGATCTTGGAAGATCGTCAGAAGCCGACCGAGGTTGGCGTCGTCGAGCGCCGCCTCCACCTCATCGAGAATGTAGAACGGGCTGGGGCGCGCCTTGAAGATGGCGACCAACAGGGCGACAGCGGCCAGCGAGCGCTCGCCACCGCTGAGCAGCGACAGGCGCTCGATCTTCTTGCCTGCAGGCCGCACGCTGACCTCGATGCCGGTGCCGAGCAGATCGTCGGGATCGGTGAGCTCGATGCTGCCGGTGCCCCCCGGGAACAGCACCGGGAAGACCTCGGCGAAGGCAGCCTTGGTGTCGGCGAAGGCGGCGCCAAAGATGTCCTGCATCTTCTCGTCGATCTCATCGATGATCGTCAGCAGGTCTTTGCGGGTGTTGGTGAGGTCGGTCAGCTGCTCGGTGAGGAACTTGTGTCGCTGCTCGAGGGCGTCGAACTCCTCGAGGGCGAGCGGGTTGACCCGTCCGAGTTCGCTGAGCTTGCGCTCGGCACGGGCGAGTCGGGCCTTCTGCTCGTCGCGGTTGTACGCAACCGGCTCGTCCGCGCCCTCAATCGGCACGGGAACCAGCGGCCCGTACTCGGCGACAAGAACGTCCTCGACGAGTCCGAGCTCCTCCCCCGCCCGCTCAAGCAGCGTTGAGAGGTGCAGCTTCTTCTCGTAGACCTGCATCTCGAGGCCGTGCACGCTGTCGCTGACCGCGGTGAGCCGTTCGCGCAACCCCTTCTCATGGCGGCGCAGCTCGGCGAGCTCCTCGTTCTGGGCGCTGCGCTCCGACTCGGCGGCGGTCAGCCGCACGCGGGCTTCGCTCACCGAGCGGTCGACCGCGTCGAGAACGGCAGGCAGTGCTTCCACAACGGAGGTGGCGGATGCGACCTGCCGCCGCCGAAGCACGGCAAGACGCGCCTGCTCCTCGGCTGCCGCGCGCTCGGCGCTGAGCTGGGCGGCGAGGCTCTTCGCACGGCCCTCTTCGACCCGCACCCGCTCACGCGCGGTCTCGACGCGGATGCGCTCCTCGACGACGGCGGCGCGGGCGGCCTCGAGCTCGGCAAGCAGGGAGTCGCGGGCGCTCACGTCGAGCATCGGGCGCGGGGTGCTTGCGAAGCGGTCGTGCTCTGCGGTGGCGCGTTCGACATCCGTCTCGGCGGTGCGCACGGCCTCGGTGCTGACGGTGACGGCGGCGCTGAGACGTTCCCACTCGCCCTGGGCCCACTCGAGCTGCGAACGCAGCCGGGCGAGCTGCTCGCTGTGGGTGGCGCGGGCGGCATCGAACTCGTTGAGGGCGGCGAGCGCCTCGGTCGCCGCGACGCGGGCGCGGGCGAGTGCCTCGCGCTTCTCGGTGAGGGTGAAGCCGGTGCGCTCGATGGTGGTACTGACGGTCTGCAGGCGCTCGGCGGCCGAGTCACGCTCGGCGACGAGCTCGAGGCGGCTGCGCTTCGCGCCGGATCCGCCGCGCAGCACGTACTCGGTGAGCACATCCCCGCTCTTTGTGATGATGGTGACGTCTTTCACGCCGCGGAGGGCGGTCCAGGCGGCGCGGGCGGCATCCAGATCGTCGACGACGACGACGCGGGCAAGGATTCCGGTGATGCCGTCGGGGGCGGTAACGAGGTCGGCCGCGGCGGTCGCCCCTGCCGGCAGCTCGCCGAGCGAGGGCGCGGTCGCCGCAGATGCGACGACGATCTCGACACGGCCCGCGTCGCTCGAGCGGGCGTGGTCGAGGCCCGCGATCGCGGCGTTGTGGTCATCGGCGAGCACAGCGTCGGCCAGCGAGCCGAGGGCTGCGGCGATGGCCGCCTCGTAGCCGGGGCGCACCTTGACGTGGTCGGCGACAAGACCACGGATGCCGCGCACGCCCGCCTCGACGATGGCCGTCGATCCGTCCTTCTGGTCGACCGCGAGGCTGAGGGCCGAGTTGCGCGCGGCGAGCGCGTCGCGCTCCCGCTCGTGCACGTGCAGCTCGTCGCGAATGGTCTCGACTTCAGCCACGAGCGCGGCGACGAGCGCCTCGGCGTCCTCGTAGGCGACGGCGAGGGTGTCGTCGACGTCGCCCGATGCCTCACCGAGGGCGTCGAGGTCGGCGCGGGCTGCCTCGCGGCGCGCCTCCGCCTGCTCGAGGGCGGACTGCTGGCGCGCGAGCTCACCGGTCGCGGCGTTGAGCGACGAGCGGGCGACGTCCACCCGGGAGGCATGCCCGGCGAGCTCGAGGTCGTGCCGGCTGACGAGGGCTGACTGCGCCGCAATCTCCTCGTCGAGGGAGTCGAGCGAGGCCTTCGCGGTCGCCGCTGCGGCGCTGACGCGCCCGACGGCGACCTCGGCCTCGGCCACATCGGCACGAAGGCGCACGGCCTCGTCGAGGGCGTCCTGCACCGACTGCTGCGAGATGGTCGACGTGCCCGTTGGGCCATCGGCCTGCTGACCGAGCAGGGCGAGTCGCTGGTTGGCCAGGCTGTAGAGGCCGCGAAGGCGCTCCTGCACCGACTCGAGCCCGAAGCTGACCCGGCGAGCGATGTCGACGGCGTCGCCCACCTGGGCCTGCTCGATGCGCGCCTCGCGCAGCTTGTTCTGGTCGAGCTGCTCCTGCAGCACGATGCGCTCCGTCTTGCGCTCACTCTCGGAGCGACTGGATGCGGTGATCGCCTCGCGCAGCTCAACCACCTCGTCGGCGAGAAGCCGGGCGCGCGCGTCGCGAACGGTCGACGCGATCTGCTGGGCTTCCTTGGCGATCTCGGCCTGGTGTCCGAGTGGTTTCAACTGTCGGCGAATCTCGCCCGCGAGGTCGCTGAGTCGGGTCAGGTTGGCCTGCATCGCGTCGAGCTTGCGCAGGGTCTTCTCTTTGCGGCGGCGGTGCTTGAGAATTCCGGCGGCCTCCTCGATAAAGCCGCGGCGCTCTTCGGGGGTCGCGTGCAGCACCTTGTCGAGCTGGCCCTGACCGACGATGACGTGCATCTCGCGGCCGAGGCCCGAGTCGCTGAGCAGCTCCTGCACATCGAGAAGGCGGCAGGTGTCACCGTTGATCGCGTACTCGCTCGCGCCGTTGCGAAAGAGGGTGCGGCTGATGGTGACCTCGGCGTACTCGATGGGCAGTGCGCCATCCGAGTTGTCGATGGTGAGAATGACCTCGGCGCGGCCGAGCGGCCCGCGCGTCGTGGTGCCAGCGAAGATGACGTCTTCCATCTTGCCGCCGCGCAGGGTTTTCGCACCCTGCTCGCCCATGACCCAGGCGAGGCCGTCAACGACGTTGCTCTTGCCGGAGCCGTTCGGGCCGACGACCGCGGTCACGCCCTTCTCGAAGGCGAAGGTGGTGGGCTGGGCGAACGACTTGAAGCCCTTGAGGGTGAGGCTCTTGAGATACAACGGCCACACCTTCCGTGCTCGACAGACCTGACGTATACGGTACCGGACACACCGCTCACCCCAAGGCAGTTGTAGTCTGGTCGGCTGCCCACCTACCAGACAGGATCGTGACCGTGTTCACCGTCGAAGAACTCATCGTGCCCGCATCGGTTGATGCGGCCGACGCTAGCGACTTCACCCAGAGCGTGTTCATCATGAACCAGAACGAGATCGAGGCCTACGGGAACGACGAACTGCGCTTGGAGCCCGATGAGGTGCTTCCCTGGTGGCAGGACTCGGCGAACCCGCACCGTCTCTTCGGGGTGCGGGTCGAGGGCGAGCTGGTCGGTTGTGCCACCTATGAGTACCTGGTCGCCGATGGGGACAGCTGCTGGACGCGAGTCAACGTCCTCGCCGGCTACCGCGGCCGCGGCATCGGGTCGGCGCTCGCGTCGCAGGTCGAGGCGCTCGCGCGCGCGGACGGTCGCCGCAAGATCGTCACATTCTTTCCCTCACCGGATGCCCCAGGCGACCGCATCGAGGCACCCACCGGCTTCGGCAGTGTGCCCGCCGGCAACGCCGAGGTGCAGTTCGCCCGTCGGCACGGGTACCGCCTCGAGCAGGTCGAGCGCGGCAGCCGGCTGCCATTGCCCGTCACCGTCACGGTCGAGCCGCCCGCCGACTACCGTCTGCACTACTGGATCAACAACACCCCGCCGGAATGGCTGGAGCAGATGGCGCTGCTCAACACGCGGATGAGCACCGACGCGCCCACCGCCGGACTCGACGAGCCAGAGGACGTCGTCACCGTCGAGCGCCTGCTCGAGCAGGAGGCGGGCATCGCGCGCAATCCGCGCAGCTACCTCAACGCCGCTGTCGAGCATGTTCCCACCGGGGTGCTCGCCGGCTTCACGGTACTGAGCGCACCGGCGGAGCCGCACCGCAGCGTCGCGCAATACTCGACTCTGGTGCTCAAGGAGCACCGCGGCCACCGCCTCGGCATGCTGCTCAAGCTCGCCAACCTCGACCACCTGCAGCGCGAGCGACCCGGCCATCCGTCGGTCACCACCTTCAACGCGGAGGAGAACCGCTACATGCTCGACGTCAACGAGTCGGTCGGGTTCGTGCCGATGGGCTACGAGGGCGCGTGGAGAAAAGACCTGTGATCACCGTCGAACATCTGGTCGTGCCCGCATCGGTTGACGACGACGACGCGCAGGACTTCATCGACAACGTCGACATCCACGCGCGCGCTGAGGCCGAGAAGTACGGACACGACGAGCTGCGCCTCACCCCCGCCGAGGTGCTGCTCTGGTGGCAAGACGCCGCGAGCCCGCGCGAGCTCTTCGGCGTGAAGGTCGACGGCCAGCTCGTTGGCCGCGCCATGTACAACCGTCGGCTCTCGGATCCGACCACCTGCTGGGTCGCTCTCGACGTGCTGCCCGAATATCGGGGCAGGGGAATCGGCTCGGCCATCGCCGAGCGATTGGAGCAGGTGGCCCGCAGCGAGGGGCGCAGCAAGATGATCGGGTATGTGGTGTCCGCTCCCTCCGCCGGCGGCGAGCGCCTTGTGCCACCGACCGGCTTCGGCAGTCTGGCCGCCGACACCGTCGAGGCGCGCTTTCTGCAGAAACACGGCTACCGCCTCGAGCAGGTCGAGCGGGCAAGTCGGCTCGTGCTACCGGTCGACGTGACGGTCGAACCACCCGCCGACTACCGCGTGCACCACTGGGTGAACACGACTCCCCCGCAGTGGCTCGAGCAGATGGCCAACCTCTACACGCGAATGAGCACGGATGCCCCTAGCGCTGGCCTCGAAACGGTCGAAGACCCGTGGACGGTCGAGCGCGTCATCGACCAGGATCGCGCTTCTGCCGCCGGCCCGCGCCCCTACCTCATCGCGGTCGTCGAGCACGTGCCGACTGGCCAGCTGGCCGGCTACACCACCCTCGCCGTGCCGGTCGAGGTTGGGCGCCCCGTGCATCAGCACGAAACCCTCGTGCTGCGCGAGCACCGCGGCAACCGCCTCGGCATGCTGCTCAAGGTCGCGAACATCGCCGAACTGCAGCGCCGCTACCCCGGGCACCCCTCGATCGTCACTTTCAACGCCGAAGAGAACCGCTACATGCTCGACGTCAACGAGGCCGTTGGCTTCGCGGCGATGGGCTACGAGGGCGCCTGGCGCAAGGACCTGTAAACGAGCCGCCCGGCGCGAATCCGCGGGTAGGCGGTACCCGAGAAGCTCGCCCTGCCCAGTGTGAGTAGACCTTTCTGTCCCCCTTCTTGCGGACTGCGGATTCTTCCGGTTGGGAATAGCTTCACAGAGACTGACCGCTTGTTCGGCTCACTATGAATACTCCAGTGCGGGTCTGCCGCCAGAGATGGAATATGTGATGGGAACTAGGACTATTGTCAATGCAGCCTCGATCGGCTTGCTTGTCGCTGCCATTGTTGCCAGCGGCGGTGTTGCGTACGCCGCGGAAGACCCAACCGACGTCACTGCAGACGTAGTGGAGTCTGCTGTCGCGACCCTTCCAGAAACGGCTTCGGTCGAGGGCGCGTCAGACGTCACGGTCACGATTCCTGTCGATCCGAGCGCGCAGATCGTGGTTCAGACATCGGATGCGAATGATTTCGCGGTTTCTCTTCCGCTTGAGGCGACCACGACCGAAGGGCAAGTCGCTGACAACGGCTCTACGATTTATGCCGGTGTCGCTGACTCCGTCGACGTGTCGGTCGAAGCGCTCGCTGACGGAGTCCGGATTTCGACCGTTCTTGCTGACGCTGAAGCTGGATCGTTGTTCACCTACCCACTTGAAGAAGGTGTCACGGCCGAGCTCAACGCGGACAAGTCGATCTCCCTCTTCGAAAATGTTGAGGCGTCCGACCCGGAGACCGGGCAGGTCGTGACTGGCCAGATCGAGGTGGCACTGGTTCAAGCACCCTGGGCCGTCGATGCTTCGGGCGCTGACGTAGCCACTCACTACGAGCTGGTTGACAACGCGATTGTTCAGGTTGTGGACCACACTGAGGGCGAGATTACGTACCCGGTGGTTGCCGATCCCACCTTCACGCAGATCAATTTCTTCCAGACGAGAATTCGCTGGAACCGCGCCGAAACAGCCACGATTGCGGCTGGAGGCTGGGGAGCGACTGGTCTCACCGCGGTTTGTGGTCTTGCTGGGGCCGCTGCCGGCGGTCCAGTGGGAGCAGCGGCTTTCGCCGCCGTGTGCCTCGCAGCCAGCGGGTCTGCGGTCTACACTGCCGGCGTGGCACAGAACTCGAGCCCCAAGCGGTGCCTGCAACTGACCTTCACCTTTACGATCATCACGTCGCCGATACCGTATTTCGACACCTATGCATGCAAGAAGTGAGGAGGAGTTTGTGAGCACATCACGAGCCAAATATCTTTTCTCTCCCTGGTGGCGGGTGGCTTGGTTTGTGGGCGGCATCCTCTGGGCAGTCGGCTTCAACGTGGCTTACATCTCAGCCGGGGCAACCAATGAGTGGCTGGGTGTCGTCTCCGTAGTTCCGCTCATGGCGCTACTGGTCGACTTCTTTGTCCGAGAGCGTCGCTGGCGTAGTCGGCAGCAGTAACGAGAGGGATCGTGGAAGAGCCCCGTCCGGCCAGGCGGGGCTCTTCCACGAGCGCGCAGAACGCACCGCCGATGCTCCAACGGCATGCGAATTCTGGGATCGGATTCACCGTGACCGGTGACAGGGGTTCGTCTGGCTCAGCTACGAGGGCGTCTGGCGCAAGGATCTCTAGAGGGCGACCTTCGGCATCCGCTGGCAGAAGGGGCAGAAGTGGGAGCCCCGGTTCATGAAATGCTCGCGCACGATCTGCCGTCCGCAGCGAGGGCAGGGTTTTCCCTGCTGTCCGTAGGCCTGCAGGGAGCGCTCGAAGTACCCACTCGTGCCGTTGACGTTCTTGTACTGCTCGTCGAAGCTCGTGCCGCCCTCGGCGAGCGCCTGCAGCATCACCGCGCGTACCTCGGCGATAAGCAGGTTCACGCGCCGGGTGGTCAGAGTCGCCGTCGGCGTCTCGTAATGCAGTTTCGACCGCCAGAGCGCCTCATCCGCGTAGATGTTGCCGATGCCGCTGATGAGACCCTGATCGAGCAGCGCGCGCTTGATGCCGGTGCTCTTCCTCGCGAGGCGCGTTCTGAACAGCGCCTCGTCGAAGTGCGGGTCGAGCGGGTCGCGGGCAATGTGCGAGACCTGCGTCGGCACGGTCTCGCCGAAGCCCGCATCGACAAGCTCGTCGATCGCCATCGAGCCGAAGATGCGCTGGTCGACGAAGTTGATGCGGTCGCCGGTGTTGAGATCGAAGCGGATGCGTGTGCGCAGGTCTTCGGCGCCCGGTGCGCGCAGCAGCACCTGGCCGCTCATGCCGAGGTGGATCACCAGCGCCTCGGATGCCCCCAGCGGGATCCACAGAAACTTGCCGCGCCGCTGCGGCACCCCGAGCCGCGCGCCGGTGAGTCGGTCGATGAAGTCCTCGCTTGGGCCGTCATGCCGCCGCAGGGAGCGCTCGTCGAAGACCTCGACGGATGCGATGGTGGCGCCGGTGACCGCAGGCTCGAGGCCCGCGCGAACGACCTCGACCTCAGGAAGCTCCGGCACCGGCCTGCAGTGTCGTCCAGGCATCCAGCGCGGCGGCCATCTCGGCCTGCTTCTTGCTGGAGCCGTCGCCGGTGGCCGCGGGCACACCGTCGATGAGCACGGTGGCGCTGAAGCGCTTGAGATGGTCGGGGCCGCTGTCGGTCACCACGTAGGAGGGCAGGCCCGTGCCGAGGCGCGCTGAGAGCTCCTGCAGGCTGGTCTTGGGGTCCATCGCCGCACCGAAGCGCTCGGGGTTCAGCATGAGGGGGCGGATGAGCCGCAGCACCAGCTCCGTCGCGACCTCGCCGCCGAGGCTGAGGTAGGCAGCTCCGATGATGGCTTCGACCGCATCCGCCAGAATTGACGACTTTTCGCGGCCGCCGGTGAGCTCCTCGCCGCGACCGAGCCGCAGGTGGGCACCGAGCCCGATGGAGCGGGCGATCTCGGCGAGTGCGACCGATGAGACGAGGCTCGCCCGGCGCTTGGCCAGGTCGCCCTCGTCGAGGTCGGGGTTCTCGGTGTAGAGCATGACCGTGACGGCCTGCCCGAGAATCGAGTCGCCGAGAAACTCCAGGCGCTCGTTGTTGGCGACGCCGCCGTTCTCGTACGAGAACGAGCGATGCGTCAGGGCGAGTTCGAGAAGGTCCTCGCCGATGTCGACGCCGAGGGCGGACGACAAATCAGCGCGTGAGCCAACCGAGTCGGTCACGCGCTGATCTCCCTAGAAGGGGAAATGGTTAGATGTCCGCGACCTTGCGGCCCTTGTACTCCATGTACAGGGGGGTGCCGGTCGAGTCCTCAACAACCTTCGCGCGGTGCGGGAGGCTGTAAACGGTCTTGCCGTTCTCAACGGTCTTCACCAGGGTGGGGGCGGTTGCCTTCCACTGGGCGCGGCGCATGCGGGTGCTCGCCCGCGACATTTTGCGCTTCGGTACAGCCATGAGTTTCTCTTCTCTAGTTCAGTCTTGGGGTTCGTCTGACCGCAATGCTTCGAGCGCAGACCAACGAGGGTCAATTCTCTCAGCAGGCTTCCTATCCGGAAAATCGGCCAGCTTCTCGCCCGTTTCGGGGTCGAGACCTGGGCAATCCGGACGACAGACCGGTTGGAACGGCAGTGCCAGCACTACCGCATCCCTGACCAACGGCTCCAGGTTGACGTGATCGTCAACCACCGTGTAGTCAAAAGCTTCGTCCTCAGAGTACGCGAAAAGCTCGGCGATATCGACCCGAAGGGTGTCAGAGATGGGGTCGAGGCAGCGAATGCACTCCCCCTCGACGAGCGCATCGGCCTCGGCGGTGACCAGAATTCCGTCGTGCAGCGACTCGAGGCGCGCCTCGACGTTGATCGCGGCCCCCTGCTTCACGCCGATGACAGCGTTGCCGAAGGCCTCGGACGCGGTGGCGTCGATCGAGCGCTCGCGCATTTCGCCGGGCCGGTGCATGAGGTCAAAGACCGGCACGTTCAGCGGGTGGGTGGGGGTGGAAGACACGAGGATCGAGTTTACTCGCCCGCGCCCTCGCCCGCTTGCCCGCGGTTGAAACGGCTAGGCGGCCTCGAAGGCGGTGAGCACCTCGTCGTAGATGGCGAGGGCTCGGGCGACCTCGTCGGCCGTCACCACGCAGGGCGGAACAACGTGGATGCGGTTGTCGGCCACGAAGGGCAGCAGTCCGGCCGCGAGCAGCGCCTTCTTCAGCTGCGCAACCAGCGCCCCAGAGAGCGGCTCGCGCGTGACCGGGTCGCTGACGAGGTCGAGCGCCCAGAAGACCCCGACACCGCGCACCTCCCCGATGACCGGATGCTTCGCTGCGAGTTCCCGCAGCCCCGGCCCAAGAACATCCGCCCCAATCGCGGCCGCATGCTCGATGATGCCCTCGTCTTTCATCGCGTCGATCGACGCGACGATGGACGCCATGGCCAACGGGTGCCCCGAGTAGGTGAGACCACCGGGGAAGACCTGGGTCTCGAACGCCTGCGCGATGGACTCCGAGATGATGACGCCACCCACCGGCACGTAGCCGGAGTTAACGCCCTTGGCGAAGGTGACGAGGTCAGGGGTCACGCCGAACTGCTGCCAGGCGAACCAGGAGCCCGCGCGCCCGAAGCCGCACATGACCTCGTCGAAGATCAGCAGGATGCCGTGCTCGTCGCAGAGCCGGCGCACGCCCTCGAGGTAGCCGGGCGGCGGCATGAGAACACCGGCGGTGCCGGGGATGGTCTCGAGCAGGATGGCAGCGATCGACGAGGGGCCCTCGACGTCGATCACGCGGGAGAGGTGGCGCAGCGCGCGAGCCGACTCCTCCTCGGGGGACGACGACCAGAACTCACTGCGGTAGCTGAAAGGCCCGAAGAAATGGGCGTGGCCGCGCGCGAACTCGTTGGGCAGCCGGCGCCAGTCGCCGGTGGCGACGATGGCGGCTCCGGTGTTGCCGTGGTACGACCGGTAGGCACTGAGCACCTTGTCACGGCCGGTGGTGAGGCGCGCCATGCGAATCGCGTTCTCGTTCGCATCCGCCCCTCCATTGGTGAAGAAGACCTTGCCGAAGTGGCTTCCCGCGATACCGAGGATGCGCTTGGCTGCTTCGCCGCGCGCGAGGTTGCCGTTGGCGGGGGCCACGGTCGCCAGCACGGCGGCCTGCTCCTGAATGGCGGCGACAACACGCGGGTGGCTGTGCCCGATGTTGACGTTGACCAGCTGGCTCGAGAAGTCGAGGTACTCGTTGCCGTCGAAGTCCCAAACGGTGCTGCCGAGCCCCCCGGCGATGACGAAGGGGGCGAGCGAGCCCTGCGCGCTCCACGAGTGAAAGACGTGCGCCCGGTCGAGGTCGTAGGCGAGCTGTCCGTCAGCGGGGTCAAGGTCGTCGTGCATGGTGCGTCCTTACGGTGGTGGAGCGGGTGGCCCCGAGAGGAGCCACCCGCTCACAGGTTACTTGCCGCCCTCGGTGAGCGTCACGTCGATCGGGGTGTACTCCCCGTCAACGACGAGGCCCTCGTCGGCGAGCTCTTTGAGCGCCTTCTCGATGTACTCGTTCGAGTACGCCGACTCGGCCGGCTCGGTGGTGATCAGCTCGAGGCCGTCCTGGTTCTTGGCCGAGAGCGCGCCCGCGACCGTCTTGTCCCAGGCGCCCTTGTCGATGACGGCGAAGTCGCCACCGGCCCAGATGAGCTTGTTGACCTCGTTCATCATCCACAGCTGGTGCGTGGGGCCAACCGGGAAGGCTCCACCCTCACCGGCGGCGATCGCGGCGTCGTAGGTGATCGTCGCGGCCTCTTCCGGGTTGTCGCGGGCGAAGACCCAGCCCTTGGTGACTGCCTTGAGGAAGCGCACGGCAGCGTCGGCGTACGCCGGGTCATCGTTCAGCTTCGCGGTGTCAGCCCAGATGGCGTCCTGCAGCATGGCGCCCTCGGTGTCCTCGTACGAGACGACGTCGAAGTCGTCGGGCTGGTAGAGCTCGCCGGTCTCGGGGTTCTCGGTCTCGAGCACCTGCGCCCACTCGTTGTAGGTCATCGCCTGCGCGGCGTCGACGTCACCGTCGAGCAGGGCGTTCATGTCGAAGCCCTGCGTGGTGATCGAGACGGATGACGCGTCAAGGTCTTCCGCTGCCATGGCCGCGAAGATCTCCCACTCGTTGCCGAAGCCCCACGAGCCGATGCGCTTGCCCTCGAAGTCGTCGACGGAGTCGATGCCGTCACCGGCGAACGAGACCTGCAGCGTTCCCGACTTCTGGAACACCTGCGCGATGTCGGTCAGCTCGACGCCGCTCTCGAGCGTGCCGAGCACCTTCGGCACCCAGGCGACCGCGAAGTCGACGTCGCCAGCAGCGAGCGCGTCCTGCGGAACAATGTCACCGCCCGAGGGGATGATCTCGACGCTGTCGAACCCCTCTTCCTTGAAGTAGCCCTTGTCGAGCGCCACGTAGTAGCCGGCGAACTGCGCCTGCGGCAGCCACTGCAGCTGCAGCTTGATGTCGGTGATCGGCTCGAAGTCGCCCGAGGCCGAGTCGTCGGCCGGGCTGGAGCATCCGGCGAGCGTGATTCCCGCGACGGCAATGGCGGTTGCGGCCGCGAGCCCGCGTCTAATGCTGTGTCTCATGCTGGTCCTTTCGTGGTGGGTGGTGCAGGGGTCCCGGTTAGACCGGCTTTCTCCTCGTCGCGAGGCGCTCGAGCGCCGACGTGACGAGGAAGAGTGCGAGACCGATTGCTATGGCACCAGCGACATAGGCGAAGGCAAGCGAGGCGCGACCCGATTTGGCGTAGGTCGCGATGGAGGTGCCGATACCGTCGGCGGGGCCGCCGAAGTACTCGGCGACGAGGGCGGCGATGACGGCAATGGAACTGGCGATGCGCAGTCCGGTCATCAGGTAGGGCAGCGCGGTCGGCAGCGTCAGCACGCGAAAGGTCTGCAACGGCGACGCCCCCGACGAGCGCAACAGGTCACGATGAACCGGATGCGTCTGCCGCAGCCCCCGAAGCACATTGACGAACACGGGAACGAAGGCTGCGATCGCGGCGACCGCCACCCGGCCGAACTGGCTCGACGCCCCGAACATCGTGTTGAAGATCGGGGTGAGTGCGACGATCGGCACCACCGCGATCGCGGCCACCAGCGGAGCAAGCATGCCGTCGACCGGCCTGGATCCCGCGGCGATCGCTGCGAGCACGATGCCCACGATCGCCCCGACAGCCAGCCCGAGCAGGGCGTTGGTTGCGGTGATCTGCATGTCCTCGAGGATGATGCCGGATCTCTTGACCAGCTCGGTGACGATGGCGATGGGACTCGGCAGCGCCCGCGGCGCGGCGTGCAGTACATCGACGACGAGGTACCACAGGGCAAGCATGAGTACCCCGACGGCGACCGGCGCGGCGACGCGGGCCCAGGTCATCGCTCGTTCGCCCTCTCGACGGGGGTGCCGTGCAGCGCCTCACGCACGGCGGTGACCCGCTCGAAGTAGGCCGGTGACTCGCGCAGCGACTCCTCACGCTCGGTGCCAAAACCGGTCGAGAGTATCTCGGTGATGCGTCCGGGCCGCGGGCTCATGACAACGACCCGGTCAGAGAGAAACACCGCCTCGGGTATGGAGTGGGTCACGAAGACGACCGCAGCCCCGCTCTCGGCAGTGATGCGCACCAGCTCCGACTGCAACCGCTCGCGGGTCATCTCGTCAAGGGCACCGAAGGGCTCGTCCATGAGCAGCAGCTTCGGCTGCTCGGCGAGTGCCCGGGCGATCGCGACGCGCTGCTGCATGCCACCGGAGAGCTGGTCGGGGTAGCGGTCGATGAAGTCCGACAGGCCAACGAGCGCGGCGAGCTCGGCCACGCGCGACGCCCTGGCGGGCTTGGAGAGGCCATGCAGCTCGAGCGGCAGAGCGATGTTGCCGGCGACGGTGCGCCACGGCAGCAGACCGGCCTGCTGGAAGGCGATGCCGTAGTCCTGATCCCGGCGGGCCTGGGCGGCGGTCTTTCCGAAGATCTCGAGTTCACCGGTCGAGGCGGTGTCGAGGTCGGCGATGAGGCGCAGCAGGGTGGACTTGCCGCATCCGCTCGGTCCGATGAGGGAGACGAACTCGCCCTCGTCGATCGTCAGGTCGACGTCGGTGAGGGCGACGACATCCCCGGTTCTGGTCGCGAAGGTCTTGCCGAGCCCGGCGGCGCGTATGGCGCTCATGCGGTTTGTTCTCCTCGTCGGTAGTTCTTGAGGCCGACGCCGATGATGGCGACGGTGCCAGCGGCGATGAGGCCGAGTGCGATGGATCCGAGGGTCGGACCCCAGGGTGCGGCAGGATCGCTCGACGCCTGCCCCGCCAGCTGGATGACCATGCGGCCGATGCCACCCCGCATGCCGATCGAGACCTCGGCCACGACCGCGCCGACGACCGCACTCGCTGCCGCGAGCCGCAGCGCGGGCAGCAGGTGGGGAACGGCGGCGGGGATGCGCAGGCGAATGAGCGTGGCCCAGTAGCCGGCGGCGTAGCTGCGCATGAGGTCGAGGTGCATTCGGTCGGGCGCGCTGAGGCCGCGCAGGGTGCCGATCGCCACCGGGAAGAAGGCGAGGTACGAGGCGATGACCGCGACCGAGAGCCACTGCGGCCACGGCAGGCCCGGACCACGGTCGATCTGCGTTCCGATGCTCGAGAGAATCGGCGCGAAGGCGATGAGCGGCACGGTCTGGCTGACGACGATCCACGGCAGGAGGCCCCACTCTGCCAGGCGCCAGCGCTGCATGACGGCACCGAGCACCGCGCCGACGACGACGCCGATGACCCAGCCGACCGCAGCGATGCCCAGGGTGAAGAGGCCCGACGTGATGACTGGAACGTAGAGCGGCGGCGTGTTGCCACCGCTCGTGGATTGGAAGAGCCGGGCAACCATCTCCCAGATGTGCGGCATCGCCCGGTCGTTCGTGCGCGGCAGCAGCATGAAGCCGGAGCCGGTCTCGCCCGCAGTCGCCCCGACGACATAGCCCTGCGCCGGGCCGATCGCCTTGTACAGCTCCCACAGCGCAAGCAGCGCCACGACGCCGAGCGCGCCCCACGCGACTTTACGAATCATGCCTTGGCGACAATCGCGTCGCGCAGCGCCGGAATGACGGTTTCGCCGTAGACCCGCAGCGTCTCTTCCTTGTTGTCGTGCTGCAGGTAGCCGGCGAACTGGTCGACGCCGAGCGCCTTGAGTGCCTCAAGCTTCTCGATGTGCTGCTCGGCCGTGCCAAGCACGCAGAAGCGGTCGACGATGTCGTCGGGCACGAAGTCGACGTGGTCGTTGCCCGACTTGCCGTGGCTGTTGTAGTCGTATCCCTCGCGCTGCTTGATGTAGTCGGTGAGCGCCTGCGGCACGGCACCGCTCTCGCCGTACTTGCTCACGATGTCGGCGACGTGATTGCCGACCATGCCGCCGAACCAGCGGGTCTGGTCGCGCATGTGGGCCACGTCGGTGCCGATGTACATCGGGGCTGCGACACAGAACTTGATGGACATCGGATCGCGGCCCGCGTTGTCGGCGGCGTCGCGAACGGTCTGAATCATCCACTTTGCAATGTCGAGGTCGGCCAGCTGCAGAATGAAGCCGTCGCCCACCTCGCCGGTCAGCTTGAGGGCGAGCGGACCGTAGGCGGCGACCCAGATGTCGAGCTGCGAGCCGACACTCCACGGAAACTGCAGCTGCGCGCCGTTGTACTCGACCGCGCGCGAGTTGGCGAGCTCGCGGATCACGTGGATCGACTCGCGCAGCGTCTTCAGCGTCGTGGGCGCCCCGTTCGTCACCCGCACCGCGGAGTCGCCGCGCCCGATGCCGCAGATGGTGCGGTTGCCGTACATCTCGTTGAGGGTCGCGTAGGTGGAGGCCGTGACCGTCCAGTCGCGGGTCGCCGGGTTGGTCACCATCGGGCCGACGATCACGCGCCTGGTCTCGGCGAGAATCTGGCTGTAGATGACGTAGGGCTCCTGCCAGAGCAGGTGCGAGTCGAAGGTCCAGACGTGGCTGAAGCCGTGCTGCTCTGCAAGCTTGGCGAGCGCGACGGTGCGCGAGGCGGGCGGGTTGGTCTGCAGTACTGCGCCGAAGTCCATCGGGTGTCCTTAAATGAGGTACTGCGAGAGGCCGCGCTTGACGAACTGGCCGTCTCCCTTGGCACCGAGGTACTCGTTGTTGTCGATGACGACCTTGCCGCGTGAGAGCACGGTGTCGACGTGACCATCGACCTCGAAGCCCTCCCACGCGGAGTGGTCCATGTTCATGTGGTGGGTCTTCTCGTAGCCGATCGACGTGTGCCCGTTGGGGTCGTAGATGACGACATCCGCGTCGGCACCGGGCTGGATGACGCCCTTCTTGCCGTAGAGACCGAACATGCGTGCCGGGGTGGTCGAGGTGATCTCGACCCAGCGCTCGAGGCTGATCTGCCCGTCGACGACACCCTGGTAGAGCAGGTCGAGGCGGTGCTCGACCGAGCCGATGCCGTTCGGAATCTTCGAGAAGTCACCGAGGCCGAGGTCTTTCTGGCCCTTCATGCAGAAGGGGCAGTGGTCGGTCGAGACCATCTGCACGTCGTTGGTACGCAAGCTTTGCCACATGGCGTGCTGGTGTCCCTCGGCTTTGGAGCGCAGCGGGGTGGAGCACACCCACTTCGCGCCCTCGAAGCCGGGCGCGCCCAGCTGCTCCTCGAGCGAGAGGTACAGGTACTGCGGGCAGGTCTCAGCGAACACGTTCTGGCCGATGTCGCGAGCGGCGGCGAGCTGCTCGACGGCCTGCTTGGCGCTAACGTGCACGACGTAGAGCGGCGCACCGGTGAGGTTGGCGAGCATGATCGCGCGGTGCGTGGCCTCCTCCTCCATCTGCCACGCGCGAGCGACGCCGTGGTAGTAGGGGTCGGTCTTGCCCTGCTCGAGCAGCTGCTTGACCATCACGTCGATGACCGGGCCGTTCTCGGCGTGCATCATCGTCATCATCCCGGTCTCGGCCGAGACCTGCATGGCCTTGAAGATCTGCGCGTCGTCCGACATGAAGACGCCCGGGTAGGCCATGAAGAGCTTGAAGCTCGAGATGCCCTCGTCGGGCAGCTGGCGCATGGCCTGCAGCGAGTCATCCGTCACGTCGCCGATGATCTGGTGAAAGGCGTAGTCGATGGCGCAGTTGCCGGCGGCCTTGGCGTGCCAGGTCGCGAGGCCGTCCATGACACGCTGCCCGTAGGTCTGCACGGCGAAGTCGATGATCGTGGTCGTGCCACCCCAGGCCGCGGCCCGCGTGCCGGTTTCAAAGGTGTCGGATGCGGCGGTGCCGCCAAAAGGAAGCTCCATGTGGGTGTGCGCGTCGACGCCGCCGGGAATCACGTACTTGCCGGTGGCATCGATCACGCGGTCGGCGGTCGCGGTCAAGTCGGAACCGAGAAGCACAGACCCGGGGGCCAGCACCGCGGCGATCGTCTCGCCGTCGATGAGCACGTCAGCGCGCGAGCGCCCGGTCGCGGTGACCACGGTGCCGCCGGTGATGAGTGTCGTCGTCACGCTCAGGCCTTCGGAATCGACGTGTAGGACTCGGGGCGGCGGTCGCGGTAGAACTGCCAGTCGTCGCGCATCTGCTGCACCATGTCGAGGTCGATGTCGCGAATCATGACCTCCTCGTCGGTGCCCGATCCCTTCTCACCGACGAAGTTGCCGCGCGGGTCGATCACCTGGCTGGTGCCGTAGAAGTCGACGGCGAGCTCGCCGTACTCGTTGTCTTCGCGCCCGACCCGGTTGGGCTGCAGCACGAAGTATCCGTTGGCGACCGCTGCGGTCGGGCCTTCGACCTCCCACAGGCGGTTCGACAGGCCCGGCTTGGTGGCGTTGGGGTTGAACACCATGTGGGCGCCGTTGAGCCCAAGCTCGCGCCATCCTTCGGGAAAGTGACGGTCATAGCAGATGTAGACGCCGATCTTGCCGACGGCGGTGTCGAAGACGGGGTACCCGAGGTTGCCCGGGCGAAAGTAGAACTTCTCCCAGAAGCGGTCGAGGTGCGGGATGTGGTGCTTGCGGTACTTGCCGAGGATGCTGCCGTCGGCATTCACCACCACTGCCGTGTTGTAGTAGACACCGGTGATGTCTTCCTCGTAGATGGGAAGGATCATGACCATCTTCAGCTCTTTGGCAAGGGCCGCGAATCGCTGCACGATGGGGCCGTCGGCCGGCTCGGCGTAGCGGTAGTACTTCTTGTCTTCGGTGATGCCGAAGTAGGGGCCGTAGAACAGCTCTTGAAAGCAGATCACCTGCGCCCCATCGGCCGCGGCGTCGCGCGCGAACTGCTCGTGCTTGTCGAGCATCGAGGCTTTATCGCCCGTCCACGTCGTCTGGGTGATTGCTGCGCGTACTACCGCCATGAAAAACCTCCTGCTTGGGCCTCAGTATTGGTCGCCGAGGTTTCCCCATTGTTTCCCTTTGTGACGCGGGCGTAAATAGACTTGGGGCAAAGACCTCCGCGCCTGAGTTGGCGCGCAGTGTTCGCTTCGTCTCTGAAGCGGCCGGTCGCCGCACGTGTGCTTTTGCCGTGCGCGAAACGACCCCGCCGCCCGAAGGAAATCCTTGAGAAACCCCGCACTTTTCGCCGTTCCCGCCCTCGTTCTCACCCTCGCCGCCTGCAGCACACCCGCGCCAGATTCGACGTCGGGCACGACCGTCGAAATCGAGAACTGCGGCTTCGATTTCACCGTGCCCGCGCCGCCCGAGCGCATTGTCACCATTAAGTCCACCTCGACCGAGATGCTTCTGGCGCTGGGCCTCGGCGACCGCATCGTCGGCCAGGCCTTCCCTGATGGACCTGTTCCCGACAGCCTTCCCCAGGTCGACGTGCCGGTGATCAGCGACTTCGCCCCGAGCGAGGAGGCGGTGCTCGACCTCGAGCCCGACTTCGTCTTCGGCGGCTGGGAGTCGAACTTCACCGCCGAGACCGCGGGCGACCGCGCAGAGCTCGCCGGTCTCGGCATCGGCACCTACGTCTCCCCCGCGGCATGCAAGGGCGAGAACCAGCCACCGCATCTCAGCTTCGACAATGTCTTCGACGACATCACCGAGGCGGGAACCGTCTTCGGGGCCTCTGACGCCGCCGCCGACCTCGTCACCGCGCAGCGCGAGCAGCTCGCGGGCATCACCAAGGACGACTCCGGCTCGACCGCACTCTGGTGGTCGTCGGGCACCGACACCCCCTACGTCGGCGCCGGCATCGGCGCACCGCAGATGATTCTCGACACCATCGGGCTGACAAACATCGCCGCGGATGTCGACGACACCTGGGCGTCGTACAACTGGGAGGCGGTCATCGCCGCCAACCCCGACGTGATCGTTCTCGTCGACGCGAGTTGGAACACCGCAGAGTCGAAGAAGGCCTACCTGTCGTCGAACCCGGCGACCGCCAACCTCGACGCGGTGAAGAACGAGCGCTACCTCGTCGTTCCATTCGCTGCGAGCGAGGCGGGCGTGCGATCCGTCGAGGCAGCCAGCGACCTCGCCGACCAGCTCGCACAGCTCAACTGATGCGGTGGGCGTGGGTTCTCGGCGCGGCGCTTGTCGCGTCGCTGGTTCTCGCCATCACCGTCGGCCCCGCCCAGATCACCCCGCTCGACGTCTGGTCGAGCGTGCTGCACCACCTCGGGCTGGGCGATAGCCCGCTGAGCGCCCTGCGCGACGGCATCGTGTGGCAGCTGCGGCTGCCGCGCGTGCTGACGGCGGCCGCGGTCGGGGCGGGCCTCGCGCTCAGCGGGGCGGTCATGCAGGCGATCACGCGCAATCCGCTCGCTGACCCCTACCTGCTCGGGTTGTCGGGCGGCGCCTCGCTCGGCGCGGTCTCGGTGCTCGTGCTCGGCGCGACCGTGCTGCTCGCCCCCGCCGCCTTCATCGGCGCGCTCGGCGCGCTGCTCGCCACGCTGCTCATCGCCCGGGCGAGTGGCCCCCTCAGCCCCGCACGCACGGTGCTCGCCGGCGTCGCCGTCAGCGCCTTCGCCGCCGCAGTGACCAGCTTCATCATCTACTGGACGGCGACGGGCGACTCGTACCGCGAGATTCTCGCGTGGCTGCTGGGCTCCCTCGCGGGGGCGCGGTGGCCGGCCGTGCTCATCGCGGTGGGGGCGATCACCGTCGTGGGAATCCCCCTTCTGCTGTCGGGCCGCACCCTCGATGCCTTCGCCTTCGGCGACACGGCGGCGGCCGCCCTCGGCGTGCACGTGTCACGCACGCGCTGGCTGCTGCTCATCGCCACCGCGCTGCTCACCGGCGCGATGGTGTCGGTGAGCGGATCGATCGGCTTCGTCGGCCTCGTGCTTCCGCACGCGATTCGCCTCGTGGTCGGCACCGCCAACCGACTCGTGCTGCCGCTCAGCGCTTTGCTCGGCGCGGTCGTGCTCGTCTGGGCCGACACCGCCGCCCGCACCATCTTCGACCCGCGCGAGCTGCCGGTCGGCATCGTCACGGCGATCGTGGGGGCGCCGCTGTTCGTGGCGCTGCTGCTGCGGAGGGTGCGCACGTGAGCCTCGTATCGCAGGGGGCGTCGGCCGCGATTGCGGGCCGGCTGGTCGTCGATGGCGTGAGCATCGAGGTGGCCGCGGGCAGCCTCACCGCGCTGATCGGGCCGAACGGCGCGGGTAAGTCGACGCTCATCCGCGTGCTTTCCGGCGTGGTCAGGCCGACGGATGGCCGGGTCACCTACAACGGCACCGACTGGAACGCGACCCCCCGCCGCGATCGCGCCCGCCTCGCCGCGCTGGTGGAGCAGGACTCCACCGCCGAGTTCGGCATCACCGTGCGCGACGCCGTCGCCCTCGGCCGCACCCCGTACACGCGACTGCTCGGCGGCGAGACCGATGTCGATACCGCCGCCATCGAGGCCGCCCTCGAGTCGACCGGCACGACCGCCTTTCGCGACCGCGACCTTGCCACCCTCAGCGGCGGGGAGCGCCAGCGCGTGCAGCTCGCCCGCGCGCTCGCCCAGCAGCCCCGCCTGCTGCTGCTCGACGAGCCGACGAATCACCTCGACATCGCCGCCCAGCTCGAGGTGATGACAACGCTGCGGATGCTGGCCACCGACGGCATGGCAGTGCTGACCGCCCTTCACGACCTCAATCTCGCCGCCCAGGCCGACCAGGTGGTGGTGCTCGCGGCCGGGCGCGTGGTCGCCGCGGGAACCCCCGAGACCGTGCTGACGAGCGAGCTCATCGGCGAGGTCTATGGCGTGAGCGCGACCGTGCTCACCCACCCGGTCAGCGGCGCGCCCGTGATCGCCTTCGCAACGAGACCGACGCCGGACTGAACAGGGCGCGAATGCGCTCGCGCCGCGTCGAGAGACGGAGCATGGTGCGCCGCACGACGCGCAGGTCGCGAAGCACCGACTCGCTCGGGTGCTGCGAGTAGGCGGTCGCCTCGAGCGCGTCGAGCAGGTTGGCAAGCGCGCGCACCGCCGCAGTCGACATGCCCTGTCGGGCAGCCTTCGCGAACTCCCGCGGGGTCAGCGATGCCGTCTGCCAGCCGAGGTCGATCGCCGTGTCGTTGAGCTCGGCCCAGGCGTCGATCGCTGAACCCCGCCGACGCACGCGCCAGTACCGACGCTGGCGGCGCACCCAGCGCACGATGATCGGCACAACGGGAAGCAGCACGATGATGATCGCGCCACCAACGAGAATGCCGATGACCACGCGCGGAAGCGTCTGGTCGGGGGCATCGACGACCACGTTGTCGATGTCGGGGTTAGTGGCCGACGGCGTGGGGGTCGAGGTCACACTCGGCGCGGTCGTCGGCGTTGTGGTTGGCGCGACGGTCGGCGCCGAGCTCGGCGCATCGAGGTTGTCGCGGGCAAAGCTCGGGCTGATGCCGCGGCCGGGTGTTGGCTCGAAGCGCACCCATCCGATGTCGTTGAACCACAGCTCGGGCCACGCGTGCAGGTTCTCGGTCGTCACCGAGTAGTAATTGGGCTTGTCGTCGCTGCCCTTCGTGTACTCGCCGGGAGTGAAGCCGACGGCGATGCGTGCCGGAATTCCGAGCGAGCGAGCCATGAGCGCCATCGCCGACGAGAAGTGCACGCAGTAGCCGCTCTTGGCCTCGAGAAAACGCGAGACAACCTGGGCGCTCGTGCCGTCGTAGCCCTCCTCGACGGGCGCGATCTCGGAGTACTCGAACTGCCCGCCGACGAAGTACTGCTGCAGCGCGTAGGCCTTGTCGTAGTTGGTGGCGGCGCCCGCGGTGACGTCGAGCGCTGTCGTCGAGACGACCTCGGGCAGGTCGCCCGGCAGCTCGAGGTAGGGGTCGAGGTCTGCCGAGAAATCGGTGACGCTCTGCTGCAGCTGCTCGACGGTCGGGTTCGCCTCGACGTTCTCGACGACATACTGCTCGCCGCGCACGCTGAGGTTGGGCGACGCGACGCTGAGGGTCTCGTCGTCGAAACTCCAGTTGCCGTCCAGCCCGGTGATCGAGGTCGGGGCGTACGGGGCGGGAACCCAGTGACCGCCCATGTTGACGATGTCTACGGAGGTGGTGACCGCATCCGTCTGAATGGCGGGCGAGAGACCCGGGGTCGGGCCGATGTTGAGCAGAAAGTTCTCTGCGTTGACGGTCGGCTCCTCTGGCTCCCAGGTGGTGCCGGTGAAGTCCGAGATGATCGAGACGGTGAGGTACTGCGGAATGTCCTCGTCGTTCGAGTAGGTGAGCACGCGGGTGACGTTGGGCCGGCGCAGGTTGTCACCGAGGGTGATGAACGAGTTGATGCCGACGGCGAATCCGCCGCGCGACTCTGCCTCGGGTGGGGTGATGGGCGGCAGCGCGAGCGGCACGATGAGGGCCGCGGCGACCGCCACCGCACCGACGCCAAACGCTCCCCCGGCGCGCACCTCGCCGAGGCCGAGGTAGAGCACGGCGAGGTAGGCGCCCGCCGCGACGAAGAACGCGAAGGGGTCGCCGGTGCCCCCAGCGAAGAAGGTGGGCACGAGCAGAAGACCAAGCATCGGGATGCCGACAAGCGCCGGCCGCTTCACTATCTGAGCGATCACATCGAGCACAATCGCAAGCACGCCGGCCCCGATGGCGAGCATGAACACAATGCCGGTGACCGGCTCGGCGGGGATCGACTGGCTGGCGATCGACTCCCTGCCGTCGGCCAGCAGCGTGGCGAAGACACCGAGGGCTTCGGGGCTGGGAATGAAGCCGAGGTAGCCGCGCCCGGGGGCGAAGGAGAAGGTCACGGCGATCACGAGCACGACGAGGCCGATCAGCGTCGGCAGCCAGCGGAACCGGCTGAGCGCCCTGGTGCCGATCATCGCGACGGTGACAAAGGTGGCGAGGCCCACCGAGACGAACCACCAGCTCGGATCATCGAAGACCGGCATCAGCCCGGCGAGGGCGGTGGCGAGTGCGAGCAGCACCGCCAGGCTCATCGGCCAGACCGGCTTCGGCCGCGCAGCCTTAGCGCCCGGCACTGGTGGCCCCCAGCTCTTCGGCGAGAACGCGCCACGCGAGCGCCGGACTCGTGTGGGTGTCGACCGGAATAACGCGCCAGCCACCGAGGCTCAGCTCTGCGGCCACCGTGCGGCTCGCGCCGATGAGAAAGACCACGCCGAGTTCGAAGGGCCGGCGCATGGCCAGCAGCCAGGCGAGCGTGTCGTCGTCGGGTTGCGAGACGATGGCGAAGACGGGGCCGTCGGCCGGTGCGGCGTGGGGGCGCCCGCTGTCGCGCATCAGCTGCACCGAGGCGAGGCTGAGCAGAAAGTCCTGCTCGCGCCCGACACGCGACGCCTCGTCGGCGAGCTCGATTACCTGGGGCTCAGAGGTCTCGGCGACGTGCACGACGAAGCCTTCGCGATGCAGGTGCACGCCAAGAGAGGCGAGCATGCTCACCGCCCACTCGAAAGCCTCGCTGTACACACTCGACACGCGCGCGATCGTGTGCGATCCGCCGTGGTCGTGATAGCCGGCCTCGCGCGTGTCAATGACGATGGTCGCCTCGGGGTAGGCGCGCTGTTCTTCCTGCCGCACCATGAGCTCACCGTGCCGCGCCGAGGCGCGCCAGTGCACCCGCCGCAGGGCATCGCCGCGGCGGTACTCGCGGGTCATCAGATCGTCGGTGTTGCCCGCGCTGCTCGCCTGCACGAGCCGGGCCGCACCGTCGGGCGCCTCGAGCCACACGCCGTTGAGGGGCAGCTCGGTCACAAGCGGCGTGACCACGAGCTCGTCTTTCGCGCCGAGCGTCATGAAGCCGACGGCCAGGCCGAAGGGGTCGCTGTAAGCAACGGCAAGCGGGCCGATCTTGAAGATGCCGCGGCGCGGAGGCTTCAGCTCGTAGGTGAGCCGCGAGTGCTTGCCCCACGCGCTGCCGATGCCAGAGAGCGGGTCAAGGTGCACGGGGTCGGTCGCGAGCGGACGCCACGGCAGCGTGTCATTCCAGTAGAGCGGCGCGGAGCGCATCGTCGCCAGGTTGGTCGCGTCGATCATCACCGTCGTGGGGGTCGTGGCCGACACCGGTGACGGCGAGAAGGTGCGGGCCATGCCCAGCTTCATGCTGCGAAAACGCGCCAGCAGCGCGGCGATGACGGTGAGGGTGATCAGCAGGCAGGCCACCAGCAGCAGCACGTTGTTACCCGCGCCATAGGCGACGATCGCGAACACGGCACCAGCGAATAGAAACGCCTTGCCGCGGGTGGTCAGCCTGATCGAGCGAACGACGCGCTGTGAGACCGGCTTCGCAGCCACTAGTCGTTTCCGGTCGGCCCAAGCGGAACCGGCGTCTCGTCGACGATGCGCGCGATGATGTCGCGAACGGTCGACGAGCTCGCCGGTCCATTGCCCATGGAACGAGCGGATGCGACAACCCGGTGCCCAAGCACCGCACCTGCCAGCGCGTTGACGTCATCTGGCAGCACGAACTCGCGGCCGTCGAGCGCCGCGCGGGCCTTGGCCGCGCGCATCAGCTGCAGGGTTGCGCGGGGGCTCGCGCCGAGCCGCAGCTCGGGGTCCTCCCGCGTGGCCTGCGCAATGGCGACGATGTAGAACTCGACGGCGGCGCTGACGAAGACGCCGCGAACGGTCGCGATCATCTGCAGTAGCTCGTTGGTGGTTACGACCGCTTCGACATCCTCGAGGGGGCTTGATGACTCGCGGGCGCGCAGCATGGCCATCTCGGCCTTCTGGTCGGGGTAGCCCATCGATATGCGCGCCATGAAGCGATCGCGCTGCGCCTCGGGCAGGGCGTAGGTGCCCTCCATCTCGATCGGGTTCTGCGTCGCGAAGACGGTGAAGGGGGCGTCGAGCGCGTAGGTCTGGCCGTCGACGGTGACCTGCCGCTCGGCCATGCTCTCGAGCAGCGCCGACTGGGTCTTCGGGCTCGCACGGTTGATCTCGTCGCCGATGACGAGGTTGGCGAAGATCGGCCCGTGCTTGAACTCGAAGTCGCGCGTGCCCTGGTTGTAGACGCTGACGCCGGTGATGTCGGCGGGCAGCAGGTCGGGGGTGAACTGGATGCGGCTGACCGTGCAGTCGACGGTGCGGGCAAGAGCCTTCGCGAGCATCGTCTTGCCGACGCCAGGCACGTCTTCGATGAGCAGGTGCCCCTCGGCGAGCATCACCATCAGGGCGAGCTCGACGGCATCGCGCTTGCCGTCGATCACCGTCTCAACGGTGTCGATGATGCGGCCGCTGAGAGTGGTGAACTCCGAGATCGGCAGGGCTTCGGGCGTAGTAGCAACCATGCTGTTCACCCCCTTACTCTGCCAGAGCGAGCGCGATTTAACCCTGCGAAGTTCCCTTGCGGCGCTGCAGCTCCGCTTCGAGGCGGCGCAGCTTCTCTTGCTTCTCGTGAAACTCGATCTCGGCGTCGAGGGCGGCGAGCTCCTGCTCGGTTGTCGACAGTGACTGCGGCTGTGCGGGCTCGGGACGGTGCATGGTTGGCAGCGCGCGGTCCTTGCCGGCGATCAGCCAGACGATCGACCCGATGAGCGGCAGCAGAACGATGAGAATGACCCATCCGATCTTCGGCAGGTGCTTGACCTGCCCGTCGTTGCTCGTCAGCACGTCGACGAGGGCGAAGACGACGAGCGCGAGGTAGGCGACCGAGAAGACGATGTACATGGTGGGAGCGAACGATCGAGGCGAGGGGCGCTCAAGTCTCTTCGGTATGAGATTCGACTCCTCCGCCTTCCAATCCTCCTACCGAGGCGCTCTCGCGCGACGAAACTCCTACCGGGGCACAATTGGTCAATGAAGATCACGGTGCTCAGCGGCGGCGTTGGCGGCGCCCGGTTCTTGCGCGGCCTGCGCGCAGCGGCGCCGGAAGGCTCCGAGATCACCGCCATCGTCAACGTCGGCGACGACATGTGGCTGAGTGGGCTGCGCATCGCCCCCGACCTCGACTCGATCATGTACACGCTCGCCGGCGAGAACGACGAGCAGCGCGGCTGGGGCCGGGTGGGCGAGAGCGAGCGGGTCAGCGGCGAACTGCGCGCCTACGGCGTCGGCTGGCCGTGGTTCACCCTCGGCGACCTCGACATCGGCACGCACCTCGCCCGCACATCTTTTTTGAGAGACGGGCTCACCCTCAGCGAGGCAACGGACCGCATCACCGCACGGTGGGATCTCGGCGTTCACCTCATCCCGGCCACCAACGACGAGGTCGAGACGCACGTCGTCACCGCGTCGGGCGAGATGCACTTTCAGGAGTGGTGGACGCGGCACCGCGCTGCCCTGCCTGCGCAGGCGTTCGTCTTTGATGGTGCTTCTTCGTCGTCGCCTGCCCCGGGCGTGATCTCCGCAATTCAGAGGCCGACGTCGTGCTGCTCGCGCCCTCGAACCCGGTCGTGTCAATCGGGCCAATTCTTGAGATCCCCGGCATTCGCGCCGCCGTTTCTGCCGCCCGCGTCGTCGGCGTCTCCCCCATCATCAACGGCTCGGTGGTGCGCGGAATGGCGGATGCCTGCCTCACCGCCATCGGCATCGCCACCGCCGCCGATGCGGTCGCGATGCACTACGGTGCGTCCCTGCTCGATGGGTGGCTGGTCGACTCGTCTGACGCGTCGCTTCTTCGCAACATCGAGGGCATTCGCACCGCGGCCGTGCCGCTCTGGATGCGCGACCCCGCCTCGAGCGCGCAGGTCGCCGGCGACGCGCTAGCGCTCGCCGAGCAGCTCTAGGGTGCGGGGGCCGCGCGTGAGGCCGAGCAGGTGCTCGGGGCGATCAACGTCGCGGCGGAGCGTCGGCCAGGGCGACGTGAGCTCGACGTAGCCGCGGGCCACGTGCAGCTCACGTGAGCCCGGGCCGAACGCGAGGTCGTGGTGCGCCGCGACGAGCAGCACGGTGCCGTCGCCATCGGCGTCGGCCACCATCGCGCGATCGTGGGCCGCGGCCTCGGCGAGCGCTTCTTCTAGGTCGCGCGGGTCGAGGCCGGGCACATCGCCGAGTAGCACGGCCGATGCTCCGGCTGGGGCGACGGCGAGACCCGCCTCGATGGCGCGATTGAGGCCGTGGCCTGGGTCAGGCACCGTGCGGGCTCCGAGCGATTCGGCATCCGCTCGCATTGTCTCGTCGGTCACCACGATGACCGGGCCGACCTCGAGGGCGGCCGCGATGGTGTCAAGGGCCATGGCGCGGGCGAACTGTTCGCGCTGGGGCCCGCCGAGGCGGGTCTTCGCGGCCGCTCCCCCGCGCACCGGAATGATGATCGTCATTCGGCGGCGTGCAGGCCGGCGCGGTAGCCCTCGTCCCACGCCTCGGTGCTGCCGAGGCGGAACATGTCTTCGTTCGCCGGGCGAATGAGCTCGCGCGCCGCACCCTCACCGAGCAGGTGGCCCATGCCGCGAATCACCGCGACCGGCAGGTTGTTCGCCTTGCCGCGCACCAGGTCGGCGGCGGCCGCGAGCTCGTCGGCGAGCGCGACGATCGTGCCCTCGAGCGGCTTGCCGCCCGCGTCTGCGGTGCCCCGCAGGTCATCAAGCACGCGGATACCGGCGGCGCCGATCGCAATGTCGGTCACCCCCTGCCGCCACGGCCGGCCGATCGTGTCAGAGATGATCACGCCGACCTTTTTCTTGAGGTCGCGTCTGATCTGCTCCGCGCTCTTGTCGGGATCCTCCGGCAGCAGCAGCACCGTGCCGTCGGGGGTGTTGCTTCCGTCGACGCCGGCCGCGGCCATCACCAGGCCGAGAGGGTTCTCGACGATGCGGGTCTTGCCTCTCGTCGCCACGACCCGCACCGTCTGGCTGGTGATCGCATCCTCGCGGTCCTCGGCGTTGACGAAACGCCCCTCGGCCTTGCTGACGATCTTCGACGTGACGACGACGATGTCGCCGTCTTCGAGGGTGGCACGCTCAAGGATCATCGCGGCGATGTCATCGCCCGCGACCACCTCGGGAATGCCCTCGACCGCCCAAATCTGCATCATCTTTTGAGCTTAGGCAGCACGGCCGCCCCGAACACGCTGAGGAACTCGCGCTGGTTGCGCCCCGCGTTGTGCAGGTAGATGCGATCGAAGCCGAGGTCGAGGTGGCGCTGAATGTTCGCGCGGTGCGCGTCGGCATCCGCGCTGATCAGCATCCGGCCCTCGAAGTCGTCGGGGCGCACGAGGCGCGCGAGCTGCTCCAGCTCGAAGGGCGAGCGAATGTCGCTCTTGCCGAAGCGCATGCCGGCGATGGGCCACTCGGCGAGCGCGTTGGCGAGCGCCGCCTCATCGGTCTCGGCCCAGCTGAGGTGCAGCCGCAGCACCTTCGGCTTGCCCGCGCCGCCGCCCTCGTCAAACTTCTTGAGCAGCCCCTCGAGCTTGTCGAGCGGAGCCCCCTCGGTGATCAACCCGCCCGCTGCGTGCCCGGCGCGCTTGGCCGTGACCGGGCCCGACGTCGCGACGAGAATCTCGGGCGGCACCTCGGGCAGCGTCCACAGCCGCGTGGACTCGAGCTTGAAGTACCGCCCGTCGTGCTTCACCTCTTTGCCGGTGAACAGCTTGCCGATGACCTCAATGGCCTCGAACATGCGCGCAATGCGCTCCGGCGCCTCAGGCCAGTACTGCCCCACCACGTGCTCGTTGAGCGCCTCACCACTCGCAATGCCCAGCCAGTGCCGCCCCGGATACATCGCCGCCAACGTCGCACTCGCCTGCGCGGTGTGCGCCGGGTGGCTGCGGTAGCCGGGAGTCGTCGCGGTGCCGAGGTCGCCTTTTAGGCTCGTGCCCATCGCGCTCAAAACATTGAAAGCAGCGGATGCGTGGCCTTGCGCCGCAGTCCACGGCTGAAAGTGGTCGGCGGCCATGACCCCCGTGAAGCCGTGTTTCTCCGCTTCGGTCGCGAGGCTGATCGCCTCGCTCGGGTGGAAGCGCTCCAGCATGGCCGCGTAGCCGATGTGGGGATGAGTAGCGGGCACGGCTCCATTGTTGCTCACGTCAAGCGACTCTCACGGCGTGCAGCGGGAGCGTACCGATACGTCCCACCTGCAGTTACTCCATCTGGATTCGCGAGATGGAGACATCGGCCCCGCGAGAACGCACCCGTTGAGCGAAGTCCCTCAAGTTGACCTTGCTGAATGTCGGCAGGCTATCCGGTAGGAGCCGCGTGCCTTTCATGGCAATTGCAAAAACCACTTTTCGCGGACGTGCATCGAAAGCTCCCACGAAGGCTGCCGCACTAGCTGTCAGATGGTCTCTGACCTGCAGCGTGTAGTCGGGATCAGAATTGAGAACCTCCAGGGAGACGAGACCTTGGGAGAACAGGTGGGAGAGGGTCGCCGAGGAATCCCATCGCTTCACGTGAATGAGATGGCCGCTGTCAGTGATCAGGTCGCATGCTTCTATCTCGTTTCCAAGCGAGTAGAACTTGACGCGATCCAGCTTGAAGATATTTGCCCTCGCAGTCGGGACGAAATCGTTGTAGTCCCCTTCCCTACTTATTCCAGAGACCCAGTTGGGAAGATCAATATCTGACGTGGAGACTTCAATGTCTGCCAGGTCGGAGTCGAGCCGAGCCGAGAATGCCTCGTTGAGCCCGAACCAGCGTCCGAGGGTTAGTATGGCCCGCTGCGATCCCTCTATCGCCTCGTAGACCAGCCAAGTGCGCAGGGAAGATGAGTCCCCAGATGACCCGTGCTCGTCGACGATGCTCAGTTTTATGCCCGCTAGAGAGCTCCGGGACACTTGCTTCCCGTGGGCTCTCATTTGACTCACGAAACTTGACAATGACAATTCCGTCAGTGTGAAGCTATCGACCCCCACCTGCACGTGAACGGTATCGAGGATGTCGACGTTCGGAGACTCTGGAGGCACCAAATTCAGCAGCAGGGAGGGTTGCCGAGTCGGGTCAGAGATCATCGCATTCAGCTCGCCACATAGCTGGACTTCGAGTTGCTTCACCCGGTCATCAGTAGCCCGAAGCGCCTCAAGCGCGTCCACGAACTCAAATTCGTCCTTAGCGGCGGTCGTGTTCACCACCTCGAGCATTTTTGTCAGCACCGCCTGAATGTCGCGCAGGACAAAGCCCGTCTTGAAACTCACTGCATCGCTTGCGACGACCGTACTTATCCCCGCAATTTCGAGGGATGCACCGTCGTCCAAGCGACCAGCCAGTCGCCGAACGAACTCGCCAGCAAGCGGGACGTCTAGGTCGGCGAGTCTCTCTCCGCCCACCGTCTGGACTGCTTGTGAACGCGCTGTGGCGCTCATCCGACGAGAATCAAGCCCAAAGATCACATTTTGGTTGAAGGTTCTTGCCGCGTATCGGAGCCCGAAACTAGGGTCGATCGCTGCCTTGCGCAACGAAGCACCTCCATACCCGAAACAGATAGCGAAGTGACGATCCCCGACCGGGAGAAAAAGGACCATGCGCGACGATGTGTTGTGAACATCGGCGAGTTGGGGGAAGTCCGCCTCCAACGCCTGCGCCCATTCTGGGTGTTGGGAGCGGTTCATTGCCACAAAAGCTACGGTGCCATCCGGCAGATCCGTGTTGACTGCAGGTGCCAACTCGAACATCCCATCACGACCGCCAGGCCGGCTGGAAGGGCTCAGCGCATCAACCACTCCCGCCGTCCCGTCTCTGAGCAGGTACGCAGTGATCTTCAGTATTGGAACTGAATCTTCAAAATGGACGGGCATCTTTGCTCCGTTCGCCGGGTTAGCACCACACTAGTAGCTTGTACACAGATCGTCTTGTCCACCACGGCCGATACGACTCATGGCGACGTCCCCAACGGAATGCGCCACGAACGCTCAGACTGGTGCAGTTCGCCTGTGACCCAAACGCTCGTCAAGCCGATGAAATGTAGGCTCGCGACATGTCATGGACTGGTCATCACTCTCCGTCAGGGCCCGATTGGGCCCTTCTAATTAGCGCGCTGTCTTTGCTTATCTCCGCGGCTCTCGCGCTTCGAGAGTTTTCCAAACGGCCGCAGCCGATTGGGCACATCGAAATCATCCACCGATTCGAGAAGGACAAGTGGGTCACAAGGGGCTTTCGTATTGTTGTCGGAAACCTTGGGCAGCTCCCTCTCGCTCTTTATTCAATCGGGCGTGCCTCTGACGACCGGGATGGGACTCAGGGACCGCTAGGCGAGTTTGAACATCTTGGCGAGATCATCGCTAATCCAGAGCTCCCGCTAACCCTTCAGCCCGGAGAACTCGTTAGTTTCGTACTTCCCGACGGTCGTTTCTCCGAGGGCGAGGAACCCTTCCGATTCACCTACCTGAAGCGCCGCAGATTCCTCTGGCGAAAGGGACAATCGACATCAAAAGTTGTCGCCGTCAACTCTCTTACCAAAGGCCATGAAAGGGGCCTAAATGAGACAGGTGACAGCTCAGAGTCATTCCAACCGTAGCCAGCCTATTGAACGTGGGCCCGATGCGTGATTCGCTCTACGGCCTCGTCGGTGAACGGCAGCGCAAACTCCCAATGGCTCAGTCGTGTTGAGCCCCTCGAGGTAGACGACGAAGGGCGCGACGGGGACTCGGCGGTCACTGGGCGCATAAGACGTCGTCGGCCACAGGGGCGGCGTCGTCGTTCAGCTGGTGACCTCCGACGGTGGTTCGCGTAACCGAGCCGGGCAACTCCGCAGCCCAGAGGTCGCGGTGCGCGAATGGGACTGTCTCGTCGTCCTCGCTGGCGTAGAGGAAGACCGGGTACGGCATCCCCTCGGGAAATGACGGGAGGTCGAAGCCGTCGAAGGTCCAGTCGGGGTCTCCGCCGGGGAACGGCGCCGCGATGATGTGCACCGATGCGATCGGGAGGTCGGGCGAGGTCGCTAGGAAGCACAACAGCTGGTAGCCGCCGGCGGAGTGGCCGATCAGCACTAGTGGCGGCTCGGCCTGCGCAACGGCCGCGGCGATGGCCGGGGTCCAGTCATCCGAGGAGGGCATCTCGGGGTAGATCACCGCCAGGCCGAGGCTGTCGGCGAGCGGGCGGTCGTCGTCGAAGCCGTCGGCTCCGTGGATGAAGACCACGCTGCCTGTCATGCAGCGAGTCTAACTTTGCCGCTCGATGGAGCCCAGGGCCCCAATTCGGGCCTTCGAACGTCGCGCCACTTGCCGCACGCGCTAGGTTCTTGCAATGGATTGGACAGCACTTGGTGTGATCGTGACTGGACTCGGACTAATCGCGACGATTGTCTTTTTCGGGATCGAGAGCGCGAGGGCCCGGCGCGCCGCTATAGAAGCAAACCGCAGGGCGCTTGTCGGACGAGTCATCGATTCGGTTGAGAGAGCTGCTCGCGCCCATGCAAGATTCCCATTTGGACACGTGCTCAACAGCGCCGAGTTCGAGTTCGCAATAGTTCTTCCGCGATTGCTCGTCGAACTCAACCCCGACGAACAGCCAATCGCGCTTTGGGTCGGTCGACAAGTTCAACTGATGCAAGCGAGGCCGAGGGCAAAAGATGCGACTCGAATCGCTTACGAAGTCGCGCTCAGGCTAGCCGACTGGCATGCAGGCCGCACCGCGATTTCATGGTTCTCCGCACAGCTCGAAGCGTCGCCGTTCGAGCCGCGCTACCGACGGCCGTTGGTTGCGCACCTGTCGCGCCAATTCTGGCTATCTTGGGAGATTGCGAAGGTTACTGCGATAGCTGGAGGCACCCTGCTCGGCTTTAGGTACATGGTCCGCAAAGCAGAGGAATAGTCCAACCGAGCTTCTATGCAGCCAGCCGGAACTCGCCTCTCGAGGAACTCGACGGCGCCAGCCGCTCCGTCACCCCACGCGTCAGGTCCAGCAGCGACGTATCCAGCGACCGCCCAATAGCCGCGAGCACCTCACTCGAGGGCTCCTTGCGGCCGCGCTCGATCTCGCTGAGGTAGGGGGTCGAGACGCCCGCCCGCTTCGCCACCTCGCGCAGCGTCTCGCCGCGGCTCTGGCGGATCTCCCGCAGCTCTTCTCCGACGATCTCGCGCAGCAGTCTCTCGCTCATGGCTTCAGTCAAGCGCCTCGCGCACGCCCAGCCGAGCGATTCTGCTCACAGCAGAAGCCACCAGGTTGGGGCGCGAGATGAAGGGGTGGTGCCCGGTCGGCAGGTCGATGGAGCGTGTGGCCTTCGCCGCGTGCGCGCGCTGCAGGGCGACGGTCGTGCTCCGGTCGTCGGTGCAGACAAGATACGTCGAGTCGACACCTTGCCACCCCGCCTGGGTGGTGGGGGTGATGAACGCGGCGGCAGACTGCGAAGCGGTCCGTGCCCACGCGTCGTCCACGGCATCCGGCGCGTCCTGTAAAAAACGTGCGCCGAACGAACTCGCGTCGTATCCGTCGAGCCGCAGCCGGTCGCCGTCCATCGCGATCGACACCGGATCCGGCTCGCCACTCATGATCGCCGCCTGCGCCTCGCCGACCTCAGGCAGATACGACGAGACATAAACCAAACGAGAAACGGACGGATGCTGCCCCGCCTCCGCAATCACCGTTCCGCCATACGAGTGCCCGACCACAATCGCGCTCTCGACCTGATCGAGTGCATGGCGCAGCGCTGCCGCGTCCTCAGCTAGCCCACCCTCGCCCTCACACGAGGGCAGCGCCACGGAGTGGCTACGCAGGTCAAGCAGCTCGGCGGTGCGCTGCCACCACCACGCGCCGTCGCGCACCAGGGCGCCGTGTACGAAGATCAGATCCATGGCTCGACTCTAGAAGCGAGCCATGGCGAGCGGGCGAGATTCTGCTTAGAGCAGTCCGCTGAGAATCGCGGGAATCACGCCGGTGTCTTCAGACGCATCGCCGCCGACGTTGAGGGCGAACGCCGTGCGGCCGTCCTCGGTCAGGTAGCACCACTGCACCTTCGGCTTCAGCTTGCTTTCATCGCCGCCGAAGGGCACCGACATGTTCGACACGAGACAGGTGGCTCCGTCGATCTCGACGCGCTGCAGCACGGGGGCAACGAGGCCGATGCGTTCTGGCTCGAGGTACTGCACGTACGGCGCGACCACCTCGGCATCGACGAGGTAGAGCTGGAACCCAGATACGAGGTCGGGTGAGGCGTAGTTGCCGGCTCCGGCATCCGCGCCGTAGGCCGAGGCGAGCGCCTCGAGGTCCTGCTCGTGCCAGAAGTCGCTGCGCTCGGCCGTGGCAGGCTGCACGCTCGCGCGCTCGACGAAACCGGGCAGGGTCTCGGGCAGCTCGATTTCAGCGGTGGATGCGGTGTAGGGCCCGACGGTGTCGCCGCCGCCGATCTCGTCCCACGCCTCCTGGGTGAGGTCGGCCATGTCTTCGGGCAGCATGCGAGTCGGGCCGAGCCAGATGGTGAGCGACTCACCGCGCAGCGTGCACTCGGTGAAGGTGTTGTCTTCGGTCTCTTCGTCCATGCTCGAGTGCTGCACGAAGCACTGCACGTCGCCGAAGGTCTGCAGCTCTCTCGGCGCAATGTCGAGGCCCAACCACTCGGCGTCCTGTGTCACTGCCGGCAGAAAGTATCCGTCGGCCTTCGTCGCCACCATGCGCAGCTGCATCATCTGGTTCATGTCGTCGCGCTGGTAGGCCTCGACGATCGCATCAGCTCCGTAGCTGTCGCTGAGAATCTGCGCGTCGACCTCGCGGTCGGCTCGTCGCGGCTCCTCGTTCTTCTCCGCCTTGTCGCCGCCCTTCTCCTCGTCGAACTCGATCGCCCAGGCCAGCTGGGTGGTCCAGTCGCCGATGGTCTCGGGCGCGGCGAAGTCGGCAGACTGCGTCTTCTCTGGTTCGGGCTTGGGGTCATCCGTGCCTTCCGGCAACAGGGCACAGCCTGAGAGGGCGAGCAGGGCGGTGAGGGAGATGGCTAGCGAGCGCATGCCCCGATCCTACGTTTTCAAATAATCCCTCACTATCTCTTGACGAGATGTCGGTGGCAGCCCCTACTTTCAAAGAAACAGGAACCTGTTTATTTAGCCCAAGGAGAAACCCATGTTCAACGTCCTCACCGAGATCAACTGGCTGGCCGTCATCGTCGCCACTATCCCCTTCGCCGTGCTCGGCGGACTGTACTTCAGCGTGATCGTGCCCAAGCCCTACGCGGCAGCGGTCGGGGCGCCAGCCAAGCAGGGCGCGATCTTCATCGTCGGACCGATCATCAGCAGCCTCGTCGTCGTGATCACCAGCGCCATTCTGCTCAAGGCGCTCGAGGTCACGGCGATCGGCGACGGCGTGGTGTTCGGCCTGCTGATCAGCGTCGGCTACCTGGTGGCGCAGACCTTCACCATCGCCATCAACCCAGCTTTCGCCCGCCCACTGCTCTACGGTCTCGTCAATGCGCCGTACTTCATCGTCTGCGGTGTGGTCGCGAGCGTCATTCTCACTGCCTGGCAGTAGCGGTACGGCGGCGCGGAGCCTCGTACGCTGAAGCCATGCGCTTCACACCCGAGGACTCCGACGCCGCCGTCACCTGGACCCTCACCCGCGCAGCCCGCAACATCGAGCACCGGCTCACCGCCGTCATAGCCGAGTACGGCCTCTCGCCCGTGCAGATGGGCGTGCTCGTGCAGCTCTCGACCTACTCCTCCCTCACCCGCGCGGAACTCGCGCGCCTCACCACGACCACCCCGCAGAGCATGGCCGGGGTCATCGACGGAATGGTTGCGAAAGGGCTGCTCTCGATGAGCGGCGACGGCGGGCGTGGCCGACCGAACCCGATCAGCATCACGCAGCAGGGGGCTGCCACCCTCGAGGCGCTGTGGCCGGCGTTCATGGAGGCCAACAGCGCGGAGGCGCTGGGGCTTACTAAGGCCGAGGCGGCATCCCTCAATAAAGTTCTTCACCACCTGCGCACGCTGTAGGCCACGATTCGATAACGGGGTTGACCCCTCTTGTCTGGCGCTAGTACGGTGGGCAAACGCCACCAGACAGAAAGGAGTCGGCCAATGATTACAAACATCTCTCGTGATGCGTTCCGCGTCACCGCCGGCTTCGTCGGTGCCACTCTCCGCCTGAACGGCTAGCTCTCGAGCCCGCCGTTTCAGACGGTGGTGACGCTCACGAAGCCCAGTTCGCAGGCACGCGCATTCTCTGCTGCGCAGTTTTAGCGCGTGCCTGCGGACGCACCCCGTCAGTTATACAAACACGCCATTTTTCTCATAAGGAACACCATCATGAACGCAGTATTGACGGCTCCGAGCCGTCAGCAACACTCACCACCCGTGCGCAGAGTTGGTCTCGCAGACCGACTCGCCCTGCGTCTGGGCCTCGCCCTCGTCTTGTGGGGGCGTCGTCCGGTTCGCGTGCGCACCGAGCGCTTTGTCACTCACGCCGAGCTCGAGCAGCTTGCCCGTCTCGAGAGCGCGCGACAGTATCCCGCTTCTCTGCGGTTGTTTTGAGTCGCGCCACGACGAAGGCCGTCACCGGTTTCGGTGGCGGCCTTTGGTCGTTAAAGGGCGCGGAGCCTGGGCGCGAGATCCTTCTGGAACAGCTCGAGGAAGCGGCGCTGGTCGGCGCCGGGCGCGTGGAAGACCAGGTGATTGAGTCCAGCGTCCGTGTACTTCTTGATCTGCTCTACGACCACGTCGGGATCGCTGCCGACGATCCAGCGGCTCGCGATCTGTTCGATGGGGAGGGCATCCGCTGCCTTTTCCATCTCGATTGGATCGGTGATGTCGTGCTTCTGCTCCTTGCCGAGCGCGAGCGGCGCCCAGAAGCGGGTGTTCTCGAGCGCTACCTCTTCAGACGTGTCGTAGCTCAGCTTGATCTCGATCATCTTGTCGAGGTCGCGGCCTGACTCGGCCACCGCGGGCAGCAGCTGCTCGGTGTAGAGCTCCATGCCCTTGCCGCTCGTGCAGATGAAGCCGTCGCCCACTTTTCCGGCGAACCGGGCCACCTGCGGACCTCCCGCTGCAACGTAAATCGGCACCTTCTTCTCTGGCCGGTCGTAGATGCTGGCGTCGACGGTCGTGTAGTACTCGCCGGTGTAGTTGACGCGATCCTCGGTCCAGAGCAGGTTCATCAGCTCGATTGCCTCTCTGAGGCGGCCGATGCGCTCCTTGAACTCGGGCCATTCGCCCTGCCAGCCGGTTGCGACCTCGTTGAGGGCCTCGCCGGTGCCGACCCCGAGGAAGATGCGCTCGGGGTAGAGCACGCCCATTGTCGCGAAGGCCTGGGCGATGACGGCCGGGTTGTATCTAAACGTGGGGGTCATCACGCTCGTGCCGATTTTGATCGTTTCGGTGCGCTCGCCGACCGCGGCCATCCATGTGAGGGAGAAGGGAGCGTGCCCGCCCTCGTGACGCCACGGCTGGAAGTGGTCGCTCACCGCAACGGATTCCATACCGTGTTGCTCGGCCGCCACCGCAATCTCAACGAGCTCTCGCGGGGCGAACTGTTCTGCGCTGGCCTTGTAGCCGAGGGTGAGGGTCATGTATCCATTGTCCTCTCCTCCCCACTTTTTCTTTGGCCGACTTGTTCACAAACACTCGAACATATGTTCGAATTCTGAGAAAATTGACGCATGTCATTCCTCGCCGAACTCGCCGCTCTGGCCAGCTCATCGAGCGAGAAAATGCGGGCGGATGTCGCTGCCGCAGCTGACGACGAACTGGTCACCCACCAGAGAGAACTCGCTGCAATCGCGCGGCAGATCGACCTCGCGGCCGCGGCGGTCTCTGCCGAGATCGCGCACCGCTCCCGCCGGGAGCTTGGCTACGACGGCCTTGCCGCTCGCCTCGGCGCGCGCTCCCCCGAAGCTCTCGTCCAGGCGATCACCGGCGCCTCCGCGCCGGCCGCGCGGCGGCTCGTGTCTGTTGGCACGCTACTCGCCGCTCCGACCCATGGCTGGCTGCAGCCTGCGGTCGACGCCGTTGCCGCAGGGGCGCTCTCGGCCGAAGCGTTGGAGGCGATCAAGGCGGGTCTCGGCGAGCCCTCCGAGTCGGTGACGTCGGTGGCGCTATCTGGCGCGGCTGCAGAGTTGGTCGCACTGCGCCTCCCCCTCGAGCGCCTTGCCGCCCGCGCCCGCGAGCTACGCGACGAACTGGATGCCGCGGGCGTCGCCCTGCGCGAAGAAGAACGTCGCGGGCGGCGCTTTTTGCGCCTGGTGCCCCAGCCCGACGGCATGACGCGGCTGTCGGGGCTGCTCGATCCGGAGTCCGCGGCGGTCGTCGTTTCGGCGATCGACGCCGCGACCTCTCCCCGTCGCGGCGGGCCGCGCTTCGTCGGTGCCGACGAGGCCTTCGTCAATGACCCGCGCACGACAGAGCAGATCGCGCTCGACTCCCTCGTCGAACTCGTTGACGTTGCGGTGCGTGTCGACGCGCTTCCTGGCCGTCGCCCCGACGTGCGCGTGCTCGTCACGCAGCGCGACCTCGACCGGCGCGCCGGCATTGGCTTCATCGAGGGGCAGCGCGCCTCCGTCTCGATCGAGACCGTTGAGCGCCACGCGTGCGACGGCGGCCTCGTGCCGATCCTCTTCGACGATGACGGTCAAGCGCTCAACCTTGGCAGATCGCAGCGACTGCACAACGGCAGGCAGCGCACCGCGATCGCCGCCCGCGATGGCGGATGCCTCGCCCCCGACTGCGACCGTCCGGCCGGCTGGTGTGAGGTGCACCACATCCACGAGTTCGGGCACGGCGGCGCGACCGACCTTGCCGACGGCGTGCTGCTTTGCCGACATCACCACATGCTCGTGCACAACAACCATTGGCGGGTCGAGAGACGCGACGGCGGGTACTGGTTCGTGCCGCCGCCCGACATCGACCGGCGGCAGGCGCCGATCGAGCTGCCAAGCAAGAGTGCCGCGGTGAGGAGGATGTTGCGGGCGGGGTAGCTACGCCTCGATGAGGCAGAAGGCGTTGCCGTCGGGATCGCGCAGTACGACGTAGTTGGCGTCATCCTCGTAGTCCCAGTCGGGCACGGTCTGCGCGCCGAGGGCGACAAGGCGCTCGATCTCGGCCTCCACATCGTCGACGGTGAAGTCGAGATGGTGGCGGTGGGGCTTCTCCGACGTGGTGAGCATGAGGGCGAAGGTGGGGCCACCGCGTTCGTCGGTGGGCACGAGGCTTGCCCAGTCGTGCGACGGGTCTTCGCGCAGTCGGTAATTGAGGGCCGTCGTCCAGAAGTCGATCGCGGGCTGCAGCTCGCGCACGCCCCAGACGATGTTGCGGATGGTCAGCATGCAGACAGTGTGCCTCAGCCCGCAGACACACGAAAGCCCCGAGCCGAAGCCCGGGGCTCTCAGTGAACTAACTAGTTCAGGGCTGCGAGCAGCTGCGCCTTCGTCATCGACGAGTAGCCAGCGACGCTGTTGGCCTTGGCCGCCTCGCGCAGTTCGGCGACGGTGTTGGTTGAGGTGAACGCGGGCTTGGAGGCGGCGGCCGGAGTTTCGGTCTTCGCCGCGGGCACGGTCTTGGTTGCGGGCTTTGCCGTGGGAGCTGTCTTCGCGGGGGCCGGCTTTGCGGCCTTGGTTGCGGGAGTCGGCTTCGCAGCCTTGGCGGCCGGAGCGCTCTTCGCGGCGGCGGGCTTCTGCTTCTTCGCCTTGCGGTCGAGCTTCTTGTCGAGCTTGGCCTTCTCGCGAGCGAGAACGGAGTCTCGCTTCTTCTCAGCCTTTGCCAGCAGCTTCGCCGCGGCGTTCAGGGCTCTATCGGCCTTCTTCAGCTTGCGAGATTTTTTGGTAGCCATGGTGCGAGTTTGGCCATCGCGTCTGTGAGCTACCTGAATGCGTGCTGTTAGCGCGGCACCGGTGCGACACGCAGTTCCGCCTCGAGCAGGTGCGCCAACTGCTTCAGCATGGAGTCGTCGATGTCGACCGCGTCGCGCGGCGTCGGGTCGTAGACGCAGAGCGCGCCGATCTGCTGGCCATTTGGCGCCTGCACCGGAAATCCCGCGTAGAAACGAATGTTCGGATCCCCCACGACCCCGGGCGTGGAGTTGAAGCGGTCATCCTTGGTCGCGTCGCCGATCACCATCGAATCAGATCCGCGAATGGTCACCGAGCAGAACGACGCGGTGCGCGCTGCTTGCTCGACCGTCTTGCCGCTGCGCGACTTGTGCCACTCACGGTCCCGGTCGATGACCGAGAACACGGCTGACTCCGTGCCGTAGAGCTGGCGGGCCATGGTCACAATGCGGTCGAATCGATCCTCGGCGGGGGTGTCGAGAATGTCCAGATCATCGACGGCCTTCTGACGTGCGCGTTCGCGCTGCACCGGTTCCTCAGAGACTGGGCGAGGCCCCACCGAGCGGCCGTCGCCGGGTTTGACCCGACCTCTGAGCACCACGGCGATCACGATGGCAGCGAGCACAATGACGCTCACCGAGCCGATAATGATCCAGAGTGTGTCAGTCACACCTTTGACTCTACGGTTCGTTGCGACCCTGAAGGTAGTCCGCCACCACGCGGGGCACGTAGGGCGCCACGTCGCCGCCGAGCGACGACACCTGCCGCACGAGCGAGCTCGACACGTGAGCGTGCGCCGGGTCGGGCAGGAGAAATACCGTCTCGACGCCGGCGAGGTTGCGGTTGACGATCGCCATCGGGGTTTCGTAGGCCACATCGACCTGCGAGCGGATTCCCTTGACCAGCACGCTCGCCCCGACATCCGTGCAGTAGTCCACAAGCAGACCGACGCTCCAGCTGGTGACGGTGATGTTGTTCGGCAGGCCGCCGGCGAGAATCGACTGCTCGATGAGCGAGACGCGCTGCGCGATCGGCAGCAGCGCTGTCTTGTCGGGGTTGTGCACGACCAGCACGTGCAGCTCGTCGAAGAGGCCCGCCGCCCGGCCGATCACATCGAGGTGACCAAGGGTGACGGGGTCAAACGATCCAGGGACGACGGCGATCCGGCTCATGCAGCCAACCCTAGAGGGTGTGACCTCAGTTCTTCGCGAGAAAAGCCTGAGCGCTCTCGTCGAGCCGCCGGGCGAGAGCCTCGCGCAGGGCGTCATGCTTGGCGAGGGCCGGGTCGGCATCGAGCACGCCCGCGGCGAGCTCGCGTGCCTCGGTGATGAGGTCGCCGTCCTTCGCGACCCGCAGCAGCCGCAGGCTCGAGCGGCCGCCCGACTGGGTGCTGCCGAGCACGTCGCCCTCCTGCCGCAGCTCAAGGTCTTTCTGGGCGAGCTCGAAGCCGTCGAGCGTCGCGGCGACGGCCTCGACCCGCTCGCGCGCGATCGTGCCCTCCTCGGCGTTCGTCACAAACAGACAGAGACCCTGAATGCCGCCACGGCCCACCCGTCCACGCAGCTGATGCAGCTGCGAGACCCCGAACCGGTCGGCATCGAGCACCACCATCGTCGACGCGTTGGGAACATCGACCCCGACCTCGATCACCGTTGTCGCGACCAGCACGTCGATCTCGGCAGCGGCGAAGGCGCGCATCACGCGGTCCTTCTCCTCCCCCGTCATGCGACCGTGCAGGGGCTCGACGCGGCGGCCGGGCAGTTTGGCGCGCACCTCCTCCAGGGCGGTCTCGACGTTGGCCCCCTGCGGGGTGTCCGGGTCTTCGGTGAGGGTGGGGCTGATCGCCGGGCAGACCACGAAGGCCTGGTGGCCGAGCTCGAGCTCTTCAGAGACCCGCTGCCAGATGCGACCGGCCCAGCCGGGCTTGTCGGCGAGCGGCACCACGTGCGAGGCGATCGGCGAACGGCCGGCGGGTAGTTCGGCGATGGTCGAGACGTCGAGATCGCCGAACACCGTCATCGCCACCGTGCGCGGAATCGGGGTGGCAGTGAGCACGAGCACGTGCGGCGGGTTCGCCGCCTTCGCCCGCAGCGCCTCCCGCTGGTCAACGCCGAAGCGGTGCTGCTCGTCGATGACGACGAGACCGAGATCGAAGAAGCCAACATTGTCGCTGAGCAGGGCGTGGGTACCGACGACGATGCTCGCGCTGCCGCTGACCGCGCCGAGCAGCGCCTTCTTGCGGTCGGCCGTCGGCAGCTGGCCGGTGAGCAAAGTCGGTCGGAGCCGCGCCGAGAGGTCAGGGCCGAGGGTCGCGACGATCGATCGCAGGTGCTGCGAGGCAAGCACCTCGGTGGGGGCGAGCAGTGCCGACTGCCCACCGCTTTCGGCGACGGCGAGCATGGCCCGCAGTGCGACGAGGGTCTTGCCCGAGCCGACCTCGCCCTGCACCAGCCGGTTCATCGGGTGCGGCTCGGCGAGGTCGCGGCTGATCTCGAATCCAACGCGCTCCTGGTCACCGGTGCGAGCGAAGGGCAGCTTCGCGTCGAAGTCGTCGAGCAGGGCGCCCTGCACCCGGCTCGTCGCAGGCAGCGAGCGGGCGAGCGCCCGCTGCTGCAGCAGTGCCGCCTGCAGCACGAAGGCCTCCTGGAAGCGCAGCGCCTTGCGCGCCGCGCCCCAGTCGGAATCCTTCTGCGGACGATGGATCAGCTCGACCGCCTTGGCGTACGACAGCAGCTTGCGGCCGGCCCGCACCTCGAAGGGCACTGGATCCTCGAGCGGCGGCAGGGTGTCGAGCACGACCTCCATCGCCTTCTGCAGCTGCCAGCTGGCGACGGTCGAGGTCGCCGGGTAGATCGGGATGGGCAGCTCGGCCCATGCCTTCATACGCTCGGCGTCGGGGTCGTCTTCGAAGAGCTCGTAGTCGGGGTGGGCCAGCTGCGCCGTGCCGCGGTAGTCACCGACCTTGCCAGCGAAGATGCCGCGCACCCCGGGCCGCAGTTCTTTCGCGCGCCACGCCTGATTGAAGAAGGTGAGCGAGAGAAAGGCCTTGCCGTCGGTGATGCGCACCTCGAGCAGCGAGCCGCCGCGGTTGCGCATCGGCCGGTCGCGCACCTCGATCACCTCGGCGACGATCGTCACGTTCTCGTCGATCGGCAGCTCGTTCAAGGCCGTCAGCTCACCCCGCCGGGCGTAGCGCCGCGGGTAGTGACTGATGAGGTCGCCGATCGTGCGCAGGCCGAGCCCCTTCTCGAGCGCGGCCGCGGTGCGCCCACCAAGGGCGTTCGCCAGCTTGGCGTCGAGCGGGGAGGTCACCGTTCGAGGGTACCCGCCGGTACCGTTATGACCGTGACTCGCATCATCGCCGGATTCGCCGGCTCGATCCCCCTCAGCGTGCCCAAGACGGGCACGCGGCCCACGAGCGACCGGGTGCGCGGGGCCATCTTCTCGGCGCTGGAGGCGCGGGGCGCTGTCGAGGGGGCGCGCGTGCTTGACCTCTATGCGGGGTCCGGTGCTCTGGGGCTCGAGGCCGCATCCCGGGGAGCATCGACGGTCACCCTTGTCGACATGTCGGTGCAGGCGACCAAGTCGTGCCGCAGCAACGCGGCGCTCGTGCTCAAGGCGGCGCCGAAGGGCAGCCTCGCGATCGAGGTGACGGGGGCGCCCGTGCAGGCCTTTCTCACCGGCAGCGCGGCCGAGTGGGACCTCGTCTTCATCGACCCGCCCTACGAGCTCGGCCCGGCCGAGCTCGTGCACAACCTTGAGCAGCTCGTGCGCCGAATCAGCGCGGATGCGGTGGTCGTCATCGAGCGCAGCTCACGCGACCCCGAGCCAGCCTGGCCCGACGGCCTCGAGCTCGAGAGGCGCAAGAACTACGGCGACACCACGCTGTGGTGGGTCCGGCCTAGCTGACCTCGCCGTTCCAGCCACGGTACGGATCCCAGCCGCCGACCTCGTGCGGCTGACCCGCGACGAGAATGCCCGCGCCCTCAACCACGCGGCCGAGCTTCCGGAAGCCCTCGGGCACTGCACCGGGGAAGGTGGCGAGCAGCGAGTGGTCCTCTCCCCCGTTGATCTCATCGGGCTCGAGCGGGTCGAAGTCGAATGCGACGCCGGAGGCCTTCGCCACGCGCCCTGAGTCGATGGCGAGTCCGTCGCTGAGGTCGATCATGCTCGTGGCTCCGGCGAGCGCCGCGATGCGCCCGGCAGCGATCGGCGGCCGTGGCTGCAGCTGGGCCTCGATGTTGGTGCCGCCGCGTTCGGGGCTGGAATGCGCGCCGTGCTCGAACAGCATCCGTAGTCCGGCGGCCGCCTGGCCGATCACACCGGCCACGGCGATCGTGTCACCAACGTGGGCGCCGCTGCGGGTGACCGGTGCGCGACCTTCGAGGTCGCCGAAGGCGGTGACCGCGATGGTCAGCGTGGGGCTCACCGAGAGGTCGCCGCCGACCACCCCGCATCCGGGGCTGAGGGCGGCGCAGGCCTCGCGCAGGCCGTCGGCGAAGGCCTCGAGAAAGTCGACCGAGGTGTCTTTCGGGGCGGCGAGCGCGACCACGAGCGCGCTCGGCACGGCACCCATCGCGGCGACGTCTGACAGGTTCGACGCGGCGGCCTTCCAGCCGAGGTCGAAGGGGGTGGACCAGGCGAGGCGAAAGTCCGGGCCGTGAATCATCATGTCCGTTGTCACCACGAAGCGGCCATCGGGCGCGGCGACGACGGCCGCGTCGTCCCCCGGCCCCAACAGCGCGGATGCCGCATCGGGCAGCCGCGGAAAGATGCGCGCGAGCACGGCACCCTCGCCGACCGAGCCGAGAGTCTGCGGTTCGTCCATGGTTCTGACGGTAGCCTGAATCTGATGCGTCGTCTCACTGCCCTTGCCCTCGTCACCATCGCGCTGCTCAGCGGCTGCGCGCAGACGGTTGCCTTCGAGCCCGCCAAGGACGCCGCCAACGCCCTGTGCGCCGACATCGTCGTGCGTCTGCCTGACGAGGTGGGCGACGACTTCGAGCGCCGCCAGACCAACTCGCAGGGCACGGCAGCCTACGGCGACCCCAGCGCGGCTCTCGTGCGGTGCGGTGTGACCGTTCCGGGGCCGACCTCGACGCTGCCCTGCGTGCAGACCGGCGATGTCTACTGGCTGCGCGACGGCAGTGACGAGCCCAATATCGTCTTCACAACCTACGGCCGCGAGCCGGCCACCGAGGTAATCGTCAACCGCGACACGGTGAGCCCCGGGGTCGTGCTGCTCGATGTCAGCAAGGCGGTCGCCTACGCCAAGGAAACCCGGCAGTGCACCGAGATCGAGGACTCGCTCGACCCCAGCGGCGGCTAGCTACTCGCCCTGCGGGGCGGGGTCGGTCGTGAGGTGCGGCGCGATGTCTTTCGGGTCAAGCGTGCCGGCGAGCACTTCGGCGACCTGGCTGACGATCGGCATCTCGACACCCTTGGCAAGCGCGAGCTCGAGAATCGGCGCGACGCTCGAGAGCCCCTCGGCCGTCTGGCTCATCTGCTTGACCACCTCGCTGAAGGTGTAGCCCTGACCGAGCAGACGCCCCGCGGTGTTGTTGCGCGAGAGCGACGACTCGCAGGTGGCGATGAGGTCGCCGAGGCCGGCGAGACCGGCGAGGGTCTCGGCACGTCCGCCGTAGGCAACAGCGAAGTCCGTCATCTCGACGAGACCGCGGGTGATGATCGAGGCCTTGGTGTTCTCGCCGTAGCCAACGCCATCCACGATTCCGATGGCGACGGCGATGAGGTTCTTGAGCACGCCGCCGAACTCGGTGCCGATGACGTCGGTGTTCACGTAGCTGCGAAAGTAGGGGTTCGTCGCGGTCATCGCGACGAGCTTCGCGGTCTCGAGGTTCTCTGAAGCGATGACGGCAGCGGTCGGCTGCTCCTTCGCGATCTCGAGGGCGAGGTTGGGGCCGGAGGCGACGGCGATGCGGCTCGCACCGACCTTGAGCTCCTGCTCGATCACCTCGCTCATGCGAAAGCGGGTGCCCTTCTCGACGCCCTTCATGAGCGAGACGACGACGGCGTCATGCGGAATCAGCTCGCGCACGATGCGCAGGTTCTCACGCAGCGACTGCGCCGGAACCGATAGGTAGACCTGCTGGGCACCGCCCAGCACCTCGGGGAGGTTGGCCGAGGCCCACAGCGACCGCGGCAGGTTGATGCCCGGCAGGTAGTCGCTGTTGCGCTTCGACTGCGAGATCTCGCGAGCGAGCTCCGGGCGCCTGGCCCACAGCGTCACATCGGCGCCACCGTCGGCCAGAATCTTCGCGAAGGTGGTGCCCCACGATCCTGCACCGAGCACGGCGACCTTCGTTGGTGAGTCAACCATGCGACCATTCTGCCCTAGGTAGGCTGAGCGCCATGAGCCTCTGGATGATCCCCTTCATCCTGTTCTGGTCCGCAATCGGCTGGATTCGGGATCTGCTCGTCGAGCTGGCACCCGTGGTCGGTATCTCCATCGGGGTCGTTAGCGTAATTCTCGCGGTGGTCAGCGTGGTGCTGCTGATCGCCGTTCCCAGGCGCCTTCTGCGCTCGTCGCGGGCGTGGCTACGCGGCGTCGGCGTGGCTCTTGCTGTGGTTGCGGCGATGGCAGCGGTGGCCTTCGTGCTGCTGGCGGTGATCGCCTTCGTGGCGGTTGCGACCCTTGCCTAGGGGCGCCCGAACTCCGTCTGACCGTGGTCGGCCGGGTCCCAGTAGGTGGCCGGCGGCGTCGCGCTGCGCAGTTCGGCGACGAGTGCGGTGATCGCGCTCATCACCAGATCGGTCGCCTCCATCAGCGTCTTGCCGTCGAGGGGGCGGTCGGCATAGGCCGACAGGTCAATGGGAGCGCCGAACCGCACCACGATGCGCTTGCGCGGGATCGGGTGGATGAAGCGGGCATAGGGCGGGAGCAGGCGCTCAGTGCCCCACTGCGCCGCGGGAATCAGCGGAACCCCGGTCGCGATCGCCAGCCGCACCGCGCCCGTCTTGCCACGCATCGGCCAGAGGCCGGGATCGCGGGTGAGCGTGCCCTCCGGGTAGACGATGACCCCGCGACCCTCGCGCACCGCCTCCATCGCCGAGCGCAGCGGATCGTTCTCGCGGGTTACCGCGCCGCGGTAGACGGGTATCTGCCGGGTGGCGCGCAGCAGGGCGCGCACGACCGGCACATTCCACAGGGATGCCTTGCCAAGAAAGTGCGGAGACCGCCCGCCCTTGTAGACGGCCGCACCCACGATGATCGGGTCGAGGTTCGAGGTGTGGTTCGGCGTGATGACGAACCCGCCCTCACGGGGAATGTTTGCCGTGCCCTCACGGTCGATGCGCGTCAGCAGCCACAGCGCCGGAATCACGGTCGCCTCAAGCACCCGAAAGATGCCGATGCGCTCTTGGCGCGGCACCGTCACCGCGGCATCGGCCATGTGCTGGTTAGCCCTCGTAGTCGAAGTCAGCGCCGAGCGCGGCCAGCTTGTCGATGAAGTGCTCGTAGCCGCGGCTGATGATGCCGACGTTCGAGATTCTCGACTCGCCCTCGGCGGTCAGCGCCGCGATGAGGTGGCTGAAGCCACCGCGCAGGTCGGGCACCGTGATGTCGGCGCCGTGCAGCTTCGTCGGGCCGGTGATGACGGCCGCCTGCTCCAGCGGGCGCCGCGGCACCCGGCGGGTGATGGACTCGAGGCCCTCTTTGTGCACGACGATGTCGGCGCCCATCTCGATGAGGGCATCCGTGAATCCGAAGCGGTTCTCGTACACGGTCTCGTGCACGACGCTCGTTCCGATGGCCTGGGTGAGCGCCACGATGAGCGGCTGCTGCCAGTCGGTCATGAAGCCGGGGTGCACATCTGTCTCTACGACGACCGGCTTGAGCGGTGTGCCCGGGTGGTAGAAGCGAATGCCGTCTTCGTGAATGTCGAAGGCGCCGCCCGCCTTGCGGAAGATGTTGAGGAAGGTCATCAGCTCGGACTGCTTCGCGCCGCCGACGAAGATGTCGCCGCCGGTCGCCAGCGCCGCCGAGGCCCAGCTCGCGGCCTCGTTGCGGTCGAAGAGCGCGCGGTGGTTGTAGCCGTGCAGCTTCTCGACGCCCTCGATGAAGATGGTGCGGTTCGGCTCGACCGTGATGATCGCGCCCATCTTCTGCAGAATGGCGATGAGATCCATGATCTCTGGCTCGATGGCCGCGTTCTTCAGCTCGGTGACGCCCTCGGCGAGCACCGCGGTCAGCAGAACCTGCTCGGTGGCACCGACACTCGGGTAGGGCAGCTCGATCTCTGCACCCGTGAGGCCGTTGGGGGCCGTGAGGCGAATGCCCTCGTAGCTCTTGTCGACGATGGCGCCGAAGGCACGCAGCGCGTCCATGTGGAAGTCGATGGGGCGGTCGCCGATGCGGCAGCCGCCGAGGTCGGGAATCAGCGCCTCACCGAGACGGTGCAGCAGCGGACCGCAGAACAGGATCGGGATGCGACTGGAGCCAGCTAGCGCGTCGATCTGCGCGAAGTGCGCCTTCTCAACGTTCGAGGGGTCGAGCAGAAGCTCGCCAGGGGCAACCTCGGTCACCGATACGCCGTAGGCCTCGAGCATGCCGGTGACGACACCGACGTCGCTGATGTTCGGAACGTCTTTGAGAGTCGACGGGGTGTCGGCCAGCAGAGCCGCGACCATCGCCTTGGTGGCGAGGTTCTTCGCCCCGCGCACCTCAATGCGACCCTCGAGCGGCTTTCCGCCGCGAATGACGATCTGATCGGACGTCAGCCCGACTCGCTTTCCTGCCTTCTGGGCATCGGTAACGAGAGAGTTCATGAACTCCGCCTAACTTGTTTTATCTAGCGGGGAGAGTGGTGGGCCGCCAGGATTCGCGGCGACCCTCGAACTCGGTAATTGCAGCCTCGTCGCGAAGGGTGAGCCCGATGTCGTCAAGACCTTCGAGCAAGCGCCACCTAGTGTAATCATCGATCTCGAAAGGAACCACAAAGGTTCCAGCGGTCACTGTTTTGGCAACAAGGTCGACCGCGATCTCTATTCCCGGCTGCGCGTCAATGAGCGCCCAGAGCTGCTCGATGTGCTCCTCGGTCAGCTCAGCGGCAAGCAGTCCCTGCTTGCCGGAGTTGCCGCGGAAGATGTCGCCGAAGCGGTGGCTGAGCACCGCCTGGAACCCGTAGTCGCGCAGCGCCCAGACGGCGTGCTCACGGCTGGAGCCCGTGCCGAAGTCGGGCCCGGCAACGAGGATCTTTCCCTTGTCAAAGGGCGGGATGTTGAGAATGAACTCCGGGTCCTGTCGCCACTGAAAGAACAGGGCGTCATCGAAGCCGGTCTTGGTCACCCGCTTGAGAAACTGCGCGGGGATGATCTGGTCGGTGTCGACGTTGCTGCGCTTCAGCGGCACGGCGATACCCGAGACGGTCGAGATGGCATCCATTACGCGTTCACCTCCGTGTTGGCCAGGTCCCACGGGCTGCTGAGCGTTCCGCGGATCGCGGTGGCCGCGGCGACGAGCGGCGAGACGAGGTGCGTTCGACCGCCCTTGCCCTGCCGACCCTCGAAGTTGCGGTTGCTGGTGGAGGCGCAGCGCTCGCCCGGGGCCAGCTGGTCGGGGTTCATGCCGAGGCACATGGAGCAGCCAGCGAAGCGCCACTCTGCCCCGAACTCGGTGACGATCTTGTCGATGCCCTCGGCTTCGGCCTCGATGCGCACGCGGGCCGAGCCTGGCACGACCATGACGCGCACGCCATCCGCCTTCTTCTTGCCCTTGATGATGGATGCGAAGGCCCGCAGGTCTTCGATGCGGCTGTTCGTGCACGAGCCCATGAAGACCGCGTCAACCGCGATCTCTTTGAGCGGGGTGCCGGCGGCGAGATCCATGTACTCGAGAGCGCGCTCGGCGGCGGCGCGCTCGTTCGGGTCGATGATCGTCGTGGGGTCGGGCACGGTGTCGCTCAGCGACACGCCCTGGCCGGGGTTGGTGCCCCAGGTGACGAAGGGCTCCAGCTCGTTCGCGTCGAGAAAGACCTCGGCGTCGAAGACCGCGTCGTCGTCGGTGGCGAGGGTGTTCCAGTAGGCGACGGCGTCATCCCAGTCCTGGCCCTGCGGGGCGTGCGGGCGACCCTTGAGGTAGGCGTAGGTGGTCTCGTCGGGCGCGACCATGCCGGCCCGGGCGCCCGCCTCGATCGACATGTTGCAGATGGTCATGCGGCCGTCCATCGACAGCGAGCGGATGGCGCTGCCGCGGTACTCGAGCACATAGCCCTGGCCGCCGCCGGTGCCGATCTTCGCGATCACCGCGAGGATGATGTCTTTCGCCGTCACCCCGGGACGCAGCTCGCCCTCGACGGTGATGGCCATCGTCTTGAACTGCTGCAGCGGCAGCGTCTGGGTGGCGAGCACGTGCTCGACCTCGCTTGTGCCGATGCCGAAGGCCATGGCGCCGAACGCACCGTGGGTGCTCGTGTGCGAGTCGCCGCAGACCACGGTGATGCCGGGCTGGGTGAGGCCGAGCTGCGGGCCGACGACGTGCACGATGCCCTGCTCGATGTCGCCGAGCGAGTGCAGGCGAACGCCGAACTCCGCCGCGTTGTTGCGCAGGGTCTGAATCTGCGTGCGGCTGGTCAGGTCGGCGATGGGCTTGTCGATGTCGAGGGTCGGGGTGTTGTGGTCCTCGGTGGCGATGGTGAGGTCAGGGCGGCGCACAGGACGTCCGGCCAGCCGCAGGCCGTCGAAGGCCTGGGGGCTGGTCACCTCGTGAACGAGGTGCAGGTCGATGTAGATGAGGTCGGGGGTGCCGTCTTCGCCTTTGGCGACGAGGTGGGCATCCCAGACTTTCTCAGCGAGGGTCTTTGCGGTCATAGCGGTCTCCAACAGAAAGGGTGAGCGGCCATAGCGGATGCCGCGACGAGGGAGGCCTGGAAACTAGGACTCGTCGCGGCAGCTAAGAAGAAGCCGGGCATTCAGCACGGATTCAGGCTAACACCCGGGCGCACGCCGCGCAGTTCAGGGGACGGGCTGGGGCTCGCTCGCTTCCTCGCGCTGCACGACCGGTTCGTCCATACCAGCCCAGTAGGTCGCACCGATGATGGAGTCGAAGAAGCCGAGCATGATCTCGTCCATGCCCGCCAGTGCCGTCGAAAAGCTCACGAGCACGACGCGCTTGGCACCGGGCACGGTCATCCAGTAGTCGACGACGAAGCCGGGCAGCTCTTCGGCGGGCTCGCTGTCGGTCATGGTCATCTCGGTGCGGTGCTGGCGCAGAACCTCGGAACGGTGCGCGGTGAAGCGGTGCGCCATCTCGGGGTTGTAGTCGGCCCGCTGCTGCAGGCCCTGCTCGAGAATGGCGATAACCGCGGGTCCACCGGTGCCCACCGCCGGCGAGAGGCGAAGCTCCGGCTGAAACACGGTGAAGCTGGCCGGAACCGGCAGCCCTTCCACGATCTCCAGCGCGATGTGCATGGTGGTTCCGCTGCCCGAGACGGCTTTCTCTGCCGCCGCCGTGAGCTGCTTGCGCATGCGATCGCGGTCGGTGGCGTGGTCGTCACGATTGCCGACCGCGCGATCGACGAGACGGCGGATCGACGCGCGAGCCTCGTCGAGATCGGTGAGCGGAATCTGCCACCACGACCCGGGCAGGCGAAAGCGCAGCTGCGGAACGGTGGGCTTGACTGCCTCGGTCACTGGGCGGGCTCCTGCCAGGCGCCGTAACGCGCCTCCATGTCTTTCGCCTCGATCATGATCAGCTGGCGCACCACCTTGGTGCCGGTGATGTCGAGCGCCGAAGCCACATCGGCCGGATCGATCGCGTTCGACTCGATGCGCGTCGCGTTCGCGGGCTTGGCCACCGGCGCAAGGGAGATGTGCACGAAGGCGGGGCGCACGGGAGCGCTGCTCCAGATAGCCTTCAGGCTGCCATCGGCCGCCGCGACCAAATCGGGCAGCTCGGCGCTGTCAACGTAGATGTTGACGAGCACACCGCCGCTGGAGGGTCCGTTCGAGGTGAAGCCGACGAAGGCGCCGGTAACGTGCGGCGCCGAGACGACGCTCGACTCGATGGCTTTCGCCTGCTCGGTGTCGCTGGGCCCGGTGGAGCACCCGGCGAGACTGAGCGGAATCGACAGGGCGGCGGCGAGCGCGGCGGCTGTGCGTGCTGGGGAGCTGGTCATGGTCGAATCCTATTCACTGCCCTGGTAGGCATATACGGTCTCTTCACCCTCGTAGAAGACCTGCTGCTTGTTGTGCACGTACTCGAGCTGCTCGTTGCCGCCGTTGACCGCATTGTTGAGCGCGCTATCGGCCGTGGTCGAGTACGAGTCAGCGGCGTGGTTCTCGGCCCCCGTGGCGGGCGGGTCGGTAATCGTGTACCAGTTGTCGGTGTTGGGGCGGGGACCCGTGAGGTCGAGCTGGTGCACGATGTCATCGGGGTGCTGCACCGAGATGACGTCGACCGTCGGAGGAATGTTCATTCCGTCGATGGGCGCGCCAGCGACGAAGATCGAGGTGACGTTGAACTCATCCGAGGTGTTCTCGGCGAATCGCCCGGCAAGAATGCCGCCCTGGCTCCAGCCCACCATCATGACGGGGTCGTGCGGGCCAACGCCTGCATCGAGCATCGCCTGGCGCACGGCACGCTGGTAGGCCGCCTCCTGCTGCGGGGTGAGCATGAGCATCGTGTTGGAGCCGAAGTCGTTGAGGCCGCCCTGGTCGCCCTTGGGATCAGGTGAACCCTGGATCGCTCCGTTGAGCCACTCCCAGTCCTGGGTGCTTGGCAGGATCACACGCCAGCGCACCACGCCGTCTTCGCCGACGACCTTGATGACCTCGATGACCGTGCTGTCTGCACCGCCCATGGAGTCGAGGTACGCGTCTTCCATGAGGTCCTCGGTCTGGCTGTGCTGCCCGGCATATGGCGCGTCTTCTCCAGCGGTGGGCTCGCTCTTCGGCGGCAGCTGGATGGGCGTCATCTCGGGCGTCGGCTGCATTGTGCACTTGATGACCGTGGCGACGATGTAGCCGACAAGGAACAGCGCAACAAGGCCAACCACTCCGCCAAGCAGCAGACCGAGTGGACCGAGCAGTGCGAGCAGCGCGATGACTATCGCGGCCAGCACCAGAATCACGACAACCGCGAGCACGACCGCGATGATGGTCATGAGGATCGGCATCAGCACGTCGGCGATCCACTTGCCGATGGCGGCGAGGAAGTCTGCGACAGACTCGAAGCCCGATCGAATGTAGTCGCCGAGCCCGTCGTTGAAGGCCTCGAGCACCGGGTTGATGCGGTTGATGGCTGCCTTGACGGCATCCATACGGTCCTGCTCGGCCTGGTTGTACTTGGCCGCCGCCTGCGAGACGGCGTACTGGGCGCTGTCGATGCGGTCATCGAGGCGACGGATGTCGTCGTTGATCTCGTCGATCTGATCCTGGGTGGCGCCCGAGTTCAGCATCGTCAGGCGATCCTCTTCGAGGATGCGGTACTGGTACTGCAGGGTGCCGAGGCTGCTCGCGCCGCTGGAGTTGTCGGCAATCGCGGCATTGGCATCGGCCTGGGCATCCGCGAGGGCGACCGCGAACTCAACTATCGCCAGAGCGGTCTCGTGATAGCGGGTGTGAGCCTTGCCGATGTCGCCCGAGACCTTCTTGCCCTTCTCAGCGAGCGCCTCGATCGACTCTCCCTGCGACCAGTTCTCGTTGGAGAGGTTGCGAAGCTTCTGACTGGCCTCCGAGATGGTCGTGGCGATGGCGTCGTACTTCGCGCCGTAGTTCTGGAGTCCTGCCGCGTCGCCGGGCAGGGGGGTGAAGGTTGTCATGATTGGCCCGCTTCTCAGTTTTTGTCGGTGGCCAGACGAGCGGCCATCTCGTTGTCAAGGTCGGCAAAGGTCTCGCGAATTGCGAGGGCAGTCTCCGAGAGCTGAGCGATGTCGTCGATCAGAAAGCCCCGGCGGTGGTTCCACTTGTCGGCGAAGTCGCGCAGCACATTGGCGAGCAGCGGATCGCCAGCCATCTCGGCCACGGTCTTGCTGAACTGCTCGGAGTTCTCGAGCGAGGTCTGCACGGTCACCAGCTTGTCGCTGAGGTCTTTAAGCGACTGAATGTCGATTGTGAGGTCTGCCATGTGCCAACCGTAGCGCCGAACGTGAGGAAGCGTCGATGGGGAGGACTACCCACCCTGTCTACGGAGAAACGACCTGGATGACGACCTTGCCCAGCAGCACCACGTCACCGGGGCGCAGCGAGACCGGCACCCCAGGCACCAGCTCCTCCTCGAGACCGCCCGGTCGCTGCACGACCGTGCCGTTGGTCGAGCTGAGGTCGACGATGCTCGACCCGCCGGCCGTAACCCGCACGCCGGCGTGCGTCTTAGACATCGACTTCTCTGCGTCGGGCAGCGCCACCGGCAGGGCGCCCGTCCACTCCCCCGTGGCGGCCGGGTTGCGGCCGAACACCGCCGCGGCGGTGATGACGTGCTGGGTGCCGTCGGCCCGCAGCAGGGTGAGCGCGGTCTGGCGTGGCTGCGCGCCGAGAGGGGCGGCGAAGAACGCGGGCGGCGCTACCGACGGGCGCGAAGACTCCGTCGGACGCTGAAACTTGTGGGTGCCGGACTCGGTCAGTTCCTGCTGGGACTCGACGGGTGCGGGAGCGGAAACGCTGGGAAAAAGTCCCGGTGGTGGGGTGATGAAGAACCCGCCATCGTTGTCGCTCACCGCTGCTCCTCCCCTAGTCTCCTAGGCGAGCAATGCTAACAGCGGGTCGTCCTAGACGCTGACCGGCTCGGTTTCGAGCGGCTGTGGGGCCTTCCACCGGATGGTGCTGACGACCGCATCGAACAGGCGCAGCATCTCGTCTTCCCACTCGGCGAACGCGGTCGAGAAGGTGAGGAGAGCGATGCGGCTCGGATTGGCGGCGGCGAGCCAGTAGTCGGCCTCGAGAATGTCGAAATCGCGCTCGACATCGCCCTCGACAACGTGGGCGACGCGTCGCCACGACTGGCGAATCGCACGGATGTCGTTGACCATCGGCGTCTCGGTCGTGCTGACCGTCGGGTCATCCGCAACGGTCACCCCGGCATCGAGCACTTTTTTGAGGTCATCGAGCCCGAGGGCCTGAAAGTCGACAGCATCGATCTCGGGCGTGAAGACCGTGAGCCACGCGGGCATCGGCACACCCTTGGTGAGCTCGAATGCGACGTACAGATCGGCGGCACTCGAGCCTCGGGCTGCCTCGGCAGCCTCATTGAAGCGATCGCGAATCTCGGCCCGAACCGTTGCGAGCTCTTCACGGCGGCCGGTCACCTGCTCGGCGAGCTTGCGGATTGACGAGCGGCTCGCTGCCTCGCTGCGCAGGTCGACGCGACCCCAGGTGCCGGGCAGAACAAAGCGGGGTGTGGTCACGCTCATGAGGCTACTCCGGCGGGCTTGATGGCACCGGCGATCTCGACGAGGTAGGCGGCCATGTCTTCGAAGGCGGCGAGGTCCTGAGCGTACATAGCGAAGTCAAGCATCGTCTCGGAATCGTCGATGAACAGCGACAGCGTGGTGCGCTCGGTTGCCGGCTCGGGGATTGGCTGCATTCCGACGGGGAGGATGAAGTCGTGCATCACGATGGCGCGGCCTGCGGCGAGACGGAACTGCTCAACCGTGCGGTTGATCGCCTCGACCCCCTCCACCGACGGCGGGTTCTGCATGCGGAACAGCAGGTTGTCGTATGCCTCTGCCGTCACGCGCTGCTTCTGCACAGAGAGAACCGCGTGAATGAGACCCTCCAGCGGCTCGCCGACCAGAGCGAAGTTGTGGCGGGCCTCGCCGGGCATGCGGTGCGCAAGCTCGATCACGGTCATCAGCCCGTAGCGCAGCTGGGCGCGCACGAGGGCGCTCGGCTGAACAGGCAGCTCGTCGAGATAGGTCTCGACCCATTCGCTGGCGTCCGTGCCGCGCGGTGGCAGCAGCTGCCATCCGGCCGGAAGAGCGAAGGCGCCCTCGGGCAGAACCCTGGGGATGCTGGTTATCTCGCTCATCCGGCGGGTACCGCCGTGACGTTCGTGACGTTGGTGACGAACTCAATGCCCGACTCCGCAGAGCTGTAGCCGTGGTCAAACGCGAACTGCGCCATCGAAACCGGATTGTTCGGCAGCAGGGCGTCGATCACGTTTTCACCATAGCTCGGGTAGAACTCGCCCATGTCGAATGGGCTTGACCCCCAGGGCACGTTCACCCCCGGCGGGAAGTCGAAATCGGAGATGTGCATGTTGTTGGTATCGGCGAAGGCACTGGGTCCCGCGGAGGCGAACTCGAGAGCCATCTCGGTCGCGGTGTCTACCGCGAACTTCTCGGCCTCGGTACGGATCACGTAGCTCGTGGCCTGCTCGAAGCCCTCTCGGGCCATAGTCGAGCCAGCGCTAGCGAGATCACCAGCAACCGAGGTGAACTTGATGCCACCCAGCTTGGCGGTGATAACGCCGACCGCGAGGTCGATGACGTCACCGATAACACGCCCAAGCGTCTCTTTGCCCAGTGCGAAGAGCACGAGCGAGCAGAGCAGGATCGCAGCGGCGAGCACGAGCGAGATGACGGTGAGTGCCGCGGCGAGCGGGGCAAGCACGGGGATGAAGATCGCGAGAACCGTGACGATGAGAGCAAGGATGTCGACGATCTTCTTGAGCACCTCGAGCACGTCGCGAAGAATCTCGACGAGCGGCGCAAGGTACTTCTGGGCCAGGTCGTAGAAGGCATCGTAGGTGCCCTCGATCGCCTCCCAGAAGTTGTCGTTGAGGCCAGCACTCTCGGCGGCGTCGTTGAGACCCGCGATGGCGGAGTTCACCGCGTTGTCGCGAGCCGTGACGGCGTTGTTGTACGCCTGGATGGCGGAGAGGTAGTCGTTGTCATACTCGGTGACCCAGCGGTTCGCCTCTTGGAGGTCTTCGATCAGCGTGTTGTTCGTTGGGTCGACGAGCCGCTGCAGCTCGAGGTCGCGCTCCCGACGGCGCCAGTAACCGGCACTCGGGTTGTTGGTGTTGATCGTGTCGCGGGCAGCATTCGCCGACTGAATCGCATCGCCGAGGGCACTCTGGTAGCTGTTGAGGGTCTGCGATGCGCCCTCGTAGCGAATAGCGACCTTGCGGGTGGTCGAGATCGACTCCTGCGCGCGGTCGCGCACCTCGTCGACGGCAAGGCTGATGCTGACACCCTCGTTGGCGAGGTTGGTGAGCTCTTCTACGGCCTGGTTGAGGGCCTCGGCCATGCGGTCGTAGCGAGCCGCGAACTGCGCGATGAGGTCGGGGTTTCCGGGCAAAGTCGCGGGAACCGTGTTTTCGAGTCTCCAGTTGAGCATTATCGTCCTCCTCCGGCGCCGCCACCGCCGCCGCCACCGGACGTACCGCCGCCGGTGGAGCCGCCCTGCGAGCTCGATCCGCTGCCTGAGATTCCCGAGGCGAGCGATTTGTCTGTCTCCTCAAACTGGGCGGCGATGTTCTTTACAGAATCGCGAAGCCAAGTGAGCTGGTCTTTGATGTCGTAGCGGTGCTTGTTCCACGAGCGGTTGAACTCGAGGACCCGGGCACCGAGTCGGGTGTCGCCCGTGGCGACGGCGATGGTCGCACTTGACTCGATGTCCATGCCGAGCACGTTGAGCGCATTCGTGAGATGGCCTTCGAGATCGGAGAGGGCGTCGTAGTCGAGCTTGACCTGTGAAGACGAGGACATGCTGTGACTCCTGGATGGAAGGGGTGAACGAGAGGGGGAGGGCGGCGGCCCCCGGCAGACCGGGGGCCGCCAGAGAAACTAGCCCTTGAGCGACGAGGCGAGGCCCTCATCCGTCTGCTGCAGAGCGTCTGCGGCCGAGGTGAGGAACTTGGCGAGGCCCTCGAGGCCGTCCACTGCCTGGCGCGTGCCGGTGGTGAACTGGTCGTAGGAATCGCGGTAGGCGGCCGAAGACTGCTCAGCCTGGAAGCCGCTCGAGGTCAGGTTGGTGACCAGGTTGCTCAGCTCGACCAGCTTGTTCTGCAGGTCCTGCTGGCCGGCGACGAGACGGCTGGCGGTGTCGCGAAGGTCATCGTAGGTGACGTTGAGGTTAGCCATTTGTTGCTCCTTGTTTTGTGTTTCCCGCTACGGGAGCGGGCTAGTGGTTCCACCGTAATGCGGTTACTGAGCAATAGTCGATGGGGAGGACTCCCCATGTCTCACTGTTGCTCCTCTACGAGTGGAAGTTGAACGCGCACAGCCTTACCGCGCGCGATGTAATAGCCGCGTCCGGGCGGGAACTCCGACCGAGCTACGCGGGGCAGCGCGGTCTTGAGGATGGTCTCGCCCTCGATCGCCTCTGGCTGGATGAGAAATCCGGTGCGTGCCGACTTGATCTCGCCGAGCAGCGGCCACGAGGAGTTCCAGGTGCTCGACTCAGAGTCGGCGATGAGGAAGTGGTCGCTGCGCTTGACCGCCTTGATCAGCTCGACCAGCGGGCCATCGGCCTGCGAGCTGAGGAAGTCGGCGATCTGCTCGACAACGACAACGATCTTGTTCTTCGGTGCCTTCTCTGCAACCGCGGCCGCGAGCTCCTTTGCAAGGTCGACGATGTCTTCCATCGACGTGGCCGACGCCTCCCAGCGCGATCCAACGCCTACGGCCGACCGCGAGTTGCCGAGATAGTAGTAACTGGCCTTCGGTGTGACCAGCTCGGTCGCGCGTAGCAGCGCGAAGAGCGCGTTGGTGCGCCCGGCCGCGGGTGGGCCGGCGAGCAGGAAGGTGCCGATCGGCTCGAAGCCCACCGGCTCGAGGGTGTCATCGGAGATACCGAGAGCGGCCAGGCCGTTGACCTCGTTCGGCAGCGTTGAGGCAAAGTACTCGGTGGCGAGCACACCAACGCCGGGTGCTTTAGCGCGGCCGTTCGCAACCATGGCTGCGCCGAGTCCCTCGAGCGCCTTGGACTGCTCGGCGGTGCTCGTCTTGCCACCGATGATGGCGATCTGCGTCTCGAGACCATCCATCAGCGCACGTCCGGCCGGCGAGGTCGCCGACAGCACGTCGTTCGGCTCGTCGAGCATGACGTACTGGGAGTCATCCGTCAGGCGGTGCACGACGCGGCGCTGCACATTGGCGCTCACCGAGTTGGGCACGCTGCCCGGGCGGTCGGCGGTCAGCGCGACGTGCATGCCGAGGGCACGCCCATCGCTGAGGATCTGGTTGAAAGCAGACCACCATGGGGCTCTGGCGCTCGTCGACTCGAACTCGGCACGGAAGGCCGGGAAGTTGTCGACGAGCAGGAGGATGCGCTTCTCCTGCGGGGCGTTGGCGATGCGGCGGTAGTCAACGATCGTGCCGGCGTTGACCTCGGAGTATCGGGTGGCACGGTCATCGATGATGCCGCGCAGCATGCGCAGCAGCCGCACGACGCGCTCCGGGTCGTCGCCGCTCACCACGGAGCCGACGTTCGGCAGGGCCTCGAGCATGCGCAGGCCACCGGTGCCGAAGTCGATGCCGTAGACATCCACCGGGCCACCGCGCGGGGTGATGCCGGCGGACGCCGCGATGGTGCGCAGTGTGGTCGTCTTGCCCGTTCCGCCGGCGCCGAAGATGGCGATGTTGCCGTCGGAGTCCGGCTTGAAGTAGATCTCCTCCTGGCGCTGGGCCTGCGGAATGTCACGCACACCGAGAAGGATCTCGGTGTCGGTGCGCTGGCGCAGCTTGGCGAGGTCGAAGACGGGAGCAAGCTCGTCGAGCCACGGTCGGCGAGCGGGCGGGATGGCCGCGAGCTTCGCGGCACCAACCAGGCTGGCGACGAGGCGCTTCTGGTCGTTCGGGCCCTGCTCGCCCTCCGGCAGCTTCTCGACGGTGCCCCCGGGGGCCTCCCAGACCTGCTCTGTGCCGAACTTGAGCTCGGCGATGTCGACGCTGGGAGCGGCGGGTGTGTCGTTGGTCCAGCCACCTGCGTAGGCCGACTGGAAGGCGACAAGGCGGCCGGGGCCGGTCTTGGCGATACCGCGGCCGGGAATGGATGGATCGAAGGTTCCGGCGATCTTGTCGCCCACGACATCCATGGAGTCCGATTCGTCTGCCATGCGCAGTGCGACCCGCAGGTTCGTGTTGGCCCGCAGGTTGTCTTTGATGACACCGGCGGGGCGCTGTGTGGCCATGATCAGGTGGATGCCGAGCGAGCGTCCGCGCTGGGCGATGTCGACGACGCCGTCGACGAACTCCGGAACCTCGCCCGCGAGGGCGGCGAACTCGTCGATGACGAGCACGAGGGCAGGCGGGCTCTCGGGGTCGCCCGACTTCTCGAGCTCCAGCAGGTCTTTCGCCTTCTTGCGGTTGAAGAGGTGCTCGCGGTGGTGCAGCTCGGCGCGCAGCGAGGTGAGCGCGCGGCGCACGAGGTGCGGGCTGAGGTCGGTGACAAGGCCGACGCAGTGCGGCAGCTCGACGCAGTCGGCGAAGGCCGACCCGCCCTTGTAGTCGACGAAGAGGAAGGTCACCCGGTCGGGGCTGTACTCCGCCGCCATGCCGAGCACCCAGGCCTGCAGAAACTCCGACTTGCCCGAACCGGTGGTTCCGCCCACGAGTGCGTGCGGACCCTGCGTGCGCAGGTCGAGGTGCATGGCGTCGACGCCCGACTGCCCGACGAGGGCGCGGAGTCGCCCGGCGCGACGACGCTGCGGTGCGGCACCGGAGCGATCGTGGATGGAGTCGTTCTGCTTCCATCGCTCGACCGCCACGCTCGACTGCACCGCGATGTCCGGCCCGAGAAGGGAGAGCATCGAGACGGTGCGGGGAATGTCGCTCGAGTCGCCGACGACAGCACCGGCGTCGAACACGGGCGCGAGCTGGCGGGCGAAGTGCAGTGCCTGCTCGCGGCTGATCGGCTCCATGGCGACATCCATGACGGCGTTGCCGAGGCGCACGAGGCCAACGCGACCGCTGTTGGCGATGGTCGTCGTCTCGATGAAGGTTCGGGTGACGGCGGGCAGCGACGCCACGTCATTCGCGACCCAGATCGGGTAGATTCCCGCATCGGCCGCCTTCTCGGCGAGCTGGACGAGGCGACCGCGGTCAACGGGCGCGTCGTCGGTGATGAGCAGCAGGATAGCGGGGGTCGCGGCCGGCGGCGGGGTCGCAATGTCGGCGCCCTCTCCCGCGTTCGCGCCCGCGGTCAGCGCCGACTTCTCTTCGACCACGGCACCGCGAATCTCGGCGCTCGCCGCTTTGCGAGTCGCGATGAGTGCCTCAAGAGCGGAGACGAGCGCGTCGCCCGTGGCCTGGGTGTTCGCGAGGTGGGTGACCTCGATAGGACTCTGCGCCGATCCGGTGTGCGGCAGCCACTTGAGCCACTCGAAGTCGGGGGTCCACGAGGCGCCCGCAATAGCAGCAACGACGAGCTCGCTCGGCGAGTGCAGCCCGGTGGCCTGCACGATGATGCCACGGGCTACGTCGGCCGCCGATGAGCGCGGCCCGGCGATGCCAAGGGCTCCTGAGAAGTACAGGTTCTCGGTGACCGGAACACCAGTGATGTTGAGGTACTTCGCCTGGGTGGCCTTCACGCGGTCCAGGTAGACCGGAAGCGCCTCATCCTCGTTGGTGATCTTGACGCTGTTGCGCGAGGGCATGGTGCCGACGCCGAGGTTGAGCGAGAGAAACTGCCAGTGCTCCGGTCGGCGCGTCCAGAGCAGCGGGCCGAGTTTCATCGCAGCGTCGTAGACCTCGAAGGTCGACGGGGATTCCTGCAGGCGCACCGCGCGCTCTTTGCCGACCTCGCCGTCGAGTTCCAGCTCGAGGTGCGTCGCACGGTCGTCGAATCGCTCGATGTCGAGCCTCTCTTTGCGCTTGCGCACTCCCCGCGCGGTGAGGAACGTGCCGAGCATGAGAATCGGGGATGCCGCGACGAAGACCAGGGACTCGATACCGCGCCCCATGGCGATGAACGCACCGCCGAGCAGGAGTGGCGCGATCATGGCGAGCCAGGGGAAAGGCTGCGCGTCGCGCTCGCCAGGAACCTTCGGAGCAACGAACTCGGTGCCCGGGTAGCGGCTCTCGACCCGCGGCGAGCGGTTATGCGCGACCGGCCCGGTGGCGACGGCGCCGCCCGGAGTGACACCGGCGACGAGCTCTGCCTTCAAAAGCGAGTCACCGACGCGAACCGTCGTGCCATCTTCCATGTCGACGCGGGTGACGAGTCCGCCATCGATCTCGAGACCGTTGGCCGAGTTGAGGTCGACGATACGAACCGAGGTCGGCGAGATGTCGATGCGCGCGTGCCGCTTCGAGACGAGATCGTCGCGCAGGGTGATGTCGGACTGCGCGGCGTCGCGGCCAAGGTAGCGGCTGCCCACCTGCAGCGGGAACTCCTTGCCCTTGTCGGGGCCGCTGATGACCCGAAGCAGGGCGACGGCGCCGCTCGCCGATGCCCGGCCGGCGCTGCCCGCGACGATCGACACCGTCGAACCGTTGGCGAGCGGTGCGTCACCAATCGACACCTGTGGCTCGATCAGCTGCGTCGGGTTGCCCGCAGAGTCGAGCACTCGCAGGCTGGTGCCCTCGGGCGTCGCGTTCGTCACCCGGTAGGGGTCGAGTCGCGCGATTGCGCCCGCGATGTCGGCAACAGTGGCTGCGGCATCGGTGGTGACGACGATGTCCGCTTCCGGTCCCCCGGCGCGCTTGAGGGTGAGCTTGAGTCTCATGCTGTTCCTTCGGGCTTGTTCGGTGCTGATTTGCGCTGCGCGGTCGCGAGGGCTCGGGCCGCCAGAGCTGACGACCACCTGCTTGCGGCGCTCAGTCGGTAGCGGCTGAGAATTCGGGTTCCGCGCGAGACCGCGGCACGCGTGGCCTCCGCTGCGGCGAGCGCCTCGGTCCACACCGCGTCGGTGGTGCCACGGTCGATCTCTACCCCAGAGAAGACGGCGCGGTCAACGCTCTGCGCGAGGGCATGCGGGGCGGGCGCATTCTCGGGAAGCCTCAGACCGACGGCGGTGAGCTGTCGCGTGGTGTTCTGCGGCACATGAATGCCGAGCTCGGTGTAGCGATCGACCAGCTCCTCCCACGCTCCGGCCGCCGAGCGGTCGGGGCGCGGATCGTTGCGGCGACGTCGAGCCCGACGCGACTTCAGCCAGGCAAGCACCAGGATGGGGCCGAAGATGAGCGCAGCGGGAATGAGCAGCACCCCGGCCGCGATCGCGAGCCACAGAGGAATCGCGAAGGGGTCGTCATCGATCTCGTCGCTGTCATCCACCTCGACGCCCGCGACGAGGTCATTGTCGTCATTCTCGGTGCGTGGTGGCTGGCGAACCTGGGGCTGCGGCTCCGACTGCGGCTTGGGGTTCTGGTCCTGCGGAATATCGGTCTCATCGGGCGTGGGGTAGAAAGGCACCCAGCCGACGCCATCGAAAGCCACCTCGACCCAGGCGGTGACGTCTTTGCCTGTCACAGTGACAGAGTCGTCGCCTTCCCGTACCTCGGGAGCGAAGCCCATGACGACGCGCGCCGGGTAGTTGAGGCTGCGGGCCATCAGCGCGAAGGCAGAGGCATACTGCTCTTCGTCGCCGATGAGCTGGGTGCGCGTGAAGAGCTCGACCATGCGGTCGGCGCCCTGACCGGCGCGGGAGGCGACGGTGTCATCCGCAGCGCCGTGGCTGAGGTAACCGGTCGTCTGCAGCGCGGTCTCGATGGCGCGCAGCTTGTCGATCGGCGTCGTGGCATCGCCCGCGAGCTCCTCGGCCTTCGAGACGACGATGTCGGGGATGATGCTGACCGGCGGAAGGGCGAATGAGGCGGTCGAGACCGACTCCAGCTCATCGGGCTCAAAGGTGCGCTGCGTCTCGGCGACGACCTCGTACTCGTCGCCCTCCGACAGACCACTGGTGAGCACTGCTGTGCCGGTCGCCGGGTTGTACCGCAGGGTTCCCGACTGCGAGCGGGCGTCGGCGCCCTCGAAGGTGATCGAGGTCGGGTAGCCGATTGACGGCATCCAGACGTCGGCATAGTCGTTGATCGTGATCGTCAGCTCGGTCTCATCGGGGTTCGCTGTGATGAGGGGCGGCGCGGGAATGGTCTTGCCGACGAGACTGAAGGAGCCGGAGCCCTCACTGGCCAGCTGCGAGCCGGCGACGCCCCACGAGATGCCGTCGTAGGTGTCGAGGGTCGCGAGGCGAATGCGGTCGCCCGGTGCGAGGCCGGCGACCGTGAACAGCTGCGTCTCTTCGAGCGTTTTGGTGTACTTGCGGAAGGCGGTGAAGGGGCTCGGGTACTCGAGAGGCTCGAAGGGGGGCGTCACCACCTCGCGAAGTACAAAGCGATCGCTCGGCACCGGCGCAACGGCAGTTCCGATGACGATTCCAGCCACGACCCCCGCCGCAACGACGAGAGCACTGCCGACGATCTTGCGCCGCAGCATCGAGCTATCGGTCGACGGAAGACCATTCGAGGTGCGTCGCCAGCCCAGCCAGACCAGCACGAGGGAGGCGAAGGTGATGCCGCGGATGGCCGCGAAGACGGGCTCGTCAGTGCCGAGCAGCACGCCGGCAAGGTAGAGCGCGAGCGGGCCGATGAGCAGCATGGCCGCGCGCCAGGCCGTGCGGCGTCGCTTCGGCAGCCAGCGCACCGCGAGCACCGTCGAGACAAGACCGACGGCCCAGGTGGCGAAGTAGGGGGCAGCGGTCACATAGTCGGGCAGCTCGACCGGTGGCCGCAGCGTGAGCACATCGGCCCACGAGTACACCGTGCCGACCGAGAGGTTGACGAGCGAGTCGAGGGTCGGAATGAACCCGAACAACGCGAGCTCTGGCACCGCTGCCGCGCTGCCGAACAGGTAGAACGCGACGACCGCGAGCAGGAAGGTCGGTACGGCACTGATGCGGAGAAAGTGCGATGCGACTGCCGCCGCCGTGCCGACAAGCAGGCCGCTCACGCCGGCGATGAGCCAGCCGATGTCTTCGAAGGCCGAGCTGAAGCCGATGATGCCGATGGCAGAGAGGATGAGCACGACAGCGAGATCGACAATCGTGCGACCACTGATGCGGGGGCGCGGGGAGGCGGTGTCAGTCATCGCACCCGCCGAATGAGTCGTGGAAGGTCGGCGAGCTCGCCGATCGTCAGAACGAGGAGGCCGCTGACGCGGGCAACCCGGGGCTGCGCGCCCAGTTCGATGCGGAACCCGATCGTCTGGGTGTCGGTGCCGAAGAGCGTGTCGACCGCGCGAAGGTCGGCCACCGGCAGCTTCGATCCGGTGACGAACATGGCCACGCTCGGGTGGGCGATGCGAGCCGTCGACTGCCGCGCGAACTCCCGTGTCGTGGCGAACGGCGACGACACGAGATCGAGACGGCAGCTGTCGTCGAGCAGAGAGCTGGGGGTCGTCGTGCGCAGCGCCATCCGTTCGCTGACGACGCTGATACGCGTGCCGTCACGCAGCACCTGCACGGCGAGGGAGGCTGTCACCGAGACGGCGAGCTCGAACTCCTCAGCGGAGCTGTAGCTCGAGCGGTCGGCGCTGTGGAGCACGATCAGCTGCGAGCGGCGGGTCTCTTCGAACTGCCGCACCATGAGCTTGCCGATGCGGGCCGAGGTGCGCCAGTGCACGTTGCGCAGCGGGTCGCCCGGCTCGTATGCCCGGAGCGCGTGAAACGAGATGTCGTTGTTCGTGATCGTCTTGGTGATCTCGCCTTCGAGGTCGCGCACCAGACCGGCTGCCGATGCCGCGAGGGGAACGGTGACCGGATGCACGAACAGCTCGACCGGATCTGTCCAGCGCACGGTGCGCCGCAGCAGCCCCAGCTGGTCGCCGCGCACCGAGACGGCTGGCCCCGCGGTGATGACCGCGCGGCGGTTCGTCGGCACAGCGAACAGGTCTTCGTTCTCGGCGTCGGGGGCGAGCGACGGCACAGAGAACTCGGCGAGCGCTGCGCCGACCGGCAGTTCGAACCGCGACGGAGCCGAGCGTCGGCTGCTGCGGTTCGTTACGAGCATGCGGCCGAAGGCGCGCTCCCCCACGACAACCCGGCGCGGGGTCAGCTCGATACCCACCGAGAACGCGGACCGGCCGAAGATGAAGAAGACGGCGAAGACCATGCCGCCGAGCAGGGTGACCGCGACATAGACGAGCTCTTGCCAGCCGAGCAGAAAACCGGCGCCGCCGACCAGCACCGCCGCGAGCAGCACCACCCAGCCCGTGCCGCTGATGACGCTGACCACGGGGTGGACGAAGCGCCCGACCGCCCGCAGCACGAGCAGCACGATAGCGCCGAAGGTGCGAAGACGACGCAGCGCGCCGCGCGCGCGCGAGCGCACGCCCGTGAGGGGCGTGCGCTCCTGCGCGTCGGCGGTGAGCGTCATGCGGCGCGGTAGGTGGGTGGCGTGATGGTGCCGATGATGCGGGTGATGATGTCTTCTGCCTTGACACCCGCGAAGTCCGACTCCGGGTCGATGATGAGGCGGTGCGAGAGCACCGGAATGGCGAGGTCACGCACGTCATCCGGGGTCACGTAGGTGCGGCCGTTCGACAGCGCCCACGTCTTCGAGGCCCGGGCGAGCGCCATCGCGCCACGCATGCTGACGCCGAGGGTCACATCCTTGTCGGTGCGGGTCGCGGTGACAATCTCGCTGAGGTACTCCATCACGGCGGCGTCCACGTAGACCTCGGAGGCGAGGGCCGACATGGTGGGGATCGAGCTCGAGGCGATGATCGGCTTGATCATCGAGGCGCGGGCCCGGTTCGACGCATCCATGAGCAGCGCGACCGATGTGGCCTGGTCGGGGTAGCCGAGCGAGGTCTTGATGAGGAAGCGGTCAAGCTGGGCCTCGGGCAGCGAGTAGGTACCGGCCTGCTCGACCGGGTTCTGGGTAGCGATGACCATGAACGGGCTGCCGACCGAGTGACCGACACCGTCGACGGTGACCACGCCCTCCTCCATGACCTCGAGCAGCGACGACTGCGTCTTGGGCGACGCGCGGTTGATCTCGTCGGCGAGCACGATCGAGGCGAAGATCGGCCCCTTGTGAAACTCGAAGACACCCTTGCCCTGGTCGTAGATGGTCACACCGGTGACATCGGAGGGCAGAAGGTCGGGGGTGAACTGAATGCGTGAGTTCGAGCCGTCGAGAGTGTTCGCGAGCGCCTTCGCGAGCACCGTCTTGCCGGTGCCGGGAAAGTCCTCCAGCAGCACGTGGCCCTGCGAGAGCAGGGCAGTCACAACGAGACGGATCACGTGCGACTTTCCGAGGATCGCCTGGTCGACGTTGCCGACAAGCTTGTTGAAGGCGTCGGCGAACCACGTTGCCTGTTCCTGGGTGACTGCCATGGTGCTCCTTGAGTGTGGTTAGCGGAATTCGTCTAGCAATGGGGCGGCGAGCCGTTGATCGAGACAGGGGACTCGTTCTTCACGTACCAGCCCTCGTCCTTGCTGTAGCCGTCGCCGGAGAAGAGGTACCAGGTGCCGTTCCATCCCGGCCACGTGGTGTAGCAGTACACCGTGATGGGACCGTTCGCGAAGCCGTAGGGCGAACTGCACGAGGGGCCACTCGGGTTGAAGTGCGAGGACGTCCCCTGCTCGGGGCAGCTGCCATTGCCGGCGTCGGCACTCCAGCTGCTGGGCGCGGGCACCCCGGGCGTCGTCGTGCTGGTCGTGGTGGTGGGACCCTGCACACCGTTGACCGTCGCGTAAACCGAGAGGGTGTACGTGGTGCTCGCGCCGCCCACGAACGAGAAGCTGTACGGGGCCGCCTGGTTGCCGTTGCTGTACCCCGAGACCGACCACGTGTACGCCACATTGCCTGCGGGCACACCGTTCGCCGCGGCGGCGGAGTAGCTGCCGTTGACCGTGTAGTTGCCCGCGGCGCCTGGTGCAGACATGCTCGCACCGGGCGCTCCGGGGGTGGGGCTCGCTGCGCCCGACCTCGCCGATTGCGCACTGTCGCCACCGGTCGCGAGCGCACGCACAGAGAAGGTGTAGGCGGTGCCGACGGTGCCCTGCCACGACGCGCTGGTGCCAGCGGACGAGACCGTGGCGACCGCCGTCGTACCGCCGCCCTGGAAGATCGAGACCTCGTAGCCGGTGATCTGACCGCCGTTCGCCCCCGCACCGCTCCACGACATCGAGATCGTGCCTGATCCGTTATTCGACGCAGTGTTCGTCACCGTTGTCGGTGCCGACGCCTGGCCCTTGGGGCGCGCCGGCGCGCTCGCATTCGAGACGTCGCTCGTGCCGAGCACGTTGGTCGCTGTCACCCGGAACGTGTAGTCGGTGCCGTTGGTCAGCCCGGTAACGGTGTAGCTCGCTGCGCTCGCCGGGGCGTTGTAGGTGCCACCACCGTTGCCCTGCGGCGGGCTCCAGGTGATGGTGTAGCCCGTGATGGGCTCACCGTTGGTCTCGGGGGCCGACCAGGTGACGGTGGCCTGCAGGTCGCCAGGGGTGGCGACGGGAGCCGTCATCTTGTCGGGCCGGTCGCGCACGTTGAGTCGGTAGGTGCCGGTGACCTGACGGGACGGCTCGAGGCTCGCATCCTGCACCTTGTACTGCACGTCGATATAGCCGTGGAAGGTCGGTCCGGGGCTGACCTTGACCCGCCCGTCTTCGTGCCATTCGAGAGTCGCACCGGTGCCCGTGCTGATGATCGACGCCGAGACGACCTTGAGCGGTTTGTTCGGGAAGGGATTGATGTCGTTGGCGAGAACGTTGAAGTAGGTGGTCGGCACAACGCTGCGCTGCCCCTTGTCTTCATCGATCGTCGCGACCGGGTACGGCTTGGTCGATGGCACGGTCGTCACCGTGATCGAGCCGGGCACGGTGAAGTTCTTGTACTTGATGTTGAAGGTCAGCACCGTCTTGGTGTTCGGCTGCACGCCGAGGGGCGACGAGACCGAGAGCGTGCCGCCGCTGATGCTCGCCTCGATGTCGCTGGTGACGCCGCCGAGATCGGTGTACGTGAACTGCGGAATCAACCCCGGGTTCGGATGCTGCGTCGACGCCCGAAGGTCGACCGCGGTCGGGTCGTTGCCTGCCTCGATCGTCACGTTCTGGGTCGTGAACACCGGGGGCGTGTCGCTGAAGTCGGGGTTGCCGACGCTCACTTGCAGGTTGATGGGGCTCTGCAGCCCGTTGACGTCGTCCTTGTTTGCCCCGTCGGTCACGGTGAAGCTGATGGAGGCGGTGCCGCGATAGTCCTTCGCCGGGGTGAATCGCAGAGTGTCCTTGTCGACGTAGACGCTGGCGCCGTTGCTGTTCGTCGCGGTGACCGACGACTCCTCGGTGATCGACGCCGTTCGGCCCGAGGGCACGATGATGATGTCGGCGAGCTCCCACTCGATGGTGCCGTTCATGTCGACGGTCTGCGGCGGGAGGTCGGGGTCGAGGTACGGCGGGTAGGCGAAGTTCGCGCTCACGGCGGGCGGCACGATGATGAAGGCGGAGCCGCTGAGTCCGTCCTCCTCGTTGGTCACGGTGTAGGCGATGGCGACCCGACGCTCGGAGGGAGTCACCGTGATCGTCTGGGCGTCCTGGTCGACTGTGGCGAGATCGGCATTCGGCCCGTCGACGGTCACCACGAGGTCGCGGGTTCGACCGGAGGGGTTGGCGATGAGACCGTCAAGGTCCACCAGCACGGCCTCCGGGTTCTCGACGACATCGTCCACCGGTACGTAGTAGTCGAGGGCGACCGGGTACTGGGGCTTGGCGTCTTCGGTGACGTTGACGAGGATGAAGGCGGTGTCGATACCGCCGTTGCCATTGCTGATGCCGTAGCGGATCGAGAAGGCGCCCTCCTTGTCGGGCGCGGTGATGACGACGTTGTTGTCCTCGTCGACGTCAGCCGAGATGCCGTCTCCCACCTCGGTGAGGTCGGTGACACTCAGCGGGTATCCCGCCGGGTCGGAGTCGTTGAGCAGCACCTGCACCGAGGAGGTGCGCCCCGGCTTGATCTCGACGGTGTCGTCGACCGCGTTCGGCGGGTCGGCCTGCGCGTTGCGCGGGATCACGCCGATCGAGATCTTGCCGATCGCCTTCGCACCGTAGGTGTCCTCAACCTCGTAGTACAGGGTGTCGGTTCCTGCGTCGGAGGCCGAGGCCGTGTAGATGAACGAGTTGAGCGTCTGCTTCGACACCGCGCCCTTGGTTCCGGGATTGGTGATGCGCGACAGCAGCACGGAGTCGCCATCGGGGTCGATGCCGTCGAGGGGAATAGTGATCGGCACGCTCGCGCCGGCGAACACCCGGGCGATGAGGGGCTCCGGCGACGGCGGCAGGTTGTCGTTGGGGTCGTCGACGGGCGCAACGACGTTGAACGCCACGGTTGCCGTCGCGGACTCGCCGTACTGATCGGCGATGCGGTAGATGAGCGAGTACTCGCCAGGCACGGTCGGCGCCTGGTAGCGAACCTTCTGGGTGTTGATGAAGGCGAGCGCGCCGTCGCCAATGCTCGCGGTGTCGGCGAGCGCGGGCTCGAGGAACACCTGAGAGTCGTCGGGGTGGTAGTCGTTGGCCAGCACATCGACGCTCACGTAGTCGCCGGCACGCACGTTGATGCGGTCGTTGACGGCGACCGGAGGCTGGCGGTTGACGATCGGAGGCACGGGCACGACAGTCACACCGGCGAGAGCGGTCTGGGCGCCGTCCGAGACCGTGTAGGTGAACTGGGTCTGGCTCACGAGCGCGTTGGTGGCGGTGATGCGCACGGTCGTGTTGTTGAGCACCTCAATGGTGAGGGCGCCGTCGGTCGTCGTCGTGTCGACGGACTGCACGGCGAGCACCAGCCCGCCGGGCGACACATCGTTGGCGAGCACCTTGACGAGCGTCGGCTCGCCCGGACGAAGGTAGGCGGTGTCCTTCACGGCGATCGGAGCGAGGGCAACCTCCGGGTTGGGAAGCACGTCGACACGCACGATGCCGATGCTGCTCGCCGTGCCGGTGCCGAGTGAGTAGAGGAAGTAGTAGGTGCCTGCCGCCGCCGCCGAGAAGGTGACCTTGCCGAGTTCGAGATTGGCGTTGACGGTGGTGCCCGACGGAATCTTGTCGACGCCGAGCAGGTCTGGTCGACCCCCACCGGGTGCGATGTCGTTCTTGGTCGGCTCGATGACGACGTCGTCTCCGACGAAGACCTGCGCAAAGTCGGGCGCGCCGATTGGCGTCAGGGTACCCGCGGCGGCGACCGAGACGGTGAAGGTGCCGGTGGCCTCAAGGGTGCCGTCGCTGATCGTCAGGCGCACCTCCTTGTCGCCGAGCTCTGCGGTGCGGCTCGTGAAGGTGATGAAGCCGTCGGGGGTGAAGCGCACCTCGTCACCGCTGACCGGCGACGCGCCGACGAGAGTGAGGTCGTCGCCGTCAGGGTCGGCCCAGTCGGTGAGCACGTTGTATTCGATCGAGCCACCCACCTCGACGCTCAGCGTCGTGGAGCGCTTCTCGATGGGCGCGTTGTTCTCGCTGGGCGGCACGACACGAATCGAGACGTAAGCCTGTGCGACTCCGTCGCGACCGTCGTTGATCGTGTACGAGAAGCTGCCCGTCGACGCGCCGGGCGCGGGCGTGTACTGCAGGGCGCGGCCGCCGTCGATGATGTCGAGCACGCCGACCGAGGGGTCGACCGCGGTGGTCTCGGTGACGGTGAGCACATCACCATCGGGGTCGGAGTCGTTCTCGATCACCGGCAGGATCGTGGTGCGACCATCGCGCACGCCGAAGCTGTCGTCGCGGGCAATCGGCACCGTGTTGACATCGGTGCGCTCGGCAAGGGTGTCTTCGAACGAGAGCACCGACGACTTCTCGTCGCCCTCCTCCGTCTCGTCTTCGAGCGGCGGCGTGACCTCGTCCCAGTTCTCAACGAGGCGCATCTCGTTGTCGACCAGCCACACGTTGCCGTTGCTGAGATTGTTGAGCACGATGACGGAGCGGTTCACCCGAAAGACGAGGGTGTCGCCGGCCGTCTGCTGGTCGATGTTCGACGTCTCGACCGAGTCACCGTCGCACCACAGGGCATAGCGCTGTGCTCCGCCCCATGCACCGTGCGCACAGCCCTCCAGCCACACGGGCGCCGAGACGCCGTCGGAGTCGGTGACGGCGCGCGTGATGTCGGCGGAGCCGACCTCGGTCGAACCCGCGCCAAGGGGCACCCGCAGCAGCGAGTCCCCGGTCGCCACGACCGCGAAGTCATTGTCTTTGCCCGACTGCTGCAGTTTGAGACCGATGCTCTTGCCAAGGTCGACCGTCGAGCCGTCGGCGCGAACCACCTCGTTCTTGTCGGTGTCGAGAATGACGGGGGTCTCGCCGACGGCCGTGAGCTGGTGCTCCGGCGAGAAGTCGAGCGACGTCTCTGCCGGCTTCGCGCCGATGCCGGCGATCGTGTAGAGCACCTGGTCGGAGGGCGAGGTAGCGAAGACGGTGCCGTCGGGCGAAACCGCGACAGCGGCATCCGGTCCGAGCTCAAGGGTGGGCTTGTCAACGGGGTCGTAGTCGAGGGCGACCGAGATGTCGATGACCCAGAGGTCGCCCTTTGACTGGTCGAGAATGGCGAGAGACTTTCCGCCCAGCTGCACGGTCGCATCCGACGGAAGGTCGACGCGCTCTGCGAGGCGCGTGAAGGCAGGGTCGACGCGCTCGAGCGAGCCGGCATCCGTGTCGAAGAGGAAGACGTCGGTGCCGTTCTGCACCACATTGAGTTGGGGAGTTGCACCGGCGACGGCCGCGTCGAGCTCTTCGATCTGGCGGTTGAGGCGACCGGCGAGAACGTCTTCGCCGTTGGTGACCCACACGTCACGGGTGGTCAGCTCGACGTCGGTCACCGGGAAGCCCTGGTGCAGCACGGCGACACTGAAGGGAACCCCGATTGCGACGACGAGCGCCGTCACCGAGGCCACGGCCTTACGGCCGCGCGTCCACCACGTGGTAGCCCTCACTTAACCCACTCCTGATAAAAACGGGGCTACTACCGTCCCCCGCGCTCAACGGCTAGGCCAACCTAACATGACGTTTGCTTAGCGTCGTAGTCCCCTTATGAGGACCGGGCCGCATCGAGCAGGGGAAGGTCGTCGACGCTCACCAGACGACTCGCCACGGCGTACTCGACCAGGCGGGTGCGCCGGTTGGTGGCCAGCTTCGCCTTGCCGCCGCGCAGGCCCTGCACGCCGAGCTTGTCGAGTTTGTCGCAGACGTTGTCGAGCTTGCGGTTGAAGGCGGTCATGGTCCAGCCGAGGCGCTCCGCGGCCTCCGCCGAGGTCGGAATGGAGCCGCGACCTGGCACACTCTGCTTCAGCACGTGCTCGGCGAGGGAGAGAACGAGCAGGCGCTGGCCGCTCGTGAAGGCGACGGGCATGATCGTGGTGGATCCCGCTGCCATGTTCGTGTTGACCGAGGTGTTGTAGTAGTCCTGCTCGGTGTGGATCGTGAAGTCGTAGGTGGTCGACCCCGCGCTGAACATGACGTGCATGGTCTCGAACACGATCGGCAGCTTCGCACCCGGCGCGAGCCACGCCTGCACCTGACCGGTCGTATCAGAGACGGTCGCCGACAGCAGGCTGCCAGTGTTCACCAGCCACCACAGGTCGAACTCCTGCTGCACCACAAGGAAAGTGCGGTGCAGATAGGGGTTCTCGTCGATCGAGAGATCGCCCTCGCGGCCAATCGTGAACGGGGTGTCCTCGAGCACGTCGTACCACTCGCCGCAGTACTCGATCTTGATCGCCGTCATGGTTCTCCTACTGCTCGGGGTAGCAGATCGTCAGTGGGTTGCTCAGCTGGCCTGCGCGCTGAATGTAGGCGTCGATGCACACGAGGGTGCCGGGGGTCACACCGTCGATGGTGACGCTGGGGCCATCAGCGGGCATCCGGTCGTTGGGCGTCTCGGAGCGGGCGAAGCGGTAGCTGTCGCCGTCATCCTCATCCGGGTTCTCCCAGGTGAAGGTCACCGACGTGCCATCCGCCGACGGGGTGCCGACGCCGTTCTCTGGGTTCGGCACGGACTGGTCGACGATGGCGCTGCCGCCGCTCGGCTCGTCGGTCTCGTTCGCCTCCGGCTTCTCGGCGCGCGTGCCTCCGAAGATGACGGATGCGGCAATGACCGCGCCGATCAGCAGCACGGCGACGGCCGAGATGATCCCGATCACGAGCCCGCGCTTCGACGCGGGCGCAGGGGGCTCGACCGGCTCGACGACCGGGGCGGGAGCCTCGACCACAGCGGGCGTCGCGGGCTGGCGCGGGCGCACCACGGTCTCGTCGTGTGCCGACTCGAAGACCGGGATCTGCAGGGGCGGGGCAGGCGAGGCCACCGGCGCGGGAGCAGGAGCGGCGGGGGCGACCGGCTGCGCCGCAACGGTCTGGATGTCGCGAGCCCGCGTCTCATCCTCACCGCCGGGAACCGCGGCGGGGCGGTTCTGCGGCAGGTTGAGGTTGGGAACCTCGATGCCGGTCGGCGAGTATCCGAGCTCCAGCTCGACGCGCTGCAGGGCACGGGCGAACTCCACCGCCGTCGCGTAGCGGTTGACGCGGTTGGGGGCCATGCCCATCTGCAGCACCGACAGCAGGGATCGGGGCACATCCGTGCGGTCCATCGGTGTGATGGCCCCGCGCTCGATGCGGCTGATGAGGTCGATGGTGCCGTTGCCGCGACCGGGCAGCTCGAAGGGGGTGCGGCCGGCGAGCAGCGTGTAGAGCGTCGCGGCGAGCGAGAACACGTCGCTGCGCACGTCGGGCTGCGGGTCATCCTCGAACATCTCGGGCGGTGACCAGGGAATGCTCATGCCGACCGACTGGCTTGCGCTACTGCCGGTATCGAAGGCTCCTGCGACGATGGTCGTCGTGTGGCTGGGCAGGTCGTCCTCAAGGGTCGACGAGATGCCGAAGTCGGTCAGCGCGGGCCAGCCGAAGTCGTTGGTGAGCACGTTCGCGGGCTTGATGTCGCGGTGCAGAATGCCCACCGAGTGCGCGGTCGCGACGGCGCTCGCGAGCCGAACGCCGATGCGCAGCACGTCATCGACGCTGAACTGCTCCGCCTTGTACCGGCTCGACAGGCTGGGGCCAGAGCAGTACTCCATGACGAAGTAGGGCTTGTCGCCGGGCGCGACGTCAGCGTGGTAGATCGTGACGATATACGGATGCGCCGAAAGCTGCGCCATGACGTTCGCCTCGTCGACAAAGGCCTTGCGCGCCGACGGATCGAGCCCGTCGGTCAGCAGCACCTTGACGGCGACCTGCCGGCGCGGCAGGTTCTGCTGGTACAGGTAGACATCAGAGAAGCCACCCGTGCCGAGGGGGCGGATGAAGTCGAGCCCCGGAATCTGCGGGGGCGCGGAGGCGGCGCGCGCCACTAGCCCTCCCGCACGGTCAGCGAGACGCCACCGCCGAGGTCGACGATGGTTCCGGGCAGCACCGCGGTCGGCTCGCCCTTGCGCAGCATCTGCGCGGGCTTGCCCGGCAGAGCGACCGAGGTGCCGTTGCGCGAGTGCAGGTCGGTGACGACGACGGTGCCGCCCTCGACCGCGAAGCGCGCGTGGTTGCGCGAGATGTCTTGGCTGCCCGGGATGCTCACCAGACGCGGCAGCTCGGTGCCGCTCACCTGCGAGACGCTGGGGCTGCGGCCGATGATCACCGGCTGGCTGAGCGACTCGCGCTGGTTGTTCGGCAGTTCGAGGTAGATCGCCCGCTCGACGGGAGCAACGGATGCCGCTGCCGCCGGCTTTCTGCGGTTGCGCAGCTCGGCGATGTCGCCGCTCATCACCGTCTCGCCGTCGTGGTCGCCGAGGCTCGGCGCTGCCGTCTTCGGAGATACCGCGGCCTCCTCCTCTGGCTCCGCCTCCCGGATCGCGGCCTCCTCGATGCTGCGGTGCACCGTCTCCTCGAAGAGGTGGCTGTAGCTAGTGTCGACGACCGGGCCGGGAGTCTGCACCGGCTCGACCACCGAGGGGGTGACAGGATCGGGCTCGAGCTCGTCCTCGCGCTCGACCATGGTGTGCTCGCTCGGCAGGTCGGGATCGGTCACCTCCGCGGGAGGGGCGACCGGCGTCGCGGGCACGACGGCGACGGGTGGCTCGATGAACACCGGGGCGGGGGTCTCGACAGACGTGACCACCGGGGCGGGCGTGAC